>Ga0116223_10005012_pt1 | contig 11286 bp, 5 predicted proteins | sample Sb_taG_3_FD_90092 | JGI IMG/M metagenome (GOLD analysis project Ga0116223, IMG submission 90092) | Peat soil microbial communities from Weissenstadt, Germany - Sb_50d_a_PC metaG | ecosystem: Environmental > Terrestrial > Soil > Wetlands > Peat | place: Germany: Weissenstadt | collected 2010-09-21 | reverse complement strand
CGGGCCGGACCGCAACACCGTCGGCATAGGCGAGAGTGTACCAGAGGAGTCTTGGGTGCCCCACGTCTCGCTTTTTTTGCGAGACGTGGGATTCCACAACTCTCAACCTCGTAGGGTTTGACTCTCCCAAACTTTTCCACACCCTCCCTATGTTCATCCAACCTTGACTGAGAAATCTACACTCCCCATACTGACCCCATCGCGCACCAATAACATGCACCCTCGCACAGCTAACTCGCTGGGGCTCAAGATTTTGCCCCTAACTGATTGCAGCCCTATGATCAATTCGCAAAATCCCGCCAACCGCTGATTCCAATAGATCAGGGGGGAGGGGTAGTCAAAAGCAATCGAAAATCCGCAATGGCTCAGCCGTCGTGCTTTGCGAATCGAGGGTTTCGCCGTTGAGCCAATAGCCCCCCGCCGACTTCCGGGGGAAATTAGGGGGGCAATCGCAGTCGGCGGACCCGTTAGATTTCGAGAGAACCGTACGGATGGAATCTTTGCGCAGACTACTGTTAGAGGCCTTCCTTAGCGAGTCTTGATCATCATTCTGCGACAGTGACGAGCGATTTGCAGTTCTTCCTCTGCCGGGACAATCTGGATCTTGTCTGTGGTAAGGCCAAGGAACTCGAGGCCGTCGGCGGCTAAGGATCGAATGTGCTTGCTGTGCTCTCCGATGCCGCCAGTGAAGACGAGCAGGTCGATACCACCGAGGAGGGCTGAGTACGCGCCGATCACTTTGCGCACGGAAGTGGCAAAGATGTTCAGCGCAAGAGCGGCGCGGGGATCGTTGGCGCGGATCCTCTCTTCCAGCGCCTTCACATCGCTCTCACCGGAAGAGAGAGCGAAGAGGCCGCTCCGATGGTTGAGCAGATCTTCAAGCTCGTCGATGCTGAGTTTCTCGTTGCGCAAAAGGTAGAGGAAGACGCCGGGGTCGAGATCACCGGAGCGCGTACCCATAGGGATGCCGCCGGTGGGAGTGAATCCCATCGTGGTGTCGACCGATACTCCGTTGCGAAGAGCGCAGAGGCTTGCTCCGTTACCCAGGTGGGCGAAGATGGCTCGCCGGGGAAGCCGCGCTCCGAAGTGGTGCACGAGCGACTCATAAGAAAGACCGTGAAAGCCATAGCGTCGGACACCAGCATCGAAATATCGCTGCGGAAGCGGAAAGTGCGAGGCCACTTCCGGGATGGTTCGGTGAAAAGCATCGTCGAAACAGGCAAAATGCGCCGCCGAGGGGAAGATCGACTGCGCTGACGCGATGAGCGTGAGCGCTTGCGGAATGTGGAGCGGCGCGAAATGGGTGGCGGAGCGAAGCTGATCTAGGATCTGCGGCGTGATGAGTTGGTGCGTGCGGAGTTCCGGCCCGCCGTGCACGACTCGATGGCCCACGGTCATCGGCGCCGCGTGCATATAATCCCGGAGTTCCATGGCGAGAGTGGCCAGGGCCTCGCTTTGCGATTCGTGGATACATTCGCGCGCAACCAGTGCATTTCCATCTGAAGAACGAATGTGTAATGTGCCGTTGCTGTGTCCAATGCCTTGGGCGCTTCCCGTCAGCAGCGGTTTTTCTTCGCTGTCACCGATACCTCGGCCGTATACGCCGAACTTGAGCGAAGACGAGCCGCTGTTGAGTGCGAGGATGAGATCGTCTTTTTGGACCGATATTTCCACGATGCCTATCCGGGCCATTTCCAGTTGCGGATCTCTAGTTTGTCGATGCCTTCGGCGTGGGCGTAGCTGATACTGTCGATGATCTGATCCTTCAGCCATTCTTTGACGTGCGCGCCGGTTGGCCGCAGACGCGGAACACGATCAATGACATCGATAGCCAGGTCGAAGCGATCCACCTGGTTAATGATGGCCAGTTCGAGCGGCGTGTTGATGTTGCCCTTTTCTTTGTATCCGCGTACATGAATGTTGTCATGATTCCTGCGGCGGTAGCTGAGCTTGTGGATGAGCGACGCATAGGAATGGAAGTTGAAGATGACAGGCTTGTCGGTGGTGAAAAGAGAATCGAAGTCGCGGTCGGAGAGTCCGTGCGGATGCTCGGTCTCGGGCAGGAGACGAAAGAGATCGACGACGTTGACGAAGCGGATCTTCAAATCGGGGAAGCGTTCCTTCAAAATCGCGGCCGCTGCGACTGACTCCATGGTCGCGATATCGCCTGCACATGCCAGTACCACATCGGGGTCCGAGCCATCGTCCGTCGAAGCCCAGTCCCAGATGCCGATGCCCTTTGTACAGTGCTCTACCGCTTCTTCCATGGTGAGGTACTGTAGGTGGTCCTGCTTGTCCGCAACAATGACGTTGACGTAGTCGCGTGAGCGCAGGCAATGGTCTGCGACGCTGAGCAGGCAGTTCGCGTCGGGCGGCAAATAGATGCGGACCACATCCGGGCTCTTGTTGGTGACCACGTCAAGAAACCCAGGATCCTGATGTGTGAAGCCGTTGTGATCCTGCCGCCAGACAAGAGAGGTAATCAGGATGTTGATGGAAGGAACCGGCGCGCGCCAGTCGAGTTCTTTCTTCGCCTTCTCCAGCCATTTCGCATGCTGGTTGAACATCGAATCGATTATGTGGACGAAAGCTTCGTAGGTTGAGAAAAAGCCGTGACGGCCGGTGAGGACATAGCCTTCGAACCAGCCCTCGAGCGTGTGCTCGCTAAGCATCTCCATCACGCGCCCGAAGACATCGAGTTCGCCGCCGTCGGCATCTTCCGGCTTGAATTCGGCAAGCCATGTTTTCTTCGAAGCAGCATAGATCGCGGTCAGCCGGTTGGAGGCCGTCTCGTCCGGCCCGAAAACACGGAAGGAGTTCATGTTGCGGCGCATGATTTCGGCAAGGAAGTGCGCGAGTACGTCGGTGGGCGGCGCATAGAGAGTGCCCGGAGTCTTCACCTGAACGGCATAGTCACGAAAGTCAGGCAAATCTAGCTCCTTGCGCAGCACACCACCGTTTGCATGCGGATTCGCCGAGATGCGGCGCGTGCCCGAAGGAGCCAGTTCCCGCAGTTCTGGCACGAGCGTTCCATTGGCGTCGAAGAGTTCTTCGGGTTTGTAGCTGCGCATCCAGTCTTCGACGATTCGTAGACTGCGCTGATTCGTTGCTGGGTCGAGGACGGGAACCTGGTGCGCCCGCCAAAAGTCTTCCACTTTGTGGCCGTCTACTTCTTTTGGTCCGGTCCAACCTTTGGGAGAACGCAGCACAATCATCGGCCAACGCGGACGCGCCGTGTCGCCTGTCGAACGAGCGTGATGTTGCAGGGTACGAATCTCAAGAATGCATTGTTCCAGGGTTGAAGCCATGGCGAGATGCATCGCGGACGGGTCGTGGCCTTCGACGAAATATGGTTTGTGACCGTATCCGGTCAACAGCGCTTCCAATTCATCATGTGGGATGCGAGCGAGGATGGTGGGATTTGCGATCTTGTAACCGTTGAGGTGCAGCACCGGCAAAACCGCCCCATCGCGAATCGGATTCAGGAATTTGTTGGAATGCCAGGAGGTCGCAAGCGGACCGGTCTCGGCCTCGCCGTCTCCCACCGCGACGGCGACCATGAGATCAGGATTGTCGAACGCTGCTCCGTAGGCGTGTGAGATGGAGTACCCAAGCTCGCCACCTTCATGAATCGAACCTGGCGTCTCCGGTGTGCAGTGAGAGCCGATCCCTCCGGGAAAAGAAAACTGTTTGAAGAATTTGAGCATGCCCGCTTCGTCACAGCTCATGTCCGGATAGATTTCAGAATAATGCCCTTCAAGATAGCAGTTGGCGAGCGTGGCGGGCGCACCGTGGCCGGGGCCGGAGATATACATGACATTTAAGTCGTACTTCCGGATGAGACGGTTCAAGTGCACCCAAATTAAAGATTGGCCGGGATCTGAGCCCCAATGACCAAGGAGCCGATTCTTGATGTGCTCGGACTTCAGTGGTTTGCGCAGAAGGGGGTTCGCGCGAAGATAGATCATGCCCGCCGAAAGATAGTTGCAGGCACGCCAGTAAGCGTCGGTCTTTCTCAGTTCTTCGGGTGAAAGCGGCGTTGGGACTTCAGTTGTGCTGGCCATGGATGCTCTCCGAATTCAAAGCGGCGCTCTTGCAAAGCCTAAACTGTTCTCATGAAAGGTGGATGAATTCTCGGGAAAAGCCAAGAAACCGGGTAGATGGGATGGCTCGGTCGCCAGAACCAAGCAATCCAATCGTCTTCCTGAGAAGCATTCGCGCAATTCCCTTACCCGCAGAAGCACATGCCTCTGTTTCGTCTTTCCAGGTGGCCATTCTGTCACATACACCCACCGCCTGCTCAAGAAAGGACGGCCTGGTTGGGCGTCTGGTTTTGATCGCTTTCATCCGCCTGCTACTGAGGGAGGTGCCCCAAACATTTACGAACTCCCCAGAAACGGGCTTGGAGGAGATCAACGACGATCACCTCGAAGCCGACTTCTGGCCAGTATCGGCCTCCGTTCCGGGGCATACCGTCCGGATTTCCCCCACGCTTTCGCATTGCGCCGATGTTTCACCGGCTATCACATGTTAGGTGCACGGGATTCGGTGAATATTGATGGGGCGGAACAGGCGTGATGATCGAAGCCGTGGACTTGCGGAACAAGGGAAACGGCTTGTGTTAGCGATTGCTCGAAGAAAGTGAATCCTCGCTGCGGGGCAATCGTGGCGACTTCTACGTCATCAGCACGGCCGTCAACTCCGCGATGATCTCCTCCATTGGCCGAGACCCATCTGAAGTGGACCCGTCCTTGTCTGGGTCGCGAGGGGCGTGCGATCCGGAAGGCGACTGGGAGATGGCAATGCCGGCTGACCCGTCAGACGCGCGAGCGCGGCCGGTGGCATGGAATTCCTCAAGACAGACGACCTTAACCAGCGTGGACATTGTGGACAGCTGCCTGCGCTCTCCCTCCGTCAGCACTGGACACGAAACCACGACATCCCGCCATTCATAAATCCAGAGATTGATGGCGGCTGATAATGCTTCCGTGCGCGAGGTTCGATCCGGGTGAGTGCGCGAAGTGCTGCCCTGAGCAACATCAACGTTGCCTTGTACACGAAGATTCTCCACATCGACAAATTCCCATGCCAAGGTCTCTGCGAGGAGCCTGCTCACCCTATTCCTGTCTGACTCTAGTGTTCCCGCAATGACGAAGACCACCGCTCACCTCGCTTTCGGAGGCGATTCACAGAGGCGATCCAGCCGCCCTCGTTCATTCGGCGAGCAACGCCCCGACGACTGCCAGGGCAACAGCAATCACTGCCAGCCAAACAATAATCGGCGCTATCCACTGGCTGATCACGTTATGACCTGTAGGGGCTGACCCCCAGTTTCTGCACTTGCTCTGTGAATTCCCGCACCACCTGCGCGAACCGCGGCCCTTCGGCCGCCGAGACCCATTCCAGGCGGAAGCGCTCCTCTTCAATACCGAAATCCGCGAGCATCAGGCGGATCGCCTCCGCACGTTTTTCGGTTTTGTAGTTACCTTCCTGATAGTGACAATCTCCATGATGGCAACCACAAATGAGAACACCATCCGCCCCCTTCGTGAATGCGTCAATCACAAGGTTGGGATGCACCATTCCTGAGCACATGACGCGAACAATGCGGATGCTGGGCGGGTATTGGGTCCGCGAGACGCCCGCCAAGTCGGCGCCGGCGTAGGAACACCAGTTGCAACACAAGGCGATGATCAAAGGCTGAAAGTTGTCGTCCATCACTCTACTCCCAAAGCCGCATGGATCTGGGCCTCGATCTGATCGAGGGTAAATCCGCGGATGAATACGCCCTTCTTCGGACACGTAGCCTGGCAGCAGCCACATCCCTTACAAGTGGAGTCGTTGGTCTCGACGACTTTTTTGATCGACCCCTGCCACTTGTACTCAAGCAGGGTGATCGCTTTGTAGGGGCAGGTGTCCACGCAGTAAGCGCAACCGTCGCAGCTCTCATCCACTACATGCGAGATATTCGCGCCTAGTTCGAGGCTGTCCTGAACGAGTATGGATGCGGCCCGCGCGGAGGCTGCCTGGGCCTGTAGGATGGATTCCTCGATGCCTTTCGGAGAATGCGCCAGCCCGCACAAAAAGACGCCGTCCGTCATGAAGTCTACCGGGCGTAGTTTCATATGGGCTTCTAAGAAGAATCCCTCGGCGTTGAGCGGAACCTTGAGGAACTGCGCGATTTTCCGGTTGTCTTCATGCGGATGAATTCCCGCGGATAGAACCACCATGCCGGCGGGGATCATCAGCGGCATCCCGAGCGTTTGGTCATAGACCGTGACCTCGAGTCCTTTGCCATTTCGTGATACTTCAGGCTTGCGGTCCTCGGCGTAGCGGACAAAAACAACGCCCTGCTGGCGCGCCTTGGTGTAGTAGCTCTCCTTGAAGCCGTAGGTCCGGATGTCACGGTAGAGCACGTACACGTTGGTCTCAGGAGAGAGCGCCTTGATCTTTAGAGCATTCTTGATGGCGTCGGCGCAGCACACGCGCGAACAGTAGGGGTGGTCGGCGTCGCGGGAGCCCACGCACTGGATCATGACAACGGTCTTCGCGCGCGGATTGCCGTCCTTCCGGAAGCCGTCCCCGTTAGCAAGGTGTGCTTCCAGGTCACGCTGGGTGATGACACGGTCGTCCTGCCCATGCAGATATTCCTTGGGTTGGTACTGCTCCGCACCTGTGGCCACGATTACGACCCCGTGCGTGATGTCGGTGGTTTCGCCGCCGGCCAAGATCGTCGTCTTGAAGTTGCCGATGGTGCCTTCCATCTTCTCGATAGCAGCGTCAGTAAACAGATGGACTTTGCTGTTCTCTGCGATCTCGTTGCGCAGACGCGCTAATTCGTCCTGTGGTTTGTCTCCGTTGAGTAGGTAGTAGGTGTGCCGCAGATTTCCGCCAAGCTCATTCTCTTTTTCCACCAAATAGGCATCGAAGCCCTGGCGCGCCAAAGAGAGAGCGGCGGTCATGCCTGACAGTCCTCCGCCTACGACTAGGGCGGCCTTTTCTATCTTGACCGTTTGCCGGCTGAGCGGTTGCAACAGCCGAGACTTGGCCAGCGCCATGCGGACCAGATCCTTGGATTTCTGCGTGGCTTTCTCGGGCTCGTGCATGTGTACCCACGAACACTGGTCGCGGATATTGGCCATCTCAAACAAGTAGGGATTGAGGCCAGCCTCCGCCATGGTATTCCGGAACAGTGGTTCGTGGGTTCGCGGCGTGCAGGAGGCTACCACCACGCGATTCAAGTTGTGCTCTGCGATCTTCTGCTTGATCCGATCCTGACTATCGTTGGAGCAGGTATAAAGATTGTTCTCCGCGTAGACGACGTTGGGCAGGGTCTTGGCATATTCGACGACGTCCGGCACATTGACCACACCGGCGATGTTCGTGCCGCAGTGGCACACAAAGACTCCGATGCGCGGGTCTTCTCCGACCACGTCCTTTTCGGGGGGATATGTTTTCGGCGTAATCAGCGTTCCCCGGGCATCCTTCAAGAGCGATAGCACCTGCGAGGCGGACGCCGAAGCCTGCATCACAGTTTCTGGAATATCCTTGGGCTCGGCAAACGGCCCGGCCACAAAAATTCCTTCCCGTGAAGATTCCGCGGGGCGGAATGTGGAGGTCCCGCAGAAGTTGAACTTGTTGAGCGCCACGCCGAATCGTTCGGCCAGCACTTTGACGTCTTTTGGTGGCTGCATGCCGACCGACAGCACGACTAAGTCGTATTCCTGGGAAAGTTTGCTGTCGTTCTCGCCGAGATAGTTGACGATCAGATTTCGCGTCCCAGCGACTTCCTCGATCTTGGGCACGCGAGAACGGATATAGCGTACGCCGAGGTCTTGCGCTCGGCGGTAATACTGCTCGAAGCCCTTGCTGAAGGCGCGCATGTCCATGAAGAAGACGTCGCATTGCAGACCCTCGCCGAGATGCTCCTTGGCGATGATGGCTTCCTTGGTCGCATACATACAGCAGACGGACGAACAGTAGTCGCGGTCGAAATCTCGCGAACCAACGCACTGCAGGAAGGCAATCCGCTTCGGCGGCTGCCGGTCGAAGGGTCGGCACACATGGCCGGCGTAGGGTCCGGAAGCGGAGAGAATCCGCTCGAACTCGAGGGACGTGAGCACATTCGGGAAGCGCCCATATCCCAGGTCCTTCTTCAATCGGGCGTCGAAGATTTCGAATCCGGGGGCGAGGACAATGGCCCCTACCTTTAACTCCCGAGTCGCCGCTTTCTGGGTATAGTCAATCGCATTGGCCTGGCAGGCGGATGCGCAAAGATGACAATCGCAGCAGATGCCGCACGCCAGGCAGCGCTTAGCCTCGGCAATCGCTTCTTCCGGCGTGTAGCCGACGTGGACCTCGGCAAACGTTCTTCCACGAGTCTTGGGATCAAGGGCTTGCACGGGTACCTGGCGTTGCATGAGCACGCCAGCCGTGTCCACGACGTACTGGGCCTGATATGGCCCTTCCAGTTCGCGCCCCGTACGGAGTTCCTGTCCATTGAGCCAGCGATCGATCGAGTTGGCGGCCTTCTTACCCGCAGCCATTGCCGCGATCACCACGTCGGGACCGGTCACGCAATCCCCGCCGGCGAACACACCGGGCAAGTCTGTCTCCAGCGTCAGGGGATCGGCGCGAAGTATCCCCGATTTTGTGGCTAGGCCCAGCCGTTCACCCAGTGCATTCACATCGGGGAATTGGCCGATGCTGACCACGACCGCGTCGCAGGGAATGACAAACTCTGAGCCTGGAATCGGCACTGGAGTTGGCCGGCCGCTGGCATCGGGCCGGCCGAGCTTCATCTTCACGCACTCCAAGCCAACCACGCGCCCATCGGGGCCCGACTGGAATGATTTGGGCGCTGCCAGGAACATCAACTTGGCGCCCTCGTGCTCCGCGCCTTCGATCTCACGCTGGTCGGCAGGCATTTCTGCCCGCGTTCGCCGGTAAACGACCGTCACCTCGTCCGCTCCGCAACGAAGAGCAGTACGGGCCGCGTCGAGAGCGGAATTGCCTCCTCCTACCACCAGCACGCGACGCCCCGGCGATGCCGGAACTCCGAGATTCACCCGCCGCAGGAACTCCACGCCACCGGTGACGCCCGATAGATGTTCCCCCGGAACTCCGAGCTTCCGTTCCACGTGAGCCCCGATGGCGACGAAAACCGCCGCGTAGCTCTTGCGTAATTCTTCGAACGTGATGCTGAGGCCCACCGGCGTCTCCAGCAGGATCTCGATCCCGATCGAGCGCAGCCTGTCCAACTCGGCGTTCAGCAAGGGCCGTGGTAAGCGGAAGGAAGGAATGCCGACGGCCAGCATCCCGCCCGCCACTGGAAGTGCCTCGAAGATGGTCGTGCCATAGCCTTTCTGCCGCAGCTGATAAGCACACAGGAGGCCAGCCGGCCCCGACCCCACGATGGCGATCTTCTCCGGACGATCGGGCACGGTGGGTTCCGGCAACTTGTAATCGGGGCAGCGGTCGGTAACGAAACGCTTCAATGCTGGCACATTCAGCGGATCGTCTACCCGGGTGCGCGTGCAGGCGGTGGTGCAGGGGTGGGTGCAGATGCGGCCGCAGATCGAAGGAAGCGGGTTGTCGCGCAGAATGACCTGCAGCGCCTCGTCGAAACGTCCTTGCGCGATCAGCGTCACATAGCCCTGCGCGCTCTGATGGATGGGGCATCCGGCCTGGCAGGGAGAGCTTCCACGGCGCGTAATCGTGAAGATGTTGGGGACGGCTTGCGGGAATGGCCGGTAGATCGCCTTCCGCTGTCCCAATCCCTGATCGAATTCGGAGGGCAACGTCACTGGACAGTCTGTCGTACAAGCGCCGCAACCTGTGCATTTCGACGCGTCGATAAAACGCGGCTGCTGCTTGATACTGACCGTGAAATTGCCCGGCTGCCCAACCACGCGCTCCACCTCACTCAACGTGAGAATGTCGATGTCCTTGTGCCTGCCGATCTCGACCAGGCGCGGCGCCATGGTGCACATCGCGCAATCGTTGGTGGGGAAAGTCTTGTCGAGCTGGGCCATGACCCCGCCAATGGCAGGGCCGCGCTCGGCCAGATACACCTTGATGCCGCCGTTCGCTAGATCGAGGGCGGCCTGCATGCCGCCGATACCGCCTCCCACAACCAGCGCAGCGCCCACCGGTACGGTTTGGGATTTCTCAGAGGGCATGGGGAACCACCTCCGCCGCAGGCGCCAGCCGCGCGGCTTTTTCTCGGACCGCGATGAAATACAAAGCTAGCGGCCGATAGACCATGTGCGACCACTTTCCAAACGACATCTCTACCAGCAGCATCGGCGTCGCGATGATCACGTGCAGGGCATAAATGAAGTGGCAGGTGAGTGCAAAGCCGGCATAGCGGAACGTGTGTGCCGCAAGGCCGCTCACTACGGTCAACACGAGCAAGATGGGGAAGATGAGATCCTGAAACGACGACTCTTTATAGATCTCCTTCTGTGCCCGCAAACGGCCTACGAAAATATCTCCAAGGCCATACAGGATAAGGCCCGTCGCGAGATATCCGAGCCAGCGCTGGGGATGGTACAAGGGATAAAGATTGTCGGTTTGAAACCACCGCAGCGCGAACACCTTGATGGTCAGCATCATGACCACGCCCGTGGCCAGCATCCAATGCCCCAGCCAACGGCCTTTTTCTGGACACTTCCTCATCAGCGAGTCGGTCACTGACTGGTAGATGTAGACCCAGGCCTCGAGCACGTACAGAGAGAGCGGAGCGCGCGTCTTTTCGCCACCCATCGTGAGCCGCCAGATGCGGAAGACACGCGAGAACAACAGCAACAGCGGAAGCAGCATCACTGTCAGCGTGTAGTAGGTCATGAGCGGGAACATGTGATCCAGCCCCAACGCCGTAGTGCCGAAGTCCTTGGCCGCCATCCCCACGTACCACAAGTGGTACCCGACAATCAGGAATAGGACGACCAGCGCCACGGAGAATAAAGACCCGAGGTACCATGCCTTCGACTGGAGCAACTTCGCGGCGATGCCGGTCCAGTCGTACTGCACGCAAAGAAAGCGCCGCAGAGTCTGCATCGAGATCCTGGGTTCCGATTGACGCGGGCAGACAACCGAGCAGTCACCGCAATCGTGGCAGACCCACGGGTCCAGGTTTTCGAGGAGCGGTTGCCTCAGTCCCAGCAGAGCGAAGCGAATGCTCCTCCGGGGAAAGGTCACAGAATCCCCAACCAGATCGCACGAGAGCGTGCAGCTTCCACACTGATAGCAGCCCGTGGGATCGAACTTTCCGTAGCGGCGAAT
>Ga0116223_10005010_pt1 | contig 11287 bp, 8 predicted proteins | sample Sb_taG_3_FD_90092 | JGI IMG/M metagenome (GOLD analysis project Ga0116223, IMG submission 90092) | Peat soil microbial communities from Weissenstadt, Germany - Sb_50d_a_PC metaG | ecosystem: Environmental > Terrestrial > Soil > Wetlands > Peat | place: Germany: Weissenstadt | collected 2010-09-21 | reverse complement strand
GGGAATATCTCACCATGGTCCGGAATTCGGGCGGCTCCCTGCTGACACTGATCAACGACATTCTGGATTTCTCAAAGATCGAGGCAGGAAAACTGGATCTCGATTCGACCGATTTTTCTCTCCGTTATGGCATTCAGGACATGGTGAAAATCCTGGACATGCGGGCAAAACAGAAAGGGCTGGAACTTTCGATCAACATCCCAGCCGAGGTGCCCGACGCGCTGCTGGGCGATCCGAGCAGGCTGCGGCAGATCCTGTCGAATTTGGTCGACAATGCGATCAAGTTTACCGAGCGCGGCGGAGTGGTTCTCAAGATCGAAAAGGATTCCCAGTCCGAGCAGGATGTGTGCCTGCATTTCTCGGTTACGGATTCGGGCATCGGGATTCCCCTCGACAAGCAGCAACTCATTTTCGAGGCCTTCGCTCAGGCTGACACTTCGACGACGCGAAAGTATGGAGGAACAGGACTGGGCCTTTCCATTTCGGCGCGCCTGGTGCGGCTGATGTCAGGAAAGATCTGGGTGGAAAGCGAGGCGAATCGCGGAAGCGTATTCCACTTTACCGCTCGTTTCGGCCTTCAGATGCAACAAGCAAAGAAGGTGTATTTGCAGGGCGGCGGTTCAGGTTCCGCTTTACTCGCCTCGCGGCGGCCCGTTCGCGAGGGGCGGCAGGAGTTGCGGATTCTTCTGGTCGAGGACAACGCGATCAACCAGATCCTTGCGCAGCGTCTGATTCGCAAGCGAGGAGATAAACTCGTCGTAGCGAACAATGGCCGCGAGGCTCTCGCCGCGCTGGAGAACGAACGATTCGATTTGATCCTGATGGACATCCAGATGCCGGAAATGAGCGGACTCGAGGTGACTGCGGAAATTCGCAGGAAAGAAAAAGATACCGGTGAGCACATTCCGATTGTCGCCACGACTGCTTCGGCGATGAGAGAGGACAGGGAGCGCTGTCTTGAAGCCGGAATGGATGCGTACATATCCAAACCGATTGAGAGAGAGGTTCTTTTTGAAACCATCGACAAGTTGACCGGTCATTCCCAGGAAGCCAAGTCCGGCGATGCGCGCGCTCGATCTTATGATCCGGTGTTTGATGCCGGCGCGGTTCTGGATTCTCTGGAGGGAGATTCCGAGCTGCTGCGCGAAATCGCGGGAATTTTCCTGGCGCAGTTTCCGAAACAGATGGAACAGATTCGCGCGGCGGTTTCCAGTCGAGATCCGAAACTTCTCGAACGCGCGGCGCACGCGCTGAAGGGCACAGCGGCAAATTTGCTGGCGCAGGGAGTCGTGGAAGCGGCTTCTAAATTGGAGGAAATCGGGAGGGCCGGCACCGTCGCAGGATCCAGCCAGGCGCTTAATTTGCTGGAAGGAGAGCTTGAAAAACTTAAACTGGCATTGGGAGAGCTAGAGAAGGAATATGCAAAATCCTGACGGTGATTCGTTTTACGAGAGCCTGAGGATCACCTGGAAATAACCGAAAAAATCCGGCTAGGCGGTTACAGGAATCAACATTTGCACGACGTTCAGCAATTTTTCCACTTTGAGCGGTTTCACCATATAAATCACCGCGCCAAGATCGTGCCCCGTCTTATAGTCCTGCGGAGTCCCTCGGGAAGTCAGAAAGATGACCGGAATTCCCTGAAGCCGCTCGTCGCGCTTGACCACATGGCAAAGGTCGTAACCGGAAATCCCATTCATCATCACGTCCAGGATCAACACCGCGGGCGTCACTTCGCGGAGCATGCGGAGGGCGTCTTCGCCGCTGGCGGCTGTCTTTACGACAAAATCGTGACGCGACAGCAGTGATTCGATGATGCGAAGCACAGCGGGATCGTCATCGACGGCCAGGATGACAGGTAATTTGCGCGCTCCGGGTTTGGAATTTTCTAGCGATTTGTCCATGGGTTGATCCTGGGGTTGCCATCGGTCTCGGAAAGGACGATCGTTTCCTGAGGCTCTCCTCAGTTCTTGAAGAGGTAGGGGTAACTGCTGATTAGAGTTTGGACAAGGGTTCAGGATGGGTCAAGCTAATCCCTTGGAGCTGGTTCTTGAGATGAAACATCAGGTCGGCGAGTATCGCCATTCGTCATGATTCAGGGACGGATGCGCACTTCAAAGGGGAGAGACTTGCGCGCGGCCGTTGAATTGGCCGCGCGCAGGTCGTTGGCGGGAAGTGGCGAGTCACTACATTTGAAAGTTGACCTCAACTCTCAGGTCAACCGGTGTGGGTTCACCATCGAGGATCGTTGGTTCATATTTTCTTTCCGAAACAGCTTTGAGCGCCGCTTGGATCAGCAAGGGGTGACCGCTTACGACCTTTTCTTGGACCACGCTCCCGTGTTCGTCAATAATGGCGTCGATCACGACCGTCCCATGGACGTGCGACTGGCTTGCCAGGATTGGATAGACTGCCGCGGGGCCGTAGATCAAGCGCGGTGGTTTCACATCACCCCCGATGCGCACCGTGCGCTTCGGCACTTCGACACCAGGCGCTGCCGCTACGGGAACCGCAACGCTCGGCATTCCGCCGGTGATGCCGCCGATCTGTCCCCCGGGGACGCCGCCTGGAACAGCGCTCGCCCCTGCTGCAAAAGCTTCCTCCGGAGGAGCGGCGTCATTGGAGGCCGTTGGAACGGCCTTTGGGATAAAAGTTGGCGCGGTCAGTTTCCCCGGCGTGAAAACTTTCGGGGCCACATGAACCATGCGAGCAACCGATGGCGGAGCCGGCGGCGCCGGAGCCATCGGCGGCATGGGCGCCACGAGGAGCGTCGTTTCCAGCCTCTTCATGTCGATCCCCTGCGAGAAGTAGAGCGGGAGGAACAGCAACAAGAGCAAGATGGCAAAATGAATGAGAAAGGAAACAGCCCAATCCATCGGTCTTCGGCGCTGGCGCGTCGTGGAATTCTCCAGCAAAGCTTCGGCAAAAACGTGGTTTTGCTGTGCCATGTTGGGCGGAGGCAAAACCACGCTGCTCTTTGGCCTGCCGCCCGGGTACACATCTTCCAGAAAAAGATTTTGTTCGCTTAACATGATGCCTCCTAAAAAATGTTTCCTGCAGAATCCTTCAAGCGAATAAGGAATATGAAAAAATACGCTCGAAGCTCACTCGAAAGAAATTGTTACTTGCCAGGACACAGCGTGGTGTCTGAAGCAGACTTACTTCTGAGGGAAAGACTGGGGAGATTCCCTTTCGACTTGGAAGACAAAGTTTTAGTCCAACGCTTCAAAGCCTTTTTCTCCTGATCCATCCTGCCTCATGCATTCAAGGAAGACCAATTCAAAGTTCAAATCGGTGACTTCCAATCGCTTGATGGCCCGGGGACGCTATTCTCCCCGCCGCGGAAGTTGTCGCGCAAACCGCCAATCAGGAGATTGGCGTTCCGGGGCGCGTTTCAGAGCGTTCATCCAAGCGGCAGATACAGCTTGTTGGGCCTCCGGATGAGATCGGGCAGAGGGAACTTTTCGGAACTATAGGGACAAGAATTTTCCGGTTAGCAGGTTTCTGGGGAATTCGAATTGATATGTAGCGGGATGGGTCTTCCATCTCCCGACTAAGCCTATTGTAATCTTAATGTTGCATCCAAGAGCCGGTTGGCGGGCCGACGACCGCTTGCACCACTTGTGGTGGTTGGATTGCTATTAAAAGGTCGTTCTTCTGAAATCAGCGCCCGATGGGTAGTTTTGTGACTTGATGGTGGATTTGCGCAATGGGAGGCATTACTTCTTGACCGAACGGCTCTATTACCGCGATTCCTTTCTGCGCGAATTCGATGCGCACGTGATTTCCTGTGAGAGTTCACCGAAGGAGCACGCGAAGGGAGCGCCACCCTCCTGGTGGGTTACCTTGCAGGAAACCGCGTTCTATCCCACATCGGGAGGCCAGCCGCACGACACAGGGCGACTGGGCGATGCGGCGGTCTTGGATGTGTTCGAGCGGGAAGACGGAACGATCGTGCATGTTACCGATCGCGAGGTGGCACCCGGGCCAGTTCGCGGCTCGATTGATTGGCTGCGGCGATTCGATCATATGCAGCAGCACTCGGGCTCGCATGTGCTGACTGCGGCGTTTCTGGCCCTCTTCAATCTCCCCCCTGTTTCATTCCATATGGGCAAGACGGTCTCCACGCTCGATATCGCAGCGTCTTCGATATCGGACGAACAGTTGGAAAACATTGAGCGTTTTGTAAACGAAATTATTTTTGAGGACAAGCCCATTCATGTCCGGTTTGGGACAGCCGGCGACCTTGCATCGCTCGGGGTCCGGAAAGAATCGGAGCGAGAAGGGATCCTGCGCGCGGTGGAGATTCAAGGCGTCGATATCCAGGCCTGCGGTGGTACGCACGTTTGCCGCACGGGGCAGATCGGAATGATTCTCGTCCGGCGCATGAAAAAGGTGCGAGAAAACTGGCGTGTGGAATTCGTCTGCGGCCAGAGGGCGAGGCGAGTGGCGCGTGGTGATTTTGCCCTTCTTGAGGACATCTCGCAGCGCCTGACCTGCGGTCCCGATACGATTCACGCTGGAATCACGCGAATACTGAACGAACGCAACGCCGCCAATCGATTTGGCCAGCGCTACATGGCGGAATCCGCTTCACTACAAGCCCAAGTGCTTCTGGCCAAGGAGCGCGCGCAACATGCGGCCGATCCTCCGCGGATCGTGACGGGCATCCTGGCGGACGCGGACATGGAATATCTTCGAACCGTCGCGACAAACATCATTTCCGAACCCGGTGTAGTCGCGCTGCTCGGCTCAGAAACCAATGGATCTGTCGTCATGGCCAAATCCGAGGGCGTCGCCGGCGATATGAACGCATTGTTGCGCGAAGCGGTTAAGCCCTGCGGAGGAAAAGGCGGCGGAACGAAAGAATTTGCGCAGGGGAGCGTGCCGGAAGGAAGCGACCTTGACCGGATTTTGAGGCACGCCGCGGAACGCGCATCCAAGCCAGCCCCATCGCTCCACGTGGTCACGAGGCATCCCGCTAGCGCCAGATCGCACGACGAACTCTGGCGATCCAAAGGCAAAGCACGCGGCTAGACTGCTGCGTCCAAGATTTCCCACGCCTTCATAATCCTCGGCGAATCCGAATCAATGTTCGATCCATGTGAACACTTAGATGCGCTCATACTCCCTCCATTAAAAGTAGAGTAGTAAAGTAGCGCCGGCATCTTGCCGGCAATTTTCCAGTTCCAGGAAAAAAGCAAAGAGCCGGCAGGATGGCGGCGCTACGAAAACCGTCGTACGGGAATTTCGCGGAAGATGAGTTACTCCCAGATTGCCTGCACGCTTGACACTCGTATTGCGCTGGCATAGGCTGGCCATTCAGACGGAAAACTTCTTGGAATGAATAAAATCTCCTTGCGAGATCAACGGAAACTACGATGCGAAAATCCAAAAAAGATGCGATCGACCGGCGCAAATTTCTGAAAGGGGCCGCAGTGGGCACAGCTGCTCTCGCGGCGATCCCGACGGCTGTGAACGCGCAACACGCGCAGGTCCCCCGCGCAGGAACAGCGCAGCCCATGCCGAAAGTGCTCGAGGCCGAGACGCCGGCCGTGCTGGATGTCCTGACCGAGAACCGATCCGGGTCCGACTTCATGGTGGACGTGATCAAGTCGCTGGGCATCGAGTATGTGGCGTCCAATCCGGGATCGAGTTTCCGCGGACTGCACGAATCGGTGATCAATTACGGTGGAAACGAGAATCCGGAGTTCATCACCTGCTGCCACGAAGAATCGGCCGTTGCCATGGCCCACGGCTATTCAAAAATCGAAGGCAAGCCGATGGCGGTTTTTCTTCACAGCGATGTGGGGTTGCAGCACGGATCGATGGCTATCTACAACGCGTTTTGCGATCGCGTGCCGATCTACCTGATCGCCGGCAACGCTCTGGAAATCAATTCACGGCGCCCGGGAGTGGAATGGGACCACAGCGTTCAGGATGCCGCGGCCATCGTGCGCGATTGCTTGAAGTGGGATGACGTACCGATTTCGCTGGACCATTTCGCGGAGTCCGCGGTGCGCGCTTACAAAATCGCGATGACGCCGCCGATGGCGCCCGTGCTGCTGGTCGCGGACGGAGAGCTGCAAGAGGGCGCGATTCCCGATGACGCCAAATTTCACATTCCGAAACTTACGCATGCCATGCCTCCGCAGGGAGATGCGGCTTCGGTCGCGGAAGCGGCGCGAATGCTCGTCGCCGCGGAAAATCCGGTCATTTTGTTGGAGCGTACCGCGCGCACAGCCGATGGATTGAAATACACCATCGAACTTGCCGAAACGCTGCAGGCGCCCGTCGTGGATCTAGCGGCGCGCATGAATTTTCCCTCGCAGCATCCCCTGAACCAGACGGAACGCACCCGCGCGGTAATCGGCGGCGCGGACGTGATCCTCGGTTTGGAAGCGCTGAATTTCTGGGGCACGATTAACTCCTACCGCGATCAGCTGCACCGCACCTCGCAGCCCATCATCAAGAAGAATGCGAAACTGATCAGCATCAGCGCCAGCGATCTCTACATGAAAAGCAATTACCAGGATTTCCAGCGTTACACCGAAGTGGACCTGGCCATGGCGGCTGACGCGGAGGCGACGCTGCCGTCGCTGATCGAGGCCGTCAAGCGCCTGCTGACGGACGACCGCAAGCGGACGTTCGCGGATCGCGGCAAGAAACTTGCGGCGCAGCATGACGAAGCGTTGCGGCGCTCCCGCGATGAAGCGGCCTACGGCTGGGATGCCAGCCCCATTACGACGGCGCGCCTGTGCGCGGAAATCTGGGGCGCGATCAAGAATGAAGACTGGTCCCTCGTCTGCGAAGTTTCGCCGTGGGTGAACCGCTGGCCGCTGCGCCTGTGGAATTTCGACAAGTATTACCAGTACATCGGGGCGTCGGGCGGGTTCGGCGTCGGCTACGGAGCGCCTGCCTCGCTCGGCGCCGCGCTGGCCAACAAGAAGCACGGCCGGCTGACCGTCACGATTCAAAATGACGGCGACTTGATGTACGCGCCGGGAGTTCTGTGGACTTCGGCGCATCACCACATTCCGCTCCTGAGCGTGATGCACAACAATCGCGCCTACCACCAGGAGGTCATGCACGTGCAACGCATGGCCGACCGGCACAGCCGCGGCATCGATCGAGCTTCGATTGGAACCACCATCACCGATCCCAACATCAACTTCGCCATGGTCGCCAAAGGCATGGGCGTCTATTCCGAAGGGCCGATCACGGACCCGAAGGACCTCGGCCCGGCGATTCTGCGCGCGAAGGAAGTCGTCAAGCGGGGCGAGCCGGCGCTGGTCGAAGCCGTCACGCAACCGCGGTAGGCATTTTCTCAAGCCTCTCATATTCTTGATCGCCTGACGCCGAAAAGTGGCGCGGCGCTCCGCGACGGCTCGGCCGCATCCTGATAAGTTTATTAGGTAGCAGCACCTGCTGAACTGAGGACGCCCAACTTGCACCGAGCGAAAATCGCTCAACAAGAGAGTGCGCGTGGAAGGATGGCGCGAGAGGTGGATGAGCTCCATAGAAGACCACCCAACTGAAACCACAAAACCTGCTTGACTCAGATCGGCCTTCTCATGGAAGGACTTGGCCTTTTCACGCGGTTTTAATGGGGCCTGCTCTGGTGACAAATTCATTGCGTCGAGGGTAGCAGGAGCATTAAGATGCGCGAGCTAGTACTCCAAATCGGATATTCCAGTTCGTTTATATTGTCGCCAGCATGGAGACCAGGGGACTCGCATTATTCATTGGTTCATCGTCCGAAGGGTTGGATGTCGCTCGCGCGATACAGAGGCAGCTATGTCGCGATTGTGAAGTAACGGTCTGGAATGAGGGCGAGTTCCGACTCGGTCAAACTACACTGGAAGGACTTGTTAGTGCACTGGATCGATTTGACTTCGCGATCATTGTTCTCACCCCAGATGATACGGTTGTCAGCCGAGAAGTCGAAAGGCTGGCACCTCGCGACAATCTTCTATTTGAGCTAGGGCTCTTCATGGGTCGGTTGGGACGACATCGCACCCTGGTTTTCTGTCCAGACTCGCCCACTATTAAGTTGCCATCAGACCTTGCCGGTCTAACCACGGCTCGGTTTTCAAATAACCGAACTGACAAGAACCTCGTCGCAGCTCTTGGGCCTGCGTGCGATAAGGTTAGGCAGATTATTCGCGAGCTTGGGATTGCTGAAGTCACAACGTCGCAAAGATTTCAGGCGGTCACCGCGGAGATGGACCGTACGACCGAAGAAAAGACTCGTGGCCAATTTCTGCGGAAGCTACGAGAAATCTTCTTAGACGTCGAAACGCTCCGCTTGTCGCACGAGGTAGAGGGAGGCTGGTCGAGCATCGCGCGCTTCGGCCTCGCTGTCGCCGTGACCTGGGACGCGCAGAATCGCTTCCGGCGGTGGTTTGAGCCGGATGCGAAGGCGCTCATTTCCGAGCTTGGCCAGTTTGACCGCATCGTCTCCTTCAACGGCGACCGCTTCGATTTTGAAGTGCTTAGCGCCTACCAGCCGGTGAACCATTTGCTCGGCAAATCGTTCGACCTGTTGGTGGATTTACACCGCCGGCTTGGATTCCGCATCAAGCTCGATGATCTCGCGCGGGAAACCTTGGGAAATCAGAAAACCGGAAACGGCTTGGACATTGTTCAGCGGTGGCGTGAGGGCCGCAAGGAAGAAGTTTGCAAGTACTGCGAGAACGATGTGAAATTGCTCGTGGACCTGGTGGAATTTGCGCGCAGAAATAAATACGTGGTCGTGAAGTCGCGCCAGTTACCGGTGGACTGGCTTTGAGGTCTGATGCTTGAGATTGGGAGTGAAGTGCGCGCGAACATTCGCGGGATACCGAAGCGTCGACCCATTTAGTGTAGCCTTGTGCGCCGTTTTTTTTACGGATAAATGAGGGCACCCTGGCCTTCTTACTTTCCTTCGTTAATGAAAACATTTCCAAAACATGAAAACGAGGCCAGCCCAGCCTTTGGAGTTCCGACATTTCGATAATCGCTGTTGGCTCAACCGGTCGATGCAATACCCTTCTAATCAGCTGATCCGCTAGTGTTTTTCAAAAGAATCTGATCTTTTGGACTGTACTCGATTAGACCTAAACTGGGCGGAGTTTTTCTTGAATCAACGCCCGCGAACGAATTGGACGATTGAAATACCTGCAGATAGGGCTTTGGGTGAGTGTTGCGTCGACCCATTGAAACCACCTCACTTATCGGAATGTGGCATTTTCCTTGGATCGTAGCGTCACGAGGCTCCAACGAGGCACGATCCGCCTTCAGGCAGAAGGGCCGCCTGATTCGTTTTCACATGCTTCCCGTTCGTGGGTAAAGCGCAAGTGAATTGAGCTGCCCGGTTTATAGTTCCCGGTCACAAACCCTGACCAAACGGTTTGTGCGTCCTGATTTGGCCAAAGCCAGTTCATGAAATGCACGTGGGAGCCTTCTTTCCAATGGTTAGGTCTACGCTCTTCCAGATCACGCTGGTCAAAACAGAAAAAATGCCATCTTGAGCGGTCAGGGTTATGAAACATATGGCCCACCAAGTATCGCCGCTCCTCGAAGATCTGCGCCATCTTTCGGACAGCCTTCGCCGCCTCTGGCCCTAGTGGACCGACACCATTATCTGCCAACGCCTTATGGTCAATGTCAGAGAGATGCAAGTGCTCTGGAACGATGTCTCGATAGGAAATTTGGTGCAGGAATGGCACGCCAGACATTTCACATGCCAGAACAAGGTTAGCAAAATCACTTTTGGAGATGACCGTGCTTCGGCAATACCGCTCAAGTTCACGCTTCTTGTCGAATTCGAATAATTTCAGAAGTCCTTCTAGGTTCGCCTCGCTCATATAACGTTATGTTAAACCACTTCTGAGTTGAATGGTAAACTGCGTCATTAAGCTTAGAAGCATCGGCCAGGTTCTGTGAAGTCGTCTTGTCGGAATGTGGAAATTTCAGTAACAGTCGAATCGTGAGGCTTAGGCTCGTCCGATAGCGCGAGCGCACCCCGGGGATTTCCAAGAGAAACAAACTGCCGAAAATCATGACGTAGCCGACTTCTATTGATTCAGGAGCGGGATATCCTTGGAGGGTGTAGCCAATGGCCTTGACTGCAGATACGCATAAATGTCGCTGAGTTCCTGGTCTGAGATGACCGCGCTGGTGTATGGCGGCATCTGGCCGGTCGGCTGGCGGACGTACTTGATGAAGGGGCGAATGAGACGTTGCGACGGTCCGATGCGCGGGCCAGTCGCTTGAGCCGCGCCCTGGCCCTCGCGGCCGTGGCATTCGTAACAGCCGGCCTTGGTAAAAATCTTTTTGCCGGTTTCGGCATTGCCCGCGGGAGCCGCTTCGCTCTTTTCAGCCTGCTGCGCGGCGTTTTGCGCTCGCGATGCAGGCGCCGCAAGCAGAAGGATTGCGCCGATGGCCGGCAGAGTGATGCGTCGCATCGTACAAGAAAGACGATGTTCGATCGTGATTCCGGTTGAAGAGAACATGTTCGCGCATTCCCCTTTGGCGTCATTGTGCCACAGCAGTGATCCTCGCCGAAACGCAATCTGGAGATTCACTCGTAACGCTTTAATGAAGGCTCGCTATTCTCTCATAATCCTTGACGTGGGCGTTTATTTCGACTACACCTTTGCGGTCGGAAAATGATCAAATCCAAAGCAAAATCCAAATCTCGAACGGAATTCGTTCGACACTGGGAACTTTCGCCCATCGGGCGGCGCATTCTCCGCGAAGGACGCCAGTTCGCGACGGTTCAGCGCATTGTGGTGGCCGCGCGAAAGGTGTTCGCCAAGCGGGGGCTTGCCGGGGCGCGCATGGACGACATCGCGCGCGCCGCGGGCGTCAACAAGGCTCTCCCGTATTACTATTTTCGTAACAAGGAAGAGCTGCACCGCTTCGTGCTGGAAACGATGATCGCGCAAATTTCCGCGCAGATGGAATCTCCCGCCGTGCTCTCGATGGACCCTCCCGCGCGCGTGAAGGCTCTCGTGAACCTGACCTTTGATTTCGTCATGCGCAACCCCGCGTATCCGCGGCTGATCCAGCGCGAGATGATGGCGGCCCGGCGGCCGCTGCACTGGATGGTGGTGGCGCACTACCGCCCCTTGCACCAACGCGCTGTGAAAACGATCCGCGAGGGGATCGCCGTCGGCCAGTTTCGGACTGTCGATCCCGACCAGATGGTGTTCACCATCTTTGGCATGATCATGTACTACTTTGCGGCAGGGCAGTTGGCCAGCCAGATCTGGAATCGCGATATCTGGAATCCGCGGAACGT
>Ga0116223_10005004_pt1 | contig 11300 bp, 7 predicted proteins | sample Sb_taG_3_FD_90092 | JGI IMG/M metagenome (GOLD analysis project Ga0116223, IMG submission 90092) | Peat soil microbial communities from Weissenstadt, Germany - Sb_50d_a_PC metaG | ecosystem: Environmental > Terrestrial > Soil > Wetlands > Peat | place: Germany: Weissenstadt | collected 2010-09-21 | reverse complement strand
CCTCCATCAGTTGAGGGTGCGGGCCACTCTGGCGCGAGGGGACGCTTAGGCTCATTGTCCGGAGATGGGTCGCAGATCGTGCCGCCTCCTCCATCAGTTGAGGGTGCGGGCAGCTCTGGCGCGAGGGGACGCTTAGGCTCATTGTCCGGAAATGGGTCCGGAGATGGCTCACAGGTCGTGCCGCCTCCTCCATCAGTTGAGGGTGCGGGCCACTCTGGCGCGAGGGGACTCTTAGGCTCATTGTCCGGGAATGGGTCCGGAGATGGCTCACAGATCGTGCCGCCTCCTTCATCAGTTGAGGGTGCGGGCAACTCTGGCGCGAGAAAACTGTTAGAACCAATGGATCCCCTGCCGGCCGACGCCTCTTCGCCCCCACCGGCCGTCAACAACCAAAACAATTCTACCGTCGAAGAGTTGCCTCTCGGTTTGCTTGGGGTGGTTTTTGCCGCGCCGGGTACCTCCTTTTTTTCCAATTTCGAAGTCTTCGTCGCCCAGAGAAGGGTCGGCAAGGACCGACTGCAACTCATAAAGCTGGTTTATGAATTTCTTCCCTATCAACGGCGGCTGTCTGAATATGATCTCAACAACCTGCCGCCGCGGGTAATCAAGCTGCGCGTAACACCAGATCCGAGCTGTGACGAGTCATTGGGGCAGATAATGCAGTTTCACACCGACCCAACTCTTCCAGCCACAGAGTACCCAAAACTCCCAGCAGCGTTGCGTTCCTCCGACCTAAACGCAGTGCTGCCCTGTTATCGCACCACCGCAGGCGATTTCCAGGCGGCGATGTCGCGAGCCCACTGAGCTGACGCAGGAGAATTCTGAGAAGGTTCAAGGGTAAATTTGCGGATCAGTCCCATCTGGTGTTTCGATTAACGGGACGTCTTGTGAGCGGGGACGAAACATTGAGTCAGCATTACTTCGTATCGGTAAACAGCTAGCTACCAGGCGGAACTTTCCCGCTATTGCAGCTTCGCGTACTCTGCCTTGGCTTCTTTCAGGATGGGGATGTCGGGGCCGGCGCCTTTCCAGAGGGTGAAGAAGTCCTGATAGGCGGGTTTGGCTCTGGCGGTGTCGCCGGCGAGCGCGTAGGCGCGACCGAGGCCGAGGTGCGCGAGCGCGGCGAGGGGATAATTCAGAACAATTCCGCGGTGGTCGAGCAGTTTCTGGAATTCGCGGGCGGCGGCGTTGCCATCGTGTGCGGCGAGGTATGCCTCTCCTCGCAAATACGCCGGGTAGATCGTGCCGACCTGGTACGGTGGAGGCTCACCGAGTTCATAGGGAGCGACGGCTTCGAGCGCCACGACTGCCTCGGCCGGTTTGTGATCGGCCAGATCAATGGCAGCGCGCAGGGTTGGAAACCAATACAGCTTCAGCGTCGTATTGGTGGGATAGTCTTTCTCCAATCCGTCTGCGATCGCCTGGGCGCGCTTCAAATCGCCGGCTCGCGCCATGGCGAGAGCCGCCAGCACCTTCACATCTCGTCCCGGAGCCAGCGCCAGCGCAGCGGCGGCTTCATGCAGCGCCTCTGCAGAATTGCCGAACTCTGCCTCACGCAACGCTCCATTCGACTGCCATAGGCCAGCAGTCTCTCTGGAATCCGCGCGCACGGCTGAGTCCACCGCGCGGCGCGCAAAGTCTCGCGCCGAAGCGAGGCGTCCGTAATAGCCTTCAGTGTCGGACTGCTCGGAGAGCAGCGGGTCTTCGTCGCCGGGCTTGCCCGCGCCCCAGGCGACGTGTTGCGACATCAGCGCGTTATCGTTCTGCAGAAAGGCGATGAAGTAGCGGACCAGATGCAACAATTCGCCGTCCAGTTTTCGAGCTGCGGCTTGGTCGAGACTCGCCTTGGCGTCGTCAATGTGGTTGAGCGCAAGCTGCGTCTGCGCGAGATTGGAATAGACGATGACACCTGAAGGATCGAGGCGCATGGCCTCTTGCGTCTCAGGAATCGCCTGATCGTACTGGCCTAAAGAAGAGTAGTTTGCGCCCAAGTTCCCGTGAGGCACGGAGTCCTGCGGATAGCTTTGCGCCCAGAGCTGGTAGGTTTGCGCTTCCTTCTCGAGTTCACCGGTAACGGTGTAGTAATAGTTTGCGGAAATTCTAAGCTTTTCGCGTTCGCTTACGCGGTCGCGCAGATCGTATGCCTTCCTGAGGTTTTCCGCGGCTCGGCTGGGCTGACCAAGATTGGCATATTCGAGTCCGAGCAGTGCATAAGCCAGGGCGAATTGGGGGTCGAGTTCGAGGGCGCGCTTGTGGAACGAGATTCCCTCGGCGGGTCCTTTCTCCCGGCTTACACGCACGCCCATGCTGAACGCCTTCAGCGCCTCCAGAGAAGAGGTGGTGGCCTCAATCGGAACATCGAACTTTTGCACCGAGGCCAGCGATTCCCCCAGCCGCGTGCGCATCAAGGACGTGACCTGGTCCAGAGTTTTCAAAACGCTCTCTTTGGCGGAAGCCTCAGCCTGCTGTTTGGCAAGCGTGTCTCCCGTGTTGCAATTGACCGCCTCCAACCCAATGACATACTGCGTGCCCATGCGGGAGATCGACCCTTTTAGTACCGCTTTCGTGCCGGTGCGAACGCAAATCTCACGCGCCATGTCGGGCGTGACTTTTTCGTTCGCGGCGCGGCCCATGAGCTGCAACGTCTCACCCACCCGGCGATCCGACAGGATGTTGAGGAATGGAGATTGCCCGAGATCGACGGCGAGAGCCTGCTTGAGCGCGTCGTCGAAAACCGGGTCTCCGGTGGTGTTTTCGAAGTCGGTCAGGACAATGGAGTCTTTCTCGGTGAGCGGAGCGGTCACAACGGGACGTGAGCGGTAGTAGTAGAGGCCCGCGCCGGCCAGCGCCAGCACGGCGAGGACTGCGGGCACGGCAAACTTCCAGAGTTTCCCGCCTGTCGTTGCGGGAACGCTGCTTACCGAATCTCCCTGCGCAGAAACTCCGGTCGCAACCATCCGGCCCGATGATTGTGAGACGGCGGGGTTGGAAGGAGTTGATCCCGGCCGCGATGTAGAAGCCGAGGGCGCCGAATCCTCGTAGCCGGCCGCCGCCGTACCCGACACCGGCGCGCCCGATCGTTTCGATTCGAGGTCGCGCTTCAAGCGCTGCAGTTCCGCACGCACATCGGAAGCATGCTGATAGCGAAGGTCGCGATCTTTTTCCAGCGAGCGCGTGATGATGTCCTCGAGCTTGGCCGGAAGGTCGGGATTCAGCCGAAGCGGAGGCAGCGGGTCTTTCTGAAGAATTGCCTCAAACACCACCGCAGTCGCTTCCCCTCGGAACGGGAGCGTGCCGGTGGCCATTTCGTAGAGAACGGTGCCGAGAGAAAACAGGTCGGTGCGGGCGTCAAGCGGCTTGCCGCGGGCCTGCTCCGGAGACATATAGGCGACCGTGCCAACCGTGGAGCCCGGGCTGGTGAGATGTTCGACGATGCCGCCTGTCTGGGTGGCATCCAGTAGCGCGCCGGTAGCGCTCCCCGGGGCTAGTTTGGCGAGGCCGAAATCGAGGACCTTGGCGTGGCCGCGGTCGGTAACAAAGATGTTCGCAGGTTTGATGTCGCGGTGGACGATGCCCTTGGAATGGGCGGCATCGAGCGCGTCGGCTACTTCGATCGCCAAACTGAGAATGGTGTGGACGTCCATCGGCCGATTGCCGATGGCGTGCTTCAACGTCTGGCCGTCGAGGTACTCCAGAACAATGAAGGCTCGGCCGCCTTCTTCGCCAATGTCATAAACCGTGCAGATGTTGGGATGATTGAGGGCTGAGGCAGCTTCGGCTTCGCGCTGGAAGCGGCTTAGAGCTTGTGGGTCGGCGGCAACTTCATCGGGCAGAAACTTCAGAGCGACGAAGCGATGCAGCCGAGTATCCTCGGCCTTGTAGACGACGCCCATGCCGCCACCGCCGAGCTTTTCGACAATACGGTAATGAGAAATGACTTGCCTGTTCACTCGCGCAAAATCTTACGTCGGCGAAACCGGCAAGTCAATGAAAGCCATGAACTTGAGCTATCTCAAAGGGGCTGTTGGCGAGCTAACTCCTCCGGCTTGCGTGTTTGGCTCGCGCTCGGCCGACTGTCGAGTCGTTGCAATCTAACTTTGGCCGGCCTCGGGTTCGAGTTCCTGACGAAGTTGTTTGCCCAGAGTGTTCGCCACCGAATTCAAGTCCCTGGCGAGTGCGAGACGCCACTTTTCCGTGGATTGCTGTGCGAGTTCCTCGAATTGTTGCGCGATCGACTGCACAGCTTCCTCGCCCTGGGCTGTCAGCGAGGCAGAAAAGGAGTCTTCAATACGGTTCTGGATGGTTCTCAGGTGGCCGCACATCTCGCTGATCCTGGTTTCGACTTCATTCGAGCCGCGTGCTTGCAGGTTCTTGAGTGCCAGAGCCCCAGCGCTCTCGATTTGAGCTTCCGCACCGGAGACGATTTCGGCTGCGACGCGCTCCAGGTGCGCGTCAAGATCCGACTCAAGCCGGCGTACGGACTCGTTCAGCGCTGCCATCCTCCGGCCAAGGTCCGACACTTCCGACTGAAGTTGGAATGCTTTCGCGGCAGCATCGGCCTGGGCCTGCTCGATCTTACGGCGATGAACCTCGTGTGATTCCGCAAGTTGCTCCTGCAAAGAACACAAGAGTTTTTCGCCTTGTGCGTCGAGATGTGCTCCCGTCTCCAAAGCCTGCCGCTGCAGTTTCTCGATTCCGGCGCGGACATGCTGTTGCGCCGTGGTGGTGAGTTCCTTTGACAATACCTGCGCCCGTTGTTCGACGGCGTGCAGTTCACCGGCAAGACGGTGCCGAAACTCGGTCAGGGCTGCACTGATCTTTTGCTCGGTGGCTGTTTTCGCCGATTCGAGCATCTCCGCGGACTGTTCTCGCGCCTGCTGCAGGACGCGTGTTCCAAGGTCTTGCCGCAGGCGCTCCCATAGCTTCTCCTCCAACTCAGGCGGAATATACCCAAGGGACACCTCGAAGCGGTTGCGCTTGGCATTCACGGCCAGCTTCTCGCGGAGTTCGGTGACTTCCGCCTGCAAGGGCTGAACGAGTTTCGCAAGTATGCCTCGCAAACGGTCCTCGGAGAGTTGCTCCTTGACCTTATCGAGAACGTCTCGCGAGGCCCGGGAAAGAGTTTGCGGTTGGTGCAGAACAGCGGACTTGGCCGACAGTTCTTGAGGAGGTTGTTGAGCGGCAGGCGTGGGCATTTCGACTACCCGCCAATCATCGGGACAGGATTCCAATCCCCAAAAGTTTTCCGGCCGGTCGAGCTGTGCGCCCAGTCGGAAGCCTTGTCCGTCGGGCCCCATTGGCTGGCAGAAAACTACGCAGGCCGTGGCCTGCCGGCCTCCTCGGCTGTGCAGGCGCAGGGCGCTTCCAGTGTCCAACTTCTGGGGGAGGCGGAGCGCACAACCATGCGCACTGACCACCAGTGTCTCACCGATCTCGGAGAACTGGCCATCGGGCTCCATGCTGGTAACGCGGATCGGAACTTGGATCGGTACTCTCGAACTGCGACGTACAGTGTGACCGTTGGAAGCGGGCATAGTGATCCTCTGCTTGGCGAGGCTTGCGCAGCAGCCAGCCCTTGAGCCTCTGCATTAAAGTACCGCGATGTGACGGCCGATGCCTCTCTCGGGAGTGCGCTTCCAAAATGTTCGAGCGTACAAGCGCCAGACTGCCCGTTTGTCAGAACCGCGATGTACTTTGGACCGAACTCCGCTGGTACAACTGGTCCGCCGCAGCTATGGCAGCGGAAATGGCAGCATTTCGGAAATGAACACCGTTGGGTTAATGCCATTATGACGATGTGACGCAAAGCAAGAGTCTCTGGGGAACAATTCTCAGTTATCCATTGCCCTGGGTTTTGCGAAGCCCGACCCGCATGTCAGCGGACATGTCGTCGGCAACCCCTCCCTTACCGGATTAGGGAAGGGTTGCCCGTTATTCGGGTGCTAATCAGGAAGAATTCCGCATCCTTGCCAGATTTTAGGCATGGAGGTTAACCTGTACTGCGCAAAAAACTCAGGTAGGCCAGCTGGCCCACTTAGCCCCAGGGACATAGCAGCTTAGTGAGCTTAAGGAGAACTCTCATGCATGCCGCCGTTGTCCATGCCTTCGATGCGCCGCCTCGCTATACCACCTTCGCCAACCCTGTAGCGGCAGAAGGGGAGCTGCCGGTGACTGTAACTGCCGCTGGTCTTCACCCCATTGTCAAGGCGCTGGCGAACGGCACCCACTACGGCAGCACGGGAGAGCTGCCGTTGGTGCCCGGAGTGGATGGGGTAGGACGGCTGGCGGACGGCTCGCGTGTCTATTTCGGCATCTCGCGCAGCCCGTACGGTACCTTCGCCGAGCGTGCCTTGGCGGCGAACTGGATGTGCATCCCGCTGCCGGAAGGCCTGGATGATGCGACTGCCGCGGGGATTGCCAATCCTGCAATGTCTTCGTGGGCTGCGCTGACGGGGCGAGCGAAGTTCGTCGCCGGGGAGAGTGTGCTCATCCTCGGCGCAACCGGCGTCGCCGGGCGGCTTGCGGTACAGATCACAAGCCGACTGGGAGCGCGGCGGGTGATCGCAGTCGGACGCAACCCGCAGGCGCTGGAAATGTTGAAAGAACTCGGCGCGGACGCGGTTATCTCGCTCGATCAGGAGCATGATCCTCTGGTGGCTGCATTCCGGGGCGAGTACGCAGGAGCAGGCGTCGATGTGGTGCTCGACTATCTGTGGGGTCACCCGGCGGAGTGCGTGCTGGAGGCCATCTCGCAGAAGGGACTGCGCAAGGCGTCATCGCGGGTGCGGTTTGTTCAGATTGGCGAGAGCGCCGGCGGGACCATCAGCTTGAGGGCGGCCTCTCTGCGCAGCTCGGGCCTGGAACTGCTGGGCAGCGGCTTCGGCAGCGCCTCGCTCAATCAGCTCCGGGCAGCGATCGAAGAGTTTTTCAAGGTCGCCGCGACGGAGCCGTTCCAGTTCAACATGAAGACGGCACCACTCAGCGATATCGAAGCACTCTGGAACAGCCCGGAACAGGGCACGCGACTAGTGTTTCAGCCGTGAACGAGGTGGATCGGATTCCGGATTGTCGGCCACCCTTCCCTTACCGGTTTAGGGAAGGATTGCCCGTGATCCGACCGGAATCTCTAAGCAAGGTTGCACAAGCCCCTCTCACTGGCCCTGTGCGTTGACAGCCTTCAGTTGCACCGATACGAGCCGCAATTCACTCGTGAAAGCCCCCGTGGAATGTGAGTAGGTTACGTACATAACTTGCCCGGTGTTGCCGTTGTATTCAGGATGTGCCTGCGCACCATGGACCGCGCTTCCAGCATTCGCCGGGGGATGGGCATCAAAGGCCGTAATCTCCCCTGACCATGGGCCTTCTGGCTCCGGCGACGTGCGCATCATGACCTGCTGGGAGAATGGTGCGTTGTAGACGGCCACGTAGGACTGCAGATAGTCATTCCACGACACGTTCATTATCGGGGCCGCATTCAGTACGGTGACGGCGTTGCTGATATTGCCGGATCCGAAAAAGTCGTAGTCGCTTCTCAGAAGTCGCGATCCCTGTTTTCACACCTATCCAAATTTATCGACATTATGTATAGTCTTCTGTGTATGGCTGACTCGCTCTATCAAGAACTGCTGAAAAGAGCGCGCAACGACCTTGCCAATGCCATCGGAAAACGCCGTGAGCTGCTGGCGCAGCTTGAATCTGCGGAAAGAGAGATCGCACAGTTGAAGCGTCTTATTGGTGGTATTCATGCATACGCCGATGAGTCCTCGAAGCATGACGACTTGCTGTCTGCTGGTGAAGGTCTGAAAGAGGCGATCTGCACGGCACTGCGGGCCGCAAGCCAGGACGCCACGATCTCCGAGATTCTGGACATTCTCAAGGAGCTACAGTTCCCGATAGAACACCACCAGAATCCACTGGGTTCTGTATATACGACGGTGACAAGATTAATGGCCGAAGGGGAGGTCGTTGCGGGCGAACCCAAAGACGAGAAGAAAACCTATCGGTGGGCCCACGCCAAATTAAGCCGCGGATTGAAATTTCCTCTTCCCTACGTCTCGGTCTGGCCCAGGCTGAATCAAGTCCTAGAGGCCAAGGAAAAAAAGAAGCGTTCGGGTTAGGTCGGCGACTTTGGCTTACAGGGGACCCCAGCAGTTCCAGTCGCCGGTTGCGGACAGTCGGCGGATTGTGGCAACCAGCAGTTTCACTCACGCCACGCTCAATAAGCGAAATTGCGATTTTACGTCAACAACCCTTTTCAGACACCGCCAACTCCACCGCTTTGATTGACGGGGTATTACGCATTGAGGGCAAATTGCTACACCCCCCACACCACGGAACTTGGACCCTTGGGGGGCCGGGGCCCGCGCGCTCGTGCGAGGGGCGGGATGGGCTAGCGGGACGGGGCGCGTGCGAGCGGGGAGGGTTAGCGGTGCGCGGCGCGTTTTCGAAGCGTGCAACTGTGCGCTCTCATGACTGCGTGGTGCGCGAATCGTGTTCTCGCGTTCCCAGGTTCGTATTTTCGCGCGTGCGGGGCGAGATCTGTTCGAACGATCCGCGCGTGATCCATTTTCCAACCACTTTAACGTTTTTCGCGTGGGCGCGAGGGCGCACCGGGCTACCGGATTTGGCGCGTGCGAGCGGGATCTGGAAGTGCTCTGTCCTGCGATCTCGTGCTGGATCGCAGGCGGGGGGGCGGAAGCGGGCGCGCCATACTTGGGGGTCACCAGGTGGGAGAGCCTTTTTTTACTTCACCGCATCGCGTGGATCATTTCCCGAGCCATTTGAACCGAGGCCCGGTAACCGTGAGTTCCCGGAGCGCGGTGTAGAGAGCCAAGGCGTGCGTTCTTGCAACATCCTCAAAAAGGTTGGCGCGCCCCCGCTTTGAGATGGAATCGCTGGATGTTAAAACACCTCTTATTATGATTTTCGTTCCGGCGTGACAGTATCGCTTCCACCGGCGACGACAGACTTGAAATTCCGCAGCCGGTCGTTCTTCAAGCGATCCTGGAGTTCGAGTTTCAGAACCTTACCATAAGCGTTGCGGGGCAATGCTTCTATAAAGATGACTTGCCGTGGCAGTTTGATCTTATTGATTCTGGGACGAAGGAACTCGATGAGTTCGAGGTCGCTGGCGCTCGCGCCTGATTTCAGCGCAACGAAGGCGACTGGAACCTCGCCCCACTTCTCGTCGGTCGTCCCCATGACGGAGACCTCGGCAATGGCCGGATGATCGAGTAATTCCTTCTCGATCTCCGCCGGATAAATGTTGACGCCGCCGCTGATGATCATTTCTTTGGAGCGGCCTGCGATGTAGAAGAACCCATCTTCATCGCACCGCGCCAGGTCGCCGGTGTGAAACCATCCTTCTGCATCGAGCACCTGGGCGGTGGCGGCTGGATTATTCCAATAGCCCCGGCAAACGTGTGGTCCTCGCAGGCAGAGTTCGCCAACCTCATTCGTTCCGACCTGATTACCCTCGAGATCGATGAGCTTCGCCTCCGTGAACATCATCGCCTTACCAACAGAACCAGCCTTGCGCAGGGAGTCCTCGTCGCTCATGGCAAAGCAGTTCACGCCGACCTCGGTCAGCCCGTAGCCTTGGCGAAAAATCAGTCCGCGCTCCTGGTAGGCACGGAGAAGTTGCAACGGAAGCGGAGCGCCTCCGCTGGCACACCAGCGCAGATGGCTGCAATCGAGCGCTGGGAATTCCGGCGAATCGAGAAGCATTTTGAAGATCGTCGGTACGCCGAAAAAAATGGTGCACTCGTAGTTTCCGAGAGCTCGTAAAACTTCACCGGCGTCGAAGCCGTCATGCAAAACAACGCTGCCCCCGATGGCGAACAGCGGGGTCATGAACACGGTAAGGCCGCCGGCGTGGTACATGGGCGTGTAAACCTGAACCCGGTCGCTCTGCAGCAATTGCCAGGAGACAACCGTGTTGTAGGCGTTCCATGCGATCTGCCGGTGTGGAATCATTACGCCCTTCGGGCGTCCGGTGGTGCCGCTGGTGTAGAGCAAGCAGAAAATATCCTCGGGCTGGAGTCTCGTCGAGAGCGGATCTGGACGAACCCCGCCTATAGCTTTGGCATAACTCAGCGGCTTCTGGACACTGTCCTTCGCATCCAGACTTATTAAGTGCTCGAAGGCCACGAGTTGTTGGAGCTCTTTCGCGAGTTTCTCGTACCGTGCGGAGTACATGAGGCAGCGCGGTCCACAGTCCGCGAGTATCTGGTGCAGCTCGTGAGCCGTGCTGCGTGTCCCGAGCGGGACGAGGATGATCCCCGACTTACCCGCTGCCCAAAAGGCATCGACATATTCAACCCGGTTCTCGGAAAGGATGCAGACGCGATCCCCTGGGACGAGAGAGCAGAGATCCGTCCAGACCCGCGCGCACTGCAAGGCCCGCCGATTTAGTTCTGCATAAGTGAACTGCTGGCGCGTGGGAACGTGGATCAATGCGACCGCGTCGGGACTAAGACGGGCGCGCTCTCCGAGAATGTCGCCGGTAATCACGAGTTCTCCCCAGACTGTCTGGAAACAGATGGTGCGGTGGCGGGTGCGCGGGACGAATCTGACGCGAGAATTTGCAACAAGACTTGCGTCAATTCTTGGGGACGCTCGAATTGAGGTGCATGGCCGCAACGCTCAACGACCGTAAGCGTGCAACGCGGAAGCTGCGACTGCAACTTCTTTGCATAGTCCAGCGGGACGAGGCGATCGGAGGCGCCCCAGATAAGATCGACCGGCAGCTGGAAACTTGCCAGTTTGTCATCGAGCAGGTATTTCGACATATCTTCTTCACCGGCAGCCAGCAGCCGCGAAATTGGACCTGTATTCGAGATGCGGACCAGATCATCGAGGACGAAATTCGGCGGACGAGGCGTGGAAGGATCCAGCACGGCATCGAGCGCGCGCCTAGCCTCTTCGCGGTCCTTTGGCATGATGCCAATCTCCGATACGTTCTTGATGGGGCCGCCATCGATGAGGATAACCCGCGTCACGCGATGCGGGTATTTCTGCGGGTATTTCTGAGCATATTTCTGAGCGTAGAGCATCGCCATCCAGGCCCCAAGCGAATTACCTGCGAGCACCAGCGGTGCGTCTCGCCATGGAATTGCATCGAGCACCTGCTCCAGTGCGGTGAGCAGCGTTCCCAGACTCAGCACACCCGCAGCCGGGTCGCTCTCGCCATGGCCTGCAAGGTCCGGGATCAGCAGTTGAAAGTGGCGCTTCAGCTCGGGCGCTACTTTGCTCCATGTTCCCGCTTGATCACCTGCGCCATGCAGCAACACCAGCAAGGG
>Ga0116223_10004998_pt1 | contig 11313 bp, 14 predicted proteins | sample Sb_taG_3_FD_90092 | JGI IMG/M metagenome (GOLD analysis project Ga0116223, IMG submission 90092) | Peat soil microbial communities from Weissenstadt, Germany - Sb_50d_a_PC metaG | ecosystem: Environmental > Terrestrial > Soil > Wetlands > Peat | place: Germany: Weissenstadt | collected 2010-09-21 | reverse complement strand
GCGGGCACAAGCGTGTTCACCGAGACATGCGGCCAAGTAAGTCCAGCAAAATTCAGCAGGACCGTCTGGGTGTACTGAATTTGTGTGAACGTGACAGTAAGCTCGCGCGGCATATCCAAGTCGCGTGGTGGCGTGACGGAGAACTGTCGGCACGCGCTGACCCTGAACGCTGCGTTTTGCTCTTAGGGCAAAGGGCGGCGGTTCACCTACATGATAGGGCGGGACCAAAAGGACCTCTTCGACGGTTTCGATCCAGAAGACCGCAACCATCTGCACGGCCTGCGCGTTCGGAGCATTCGCTGCGGCCTGGCCCAGCAAGAAGGCGATGTTGTCGGTGCCGCCTCCAAAAAAGCCAACCGGAGGCGGCGGGGCGGTGGAAATGATGATGGTGGTTGTACTGGTGATCTTTTGTTTGCTGATGTGATCGCGCAGCAATTTGTTGGGATCGTCCAACAGGGCCTGCGTGATGGTGCCGGCGGCGATAAAGCGACTGAGATCTTGTGGGATTCTCGGTGTATTCGGGTCGGCAGCGGTCTGGCTGGCGAACCGGATCGTCTTGATCGGGTTACTCCCTGTTAGGGATGGCGTGATGTCGACAGCGTGAATGTTCGGCGGCGCGGGCTTGGTATCAAAAGTGCCCTGAGCCTCGATCGTCGTACCGTGCGGAATCGATGCCATGCGGGTGACACAAGTCTGCGTAGGGCACGGCTTGCCGAGACGGGGTAGATTGCTCTGTAGTTCTTGCTGCCATCCCATGACCGCCATGCACAGTCAACCGCCTTGCTCGGCTTGATGTACCCTCGCTCACTGGCGTGCTTCATGATGGCGGTTTGCAGCGGTGACAATCCACGTCCCAGCAGTTTGCCCGCCCCTCTTGTGACAACTGGCGTAACCACTTCTCAATATCGCTTCGCAGGAAGCGTAGATTGCCGTTAATCCGCAGTGTTGGGATAGGTAGGGTCTGGCGAACCTTTGCCCGTGACCGTGTTAGGTCATAGACCTGTCCTTTGCTGAACTTGAGAAGTGCTGTACTTCAGAGACGGTGAGGATTTCGTTAAGCAGCGATGGTGCGGGTGCTGTTGGTGTTGCTGTTGGGAGTGGCATTCATACGCCCTCCAGTGTCGCAGGATTCCACTACGACCAAGGTGTGCCAGATGCCCGCTCAGCGGGACTATCCCCACACCTCGCCCGATCCGTGTTGGCCGGGTCTTAAATGCAGTTTCAGCATAGCAGTTCCGCTGCCAAATTCAACTTACGATGGCAACCGGGCTGAGTTACTTTAGTGTACGGGATACAGTGCTATTCCTTGCTCGCAGCGGCTTCTACCAGTTTCATGCCGTTCTTGAACGCTTCCGGGGTGATGGCTTTCTTGTACACACCCAGCGTGGTAGTCATGGACTTGTGTCGCAACAGGGCTTGAGCAACGGCATAGTTCCCGCCCGCGTTCTCAATGACTGCGGTGCACGCTCCCCGTCGGCCTGCGTACAACGTCTTCCACACGCCCGATTTCTCTGGCACTTTGTGGCAACGCTCACACTCGCTGTTCCCTTCGACGTGCGGCTTGATGATACGAGCGATGTAATTGTGAAGGTCTGCGGGCGTGTTATTGCGTGAAGGAAACACCCATCCCTCTTTCGGATTCTTCGATTGTTTACGCCACAGTTCTAAGGGTACTCGCACCTGATTGATGAGTGGCAGGGAAGCGACGGATTCAAGCGTCTTCGGAGTGTCCACGATGCCCCGCACAACCGACCGGCGAATATTCACGTTCTCAGAATCGAAATCTTCCCATTTGAGTGCCGCAATCTCTCCGGGCCGCAATGCGAGAAAGCAGGACAGGGCCATGACCAATTGACAATCTACATGGTCAACGAGAGCAGAAACGATATTCTCCGCTTCCTCCAGTGTGTAATGCTTGGTGCGTTCGGATTCGATAGCATCGTCGGGCATGTTTACGTCATGCCACGGGTTGACTTTTATCCGCTGCTCAATGACTGCACGCTTGAAAAGAGAACTACCGAGAGCCTTGATGTGCTTCAGCGTGTTTTTGCCCTGCGTCCCGGTGAGCGATTGAAGGAACTGCGTGCCCATGGACGGTTCGTACTCTTGCAGCGTGACCTTGCCGAAATGGGCCTTCAGATGTTGATTCCAAATTTGCTTGTAGCCCCGCACGGTGGACGGTTTCTTCCGTGGCTTGCCGGTCAACGACAGAATCTCTTCGCAGTACGGTAGGTATCGCTGCTCCCAGAAATCCGAGACGGTCATGTCCTTCGCAGTCACCCGCCCGCTGGCCTGCTGCGTGTTGACCGGCTGCATGAATTCGTTGCGGAGTAGCTTGACCGACTTCGCATTCCGGGCGTAATACTTCTCACTCTTTTCACAGAGACGGTGAGAACGTTGCACACGCTGCGGTTTACCATCTACAATCTCAGTACGATAGTAGCGAACGAAGAAAGCCCCTGATGACTCGTAAATGTATCCTGTCTGAATTCGGCCCATGGTGCCCTCCAACTGTGGACAGAATAGCATTATGCAGTCAGTATGCACTGGATGTCTTTGGTAATGCTGGTAACGTATTTGTTTACAACGTGGCGGTGTAGCTCAGGTGGTTAGAGCGACGGTCTCATAATCCGTAGGTCGTTGGTTCGAGTCCAACCGCCGCCACCAATGCTTTCAACAACTTGCCGGAGATCCGGCGGAATCTCCATTTCGCTTGGTTGCGCGGGAGTTGCGGATTGTTGCGGAGTTGCTTCCGCCTCTTCTGCCGGGATCCGGTCGAGCCTGTCTACAAAACAAACGTTGGCACCCGGAATCAGGTGGCCGTAAGTGTCGACCGTGACCTGAATGGAACTGTGCCCCATTTGCTCTTTCACGTAGACAATCGAGGCTCCATTTTGGAGGAGCAGCGATCCGAACGTATGACGGAGATCGTGCAGGCGAATCCTGCGAATGCCAGCCTTGGCCAGCACGGGAAGAAATACGCGATGGTAGAGGTTATCAGGGTCGACAATCGTCCCCTGAGGTGACCGAAAAACCAGTTCGTCGGAGATGTCGCTCTTGCCTTTTAGGTAAGCCTCCAACAGACGCTTGTCTCGAAGTTCGACGAGCACCCCGCGGAGCTCGCGGGACAGATCCACCCGTCTCGCTTTCTTGCTTTTCGTTGTCGTGTGCTCGCGGTGCACGTAGTTGTGCTGCACCAGGATGAAGCGTGCAGAATCATTGTCATCGCCACCGAGCTGGACGTCGCCCCACTGGACCGCCACGAGTTCTCCGCGCCGCAGCCCGGCGCGCGCTGCCATCAGTAACAGGGGATAGTAGTCCGGGAAAATCTCCTGAGCTGCCTTCAGGAACTGCTGAACCTCCACGGTGGTGAGCGCGATACCCTTGGTTTCGGGCGTCTTGGCCGAGCGCGTGAAACGGCCCAAACGGGCCGCTGGGTTGGACTCGACAAGCCCCTCCTCAATGGCATAATTGAACAAACTGCGGATGACGCACAATGCGTTGCGGATGGTGTTGCGCGAGAGATCTTTGGTGATGAGGTGATTAATCAACGCCTTGATGTCATCCCGCCTGATCTCATTGAGTACCTTCTTCCCAAATCGCGGGCGCAGATACTGTTCGAGAACCCCTTCGTAGCCGTTGGCGGTTGAAGTCTTGCACTCGATCCGGGCATAGTCCTTCAGCCAGCCGTCCGCATATGTGTCAAAGGTCGGCTTTTTATCGTCCGCAGCATCGAGGATGCTGAGGTCTCCGAGCGCGAGCTTCGCCTCAACCTGTCGCCGAACTTGCTCAGCCGCTTCTCGGCTGCCGACGCATTTCGACTTGCGACGCCCGTGGTAGTCCACGATCACGTACCACTTGGCGCCTTTCTTGCGAACCTTCACACCCATCAGTCCATCCCCTTTACGCCAGCGACCAATTCATCCACGATACAACCTAAGTCAATATGCTTTACTTGGTGAGCTTCCAGCCAGCGGTCGAACACGCTTCGGCGAACCAGTATCTTGCACCGTATGCGGACGGCCGGCAGAGGATCGACGACTCGGTGGATCCAGTCGCGGAGCGTCCGCTCTGAAACGCAAGCATATTGTTGCAGGCTCCTCAGGTCCAGCCATTCGGGTTGTTGCCGTTCCACACTCATCAGGGCCTGGTCGCTCATAGGGTCTCAGATAGAAACTCGGCCTGCTGCCGCAATACTTCTCGCCGATCCTGGAGTGGCATCTCCGTCAGCAACCTGCCAGCACGACGAGCTCGACTGCATCAGTGCGTCTCGAATCCAGTGATCGAACTGCTTTCGGACTCGACTTGCCGGCCAACTGGCAGGCATGGCGTTACTGTGCCGATGGATCCACTCAAAAGCATCCACTCGGAAACACAGGGTTTGGAAAACTTATCGTCTTCCACGCATCCCTCTCCTGTCTCCGCCAACCAACGCAATTACCATAAACTCGCTCAGGCGAGATGCGATACGTTCGTCCATACGCTCTCCGATTTGCTCAATCGTCCAGTTCGTCGTCACGACCGCGGGTCGCAGATCGTCCGAGCGCATGTCCAGCAACTCCAGCGTGCAGCGCCTTTCATGGTCGCTTAGGCTCCCCGAACCAAGGTCATCGAGCACCAGCATGGGACATTCTCCATATTCCCTCATGACATCTTCCTTGCTCACGTTGGCCTGGTTGAAGCTCTTGCAAACTGCGGAGTAAAAATCGGATGCCCGCTTGAACAGGACTGGTCTGCCAGCCTCGAGCCTTAAGCGCACGATTGCAGCCGCCATGTGGGTCTTACCCGTCCCAGTCGGTCCGGTCAAGAGCAGGCTAGGAGTAGGCGATTGACCACTCCAATTCCGAACGTGCCGAGAGAATTCTTCAGGGAAGTCCTCGAGTGAGGAATTCTGGTAGCGCGCGGGTAGGGCGGAGCGAAGGATCCTCTCCCGAACGCATGGGCAGCGCACGACCAGATCGCCAGAGGCGACCCACCCAGTATCTTTGCATTGAGCGCACTTAACCAACTCGCAGGGTAACGTCTGCTTCTCGCTCATATCGAGTGCGGTCGTCTGTGCCGAAGAATGCACCACTCTTGCCGCGATTTCCTTTAGGCTCTCCATCGTATTTTCCTTCCAAAACTGCGATGCAGTTTGTATCGTTCGCAATCAACCAATCAAAATTTGCCTTCCAGCCACGGTCGTTCTCCCCGAGGAGGAAAAGCGTGCTGGCCGCCTTCTTCACTGCCGCGGTAAAGTCTTGCTCGTAGCACCTGGTCAACGCGCTGGCCGAACTCGCGGCACTGGGCGTAGCCTTCGTGAGCTTGCGTGACAACCTCGACCTCAGCACTCCTTCGGGTCGCTTGATGTTTCAAATAATCGGCGCGATGGCGGAGTTCGAGCGGGCACTGATCCAGGAGCGGGTCTGCGCCGGTATAAGGAACGCACGCGCCAAAGGGAGGCGACTGGGGAGACCGCGGGTTATTGTAGACGCTTCACGGATTGCCTCGCTTCGCGCTCGCGGGGACTCGTGGTCGCAGATCCAGGCCGAGGTAGGGGTGAGCAAGGGCACAGCGCAGCGGGCCTTTGCAGCCTTGCCCAAAATTGTCTAGCAGAGTTTTGGGTTCGGCTTTCACTCTGGGATCTTGTATCCGCGGCCAAATGTCAGTGCAAATTACGCCGGGGCGAAGCCGCGGTTGTTCTGTTGTTCACAGTCGGGCGAAAAGCTGCGAAAGCGAGATTTCAAAACCAGCTGCCAAGATTTCCAGCGAACGGAGGCAGGGTTCTTTTTTCCCGTTCTCAAGGTCCGAGATGAATGCTCGGCCAGTCCCGTGTGAACGGCAAGATACGTCTGCGTCCAACCGCGTCGCTGACGCAGGGCGCGAATGCGACGGCCTAGCCGAAGGCACACGTCAGTTGCCACGGATACAGCATCGCTGTATTCTTTCGGCTACATATCGCCTATAGAATACAGACCATGTAGACGTTTGCCGGTAGGCTCTTGCCTTCACTAACCCCGGAAGCGAGAGAGCCGAGCTGGATGATGAAAACCGCGACGATGGTCTTGTGTGAAAGTGCTCCGCATAGCCTATGCCAACCTCTGGATAGGCGAGTACCAAATGATGACACCTGACAACTATCACCGTCCTGACGAAACCGCGCTGACGCAACAGGCTCGCCTAATCGACTGCACATGGGAAGGTGCGACCGTCGTAGAACTGACCGGGCAGGTCGCTGAACTATTTCCGCACGTCCCGGTTTTCAGCCGCCATCCGTTCCGAGTCGGGGGCGAAGAGAATCGCTTTAAGGACGAGATCCGGCGGGAACCTCTGAAGATCACTGATGAGCCGATGCCGATCGCTACCGTATCGAAGACCTACTCCCTCATCCAGCACAGGGATGTTCTGGCGGCAGTCTTCCGCGCGCTGAAGATGATCCACATCGACATCTCTGGCGTCGAATCGTCGCTCTTGCTTTCGGAATATGGTGAGCGGATGCACTGGAGTTGCGCCATCCCGAACATGGACTTCGACCCAGGAGACGGTCACCCTCTCGTGCTGCGGATCAACAGCTTGAATTCGGTTGACACGAGCACTGTCCTCGAAATCACCTTCAGTTGGTATCGCCTTATTTGCAGCAACGGCATGATGTTCGGACTCAAGGACAGCCAACTGCGACGACGGCATATCCAATCTCTCGACCCGGAAGACATCGCCGGCTACCTGAAAGAACAGCTTGACCAACTCCCGAAGGAAAAGAGCCTCTATGCTACTTGGTTCAGGACAACGGTCGAACCGCCAGGGCTCGTCGGGTGGATTGACGAAGAAGTTGCGAAGAAGTGGGGGCCGCACGCCGCAGCACGGGTCTGGAACATCATCAACGCCGGCTTCGACGGCGAGATCGAACAGGCCCGCAATCTCAAAGTCGCTCGCGATCCCAAGCATCTCGGCGCCGAGATCGGCTTCTTTAGCGTGCTCCACACCTGGAATCGGAAGCTCGAACATCACCCGCACGTGCATTGTGTCGTGCCCGCCGGCGGATTGTCGCTCGATCACTCTCATTGGGCTCCCTCACACTCTCGCTTCTTTCTTCCCATCCCTGTGCTCCGGCGAGTTTTTCGCGGCAAGTTTATCGCCGCTCTGAAACGCAGCTTCCGTCAGGCAAGCTCGGCTTCCATGGCACCCTGAAGCCCCTCGCTCACCCCAAAGCCTTCGCCGCCTGGTTGCGACCGCCGTTTCGCAAGCGCTGGGTGGTCTACTCCAAGCCACCCTTCGGCGGCCCCGAGTATGTCCTCCAGTATCTCGGCCTGTACACCCATCGCGTGGCCATCTCCAACCATCGACTGGTCTCGTTAGCCGACGACCAAGTCACCTTTCGCTGGCGTGACTCCGCTCATAACAACGAACACAAGTTGATGACCCTAGCGCTCGATGAGTTCCTGCGCCGCTTCCTCTTGCACCTGCTGCCCAAAGGCTTCGTCCGCATCCGCCGCTTTGGCTTCCTCGCCAACCGGCGGCGCGCCACTCTCCTGCCGCTTTGCTTGCAACTCCTCGGCGCAGTACCGCCATCGCCGACCGAACCAGAAGCCTCCCCGGTCCAGGAACCCAGCCCACTTTGGCTCTGTCCCAAGTGTGGCGGCCGCATGGTGGTCATCGAGAGACTTACCGCGGCCCAGCTCCAACTCCGTTCTCCACCCTTTCTCGTCGGAGCCGCCGCATGAAACCACAATTCCAGCTCCCGCCCTTGGTGCCCCTCACCACTTCCCGCCGGGGTGCGCCCTTCTTGCCCCCAAACCAAGCTGCCCGTCCCCAACCTCGCCTCAAACTCTCGCCCCAACCCCACGCAAACTACCACCAAACCAATCCGGACTGCGCTCTTGTTCGCTCCACTCCCTCTTGCCGCAGCCTTTCTCATATACCCAACACCATTGAATTTGCATAAATGCTTCCCCACGGGCGGCTTCCTTCAAACAGCTGTATCGGACGCGCCCCGCCGGACTTTCCGAGTCCCCCGGCACACTTACTGCGGGGCCCGTCCGGGCAGCACTAGCGTTTCTGGCTAACTTCCGCATAGCCGACTACATGTCCAGAATGCGCTTGGCGCGAAGGGCTATCGCATCCCCTCGGAGACTGGCCTTCTCATCCCATGGTTACGATAATTATCGGTAAAAAGTGAGCGACGAAGAAACTGCTTGACACGTGATCTAGTGTTGTAGTTAACTATAACAGTTTGAAGCGCGATGGTTTGGGGTGGGGAAATCGCAACTCAGTACGCGAGCTAGGAAACCTCGGACCGAGCGCAAAAAGGAGATCAAGTTCTTTGAGGAGAACCTAAATGAAATCCCTTGGTTTTGTGCTGTCCGTTGTGCTGATTTCGCTCTCCACCATGGCTTTCGCCCAGTCTGACGCGCAGAAGTCCGACGCGCAAAAGTCCTTCGACACAATCAAAAACCTGGCGGGAAACTGGGAAGGCCCGGTGACAGTCGTCCCGCCGCAACCCGAATGGGGCGACACCAAGCCCCTCCATATTTCGATGCGCGTGACCTCCAGGGGCAACGCGCTCGTGCACGAGATGCAGGAAGCCGGAACCCCGCTGGATCCGAGTAAGTACGACCATCCGGTCACCATGTTTTACGTGGATGGAGACCAGCTCACGCTGGTTCATTATTGCGACGCGGGGAACCGGCCGCGCATGACCGGCAAGATGTCGCCCGACGGCAAGACGGTCGAGTTCGAGTTCAAGGACATCAGCGGCAGCACGGAGTTCCACATGCACCATTCGATGTTCACCATCATCGACGCCAACCATCACACCGAGGATTGGACGTTCATGATGAAGGACACGCCGGTCCACGCGCACTTCGACCTGCATCGGGTACAGTGACGGAGTGCATATCGAGAAGGCGATCTGGAAAACCTGATGGACCGTGAGTGGAATGACAGTCAGCCGATCTACCGCCAACTGCGCGACCGCGTGGTCGCGATGATCCTGGATGGAGTGCTCAAGGAAGGCGATCCGCTGCCCTCGGTGCGCAATGTCGCGGCTGAATATCGGGTGAATCCGCTCACGGTCTTGAAGGGGTATCAACAACTGGTAGACGAGAGTCTCGTCGAGTCGAAACGAGGCCGCGGCATGTTCATCAATGTCGGCGCGCGCAATCTGTTGCTGGAGGGCGAACGGCAAAAGTTTCTGGGCGAAGAATGGCCGCGGGTCCGCGAAACGATCGAGCGGCTCGGCTTGAAGGCGGAAGACCTGCTGGACGGCGCAAACCGGCGGCCAACGGCGGATGCCGCACCGCCGAAAACCACCAAATCTAATCTCCCTGAAGAGGAGCGTTGAAGCCATGGCATGTATAGAGGCGCGCGGCCTGCGCAAGTCGTTCGGCACCACCATCGCGCTGGACGGCATCGACCTCCGAGTGGAAGAGGGCCGCATCCTCGGACTGATCGGTCCGAATGGCGCGGGCAAGACGACCGCGCTGAACGCGATCCTCGGCCTCATTCCCTATCAAGGAGAATTGAACGTGCTCGGACGCAATCCCTGGACCGAGCGCAATCGGCTCATGCAGGATGCCTGCTTCATCTCTGATGTCGCCGTGCTGCCGCGCTGGATGCGGGTTTCGCAGGCGCTCGATTATGTCGCTGGCGTGCATCCGCGATTCGATCGCGCCAAGGCCGAAGGTTTCCTGACGAAGACGACTATCCGGCACGGCAGCAGGGTCCGGGAATTGTCGAAGGGGATGGTGACACAACTGCACCTCGCGCTGGTCATGGCCATCGACGCGAGATTGCTGGTGCTGGACGAACCGACGCTGGGATTGGACATCCTGTATCGCAAGCAGTTCTACGATTCGCTGCTGAACGACTACTTGGATCGCAACCGCACCATCTTGGTCGCGACCCACCAGGTGGAAGAGATCCAGCATGTGCTCACTGACGTCATGTTCATCGACCGCGGGCGCATCGTCTTCAATCGCAGCATGGAAGAAGTGGAGTCGCGCTATCTGGAAGTGATCGTGCATCCCGAGAAGGTCGCCGTAGCACGGGCGCTCAAGCCGATGCACGAGCGGCAGGCGATCGGCCGCAGCGTCATGCTATTCGACGGCGCCGAACGCCAGCAACTGGCTGCGCTGGGCGACCTACGCAAGCCCAGCATCGCCGACTTGTTCGTTGCCGTGTTGGGAGTATGCCGAGCAATCCCGCCAGCCAGGCGCAAGGAGTAACGCAATGAATGCACAAGCGAACGCGATGGCGGAGTCTGCGGTCGAATCGCAGGTAAGGGCGCCCGCCCACATCCCGGCGACGCGGCACCTGTACTGGTCGGTCCGCCGCGAATTGTGGGAAAACCGTTCCATCTATCTCGCGCCGCTGGCTGCCGCCGCGCTTTTCGTTCTTGGCTTCGCGATCAGCGTGGTCCGTCTGCCGGGGCAGATGCGGGCCGCGGCGGCGCTCGACCCGATACACCAGCGCGAGGCGATCGCGATGCCGTTCGACATCGTCGCAGGTCTGCTCATGATCACCGCCATGATCGTAGGGGCCTTTTACTGTCTGGACGCGTTGTACGGCGAGCGTCGCGATCGCAGCACGCTGTTCTGGAAGTCTCTGCCCGTCTCCGATCTCACGACCGTGCTGGCGAAGACGAGCATACCGCTCGTCATCCTGCCGCTGGTTACCTTCGCGATCACGGCAGTCACGCAGTTCATCATGCTGATGGTGAGCAGCGCCGTACTCGTGGGAAGCGGTCAGAGTGTCGCGACGCTCTGGTCCCAGTTGTCCTTCTTCCGGATGTCGCTGCTGCTGCTCTACCACCTTGTGACCGTGCATGCGCTCTGGCCAGCGCCCCTCTACGCGTGGTTGCTGCTGGTCTCAGCCTGGGCCAGGCGCGCGCCCTTCGTATGGGCCTTCTTGCCGCCGCTCGCGATCTGCTACCTCGAGAAGATCGCGTTCAACACCGCGCATTTCCTGGCCCTGCTGCAGCACCGCCTCGAAGGAAGCGGCATGGAAGCCTTGATCGTGTCGGGTACGTTCCCGATGGACCCAATGACACAGCTCACTCCGGGCAGATTCCTGAGCGCGCCGGGGCTCTGGATCGGCCTGGCAGTGACCGCGGCATTCCTTGCGGCAGCGGTGCGGTTGCGCCGCTATCGGGGACCGATCTGAGTCGCATGCACCTTGGCTCCAATCTGCGAACGACACTGGGCTGATGACGGGCAAATCAAAAGTTATTCCGGGCCAGAAGTCTTAGGGCTGTATTGGAAGCGCCCCCAGGGAAAATCGCGGTTGAACTGAGTGGGTGTGGGGGCGCTTTCAATACAGCGACTTGAAGGAAGTCGC
>Ga0116223_10004995_pt1 | contig 11329 bp, 12 predicted proteins | sample Sb_taG_3_FD_90092 | JGI IMG/M metagenome (GOLD analysis project Ga0116223, IMG submission 90092) | Peat soil microbial communities from Weissenstadt, Germany - Sb_50d_a_PC metaG | ecosystem: Environmental > Terrestrial > Soil > Wetlands > Peat | place: Germany: Weissenstadt | collected 2010-09-21 | reverse complement strand
CGGCGCCCCACAGACTGTTTTCCCCCAACCAGGACCTCTCAGTCGCCCATCCCGCTTGTTATCTGCCGCTTGCCCTCACCACCCTCGCGCGGTTGGCAAATTCGATGAGAAATCCGGGCTAGAGGGCCCTGGAATCTCCCACAAGTAAAGGACGGTAAGGCGATGCCGCCGGTCGAAGTCGCTCAAGCCGCGATCCAGCTTCAAGCCCCCTTGCGCAATCGGAACGGATGTCAGATTCGGATTTACGTACTGCGCATTCACTTCGCTAATGCCTTCGCTGGAGCTGTCGAGGCTCTTAGACCAGGTATAGGCGCCGGTCAGCCTGAAAACCATGAGAATAGCGGTGCTCTACACAGGCTTGGAGCGAATGATAGGAGGAATTGCCCTGGCTGGTCCGCACCGTCCGTGGTCCGAAATCAGGGTGCAAGCGGAGTCCGTCTGGCTGCAGCGGATTCAGGTCGGCGCGCGTGGTCAGTCTGTGACCTTCTGCGCCGACGTAAGAGACGTCCAGCAAAGCTTGGCCACGTATGGATCGTTGGAAGCCGAAGGACCAGCGCTCGCTATACGGCAGACGGAAATTCTTCTCGAGCGTACCGTACTGTGCGTCCAGAAGACTCGGCGGGCGAAGAGCTCCAGCCGGAAGGGACTCAAACCAGTTCGGATCTCCGCGCCCGGCCGTAGACACGGCGTGCTGGTCAATGGTGATGGCATTGGGCGTTGAGGTGGCGAGATCGAGGGAAAGGATTTGCGTGTAGAGCGGATCATAACTGATCTGATAGCCGCCCCTCCACACGGTTTGATGGTTCCCCAACCATTTGCCTAGCCTGCCGGAAGCAAGAGATGGCGTCCACGCGAACCCGAAGGCCGGACCGAAATCCAGGTTATTGGTATTCACGCTGTTCGGCTGGAAGAAAAAGTTCGGATCGAATCCCGTGAACGCGGGATAGAGCAATGCGTTAACGGGCTGTCCGAAGTTCTCGTAGCGCAGGCCGAGCGTCAGGGCTAACGATTGAGCAGTCTTCCAGGTGTCCTGGAAAAAATAGCTCTGACGGAATTGATCGGGGTGGAAGACGTCTCCGCCGATTGTTCGTTGGAGCCGCCCAGGCTGTCCGCTGAAATCTTCGATGAAGTTCACAAATGCCGAATAGCCAGGCGAGTTGTTATAGGCAATCTGGCCCAATGGCAAACCGTTTGGTTTTTGGGTCGCAACCTGGCGCAGCAACTCGAGTCCATAACGAAAGGTGTGCCGCCCGGCAAGCTTGGTTTGCGTCTCCTGCAACAGGAAGTTTCTTCGCGTGCCGGAATTGCAGGAGCTTAGCGGCTCAGCCATGCGCGTAGTTCCTTGAGCGTCAAGCCTGCCTGACGCAATATTGAGTTTAACAGGAAGCCAGCGATATCGTCGCCACGCTCTCCGACAAGCGTGACCTTGCCGGATTTGGCCGGATTGACGTAGTGGTGATGGCCGCCCTCGGTGTTCTTGAGTTGCCATCCGTGCTCGGGTGAGGAAGGTGACGAGATCGCGAACTTTGATCTGGATTGCCGCGGAGTTTCCCGTACCTACGCTCGCTGTTCGTGTGGTTTCAGCGGTTTCAGGTTCGCACGAACCGCGCCCGGATTCTGCTCTTCTTTCTTTTTCAAGTCCTCAAACATCCGTGCGAGGTCGTAATCGAACTGCGCGGCGTAAGCCTCCCTGGCTGCACGGACTTCTTCGACGATTTCGTCTTTCCACTTCATTGCTCTTCTCCCATCAGTTCTTCCGGCGTGCACAAGCTCGGCACCTCATATACCCGGATTTACCCGGATTCTTCGACAACGCGGCGGATTGCCCGATGCAGTTCGGCGTTGGCGATGTGGCGACAGTTCCAGGTCAGTAGATACTCGCAGCCGTAAACAGTCGCGATCGCGATATGAGCAGCATCGCCGGCCGCTTTGCGCGGGATTGGCCCTTCCGTGATCAGGTCTTCGGCTAATTGTAGTATCTCGTCATTGACTGCCAATATCGGAACACCCCGCAGGATCTCCAGGCGTTGGTTGGCGAGATGGGCGTCTCCCGCTCTTACTTCCTGAACCACAAGCTCCGACACATACAGGTCAAACTCTGACCGGCGCGATTCCCACCAATCGCGGGTGATTTCCTGATGGGCAGCGACCAGCAGATCGCGGCTCGGCCGTCCGACCAGATAGCTCGGAATCGTCGTTTCCAGGTAGAGCTTGGCTTTCATTCAGATTTCTGTCAGCTCGACTCATCGAGGGCGATCTCATCGCCGCGCCGCTCTCGAACCTGATCCTCTTGAGCGGTTGCACCGCACTCGGGTATCTGCGCGTAGTTCCTTTGAGCGTCGCAATATTGAGTTTAGCAGGAGCGGTATATTCGCCCCGTCCTCCGACAAGAGTGACCGATATGTGAGGCCGGCGGCAAGACCGCCGGCGTTACCGGGTCGCGGCACATCCTCCCGATTGAAGATCCGCACCGCGATCACGAACGCCAACGCCGCATACACGAAGTTCGACGCAAAACTCAACACAAGAGCCTCCGCGTTCTCTCCCGAGAAGACCGGGCAGCAGCGCCAGCGCGGGGCTGGCCTCCACCCCCGTCAGCATCAGCGGCGTCAGCGGCCAGCACCAGTAGGGAGAAGAGTGCAGCCGAGAGGCGGCTTCGGCCGGAGTTTGGTCAGGGAAGGTCTTGGAGCGAAAACTAAAACCTCGTCACTTCCGTGAAGTTGAACTCCCGGACCTTCATCGCCGGCGCCACCATGTCGAACGTCTCTTCACCGGATGCACGTACTGCCGGCGAGAGTGCTTCCACGTTCGACAGCATCTCGATGAGACTCTGATTGAAACGGAAATTGCGCAGCCCGGCGGTGACCCGTCCGCCTTCCACCAGGAACGTGCCGTCACGAGTCATGCCGGTGAAGATCTTCTCGTACGGATCGACCTCCCGGATGTACCACAGCCGCGTCACCAGGATGCCGCGCCTGGTGGATGCCACCATCTGGTCGACCGAAGCATCGCCGCCCTCGATCACGATATTCATCGGCGCCTCGCCGAATTCGTTCGGGAGCGGAAAGCCGTGGCCCGTGGGCTCGACTCCGGCCAGCGCCGCGGCCTGGCGGCAATACGCGATGTCACGCACCACTCCGCTGTCCATCAGCGTCAGCCGCTTCCGCGGCACACCTTCGCCATCGAACCCCGGGCCCGATTGCAGCCGGTGCCAGACGTCGTCGTGGATCGTGATATTCTCACCGAAAATCTTCTGCCCGATACGGTCGTTCAGAAAGCTGCGGCCGTCGCGAATGGCGGTGGCGCTGAAATCGCCGAACATCTGGCCGGCCAGGTCGAGCACCGCGGTGGGCTCCAGGATCACCGTGTACCGGCCGGGCGGCAATTCGCGGGGCGCGCGCGATTCGGCGGCTTTGCGCGCGGCGGTTTGAGCCAGTCGCAGGGGATCGAGATCGCGATGGTCGCAGGCGCTGGCCTTGGCCCATCCGGAGCTGTCGGCGGCCATCGCGGTGATGGAGAAACGCGCCATGCTTTCCTTGTGCCAGGCGGAAACGCCCCGCGAATTGAACAGCGCAAAAAACGCTGCGCCGGTGGAATAGATCCCCGCGGCAGTCTGGCCGGCGCTTTCCACCGCCCCTATGGCCTCCGCCACTGCGCGCGCCCGTTCCTCGGGGGTCGCAGCGGCCGTTTCGTGGAAGCACCGGCTGTACGGAGCCGACGCCGGATCTTCCGAGACGTGGTCCGGCAGGGGCAGAAGGTCGGGGTCCGGCGCAGTCAATCGGGTGATCGCGATGGCCTGTTCCACCACGTCATGGATGCCCGCGCGATCCAGCCGGTTGGTGGAAGCGCGTGCCGTGCGGCCCTCGATCACCGGGCGCACCGAAAGATTCGTGGTCCGCTCCGCCACGCTCTGGTGGATGGAGTTGTTGGCGAAGCGGGTGAGGGCCTCGTCCGAGCCGCCGACGATGGCTTCGACTTCATCGACGCCGTGGGAACGTGCCTCGTTCAGCACATGGCCCCAGATGTCTTCTGGGTTAACGGGCGGCTTAACCGCCATACGCGCTCCCGACCTTGATCTTGCGGAAGCGCGCCGGGCTGGCTCCATGACCCGTGCCCATCACCTGCTCGGGCTGTCCTTTGCCGCAATTGGGGACGCCCCACAGCGTCCAGTGTTCCCGCCCCGCGATCGCCTGGCACGCATTCCAGAACTCGGTCGAGATCCCGCTATAGCTTGGGTTCTTCAGCATGCGGACGCGCTTGCCATGGCGGATCTCCCAACCGATCTCGCAGCCGAACTGGAAGTTGTAGCGCTTGTCGTCGATGGACCAGCTCTTGTTGGTCTGCATGTAGAACGCATGGTCCGCACCGAAAACTTCGTCGAGCGATTGCCCGCCGGGCTGGAGGCTCACGTTGGTCATGCGGATGAGCGGCAGCCGCGCCCAGCCATCGGCGCGCATGCAGCCGTTGGAGCGCGTCTGCCCCACTTCGGCCGCCGTCTCGCGCGACGTCATGTAGCCCACGAACTGGCCGGCGCGAATGATATCGGTCGCCTGCGCCGGCACGCCTTCGTCGTCGAACGCGAACGTTCCCAGGCCGGGGCCGTGTTCCGGGCGCGCGTCGCACACCACGTTCACGATTTCCGAACCGTAGCGCAGGCGGTCGAGCTGGTCCAGCGTGAGAAAACTCATGCCCGCATAGTTGGCCTCGCTGCCCAGCACGCGGTCCAGCTCGATGGGGTGGCCGATGGATTCGTGGATCTGCAAGGCGAGCTGGGAGCTGTCCACGATCAAATCGCACTCGCCCTCGGGACACTGATCGGCGGTGTGCAGGGCCACCGCTTCTTCGGCGATGCGCGGGGCGTTTTCGAGCAAGCGCAATTCCTCCACCAGCTCGTATCCCTTCAGCTCGTGCTGCCCGCCGAACGAATTGGGGTACGAGCGCTTCTGGATCTCGCCGTCCCGGTAGCTGAGGGCCGAGAAACCGGCGCCCGAGAGGTAGCGGGTCTGGTCGATCAGGCTTCCCACCGTTGACGCGAAGACCTGCCGCCGCCGCTCGAAGTTCATCGAAGTTTCCGCGAGGCTGACGCCCGCGGTGCGGCGCAGCTCCTCGTCCACCGCCAGCAGAACGCTCAGTTTGTCGTCCACTGCGATGGAGAATGGGTCGATGCGAATGGGCGACACCCACGTAGCCTCGTACTTCTCCTCGGGGGCGAGCGTGATTTCCCGTTTGCACGCCGCCCGGCTGGCGCGCGCGATTTGGAGCGCCAGGGCGGCAGCCGCCTCGACGCCATCGTGCGTCAGGTCGTCCGTGGCGGCGAATCCCCAGCAGCCGGACGCCAGCACGCGGATGCCGATCCCGGTGGATTCGGAGCTCGAAACGTGGCCCGCCTTGCCGTTCTTGGTGGTGATCTCGCGCTCACGGATCTCGACGGCGCGCGCGTCGGCATACGTGACGCCACGGCGCGCCACTGCGTCCAGGGCCTGCAATGCCAGATCTTTCATCGGGGTGAATCAGCCGGAACGGCGCTTGAGAGCCCGTTCGACCTTCAGCAGGCGGGCGCGCAGATCGCGGAGTTCGCGGTCCCGCTTCGTATCGAGCCGGTCGCGTTGCGTATCGAGCCGGTCGCGTTGCTTTGCCCACCTGTTCAGGGCGACGATGGCCGCCCCGCCCCCGGCAATGCTGGTCGTGTTGCGGCGCGTTGCCGCCTCGACGCGGTCGAAACCCTGATCGACGCGCTCGAAACCGCGATCCACGTCTTCCCGCAGTGCAGCCATTTCCGCCTGCAAGCTCTGGCTGTTGTCTTCGACCAGCTTGGCAAGGCTGGCGAATGCGGCTTTGATTTCCGGGTCCATCGCGCTCCATTCCTATGCTATCTCACCTCGGCGTGATCAGCCCGCCCAGCTTGTCCTGCTCGCTCGAGGCCGTCCGCGGAAACCGCGTGGAGTACGCCTCCGGATACTTCAGCCCGGATCCGGTGTTGTACAGCACGATGCGGTCGGCGGGCTTCAGGAACCCGCTGGCCAGCAGCTTCCGCGCCGCCGACACGCAGGCCGCCCCTTCGGGCGCCGCGTAGATGCCTTCGTCGGAAGCCAGTTGGATCCCCGCTTCGAGCATTTCATCGTCGCTCACCGCGATGGCCGTGCCGCCGCTTTCGCGCACTCCCTGGAGCACCAGGAAATCGCCCAGCGGCTTGGGCACCCGCAGCCCAGCCGCCACCGTGTGAGCATTCTAGTAAAACCGGCTGCGCGGCTCGTTCTCCTCGAACGCACGCACCACCGGTTGGCAGCCCTCGGCTTGCACCGCAATCATCTTGGGCCGCCGCGAGCCGATCCATCCCAGCTTTTCCATTTCCTCGAACGCTTTCCACATGCCGATCAGGCCGACGCCGCCGCCGGTGGGATAGAAGATCGCATCCGGCAGTTCCCAGCCCATCTGTTCGGCCACCTCATACCCCATGGTCTTCTTGCCTTCGATGCGGTACGGCTCCTTGAGCGTGCTGACATCGAACCACCCTTCCGCCGGCCCGCGCTCCGCCACCATCCGGCCGCAATCGCTGATCAGGCCGTCGATCAACGTAACCTGCGCCCCGTACGCCATGCATTCCAGGTAATTAGCCTGCGGCACGTCGCGCGGCATGAAGATATGGGCTTCAATTCCCGCTGCCGCCGCATACGCGGCCATGGCGCTGGCCGCATTGCCCGCCGAAGGGATGGCGACTTTCCGGATTCCCAGCTCCACGCACATCGACACCGCGCAGGAAAGGCCGCGCGCTTTGAACGAGCCAGTGGGATTCAGCCCTTCATCCTTCACCCAAAGCGCCTCCGCGCCGATGCGCGCTCCCAGCCGCCGCGCGGGGACCAACGGCGTCCAGCCCTCGCCGAGAGTTACCACCGCTTGATCCGACGGCGGCAGAATCGGAGCGTAGCGCCACATGCTGGCGGTGCCGTTCGGCACGTCGCGCCTTCTCCAGCGATGCCGGATGGTATCGAGGTCGTACCGCACCAGCAGCGGTCCCCCGCAACTGCAGAGGTTGGCAACTTGCCCTGCCTCCAGCCGTGTGGCGCAAAGGCTGCATTCCAAATACTTCGCTTTAGACATTAAATAACGAGTCTAACATCGGACAGCTACCGCCTTTCCGCCGCTTGCCGTCTCCCGCTTGCCCCCAGGATCTCGACTTTCCAACTCCGGCGTTCTCTGTTTACCGCTGCCCACGCCCTGCTGATCATCGTTCACCGAACATCGTTCACCGACCACCTTGACTTGCACCGGCAGGCGCGTATAAAATTTTATACATGCTGGCTGTATGGACGATGAAAAACAGATCCGTTGGGTAGGGTCTGCCTGGGACGATCTGCTGGCATTCCCAAAAGACGCCCGGAAGGAAGCTGGATTCCAGTTGGGGAAGGTCCAGGCCGGGCTTGAGCCGGCCGACTGGAAGCCGCTCGCGCCGCGGTCAGCGCGAGGAAGGAAACGAAATGAAGATCGACACCGAAATCCGCCATGTGACAAAGCCGGGAGCGAACCTCTTCCTGGAACTGGGTTTTACGCCGGACGAGGCCAAACGTCTACAGGCTGCGTCCCGCAAGCAGATCAATGACACGCGACTGCTGAAGCAGCAACTGATGGAAGAGCTGTCTGTCTGGATTGCGAAACATCACTTAAAGCAGGCCGAGGCCGCCGAGATTCTGATGGTCTCGCGCCCGCGTGTGTCCGACGTGGTGAACAAGAAAACGGCCAAGTTCACCATCGATGCGCTCGTGGAAATGCTCAGCCGTGTCGGTAAACCGGCCAAGCTGGCAATCACTTGACCAGTGGATGCTCTGATGAGGGGGTTGAAGGGCGATACCCGCGCGAAGTCTTCTCTTGTAATCAACACGTTACGGGCGGAGAGGCAGTTGGAAACCACGGTTCCTGGTTTGTTGACGGCCTCGTCCAACGCGGCCTCCCGGAAACCGTGCTTGCTGCGGCGACGACGCGACGGAGCGGCGCCTTATCGCCGCTCGCCGTCTCCCGCTGGTCACATAATCTCGTCCGCCGGGATCCAGCAGCCGCTCGTTGACAGCCTCGTCAATTTTAGAGGAATAGCCTTTTTCGAACCAGGCACGCGCAGAACTTCCCTCTCGGCGACCACTGAATACCTCCCCACCGCCAGGCCGCAGCTTGCAGTCGGTAATCACAACAGGTATAAAGGCTTCTGAGACATGCAGGTCTGATCCGGCTTAAGCGCCAACAGCTATCATGCCATCCATGCCATCCATATTCGATCCACTCGTGGAGATCGTTCACTCCGGGAAGTTGGACGCCTGGAAGCAGCGGAACGAAGAGGCCCTCGCCGCTTTCTTCGGTAGCCGATACCCCAAGCGGGCCGAGAAGGCGGTCGCGCTCCGCGCCCCCGACATGCGGGGCAGCGACTCCGGTGTCCCTTACGCCGCGTACCTCCATCCGTCCAACGCGGACGCCGGTGCTTACGGTGGCATGAGTTTCGTGATTTTTCCGGTCGAAGGCGAGCGGTGCCTGGTCGCGATGGTGATCGGCACCCAGGGGCTTGCACCGGATGAATCCATTCTCGGGCGGCCAGGTCATTCGCGTAAAATGCTGGCGATTTCCATCTGGCTGAACCATCAATTTGGCAGAGGCGATCAGGTGGCGTGGGCCAAGCAGGATCCCACCCGCGTAGACATCGACATTCCTGAATCGATACAACGTGCTTGGTCGGCTTACGAGCGGGTCTTCAAGCGCTACGGCCGGGTACTCTACGCTCTGTACAAGCCTACTGAGGATCGTGCCGGCACGATCGCCGCCCTCACTGCCATGCTCGACGTGATGTTTGAGGAGCGCGGCCACTCTCCACTGAAAGACTTCCAACAAGATTCGATCGGCGTGCAGTCCGCTTGGTTTTCTCATCTCATGCCGAAGACCGACAACGAACACGTTTTCGGACTGCTGAAGAACCGCCGGTTCGTTGTTCTCCAAGGTCCGCCCGGAACAGGGAAGACGAGATTGGCGCGCCAGCTCCTCGCCAATGACTACGGCGGTTTCGGACGCTCCGTGCAGTTCCATCCGAGTACCACGTACGAGAATTTCGTCGGTGGTCTGGCTCCAATTGAAAACGGGGGAAGTGGAGGCGGTGGGCTCGGTTTCCGCTTTGCTCCAAAGCCAGGCTTCCTTCTCGAAGCGGCCGCTCAGGCCGCAGACTCTGCGAAGCCGTACCTCCTCCACATCGATGAGGTCAATCGGGCAGATCTCGGGAAGATCCTCGGCGAGGCCATCTACCTGTTCGAAGCAAATCCGGAATCGCGGCGCGAAATTGATCTCCCTTATGATTTCGGACGACCGTTTCATCAACGGCTCTACCTGCCCGACAATCTCCACGTGCTTGGAACCATGAACAGCGCCGATCGAAGCATCGCGATTGTCGATGTGGCCGTGCGCAGGCGGTTTGCATTCTTGTCATTGTGGCCGAGTCTGGACGTCGTCGAGGAGCACGGCTGCCCGCTGACTCAACGCGCGTTCAAGGAACTTGTTTCGATTTTTGTTGAGCATGCCCCAGATGAGGCACTAGCGTTGGTACCAGGGCATTCATACTTCCTGGGGAAAGATGAGGAGCAGGCGCGCGTCAATCTGCGAACGAGTCTGGCGCCGCTGCTGGCGGAGTACCTGGCGCAGGGATATGTCAGCGGATTTGCCGAATCCATCCGGGGTTACATGCAGTGGCTGGAAAGCCTGTAACATCCAGAGCGCGCGCATGGGCACGCCGTCATCGAACAAACGCCGACGCGCCCCTGAACGCAATCAGGCAGACACGGGAGATCTGTCTCGAACTTGAGGATCACAGCCGAGTTGCCAGGTCGGCGGTCGAGTTCTTCGGCAGTAAAAACTCTGCCGATCCCCAGAGTCAGGCGGCGCGTCTGGCCGACCAGTTTATCAAGCAGAATTCAGCGATCTTTGAGCTACTGCAGGTTGATGTCCACCGTGACTACGACGGCACCGACGTTCTGCTGAACATTGAATCGCACAGCGCAGTCGGTGCCGTCCCGCTACTATCCCCATTGACCGCTCGCCATGAGCTTGGCCTCGTCGTGCAGCCGAGATTCCCCTGGGCAGGCATTGGCCCGATGCTGGCCGAAATGGGATGGCTGATCAGCCCCTCACCGCTGAGGCTGCCTCTCTTGAGGCGATCAGAGCGACGGGTACCACTCTGGGTCCTGTCCTTCATGGTTCTGGCGAGGGTCAAGGCCCTGTTGGACCGCCTGGATCGCCGTTTTGAAGTCACGACGGAAACACGATCGGCACCGAAGGGCAGAATCGAATGGACACAATATGCCACGCGCCAGATGCCGCGTGGCGACTTCCTCTCCGTGCCTTGTACGTTCCCCGACCTCCGGGATGACCGTCACCTCAAAGGCGCGATCCGCTTTGCCGTCGAAAAGCAAGTCCGGTCGCTCGAGACGCAGTGCGAGCAAGGGGCGTTTGTCCACCGTCTCATCTCCGTCGCAGAATCACTTCTTCTGCGAGTTCGCGATGTCTCCGGCCGTCGGCCGACGATGCGCGAGGTACAGACGTGGCTACGCCGGCCGCTACGTACCGATGTATTCGTTGAAGGACTTCAGGCCATCGACTGGACTGTTGAGGAACGGGGCTTGGCCGGCCTCAGCGATCTCGATGGCATCCCGTGGACGATGCCCATGGAACAGTTCTTCGAAGCGTGGGTGGAGACGCTTATTCGACATGTGGCCCAGAGGACCGGCGGATTTCTCAAAGCCGGCCGCCGCAGGGAAACCGTTTCCCCGCTCGCGTGGGAACCTCCTTATCTTGGATCGCAACGCTCGTTTGTCCCTGATCTCATCCTGGAGTTGGAAAACGTCGCCGTCATCGTCGACGCCAAGTACAAGAGGCACTGGGAGGAACTGCAGGATGGAGGTTGGCGCGGCCAAACGGACGAGCTCCGGGAACAGCATCGGGCCGACCTACTGCAGGTGCTCGCCTATGCAAACCTGGTCAGCGCCCGGGAAGTCGTTTGTTGCCTGGTCTATCCGTGCTCTATGACGACCTGGGAATCACTCGTCAGGCGCGGTCGCCTATTTCACCATTCGGAACTCCCGAATCGAGGCCGTCGCGTTCATGTGTGGCTGACTGCTGTGCCCATGTCCGCGGCCGCGGAACGCGTGGCATCACCATTCAGCGATCAACTCCGCTCAATTCAACATGTCTAGCCCGACTTTCGCACATTTGAGGGGATAAAGCAGCCCGAGGAGGCTTCAACACCCTTGGGAGCGCACCTTTCGCTTGACATCGGCATGCGATCATGGCTAGATGAAAGAATGAATAT
>Ga0116223_10004993_pt1 | contig 11331 bp, 7 predicted proteins | sample Sb_taG_3_FD_90092 | JGI IMG/M metagenome (GOLD analysis project Ga0116223, IMG submission 90092) | Peat soil microbial communities from Weissenstadt, Germany - Sb_50d_a_PC metaG | ecosystem: Environmental > Terrestrial > Soil > Wetlands > Peat | place: Germany: Weissenstadt | collected 2010-09-21 | reverse complement strand
CGGCGCGATGAGACGCTTTAAGCCACCCGCGAGTCAGTTCGCGTTCGGGAAGGCCGGCGGGAAGTTCGCGCTCGCCCTCACGGCCGGAGCGCACTGATGGGTCCGGTCCAATGTCCTTCAAGGTTATAACCCAATTCGTGTCGTTCTGATCGATCTCGGCGAACAGATTGAGAACCGACGGGCCTGCGACGAGAACATCCGCCGGAAGCGGATCGGTCATATAGCGTAGGCGCTGCACCGCATTTGTCTGGGTGGGTGGCATCTGCACGAACGCATCCGGGGGAAGCTCGTCCTCGGCGCTTGAGGGCGTGAACGGTGCCGTCCGCAGCCGCTCCCACGCGTTGAGATAGAACTTTGTCCACTGCGTTTCGGGTAGCGGCCAGTCGGTACCGGTGCGCCATTCGTTAGCGCCCATCAGCCAATAGCGCACCGGGGGCTCGTTCATAATTCCGGTGTCGATGTTCTTCAGCCAGTAATCGTACCATCGCAGGATTTCACTATGGAACGTGTGGAAGGGACGTTCGAGGTGCGCTGGTCCTGAGAATATCAGTTTTTTAGGAGCAGTTATTTTTTCAAAATAGGTTTGAGCGCCGTTAAGGTGCGTCTTGTAAGTGTAGGCGTACCAGCCCGCCCCTGTGTAAGTGGGAATCTTAATTTTTTCAAAGCTGCTCTCAGCTTCCTTGACGTTGGCCTCACTATCATAGGGATCGATGAGGAGCTGGAAATATGGTGGCATGTGCTGACCTTTTTGAGTCAGCACGTTGTACAGGTGCGGATACATCTTATAGTCCGGGTTGTTCATGGCTTGCTGCCACAAGACCTCCTTGTCCGACGGTAGTGCCCCTGGCTTGCCCTTGACGCCGTGAATGGCGGCGAAATGCATGACCAAATAGCGGAAGAGATGAATTACGCCGCCGGGATATTCCTCGCGGAAGCTCCCCAGGCTTCCGTAGGCGCCGCGCGGATCGTACGGAAAGACCGCCTTCAGGTGCGGCGGATTCTGTCGGGCGACAAACAGCTGCTCAGCACCAAAGCCGGAGATCCCGACCATACCGACGTTACCGTCACACCAGGGCTGTTGAGCGATCCATTCGATCAAATCGTAACTATCCCATTGCCGAGAGCCGCCGCCGTCAGACTTGCCGACGCCTCGCGGCGAACCAATGATGTGCACGTAACCGCGCGTAACGAAAAACTTGGTGTCACCGGCCTCGAGCGGGCCGGCCCAAAGCGACGACCACGCCGGCTGCGGCGGCAAAGCCGCTGCGACATCCGGACCTTGCAGATCCTTGTTGTAGATCGAGAATGCCAGCAAAGCAGGAAATCGTCCTTCGGCATTTGGGCGATAGAGATCAACCGATAGATTCACACCGTCACGCATCGCTACGGTGACGTCTTTCTCGGCTATCATTCCCGAAGAAGTTGGCTCGCGATCATAGTTTACTGGCGGCCGGTCCCCTGAAAGCGAAAACGGTTCCGGATAGTGTGGCTTGTCACTCATTATTTGGTCCTTGGCGTATGGATCTATCAGCTTCGACGCGCGAGCCGTTGTGGATGGTCAATGATCTGGTCCGCAGTCGGCAGATCTCTGCCGCCCGCCAGGCCTTGAACCAGAAGATCGACCATCGCTTCGATCGCGGCGCCATCCTGCAACTGGTCGGTAATGAGATGATAAATCGAAAAGCCATAGAGGAGATCGAGCGCGGTCCCGATTTTGTCGCCAGCTAGCTCACCTCGGCGCTGAGCCCGTTCCAGGATTGTGCGCGCGAGGTTGCGGCGAGGCGGCAGGAATTGATCGCGCAATTGCGCCAGTGACCGCGCGTCGGCCTGCGATTCGGCAATCATCCCGCGAAATGCCCGGCCACAAGCCGTTGTTCGCCAGAAATCAAAGATCGATTTAATCTGCGCAATCAGCTCCGCGCGTATCGAACCTAAATCTTCGACAGGCATCATGGCTGCGCTCTCGCGATTGTAGAGCTCCATAAAGAGTTCGGACTTACTCTTCCACCATCGATAAATTGTTGGTTTTCCTGCGCCGCAGCGGCGCGCGACAGCGTCTATTGTGAAGCCACCATATCCGCGTTCATTCAGTATGGCGATGGCGGCTTCAATAATTGCAGCGTGGGTGGCGCGGTTGCGGACACTGCCGGCCAACGGGCGCGGTTTAATGCGTTTCTGCATCCGTTTGACAATTTGCTCCATGCGGCGGTGTTGCCTTAATGCGCCACAGCTTGTGCAGCCGATCGCGTATGTTTTTCGGCCTCGACCGGCGGAAAGGCGTCGAATAGGAACGGTTCGGGCGCGAGCTGCGACGGGCTCCAGAAGTTCAGCGCCCCTTTCGAAACCCGCCACTCGAACGGAAATAGATCCGGCGCATACTGCAGATATCCGCTCGAGAACAATTCAACGCGCATGCCGCCCGGTTCGCGCACATAGGTGAAAAAGTTCTCTCCGACGCCGTGGCGCCCTGGACCGAATTCCAGCTCCACTCCGTTCTCGCGATAGACTTCGCAAGCGCGCAGCACATCCTCGCGCTGGTCGAGCCAGAATGCAATGTGATTGGTTCGTCCCGGGACCCCGCTAAGCTTGCCCGAACGATCGATAGCGTCCCTGATCAGCCCGAGATCGTGCGACATCGGCGTCGTTGAAACGAATGCGCCAAGAACGACATTTGGCGCGTGGTCGAAACGGATTAGCTCCGTGAACCGGTAGCCGAGCACGTCCCGATACCAGTGCGCGTCGCGCAACGTATCGTCGGTGTTAAATGTCACATGATCGATGCGCCTTACTGCGGCGCCTCTCGGGACGTAGCGCTGCGGCCTGTTGGGATAGAGCGGTGCGAGCTCGGGGCTTGGCCGATATCGCTCGACCTCCCAAAACACTTCGTGCACGTGCCCGCCGGGGCTGCGGTAGCGATACGCCGGACCCTGCCCCATGTCCGCGTCGCGCCAGCCGAGCCCAGCGCCCGCTCGTTCTATCCGCGCGACCGCCTCAGTCAGCTCGTCCGGTCCTTCGGTCCGCCAAGCGCTATGTGCAACTGCGGGAGCCGGGCCCTCGGTAATCTGCAAGCTATGAAAGAAGAACTCGCCCCATCCGCGCAAATAGACGGACTGCCCTGCTTGTCCCGATACTTCGAGGCCCAATACATCCCGATAAAACCGAAGCGATTCTTCCGGCTTTGGCGTGATCACTTCGATATGAGCGAGCTGCGAGATTAAGCGGTTGACCATCGTTTTCCTCCAAGAACCAAAGGACAGGCGGTAAGCGCGCTCTCAGTACATCCGCACTTTCGGATCGCGTGGGAGCCCGAGCAGAAACCGTCCGCGCGACTGGCCGCTGAGATCCGTGCTTAGTCCGACATGCGCGGCGATGGCATGCACATCCCGCCAGGCCCGCTGGATCAGATTCTCGTCGCGCATACCGCGCGCGCCGCTCATGTCAAATAAAGTGTCGACGGCCGTGCAGATCGTGCGTACCGCATAGCCATAAGTGGCAAAGCTCCGCGTACGTGCGGCGGCGTCGCTGGGACCACCGTCGCGAATGATATCGAGATTGCGCCGCAGCAATAACTCTGCGCTGTCCAGATCGAGTTCGGTCTGGGTGATGCGCATTTGCACGTGCGGCCATTCCGCTACGGCTTCACCAGTCGATGTCGCGACTTTCTCTCGCGTCCAGTTGAGCCAGTTGGTGAGGGCGCCGCGCGCTACGCCCAGAGCGGGCGCGGACAGCGCATGCGGAAACGTGCAAATCATCGCGCCCCGATAGAGCGGTCCGGCGTTGACACGTGAGCCCGGTGTCGTGCCTTCGCGGAAGTCGTCCATTGCCAACGTACGATGCGCGGGAACGTTTACGTCCTGAACCAGGAGGTCGTTGCTTCCAGTCCCCCGCATTCCGACGTTGTACCAGGTGTCCTCGATCGCATAATCCTTCCGCGGGATCAGGAATTGCCTAGCGTGCGGCGGACCTTGCGGACCAAAGACCATCGCTGCGACGATCGCCCATTCGCTGTAATCGACGCCGCTGACAAACGCCCAGCGCCCAGACAGCTGATACCCGCCCGCCACGGGCGTCGCCTTGCCAGTCGGATAGACCATGGCGGCGATGTTGCGATCCGGCGTGTCGCGCCAAACGTCGTGCTGCGCTTCCTCGGGGAAAGCGGCGAGCCACCAATCATGAATGTTGAGGAGACTAGCGCACCAGCCAGTCGAGCCGCACGCTGAGGCGATTTCAATTGCCACATCGAAAGCGGCATCGTGGCTGATTTCGTATCCACCCCATTTTCGCGGCTGAAGGATGCGCGCCAATCCAGCTCCGACGATCGCTTCGATCGTCTCGATCGCAATGCGCCGGTCGGTTTCCACCTGTTGCGCGTGCTCGCGCAACATCGGCGCCAAGCCGCGCGCCCGGCGAATGACCTCGTCGCGGGTGGGTGAAATCGCTTCCGAGCTCAGAGTTGTGACCGACATGAATTCACTCCACATTAGGACGATTTTCGCCTCACGCGGCTCCAGGTTGCATAGCCGGCGCGCGCAAGCTGCCGATCAGGACAAAACAAACGGCACTGACGATCAGAATAGCCGCGGAGACCCAGCCGATCGCAGCAAATCCAGCGAACTGCGTGACGGCGCCTCCGAGCGCCGGGCCGACTGCTGCGCCGAGCGTCAACATCGCCGGTGTCGAAGAGGCAGCGCGCCCGCTCGGGTCGAGTTTCGCGATCGTTCCGAACATGAAAGTGTGATTGAAGATCGTCATGAAGACGAGGAGACTTCCCGCCACTGCATATGGCAGGAACAGTGCGGAAGTCGAAGCAGTTATGCAGATACCCGCGTGGATCAGCAAAGCCACGCAGATCGCGCCAAGGCGCGGCACCATATTCTCAAGCAGGGCGGCGACAATTGGTGCCAGCAGATTGAGGAAACCGCTGATGACCAACATGTGGCCAATGTCCGATGCTGGAAAATCCCTCCATGCACCGATGCGTTCGAGAAAAGCATATGTCTGCCCTTGGCCGGCGGACAAAAGCGCGACGCCGACGAACGCAAGAATGACCGCAAGCCTGAGCGGGACGGCACCTGCCACGGTTGCCGGTTTTCCTGCCTGACCGACCGCACCTTCTGGCGGTTGCGGAAAGGCGGTGGCTGCTGCAATCGCGCCGAGGATCAGCAGGCCACCCAGAACGTAGAAAAGAACGTTGGGGCTGTGCTGCACCACATCCGGAAGGGTGGCGAAGAACAAAATCGAGAAGATCGCAACGCCGAAGTTGACGATGGCAAAGAGCCGGTGCGGGCGAACGCTCCGGGAGATCGTGCCGTGCACCATCGACAGAGCCGATCCGGCTCCTATTCCGGCGATGAAATGCGTCGGCACAAGTGCCGCAAACCCGTCGACATTGATAATCGCAAAAAAAGCAACAGCGCCGACAATGAAACCGCCGATCGCAATCAGACGCGCGGGAAGTCGATCGAAGCGCGGCGCGAGCGAAACGCTGGTGAGAAAAACCCCCATCATATAGGCCGTTATCAACAGACCCGCCTCGGGCGGGCTCATATGTCGAAATTGGATCAAGACCCCGACCCAAAGCGGCATGGACACGAGATCCAGCATGCCGGCCGCATGGCCGATCAGCAGTGCTCCCCTGCCGACAACTCCTTCCGTGGACGTCGCCATTCGATACTCCCCTTGATTTTTTTTCAGCGGTTATTCCCGCCGTCAGTTTTTATGCGACCGAAGCGTCATGCACCTTGTTTGCTCCGGTGGTTTGAACTGTTTGCGTGGGAGCCGGCCTGTTCAAGATTTGAGCCGCCCAATCAGAGAAAAATTCGATCCCAAGCAGCGAATTGTCGGCCTGGCAGTGCTCGGTACCGCCCGTGCTCTTGTCAAACAGTTTAAGTTCCTTAATCGGCGCGCGCGTGGCTGCGGCAAGGAGCTTATGCGCGTGGGCAACCGGAATTTGACGGTCGCCCTCTCCATGAATGATCAGAAGCGGGCATTCGATCGAGGCCGCAACCCCCTCGAGTTTCATGCGGGCCGTAATCTCGAGCACCTCGTCCATGCTGTCGACGCCGAACACCCATTGTGCATGTTCAGCCCAGTTCGCGACCGACAATGCGCTCCCTTGCCGGCGTGCACGTGCAAGCGTCACAGCGCCGTAATCCCATTGGGCGCCCCAGCAAATACATGCCGCCAATCGCTTTTCGAAAGCCGCCGACCGAGCCGCATAATAGCCGCCGAGGCTCACGCCAATGACCCCGATGCGGTCGGAATCAATATCTCGGCGTGTTTGCAGATAATCGACGCAAGGTGTCGTCGCGCGCTCGGTCTCGGGAAATGCGTGCAGGCCGCGCAGGCGCAGCGCCTCCCCGACACCGGGATGATCTATGAACAGAACGGAAATGCCGCGCGCCGAAAGCTCAGGCCCGATGCCGAACAAAAGCAGATATTCTTTCGAGACGTCGAAGCCGCTGAAAAAGATAAGACAAGGTCGAGGCCCCGCACTCTGCGCCTTGTACAATAACCCGGGGAGGGAGTTGTGCTCGAACGGAACTTCGACCTGTTCGACCGGATCGTTCAACAATTCGATGCTCTTTCGCACTAAGTCACGGGCGCGCGTGTACGCCTCCTCCCGCGCGATGTCATGCCCGCGCATCATCCGCTCGCTCATCAGCGCATAGGCTGCGGCGCGCTGGAGCTTCGAGCCGGCACTTGGGCGGAACCCGCGCTGAAGGTCCGCCTCAGCCATTGCTACCGTGGTTTCGGAGAGCTTGGCCCAACGCTGCCGCCACTCGGACAAGGTCTGATCTTCCGGACCGGCCGCAATAGGTTTCAACTCGCGACAGGCGGAATCAATATCAGAAAGAACCCCGCCGCATTGGAGCGCAAGCATGACTGCAAGGCTCCAAGGGTAATTGTCCGGGAAATATTCGAACACTTTCCCTCCCGACGCTCGGTCGAATTCTTCTTAGTGATCAGTAAGAACCGTCACCGAGTTTGTCGTTACGACACGTAACAACAAAATATTCTGGAGTCAACGCGGGGGATGGGTGGATAGCCGACTTCGCTATTGGGTCAAAACCGGATATCACGCAGCTACTGGAAGCGGACATCCCCTCGGCATTTTTAAACTCGCTTCACGCAGCAAGTTTGCTGGCGAAAAAGTAGAACGGCCCCAGTGGCGGAGGGAGTGTCTGCGCAAAAGTTGAAATTGCGAGGAAATATCAATCGACTACGACATCGCTTTGTTTCGTACCCGCAAATTTAGCCACGAAGAACCGTCGGATTGCAGCGATCAATCGCGAACGTCAGCGGCCGAACCTTCCGCCATGTCTGCAGTGCCGCTCAAGCCGACGGGAAACTCGCTCGTGACCCACAGATTGACGACGGCATTGCCGCCGGGGCTGCACTGCTTTGGCACGGCCGGACCGTCAAAGAGTGCGATCGCCTTCCCTTGCGGATCGTGGCCGACGACTACGCGTCTAATGATTTTAAGCTCCACTATCTCCTCCTATTGCTGCATGACGTCACTAGCTTTGCGGTATAATCAGTAATATCCGAGGGTTGAGCCGGCACAATAAGGCCGGCCGCGTTTACGCAAGCAGACCCGTGACGGAATGCGAATGAAGCCTGAGGCCCGTTTGCACGGCGATTTTCCGACCTTTCGCCGAGAGGATTTGCGCCTCGTTACCGGGCACGGGCAATACGCTGACGATCTTAATCTACCGCATGCAGCGCGTGCGGTAATGGTCCGGTCGCCCCATGCCCATGCCGCCATCCGCAGCATGGATGTTGCCAATGCGCTGGCCTATCCCGGGGTGTTGGTGGTTCTTTCAGGCGCCGACGCGCTTGCCGACGGACTACAGACAATTCCGCATCCGACTGGCAGTTCGAAGGTCGGGTCTGACATGCCGCTGGCCCACCGCGACGGATCCGAGCGAATAGTTACCCGACAGCACCCGTTGCCGGTCGACCGCGCACGTTTTGTAGGAGAAGCCGTCGTTATGGTCGTCGCGGAGACCGAAGCAAGGGCGAAGGACGCCGCCGAGGCGGTAGTGATCGACTGGGAGCCGCTTCCAGCGGTCACTCATGCAATCGATGCGCTCGGGGACAATGCACCGCAGCTGTGGGACCACGTCCCCGGCAATCGTACGCTCGAAGCGCATCTTGGCGACGAAGCGGCGACCACCGCAGCGTTCGCGCGCGCGGCCCATCGCGTTCGTCTGAGTAGCTGGGTGCAGCGCGTCACCGGAGCGCATTTGGAACCTCGCGCCGTCGTTGCCACGTGGGACGAGATGAAGGAGCTCTATACGGTCCATGCTTCGCATGGGATCGGCGTCGTGCAATTGCGCGACGAATTGGCGGCCGTGCTCAGTGTGCCGCCGGAGCGCGTGCGGGTGGTAGCTCCCCGGGACGTGGGCGGCAATTTCGGAACTCGCAACGCGACTTATCCGGAATTTGCATTGGCCGCGTGGGCCGCGCGGCGGCTGCAGCGCCCCGTCGTCTTCAAGGCGGAACGCTCAGAGGCCTTTCTTTCGGATTGTCAGGGCCGCGATCTGCACATCGACGTCGAGCTTGCGCTCGACGCGGAGGGAAATTTCCTCGCGCTCCGCTCGGTGAATACGGCGAACAACGGCGCCTATACGACCTCGTTCGTTCCCTTAAATAAAGGGGCGCAGCTGATGCCGAGCCTTTACCGCATTCCAGCAGCGCACGTGATCGCGCGCGCCGCCGTCACAAACACGCCGGCAACGATACCGTACCGGAGCGCCGGCCGTCCGGAAGCGATCTACGCGATGGAACGTCTCATCGATCTGACCGCGCGGCAGTGCGGGTTCGAACGGCTAGCGTTGCGCCGCCGTAATATCATCGGACCAACGGAGCAGCCCTATCGCAATCCACTCGGCGTCATCTACGACAATGGCGATTATGAAGGTGTAATGCAGACAGCACTAGACCTGTCCGATTGGGCCGGCTTCCCGGCGCGGCGCGAGGCGTCGCGTGCGCGTGGCCTGTGCCGCGGAATTGCGATCGGGAACTACATCGAAACCACGAGTGGCGCCCCGCGCGAGCGTGCCGAAGTCCTGGTTCGTCCCGACAAAACGATCGAGGTGATCGTTGGAACGCAGAGCACCGGTCAGGGCCACGAAACGGCATTTCCGCAACTTGTCGCCGAATGGTTCGGCGTCTCACCTGCCGCGGTGGTGCTCTGCACGGGCGACACCTCTTTCGTCAAGGCAGGCGGTGGCAGCCATTCGGGGCGATCGCTACGGCAGGCCAGTGTCGTAATGCATCGGGCCACGACCGACATAATTAACAAAGGTCGGCGGATCGCTGCTGTGCTGTTCGAAACCGATGTGGCCGACGTCAGTTTCGCCGATGGTTGCTTTCGCGTAACTGGGACCGACCACGCGATCGACATCTTCCGGGTAGCCAGCGCCGCGACTGACGAAAGCGCGTTGCCCGATGAATTGAAGGGGCCGCTGGCTGCAATATCCGATCAGACGCGGCCCGGTCTCGCATTTCCCTACGGCACCGCAGTCTGCGAACTGGAGGTCGATCCAGAAACTGGTGCGCTGGCCATCCAACGCTACACATCAGTGGACGATGTCGGCCGCGCGCTCAATCCGATGATCCTGCACGGACAGACCCATGGCGGAATCGCGCAGGGCATTGGGCAAGCGCTGTTCGAGCAATGTTGCTTCGATCCGGAATCCGGCCAGAACCTGTCGGCCTCGTTAATGGACTACGCGCTGCCGCGGGCGGCTGACTTGCCGTCCTTCACGACGGCGCTCAGCGAGGTGCCGGCCAGCAGCCACCCGCTCGGCTTCCGCCCTGGGAGCGAAGGCGGAACAACGCCCGCGCTTGCCGTTACGATCAACGCCATCGTCGACGCGCTGGCCGAGTTCGGCGTAACGCATGTCGAAATGCCCGCGACGCCGTCGCGGATCTGGCAGGCCATCGCTGCCGCGAAAACAGACCAGGGAGCGAGAAACCCTGGGTTGCATAATACTGTTCCGACCAGGCCGTAGCTGCGCACGAATCGACACAACAAGGTAAGAGACGACCATGGCCAAGGTGATCGACATCGAGCGGGTGTTTGACGACCAGAAAATTGGCAGCTTTCACATCAAGCTACTACTGCTTTCCTTTCTGGTGTTGATGACCGACGGGTTCGATCTCGGCGCCGCCGCCTATGCCGGACCAGGCATTCTCAAAGAATGGAACCTGAGCGGCCGGGAACTCGGCGCGCTGTTCTCCAGTTCGCTAGCGGCCGGTTTCATCGGCCCGCCGCTTTTTGGATTTCTGTCGGACAAATTCGGCCGCAAGCGCGTCATCGTTTGCGGCGCCTATTTCTTCGGCCTCTTCACGTTGGCTGCGGTGCTGACCAACAGCCTCATCGAGTTGATTGCCGTGCGCGCGCTTGCCGGCGTCGCTCTCGGAGGAATGCTGCCGATCGTCGTAACATTAAATAACGAATTCGCTCCAGCGCGCGTCCGCGCGACCCTAGTTGTGCTGATCTTCACGGGCGTGACTTTCGGAGGCGGGCTACCGGGCTTCATCGCGGCGAAGCTTATGGGTGAGTACGGCTGGCGCAGTCTGTTTTGGATCGGGGGCATTGCCCCGATAGTCATCGCCTCGATTCTTGCGATCGCACTCCCGGAGTCGATCAAGTTCCTAGCTTTGCGCCCGCGGCGCCGCAACGAGCTGGTCACGCTGCTCAAGGCACTGCGCCCTGATCTCGTGATTCATCCCGACACCGAGTTTGTCATAAGCGGGGAAGAGAACCGTTCGCGCTTCTCGATGCCGGCCTTGCTCGAAGGTCGGCTCGCGGTACTTACGCCGCTCTTCTGGATTTCGAATTTCGTCGCCGTGATGAGTCTCTACTTCATGAATCAGTGGATGCCGACGGTGCTTTCGGCCTCGGGCATCCCGGTAGCTCAGGCGGCGATCGCAACGACGCTCTTCCAATTCGGAGGAACGTTGGCAGGTTTTATCTCGATGCGCTTCCTTGATAAATACGGATTCATCCCGGTGCCCATTCTCTTTGCATGCTCGATACCAATCGCCGCCTGTATCGGCATTCCGAATCTTTCGCCCTACTTCCTTGTGGCACTCGTGTTTGGCGCCGGATTTTGCATTCTCGGGGTGCAGTTCGGGAATATCGCGACCGAAGCGAATATCTATCCGACCTATATCCGAGCGTGGGGGGTGGGATCGAACTTCGCGATTGGACGGATCGGCGGTGCCCTCGGGCCGTTGCTGGGCGGCTTCGCGTTCGGCGCGAAACTACCGGCACAGCAGATATTTCTGATCGCGACGCTGCCGCTCATCGTCGGG
>Ga0116223_10004989_pt1 | contig 11334 bp, 12 predicted proteins | sample Sb_taG_3_FD_90092 | JGI IMG/M metagenome (GOLD analysis project Ga0116223, IMG submission 90092) | Peat soil microbial communities from Weissenstadt, Germany - Sb_50d_a_PC metaG | ecosystem: Environmental > Terrestrial > Soil > Wetlands > Peat | place: Germany: Weissenstadt | collected 2010-09-21 | reverse complement strand
TGATTGCGGCCGGCTTGCTGTCCCGGCAGGGCGTGCCGCCACATGCGACTTATATGTTCAAGCAGGCCCTGGTGCAGGACGCAGCCTACGGCACGCTGCTGCGCGAGCCGCGACGCGCGCTTCACGCCCGCATCGCCGAAACCTTGGAGAGCCAATTCGCGGAAATCGCCGAGCGTCAGCCGGAGCTGCTGGCGCGTCACTGCACGGAGGCCGGGCTGATCGAGAAAGCAGCGGGGCTTTGGGGCAAAGCGGGGCAGCGGTCGCTGGCGGGCTCGGCGTTGGTTGAAGCGGTCGAGCAGCTCACGCGCGCCCTTGCACAGATTGCGACCTTGCCCCCCACGCCGGCGTTGCGTCGCGAGCAGATCAAGCTTCAGGTCGCGCTCATAACCCCACTCATTCATGTCAAAGGATATGCTGCGCCGGAAACCAAGGCGGCTGCGGAGCGGGCACGTCTGCTGATGGAACAAGCTGAAGCGCTCGGAGAGCCTCCCGAAGATCCACTGCTGTTGTTTTCGGTCCTCTACGGCTTCTGGGTCGCGAACTATGTGGCATTCAATGGCGACTTGGCGCGCGAGCTTGCAGAGCAGTTCCTGGCGCTGGCCGAGAAGCAAGGGGCGACAGTCCCGCTCATGATCGGGCATCGCCTCATGGGTACTTCCTTGCTGTGTACGGGGGACATCGCGCAAGGGCGAACGCATTTCGATCGCGCGATCGCGCTCTACGACCCTGCCGAGCATCGTCCGCTGGCGACGCGATTTGGCCAAGACGTCCGGATCGCAATCTTGTCCTTTCGGTCGTGGGCCCTGTGGATGCTTGGCTATCCCGAGGCTGCGCTCGCAGACGCAAACCACGCACTCAGGGATGCGCGCGTGATCGGCCAAGCCGCCTCGTTGATGTTTGCGCTGTCCCTCACAAGTTTAGCCCATTTCTTCTGCGGGAACTACGCGGCGGTAGACACGCAATTGGATGAACTTGTCGCTTTGGCGGACGAAAAAGGCACCTTGATCTGGAAGGCCTACGGAATGATGAATCAAGGTTGCGTATTGGCCTTGACCGGCAAAGCCGCGGACGCAGTTCAAATGATCACCTCCGCACTCACAGCATTTCGGTCAACGGGAGCAACAGTGTTTGTGCCGTTCTACTTATCATATTTGACGAGAGCCTACGCGGAACTCGGCCAATTCGACGACGCTTGGCGCTGCATCGGCGAAGCGATGACGGCGGTGGAAACAACCAAGGAAAGGTGGACCGAGGCCGAGATCCATCGCGTGGCCGGGGAAATCGCGCTGCTGTCGCCCAAGCCGGACGCGGTTAAAGCGGAAGCCTATTTCGAGCGTGCGCTCGCCGTTGCGCGTGCGCAGCAAGCCAAGTCATGGGAGCTACGCGCGGCGATGCGCATGGCGCGGCTCTGGCGCGACCAGGGGAAGCCGCAGCAAGCCCGCGAGCTTCTCGCTCCGGTCTACGGCTGGTTCACGGAAGGCTTCGACACGCTCGATCTGAAGGAGGCGAAGGCGCTGCTGGATGAGCTGCATGCCTGACAACCAATTTCGAAATTGCCTCGACTTTGTTGCAGTGCATGAGTCCGAAACTGGCCCTTCGCGACCTTCAAGACCCAAGCCTCGAATGGTCGCTCTTTGGGGCAACAGCAGACAAAGGTCAGACCTGTCGCTGAATTGCTAGGTAGCGAACGACCCTACCCGGTCATTTGGCGGCGTTTTGCGAAACCGCCCGCCGTGACAGATCGAGCAGGTTATCCAAGCCACTAAACCGGAACCGCTTCTACCGTAAGATCAGGTGACCTTACGGGATTCCTTGGTGTCCCCGTGCCGCCAGGTTTTAGCCGCGATCTCGGTCGTCACCTTCTGGGCGAGCTCCGTGAGCTCCTTGGTCTGCGCAGTCATCGCCTCGAACTGCTTGCGTGCATGCGCGGTCGACAGCTCAATGAACTCCGACGGGGACTTCACCCCCAACAGTTCAGAGGCGTAGTCAAAGGCAGCGTGAGCATTGGTACGGGCGATCTCGAGGATCTTGCGGTTGTAGTCTGTGGTGTCGTTGGCGGCCGTCGTATAGGCGCTTTTAAGGAGATCCGTTGCTTCCTCGGCGGACGCCTGGATCTTTTCGTAAATGTCCTTGGCCTGAGTGACGCCCTTCTCGGCCATCTCACGAAATGCCTCTGGCATTTCCGTCTTCGAGAGGTCGAATTTCGGCATCTCGTAGTTCGGCATGCCAAACGGGGAGGCGTTATGCTTCGCTGTCTTGGCTTTATTGGCGCTAATGTTGGCTTCTGTCATGACACTCATCCTTTAGAGGGCGGTTCCAGGTTGGGCCCCCGGACCCGCCGCGTTCAGCGGGTCGAAGGGACGCGCGCCGCAAGCGGCGTTCGAAAGCACCGGCGCGGGTGCCATCGGCACCTGCGCCGAACGCAACTCTACTTGGAGTATGTTGTGCCTGCCGACGGCACTTACGCTACCACCTAGAGAGAAGGGAGACTTCGGTATGTCCCCGATTTACGGGCAACTCTCGGACAAGCTACTGCTTGCCTTTGTGCACTCACATGGGGTGCGGGATATGAAGCACAATAGGGATAAGAAATTAAACGCCGAGCACCTTCTTGCCGTCCAGCGAGCAGCGGGGCTGAGACCCCCGCGCAGGTTCAACTCCCGCCGTCTTAATTACAACGTGATGTCGCCTTGTGGCCCTCAACGTCATTCACGGCGCTGCAAAAATGTGGTCGCTATCGGATCAACAGCGGTCAAACTGCGCCGTCGGGCTTGATCGGCTCCGCAGCGTTTGACCCAACATGCGACCTTGAGCTTGCCCCGGCCGTCTGGTCCTTCGGAGCAGTATCTGTGACTGAGGTTGATCTCATTCATTTCGTGGATGCCCAGGCCAAAGTCTATCGCCAGGTCGTCGAGGAGTTGACCGACGGACGCAAGCAGACCCACTGGATGTGGTTCGTCTTTCCTCAACTGTCCGGTTTGGGTCATAGCTCGATGGCCCAGCGGTACGCCATCCGGGATCTAGATCACGCTAGGCGTTATCTGGCTGATCCTATTCTGGGTAACCGCTTGCGCCATGACACGCGGCTCATTTCGCGACACAAAGGCAAGTCAGCGCTGGAAATTTTAGGATCGCCCGATGATCTCAAGCTTCGGTCCTGCCTCACACTGTTTCATGAAGCTGCTTCCGACAAATCCGACAAATCGTTATTCTCGGAGGCTTTAAACCAATTTTACAATGGCGAGCCAGATCCTAGCACGCTGGAGCTGCTATACTTGGAGTAGTTGCTAGCACCAAACATGGTGACGGTGGGCAATATGTCAGTTGCGAGAAGTTATGGCCGGGCCGACGTGAGGAGTCATGGGCAATGTCGGCGTGATCCGCATGCAAGCGCGTTGGCACGCCTGATCTCGAATGCAACCTAACTTGAGTTACCGACGAAACTTCTCGCGCTATTCGGTATAAAATGCCGATAGCTGGCGCTTAAAGAAAAGCCGGCTACTCAAGGAGGTGACGATGAGGAGATCAGCTTCGATCGCGACCGGAGCCGCGATGCTGCTCGCAGGCGCGGTCGCCGCACCGGCCCAGGAAAAGATTTCCGATGGCGTGGTGAAAATCGGCATGATTGAGGACATGTCGAGCATTTACGCCGATATCACCGGCGTCGGCGCGGTGACTGCGGCCAAAATGGCAGTAGAAGATTTTGGCGGAAAAGTGCTCAGCAAACCGATCGAAGTCGTTTCAGCAGATCACCAGAACAAGCCGGATATTGCATCGGCCACGGCGCGGGAATGGTTCGATGCGGAGCGCGTCGACGCGCTCATGGACGTTGCCGCCTCCGCCACCGCTCTAGCGGCAATCGACGTCGCTAAAAACAAGAACAAGATCGTCATCCTCAACGGATCGGGCGCGGCACGCATCACCAACGAAGCATGCACCCCAGTTTCAATCCATTACACCTACGACAATTATGCGCTCTCTCACGGCACCGGCGCCGCCATGGTCAGGGCAGGCTACGACACCTGGTTCTTCCTGACGGCCGATTATGCCTTCGGCCACGATCTCGAACAGAACACGGCGGCGGTCGTCAAGGCGAGCGGCGGCCAAGTTCTCGGCAGCGTCAGGGTTCCGATCAACACTTCTGATTTCTCCGCGGCATTGCTGCAGGCGCAGTCTTCCAAAGCCAAGGTAGTAGGGCTCGCAAACGCTGGCGCAGATACCACAAATTCAATCAAGCAAGCGGCCGAGTTCGGCGTCGTGCGCGGGGGACAAAAACTGGCGGGGCTGCTTATCTTCATCAACGACATCAACGCCCTCGGCCTGGAGGCGGCGCAAGGTATGCTACTGACCAACGCCTTCTATTGGGACCGCAATGACGAGTCGCGGGCGTGGGCAAAACGCTATTTCCAGCGCATGAGCAGAATGCCGAACATGACACAGGCTGGCATCTATTCAGCGACCACGCACTATCTCAAGGCCGTGGAAGCCGCCGGCACCGACGAAACTCAAGCGGTCATGGAGAAGATGCGCTCGACTGCGATCAACGACTTCTTCGTCAAGGATGGAAAAATCCGCGAGGACGGCCGTATGATCCACGATATGTATTTGTACGAAGTCAAAAAGCCGGCGGAGTCAAAGGGCGCGTGGGATTATTACAAGCTCGTAGCGACGATTCCGGCGGACCAGGCGTTCCAGCCGCTCTCCGACTCCAAGTGTCCGCTCGTGAGGAAGGTCCAGTAGGGGGTCGATCTCCTCACGAACCTGCAGGAATGTCGCTTCGCTGGTTGTGCCGCTCCCGCAATATGGCTTCGGCTATCTCGCGCAGTCGGACCTTCTGCACTTTGGGACCGTTCGGACTGTCGACGATTGGGAAGCGTTCCATTACGACGATCCTTTCAGGGACTTTAAAGCGCGCCAATTGTTCCGCGCAACGTCCCCGCAAGGTCGCCTCGTTTAGAACCGCTCCGGCGCACGGCTGAACGAATGCCACCGGCACTGGATCAGCATCCGCCCTCGCAGCGGCCACCACCTGGACGCCTGCCACTCCAGGCTCTCTCTGAATGACGGCCTCGATCTCCTCGGGGCTGACCAAGAAGCCGCCGAGGCGCATGGTATCGCCAATCCGCGCCTCGTATACGAAGCCCGCTCCTGCGAGCCGTGCCAAGTCACCGGTGCGGAACATGCCGCCGGCGTCGAATGCGCGTTCGGTCGCCGCCGGATTATCAAGATAGGCGACGAAGCGGGACGGTGCGTCAATCCACAATTCGCCGGACGCGCCGGGCGGCAGCGCGCCACCGGTTTGTGGATCGCGTACTGCAAGCCGGGCCTGGTGACTGACCGGCACCCCTCCGCCGAGCAGTCGGTTATCGCCTTCAGCAACCGAGAAAAGCGCTTGCACTTCCGAACTGCCATAAAGCCCGCGAGGCTGCATTCCTGCGACTTCCGCGGCGGCGATCGAGGCCGCCGATGATGAGTGGAACGCCGCGAAGCCGGCGAAGCGCACAGTGTCGAACCGACGCCCGCCGGACGCAGCCGCGACGCGGCCTATCATGTCATCGCCGCCGACTAGGTGGGTGATGCGATGTGTACGGATCAGCCGGGCCTCCGCCTCCCCGTCAAACTGGGCGACGCAAACGACATGCGCGCCGCCTGCGAGCGCGGCCATCGCGGCGGCATTGCCAAACGTGCCACAAAACGGCACCGCCGCAAGCAGCACTGCATCCGGTGCGTTGAGCCCTATATGGCGAGCAACGTCGACGGCGTGGCCCGCGATGGTTTGCTGATCGTGTAGAACGAGTTTCGGCCCACTGGTCGTGCCCGAGGTGGTGAAAGTCAGGCACGGCGTGGCGCCGATCGCCTCATCCGCTCCAGCATCGGCCGCGGCACCGTCGAGCGATAACACCGGTACGCCGGCAAGCTGTGTCACGCCGGGCGGGACCGGCAGCCCAAACACATAGCGCAGCGCGGCGCGATCCTCCTCACGTAGCGCGGCGAAAATTGCCGGGAAATCGACGGGCGGGAACCCCCACTCAGTTACCAGAGCGACGGCGCCGGACCGGCGCAGGAGATTGCCAACCTCCATCGCCCGAAAGCGCGTGTTAATGTGGACAACAAGTGCGCCAAGCCGGGCGAGGGCAAAGATGGTGGTAAGATAACCTGTCCCGTTTGGCAGCCACAGCGCAACCCGAGCACCCGGACCCACGCCTGCCTTGCGCAGCGCCCCGGTTGCGCGGAGCACGCAATCTTGGAAGGTGCGCCGATCCGCCGTGCCTGCGGCGTCCGTCACCGCCGGTGCCGACGGCTCGCGTCGCGACCACGCCAGCAGCGCACTCAGCGTGCGGGGATACTCCGCTCCATAAGTTTTCCGCATCGGACCAGGCTATCATCGACCATGCCCCTCGCAAGCGGTGATCTGAACGTCCATTTGTGGCCCATTGCGTCACTTCGCTGCGCCGAACAGCGATGTCGCTATTGGAATAACACCGGACATTGATCGGCACGGGTACTGAATGCATCGGTCGTGAATGACCCTGAACGGACATTTTGTCTCGATAGACACGCTTGCCTCTCGACCATAAACTCAGGCCGAAATCACGGTGGCTAGGTGCATCTTCATGGCCGAGGCGCGTGTCGAACGGCGACTAGCAGCCGTCCTCGCGGCCGATGTTGCCGGCTATATCTTTGCCGCCGTCCTATCGGCGGCCGTCCCTTTCGCCACCGTTGCGCAAGCCGAAGAAAAAGAACCTATCGCTATCTTTGAAATCGGCAGCACAGGAAATTGGACTGCTCCTAACGCGGCGAGCGGTGGGCCGACTGTCGCCGTTGAGTTCACCCCAATCAAGGATTGGCTGGAAATCGAAGTCGGCACGGGGCCGCTCTTTGGCTCGGGGACAACCGACTGGAGTACGGACATTCTTTTCAAAAAGCCGTTCGAACTCTCGAATACGGCGGAACTCATGGTCGGCGCTGGCCCGGCATTCGACTCGACATTCGGCGGCACGACGAAGATCGGGGCCGAATTTGCCCTCGATTTCATGTTCTGGCCGTGGCCGGATCGAAAGTACGGGTGGTTCCTTGAGCCAAGCTACACTTACAGCTTTATCAACGGCAGAGACCAATCGTTGGCGTGAGCGTCGGACTGCTAATCGCAATCCGGTAAGTAAAAAAAATCCGAACTGACGCTATCCCCGATCTGTTCCTATTCGCCGTCAGGCGCTGTCTTAGGAGAGGACAAAGAGTAGGCAATTTTCAAATCATCGCGTCCGTAGCAGCAGTGAACCCAAGGTGCTTGGAATACTCAATTAGCCTGCAATTCATTTAGGCCGGCAAATCCATAAAGAGGTGGCCGATCATGTTCAGGCCGCGCGCGGCCGAACCTCCCGCTCGATGCGGCGGCGAATTTTGCGATCAGCCCGGTGGGTCCAACTACTCGATCTGGGTGACCGCGCGCGTTGTATTGACAATGTCGGTACAATGACTACGATGCGATATTGGATTGACGAGAATGGCGAATGTCAGCACGTGGCCGACGCAAGGATGATGTAATCCAGATCCGCACCTCCGCGGAGGCGAAAGCGATTCTTAATCGGGCGGCGGCCTTACGCGGCCAGAAGCTGTCGGAATTCATGTTGCAGAGCGCCCGCCGTCAAGCCGAGGAAACGATCCTCGATCAACGCACGTTCTTCCTGGATGACGATACACACGCGCGCTTTCTTGCACAGCTCAATTCACCGCCTGCGCCGCGTGCCACGGCCCGCGCCAGGTTGAACCGGAAGGCGCCGTGGGAGGCGTGAGCGCAGCGTCGCCGCGGCTTCGTGCTCCGGAACCACTTGCTGCTCGGCACGACGTTTCCCAGTTCACAAATGGCATTCATTCCTCGCTTGACCAATGGCTGCGAGAACGGGCGCATTCAAGCGAGGCACTCTCCGCGCGGACATACGTCGTTTGTTCGACGGCGGAACCGGATCGTGTTATCGGCTATTTCTGCATCTCGGCAGCCGTCGAACAGCGTAACGCGTTGCCTTCAGCAAAACTGCGACGCGGGATGCCCGAGCATGTGCCGCTGCTATTGATCGGTCGCCTCGCCGTGGATGCGCAATGGCGAGGCCGAGGTCTGGGGTCTGCGCTATTGGCGGATGCTCTGAGACGGTGTTTGGCAGCATCCGAAATCGCAGGTATTCGCGGCGTCGTTGCCCACGCCATCGACGAAGCCGCCGTCGTTTTCTATGAGCGCCACGGTTTCATGCGTTCGCCGCTGGGCGAACGCGTCATGCTGATGCCAATCGAAACGGTTCGATCCCTAGTCGGCAAATTATAGCGGTGGCACCCCACAGCGGGTTTGACGCACAAACTATCGTCGAGCATTCGAACGAAACTTCGATCTTATTCTCGCCAAAGGTCTGCGCGTTTTTGAGGATTTCGAATAGCTGCTAAATTGTGTTATAGGATCGTTATGAAACGTGACGATGCCATAAGCCAATTGAAGCAACACGAAGCGGATTTGAAACGGCTCGGGGTCGAACAGCTTTACATATTCGGTTCAACTGCGCGTGGCGAGGCTACGGACGATTCCGACGTTGACTTGTTTTTAGATTACGAAAAGGGAAAGCTCGGCCTCTTCGAACTGATGGATGTAAAAGATTACACAGCTAGCATTCTCGGTCGTAAGGTCGATATCATGACGCGTGATAGCCTACACAAGACACTGCGCAAAACCATAGAAGAAACAGCCATCCGCGTGTTTTAGTGATAGCGCGCTCATTCATTCCTCGTCCGATGGACATCATCGAGGCGATCGAACGCATTCGTACCGTATTGCGGAATGTGCCTCTCGATGTTTTTGAGGCCGATTGGCAACGGCAATGGCTGGTTGAGCGCGGCGTGGAGATTATTTCCAAGGCTAGCCGACATCTACCAGATGAGATGAAAGCACGCCATCCAGAGGTTCCTTGGCAAAAGGTCGCTGATCTTCCTACACTGGAGAAAGTCTGTCGCGAAGAACTCAACGCGGAAGAGGGGGCAGTAACGCAGCGAAGGGCCGCTGCGCCTTCGGCCGATCGGGGCGGTCGGGTAGCGCGTGTATCCATTCCTCGTGCGCAGACTTCAAGGTCGAGCGCGAGCTACCGACGCGCAAGCTTCACGTCCGCCTAGACGATGCCACTTCTTGAAGATCTTCGACAGGCGCACTGGGTGCGTACCTAACGCTTCTTCTCGGTCGCCTTGGCGGTTTTGCCACGGGCCGCTTTTGCGGCAGCCCTCGGAATTGGCGCGCTGGTGGGCTGCGCGGATTGCGCTGCGGAGCACGGGACCTACGAGCGAAACGCGACGACCGCTTTCCTCCCTAACGCAGGTGCTCGGCCTTTGCATCGTCAAGGGTGTCGCGGCGTCACCCTTGCAATTTCATGTGGTCGCTCGCTGCGGCGCATCGGCGCGCGCTTGCCGCGCCTGATCAAACAAGATCGCGCCGGACTCGTCAAAAACAAAGGGTAGGAAGGTGTATCGGCGTCCGCGCGTAACCTTGGACACCATGTGAAGAATCGCACAGGGAAAGACGACCGCCCAACCCGGCAGTGCTTTAAGGCCGCGCCGGTTGTATTCGGGGAAGCTCACCTCACCGCCATCAAAATTCCGGTTCAAATTGATCGATACGGCGAATCTTCGATAGGCCGTCAACGCCGATGTATTGTCGCGGTGCGGGCCAAAGTGGCCACCGTCGTCCGCGTCGTAACAGGCGACTAGGAAGCGATCCATTCGCGTTATTTTCATGAAGAAGAGCTTCTCAATTTCCGGAAGAATTCTGCGGCCAATGATCGTGTTGATGTGTTTCTTGAGCTGCTCGTCTTCGATTATGAAATCTTTTCTGCGTTTGAACGAGTGATCCTGAACTTCACGGTCCTTGACCACGTATCCCGATTCCTTGCCACCATGTTGCTCGTGCTGGGCGACGAGATGGTGACAGAGGTTCTGCTCGAAGACGTTCGGTAGCACCAGGACCGGCGCCGGTATTTCAAAACCGGCGAATCTGTCCGGCGGCGGAAGGCTCTGCAGATAAGCAAAAACCTGGTCATTTGCGGCGGCGCCAAATGGGAACTTGGCCAACACATGCAGCGTCGGGTCGACCACCAACCAAAACTGATTGTAGGGCGTGGAACCATCCGGTGCCGTCGGTCCGCTGGGCATAGCGCCACAGCGTTTGCTCGCGCTGAAATCAAAATCCCAGAGGAACCGCACCCCTGGGAGGTCGTTGCACACGCGGCCTTGCGCTTCGTCGCTTGGGTCGGCGCTGACCCCAAAAAAGCAGGCCCGCTGGTCATCGAACAAGGCCCGATGCTTCAGCATCGTGTCAATGGCAGCACGGCCGACCGGGTTGTTGGCTGACCCGAAAAAGCAGAGCACAAGATAACGCCCCGCCGTCGAATCAACCCGGACCACTTCCGCGCCCGAACGTTGCCGGATCCAGGGAAAGGGATCGCCCGGCGTCAGCGTTACGTAAGATGGTGGTTGGGCTTCACTCCCCGGTTGCACGGAGGACCTCATGTCGTGTCACGCGCTTCGGCGGCGCCGGGCGACAAAGAACGCCCCTCCGGTCGCCGAAACGAGATGGTTTTTGCACCACAGTTAAATCATACAACAAGAACCGATTGGCATGAAGCGGTGGTGAAATAGCGACCAGTTCAGCGCATGTGATTGGCTATTAGGCTTTGCTCGGGCCGGTCCATCTCGACGGCGGCGCGCCGCGCACGGCGTCCGGCCTATACGTTGGAAGACGAGATGATTGAGGTTAGGCAGACTTCGCGTCGTCGAGCGCCTGGAAATGGCTCATCGGGGCGCGTGTTCCGCAAATGCACGCAGCGGTCGCACACATGAGAGCCGCAGGCCGAAGCGCCAGCACAAATCGCCGAACGAATTACCGATCTTGATCGTGCCCCGCAGGCGCGGTCGGCGCCTTGGACAACAATGGACTTCCCGGCGGCGCATCGTGGCGAAAGACGCCTGATGGTAGGCCAGCTGCAGGTTTTCGCCGACCCCATCGTTGCGCGCGGGTACCTCGTTCACAGCGACGTCCCCTTCTGGCCGGGCGGCGCAGCGGGCACGGCCGCAGCCTTGACGGTGATGGTGATGTCGTAGCTTGAGACCACGCCTTTCGAATCGGTAACCTCGTAGCTGACATGATCCGACCCGGAATAGCCCGCGCGCGCCTGGTAGAACACGACCTGCGCCGGCGTTTTAAGTTTTTCGCACCCTGCAATCTTGTCGGTCGTCAAGATTGCTTTGCGGATTTTCAGCACCCCCGACTTCGGGGCCTCGGTGACGCGAACGGTTGGCGGGAGCGCT
>Ga0116223_10004981_pt1 | contig 11349 bp, 13 predicted proteins | sample Sb_taG_3_FD_90092 | JGI IMG/M metagenome (GOLD analysis project Ga0116223, IMG submission 90092) | Peat soil microbial communities from Weissenstadt, Germany - Sb_50d_a_PC metaG | ecosystem: Environmental > Terrestrial > Soil > Wetlands > Peat | place: Germany: Weissenstadt | collected 2010-09-21 | reverse complement strand
CGGGTCTGGACGCGGAGTTCTGAGCGGAATCTTTGCCGCGCGTGGCGTGCAGCACGTGGCCATCCGCCAGGAACTGAACCCGCTGTTTCCGGGAATCAATCCCGAGCCGATCGAGCCGCACACAACCCTGCTGCAGCAAACCGTGGTTCGGGAGAAATGCGATGCCGGTTTGGCCACGGACGGAGACGCGGACCGCATCGGGGCCGCCGCCGAAGACGGCAGCTTCGTCGATGCGCACAAGATATTCTGCGTCTTGCTGCAGTGGCTGTTGCAACGCAAGAAATGGCCGGGCGACGTGACCCGGGCTTTCAATACGACGCGCATGATCGATCGCATCAGCACAAAATACGGTCGCAAAGTCCACGAGACCTGCATCGGATTCAAATATGCGGCCGATCTGATGATGGAGCGCGAGATTCTGATTGGCGGCGAAGAGTCGGGCGGCATCGGCTATTCGCGCTTCCTGCCCGAACGCGATGGCATACTCAACTGCCTGCTCCTGGCCAACGTGATGGCCGACGAAGGCAAGCCTCTGGGGCAGCTGGTTGCCGATCTGCAGCTCGATTACGGTCCGCACTACTACGGGCGGCGCGACCTGCATATTCCGGAGGACGTTAAGCAGAACGCGATTCAGCGGGCGCGATCCGACGCCACGCAGACTCTCGGCCGCTACCGCGTGCTCAAGAAAGAACACCTCGACGGAGTGAAATTGTTTCTCGATGCTCCTACACATGACAAGGGAGCCGAAGCCTGGGTGCTGTTCCGCGCGTCAGGAACGGAGCCGCTGCTGCGGCTCTACACTGAGGCGGCGTCTCCAGATCTGGTAAACGAACTTCTGCAAACTGGCGAGGCTTTCGTGAGAGACGGCGGTTAACTCTCTACCCCGCGCCCCGCGCCCTGGAATCTGCAATAATCCCGCAACTCTGGCCTGCAACAGTGCGATACTGCTGAGTAAGCATCTATCACAGCACTCTTAAGACTGGCATCATGGCCGACGATCCAACTCCAGTTCAGACTCCAGTTCAGGCCGATACGCCTGAGGCGCGGCGCTACAACCGCATCCGGCGCTGGCTGGACATTGCGGATTTCGTCGTGGGCTTCGTGTTTCTGGTAGTGCTGCTGGTCACGGGCTGGTCGAGCGCGCTGCGCGATGTGGCTATTCGGTTCGGTTCCCAAGTCTACGGTCTCCAGCTTTTCGTCTATCTCGCACTGCTGCTTGCGATCAGCAAAGCGCTGGGCCTTGGGTTGGAATACTACGGATTTCGGCTGGAACGCAGGTACAAGCTTTCCAACCAGAGGTTTCCATCCTGGGCCTGGGACGAGGCGAAAGGTTTCCTGGTGGGACTGGTGCTGGGCAGCATCGTCGTGGAGTTGTTGTATTACACCATCCGGGAGTGGCCGCAGCACTGGTGGATGCTGGCCTGGGCGCTGTTTATGGGCTTGTTCATTCTGCTGGCTCAGCTGGCGCCGGTGATGCTTTTCCCCATTTTTTACAAGTTTGAGCCGCTGGACAACGAAGACCTGCGGCGCCGCCTGGTGGTGCTGAGCGAGCGTGCCGGTACGCGCGTGCGCGGCGTTTATCGCTGGAAGCTTTCCGAGAAAAGCAAAAAAGCGAATGCAGCGCTCACCGGGCTGGGGGCGACTCGACGGATTATTCTCGCCGACACGCTGCTCGACAATTATTCCGCGGAGGAGATTGAAGCGGTGCTGGCTCACGAGCTCGGACACCAGGTGCACCGCCACATTCTGAAGAGCATTTTCGTGCAGGCCGCGGTCACCTTTGTTGGTTTCTGGGCAGCCAACTGGGCACTGCACTTCGCCATCGATCGCCACCTGTTCGACTTCGACGGCCTGCACGACTTTGCCAATCTGCCGCTGCTGGCGCTGGTTTCGGTCGTGCTTTCATTTCTCCTCATGCCGGCCCTCAACGCCTATTCGCGCTATAACGAGAGGCAGGCAGACCGGTATGCGTTCGAGTCCATTTCGAGCATTGAGCCATTTATCTCCTCGATGAACAAGCTGGCGGAGCAAAATCTCGCCGAGCGCCTGCCGTCGAAGTGGGTGGAATGGTTTTTCCATTCCCACCCGTCGATCGCGAAGCGCCTGGCAGCCGCGAACGAGTGGGAAAAGATGCAGGGGGCGAGTCCGCAGGCGTGACCCTCCGCGACTTCAGATTCTGGCTGCACGCCTGCCTGCTCGTGGTGGCCTCAACGGGCGTGATTGCAGGGCAGAGTGCGCCGTCGTGCCCCAGTTGTGCGGAATGGAACCAGCCGCAGGCTCCGTTTCGCGTCTTCGGCAACACCTACTACGTCGGGCCTCACGGCTTAAGCTCAATCCTCATCACATCTAAGAACGGACATGTGCTGATCGACGGGGGCTTGCCCGAATCGGCGAAGCTGATTGCGCGCAACATTCGCGAGCTGGGTTTTCGCATCGAGGACGTGAAAGTTATCGTGAATTCGCATGTGCACTTCGACCACGCGGGAGGGATCGCAGAATTGCAGCGCATGAGCGGAGCGCGCGTGATGGCCAGCGAGTGGAGCGCCGAGGTCATGCGCAAAGGGGGCGTGGGACGCGGCGATCCGCAATACGGAGCAGTCAGGGGAATCGCGCCGATCGATAACGTGCATGAATTGCGGGACGGAGACACGGTTCGCGTGGGAACCATTGTGCTGACCGCGCACCTCACTCCGGGACACACGCCGGGCGGAACCAGTTGGACTTGGCGATCCTGCGAAAAAACACTTTGCCGCGACATGGTTTTCGCGGACAGTCTGACGCCAGTTTCGGCCGATCGATTCCGTTTCACGAATAGCGCAGAATACCCGCACGCTCTAGCCGATTTTGAGAAGAGCTTCGTTTTCCTGGAGCAGACGCCGTGCGAAGTTCTGATCAGTACGCATCCCGAAGCGTCAGGGCTTTGGGAGCGGGTTGCGGCCCGGGAAAAAGGCGTGACTCCGGATCCGATGGTGAACCCGGGAGCCTGCCGCGATCTCGCCGCGCGCGGGCGCGAGCAACTCCGGCTGCGGATCGAAGAAGAGCGCAAACCGCAAGCCGGGAAGAACTAAACGACAATCCCACACCGCCTAGCGTTTCCTGAGAATCTCGATCACCCGCTGCAGGTCTTCCTCCGTATCCACGCCCACGCTGTCAAACGGAGTTTCGCCGGCGAAGATGGGGATGCCATTCTCGAGAAAACGCAACTGCTCCAGGCGTTCGCTTTTTTCCAGCGAGGATTCCGGCAGCGTCACAAAGCGGTCGAGCGCGGCCTTGCGATAGGCATACAGTCCGAGATGCTTGCAATAGCGCGGCCGCAGGCCATCGCGATCGAACGGAATGGTAGCGCGGGAAAAATACAAGGCGCGGCCCGCGAGATCGGTCACAATTTTGACCGCATTGGGATTCGTGATGTCGCTTTCGGCTGCGGGAGTCATGACCGTGCCCACGTGCGCTGCCAGGTTGTCCATCACATGGATTAACGCAGCAATGTGCTCCGGGCGGACCAGCGGTTCGTCTCCCTGGACGTTGATGTAAATGTCGGCAGCCACGCGATCCGAAACTTCGTGAACGCGCTCGGTGCCGCTGCGATGGGCCGGGGATGTCATCTGCGCGTTCCATCCCTGTTTGCGGCAAACGGCCAGAATTTCCTCGGAATCTGTGGCTACGATCACATCAGCCAGAAGTGGCGAAGAGCGCACCGCTTCATACACCACAACAATCAGCGGCCTGCCCGCAATTTCGCGGAGCATCTTTCGCGGCAGGCGCGTGGAGGCCAGACGGGCGGGAATGACGGCGATCACTTTCATGCCAGCCAGTGTATTTCAACTTAGGGCCGCGCGCAGAAGGCGTAGGTAGGCACAAGGGATGGCGCGGCAGGTTTGACCTATTTGGCAGCGGACCCTAAAATTGAAATTGGAAGCAGCGGGCCGCGGCATCTTTGCTTCTTCGTGAGAAAAAGCGCGCCTGTTGCCGGCGCTCGCATCCTTTCGCAGATTCTCCCCGATTCGCAGTGTGGCGGTGTAGCTCAGGTGGTTAGAGCGACGGTCTCATAATCCGTAGGTCGTTGGTTCGAGTCCAACCGCCGCCACCATTCAAGCAGGATCCTTCGCTGCGCTCAGGATTTCGGCACGCGGCTCAGACGCCCGCGTAGGCGCCTCAAGTTCGCATCCCACCGCCGACACCAAATCCTCTCCCGGATTACTTCAGCTTCACGAAGAGCAGCACGAAGATCGCCCATATTCCCACGGTCATCGGAAACTGCACAAGGGCCGTTTCTCGGATCCAGCCTCCGCGCGGCAGGGCGTATGTCAGTAACATCATGGCGAGAGCGGTGAGTACCCCTACAATGAATCTGCTTCTCCAGTTCATTCGTGTTGGACCTCCCTTTCCTGTTTGCCCGGCGGCGATTGTACACCCAGTCGATGGCTGAGCGGATCAGTGCAGATTTGTGCACATTGCAGTGGTGTTTCTCTGGCCGACAATCGGGGTGCAACGAGGTCGTGGAGCCACGGATGCGCGGTCGACCAGACGTCTAGACCGATTCCATCAGAAAACGGGGGTGGGTGAGTCCGGGAACCGACTTTCCGGGCGTCAGCGCTTGCTTGAGTTGATCTGCAATCTCCATTTGGAGCCGGTGGCGTTCTTCCTCAGCGAACGAGGTTACGCGGAATGGCTGCAGATAACCGAGGTCCCCGCCCCGCATCGGGAACAGCGTTTCGCCCTTTGGGTGCACGAACGCGAATCCCAGCTGGAAGGTGAGGTCAACGCGGGTGCGCTCTTCCAGGTAGGTGGAGAGTTCGAGCAGGCCGCCGGTGATGGAGACACGGTGCAGCTTGGCGGGAAGGTTCCGACCATTCTCGAGCTGAACGATCACAGAAACAGTTTCGTGCAGCCGCAATCGGGGAGCGCGAACGGCGCGCGGTTGGGGAAAGCAGGGCATTGCAGGTCCAACAATCTTAATTTAGTGCCCCAGGGCGGTGCGAGATGACGAAAGAGCCTGTTCGCCCCCGGAGGAAAGTGCGCAGGGGTACATTACCCCTGGCGCGGAACCCGCCAATCGGCCAGTCTGGCGCATCAGTCGCCAGTCGTATTCGTAAGCCGTTCCGCACGACAGACATATCTGGTAATGCCGGCCTTCATCGTCGATGCGCGGCCAGGCGAACCGGTGCGAGCAGCCGCACCCGAGAAGTTTCTCCAAAAAGTTCATCGCGTCACCACCTGATTCCGGCTCTTCCAGTGGTCGAGCCAGCGATAGAAGAAAGGTTTGGACCGGGTCTCCAGCAGGTCTTGCAGCGTGGCGAGCAGAACTGCCGGCGGCTGGGACTTGGACAGAAATTGATCGACAAATTGCAGCTTGCGCTGGGGCAACGGCCCGTAAGCGGATAGAAGCAGGATCGGAACCTGGGCCTTGAGGCGTTTCATCTCGGCGGCAATGACCGAACCGTTGATGCCCGGCATCTGGTAGTCAAGAATCACGGCATCCACGCGGTGCGACGCAAACAAATTCAGGCCAGAGAGCCCATCGACCGCTTCCAGCACTCGGTAGCCGTTCTCTTCGAGCAGCAGCTTGCGGCCGATGAGCCCGCTCCAGTGGTCGTCAATGCAGAGGATGGTTGCGCGCGAGCGGGTCATGACTGCTTGGGTTCCAATCCGGCCAGAGTTGCTTGCTGTCAGCGGCGCCTCGTTCCGATCGGAGGCTGCCGGTCGTCAACTTCGAAGTGGTGGGCAAGCTGATTCTGAATGGAGTGGGTGGTTCATACAAATTACGAACGTGCATTCAGGCGGCGGTTACCCTGTCGGAGTGGAGCAGTTCGAGCGCACGGTGACCAAGTCGCTCAGCGATATCAGCGAGGATTTTGGCTGGAGAGGTTCAACTTCGCATTCGCAGGTCGTGAGCGCGGGCCTGGATGGTATCTTTGTGGGAAGCGCGGCGGACTCATCGCACGCCCTGAATTCATGGAAGTTCTTAGACAGCTCTTCGAACAGTATTTCCGTGCGCCGGTCGAGCGTGTGCAGCCGGTGCAGGGGGAACTCGGCGGGTCGGGGCGAAAAATCATCCGCCTGTCCGGCAAGAACGTCAGCGCCATCGGTATTTTGTACGGCGTGCGCGAAGAGAACACCGCATTTGTCGAGTTCTCGCGTCACTTCCGCCGCCATGGCCTGGCCGTTCCCGAGATCTATGCCGAGGACCTGGGTCAGGGCGCGTATCTCGAGGAGGATCTGGGAGACACGTCGCTGTTTGAGTTTCTTTCGAAGAATCGTTCGGGCGAAAGCGTAAGCCCCCCAGTCGTTGAGGCCTACAGAAAAGTCATTGCCACGCTGCCGCGTTTTCAGATCGAGGCGGGCCGCGACCTGAATTACAAGCTCTGTTATCCCCGCGGAAGTTTCGACCGGCAGTCGATCGCCTGGGACTTGAACTACTTCAAGTACTATTTCTTGCGGCTGGCTGGCATTCCTTTCAGCGAGCAGGCTCTGGAAGACGATTTCAGCCGCCTTACCAAGTTCCTGTTGAGCGCGGACCGCGACTACTTCCTCTATCGCGACTTCCAGTCCCGCAACATCATGCTGCGCGCGGGCGAACCCTTCTTCGTCGACTACCAGGGCGGCCGCAAAGGCGCGCTGCAGTATGACGTCGCGTCTCTCTTGTACGACGCCAAAGCCGATCTCCCGCCCGATCTTCGCCAGCAGTTGCTCGATCACTATCTCGACACGGTGGCGGGCTTCATCGATTTGAAGCGCGACGCGTTTCTGCAGCACTACTACGCATATGTATACGTCCGCATCATGCAGGCGCTGGGGGCGTACGGGTTTCGCGGATTCTACGAGCGCAAAGCGCATTTTCTGCAGAGTGTGCCTTACGCGCTGAAGAACCTGCGCTGGCTGCTGCACAACGTTCAGTTGCCCATCGCGCTGCCGACGCTGATGGACGCCTTTCACAGCATGCTGGCTTCAGAGAAGCTTCAGGGCCTGGCTTCTGAGGCCGACAACCTCGTGGTGCGAATTTTCAGTTTCTCGTTTCACCGCGGCTTGCCGAAAGACGAGAGCGGCAACGGCGGCGGATTCATCTTCGACGGCCGCAGCCTGCCCAATCCCGGCCGCGAAGAGCGCTTCAAGGCGCTCACCGGGAAAGACGCTCCTGTGATCGACTACCTCAATCAACAGCCCAGCGTGCATCAATTTCTGGCGAGCGTGATGTCGCTCGTCGACGCCAGTGTCAGCAACTATCAGCAGCGCGGCTTCAAGAATCTGATGGTGTCGTTCGGCTGCACGGGCGGGCAGCATCGCTCGGTGTATCTGGCCGAGCAGTTGGCAAAGCACCTGCGCGGCCGCACCGGCGTTGAGGTCGTCGTGCGGCACTTAGGGCTGGAGAGTCTGGGGGAGTACTACCATTCCCGGCGCGGAGACCGAGCGCAGGAATCGGGAGCGGGCGCTCCATGAAAGCGATGGTCCTCGCCGCGGGCCTGGGCACGCGGCTCCGTCCGCTGACCAACGACCGTCCTAAAGCCTTGGTGGAAGTGGCCGGACGCACGCTCCTGGAGATTACGTTACGCCGCTTGCAATGCGCCGGCGTTCGCGAAGTGATCGTCAACCTTCATCACTTTGCCGACATGGTCGTTGACTATCTGAAAGAGAACGGTAACTTCGGCATGCGGATTGAGATTTCGCGCGAGGACGTCCTGCTCGATACTGGCGGCGGCCTGAAAAAAGCGGCGTGGTTCTTTCAGAATGATTCAAGCCAGGCTGACGAGCCGTTTCTTCTGCACAATGTCGACGTGATCAGCACCATCGACCTGCAACGGATGGCGGAGTTCCATCGTGAAAACCGCGCGCTCGCCAGCGTGGCTGTACGAGAGCGGGAAACATCACGCTATCTCTTGTTCGACGAGAAGCACGAACTATGCGGGCGGCAGGCGGGGCGCGGTCACTCCCCTGAGATGGTACGGCCGTCGCGCACAGTCGAGGCGCGTGCGTTCTCGGGCGTGCACGTTATTTCTCCGCACTTGCTCCGGATGCTGGATCAGGACGGTGTCTTCTCCATCATCACCTCCTACCTGCGGCTGGCGCGTCAAGGGGAAAGGATCGTCGCGTTTCGCACAGACGACTACTACTGGCGCGATCTCGGAAAACCGGAAAACATCGCGCAGGCCGAAGACGACGTGAAGAGCGGAGCACTCCAGTTATGATGCAGCGAACGATCGACCTGCCCGGCTGGGATTGCCGCAGCTTCCCCCGGCCGACCCTGTACAATCGTTAGCTTCGACAATGACCGACCCGGCCAACCATCCTTCTTCCCGCAAACTGATCATCGCCATCGACGGCCCGGCCGGCGCAGGCAAGAGCACCATCGCGTCGCGGCTGGCGCGGAAACTCGGCTACGTGAACCTGGAAAGCGGCGCCATGTATCGGGCGCTGGCGCTGAAGGCGATTGAGAAAGATGCTTCATTCGACGATGAAACGGCGCTGGTCAAGCTGGCCGAAGGTTCGCGCATTCAACTCGAGCCCACGATCGGCGGCAACCGCACGCTGCTCGACGGCCGCGATGTATCAACCCGCATTCGCGAGCGCGATGTAACTGAAGCCGCTTCGCGAGTGTCGATTCATCCCAAAGTGCGGGAGTGGATGGTCGCTCACCAGCGCGCCATGGGCGCCGGCGGCGGCATCGTGATGGAAGGCCGCGACATTGGAACCAAGGTCTTTCCAGACGCGGATTTAAAAATCTTTCTCGATGCCGATCCCGTCGTGCGGGAACAGCGCCGCATGCAACAGCAGAGGATTCAGGGGCAAGTTGCGGCCAGCGTGGCCGCTGAACTGCGCGAGCGAGACCGACGCGACCGCACGCGCAAGACCTCGCCGCTGGTGGCCGCGGCGGACGCCATCATCATCGACTCGACAGCGTTAACCGAGGACGATGTTCTGGCGCGAGCCGAAAAGCTGGTAGCAGAGAGACTTCCGGTCGAGCTTTGATCCAACATCGTGTCTATGCACGGGATGCCGACGCTGCGCGGCGTGCAACTTGTGGGAATCGGCGCACCTTGGGCGGCCGCGCTTTCTGGGCAAGCCAGAGATCGCGCTGTACTTGCATTTTGAGCCAGAAATCGGGCGAGGTTCCCAGCGCAGCCGACAAGCGGAGAGACATTGGCGCAGTGATTCCAGCACGCCCATTGAGAATCCGCGAGAGATGGGCCCGGGTAACCCCCAGCCGATCCGCTGCCTCCCTTACGGTGATGCCCTGAAGATAGTCTCGCAAAACTTCTCCGGGATGAGTTGGATCAAATAACATGCGGACCTCCGTCAATGGTAGTCCTGGTAGTCGACCAAAGTGACGTCTTCGCCTTCGAATACGAAGGTCAGGCGCCAGTTGCCGCTAACGCTCACTGACCAGTGGCCCTCCAGGTCGCCCTTCAAGGCATGCAGATAGTTGCCCGGAGCGTTCATATCGTCGGCGCGGCTGGCGACGTTCAGCGCCGTGAGGAGCCTTCTCAACCTCTCGGAGTGCTTGGGCTGAATGCCCGCCTTGGTTCCCGTCTCGGCGAACTTCTTGAGCCCTTTATGCCGATAGCTCAAGATCACGGGTATAGTGTATAGCTACACTATACGGAATGCAAAGGTCTAACTCAGGAGCGACATTTCAGTTCTCGGTTGGTTCGACCTTATCCTTCGGCGCAGGCAAGGCCTTTGCCGGTTTGGCTGGTGTGGCCGGCGTCGCAGGCTCAGCCGGTCTTGGCGGTTGCGGACCCGCCTTGCGAATCTCTATGCCATCATGTTCGTTGTTGAGCACGATGTGGGCTGTTCCGCTCCCCACGCTGCCGGTGGCCCGGGCCTCGGAGTCACCGTTGTCAATCTTCAGCTCGGGAAAGTCGGCTTGGATCTCGCCGTCACGCGTGCGCGCATCCAGGCGGAAGCTGGCCTTGTCGGGCACGCTCAGCTGAATGTCGCCATTGCGGCTGTCGATCTGCACGTTGCCCAGCGTGCGCATGGCAACCTCGACAGTCCCGTTATCATCCTGCAACCGGACATCGCCGGAGACGTCCTCGAGCTGAATGTTCTTCGAGTGCGTATTCAGGTGCAGCGGTCCGGTGATCTGTTGCGCGTTCAGTTCGTCGGAATCAAGATCCAGCGAGCCGTCCATGCGGGAGAGTTCCAGATCCGTCCGCGCCGATTTGAACGTCACCGTCTTCGCGATGCGCGCCAGCTTTACGCTCTCCTGAAACTCGCCGTCCAGCTGGGCTCCGCCCTTGACGTCGGAAACCGATATCTCATCCATCCGGCCCTCGACATGCACGTCGCCGGTGATCTGCTCAACCTTCACCGAGCCCTTTTCCTGGCTGACTTTGACGTTGCCGTTTACGTCCTGGACCGAAGTGTCGGAATGCTGCGCAGATATATCGACGTTGCCGTCGCGGCCAACCAGATTCACGTCGCCGCGGCGCGACACGATGGAAACCGCCGCCTTGCGCGGCAGCGAAATGTCGAGGTCAGTTTCGACCGCATGATCTCCCGAGCCCTCCGCCTTGGCATCGAGCGTGACCAGCCCGCTGATCGCCGTGATCGTAGGCTTGGTTTCGCTGTTGTACTTGTCCGCGTCGCTCTGATTGTCCGCTCCCACGCGCTTGCGGACGGTCACAGTTATCTTCTTGTCGTCGGACGCGTGAATGCTCACCGCCCCGTGACTGTCGACAACTTTCAGCGCCGCTCCCGCCGGGAAATCCTGCTCCAGATGGTCGTCGAAGTTGTAGCTCTCGCCGAAAATGTCGGAGAAGTCGTTGTCGTCCCAGTTCATCTGGTCGCGGATCCCTGACCAGTTGACGTGTTCGAGCTGGGTTGCGATCAGGCCGAAGACCATGATCACGATGATGAGGAAAATCCCTCCGGCGCCGATGCCGCTGGCACGGCTGCCTTCGCGCTGCGCCCGCTGGTGCTCGATCACTTTGATTACGCCCCACAAGATCAGCAGCACGGGCCAGTAGTTGGCGAACAGATGCCACATCCGGTTGAGAGAAAGAACGCGCATCGTGCCCAGCAGACAGACCACGCCCAGCACGATCAGGACAAACGGCCCGGCGAATGAACGCCGCCGCGGAGGCAGTGGGGCCGGGGGCTGAATCGGGCCAGGTTGAACGGGGCTAGACATTGTGCACCTCCCCGGAAGCCGGCGGTTGCACGGGTGTACCCGGAGCCTGCGGCGGAGCATTTGCCGTGACGGGCAGCGTAGCCTCGGCGTGTCCCTGAGACGAGGCGGTGCTTTGCAGCAGTTTCACCACGCCCACCGCCAGAATCCAGGCCGGCCATGTGCGATCCATCGAGGCAGCATTGGTAGTGTCGAGCAGGAGCAGAACGCCGGTGAGCGTG
>Ga0116223_10004980_pt1 | contig 11349 bp, 7 predicted proteins | sample Sb_taG_3_FD_90092 | JGI IMG/M metagenome (GOLD analysis project Ga0116223, IMG submission 90092) | Peat soil microbial communities from Weissenstadt, Germany - Sb_50d_a_PC metaG | ecosystem: Environmental > Terrestrial > Soil > Wetlands > Peat | place: Germany: Weissenstadt | collected 2010-09-21 | reverse complement strand
GGCTAAACAGTCTGCTGAAAAACTTACCGATTGCGGGTAAAAGTGCGTCCCGCCATCGTTTGTTCCTGCGTCCGCTCTCGTTCTCGTCTTCCATCTCGACGTGACCGCGAGCCCGGAGGACGCCTCGCCTCACCCTAGCGCCGGCCGTAAGCGCGTCATGCGAACCAGGTTGTAGGCTGCCGCCGCGATTTGAAACAGCCACTCCACCCGCCGCCGGCTGCGCAACTTCACCTGCCGGAATCCCGCCCAGTGTTTGATCCAGGCAAAGCTTTGCTCCACCAGTTTCCGTTTCTTCTGGCTCTGCACAAACTCGGGTCCCTCGCGCTCGTCCGCACGCAAGCTATTGCGTTGCAGGTTGCCCCGTTCATACTCCGCCACATGCGGCACGATGTTGCGCGCCCGCAGCGCCTCCACAAACTGTCGTTCCTGATACTGCTTGTCCGCACCCAAGGTGCGCCGCTTTCTGCTCCGGCGCTGATCCAGCAGAGCGAGGGCCGCATCCCGCTCCGCCCGCGTCCCCGCCTCCGTCACACAGGCCGCCACAATCAGCCCGTGGTCGTTTTCTGTCAGCACGTGTCCCAGATAGCTGGGCTCAGCCGCCCCCGCGTTGCACTTGCGATACAGACGCGCCTCCGGATCGGTCCGGCTTTCATGGGTATCGCGCAGCAACCGTTTTCCTCCGGGCCCGCTGCCCCGCTCCGGGGGATTGGCCTTCTCCCGAAAACTCCGCCGATTGGCCCACGCCTCCAGCATCGTCCCATCCACCGTAAAATGCTCGTCGCTCAACACTCCCGACTTCTCCAACTGCACCCGCACCGCCACAAAAAACCGGCTCGCGATCTCGCCCCCGATCAATCGATCCCGGTTCTTGCTGAACACCGTCGCATCCCACACCGGGTCGTCGATCGCCAGCCCCACAAACCAGCGGAACAGCAGGCTGTAATCCAGTTCCTCCATCAGCAGTCGTTCGCTGCGCTTGCCATACAGCGCTTGCAGCAACAGCGCCCGCAACAGCTTCTCGGGCGCAATCGAGGGACGACCCGTCGTTGCGTACAACTCATCGAACTGCTCCGACAGTTCGGCCAGTGCCTCATCCACCATCCGGCGAATCCCCCGCAACGGGTGACTGGCGGGCACCCGCTGTTCCAGACTTACATAGCTGAAAACCCCATCCTGTTGCTGATCGTCTCCGCGCATGCCTGCTTCTTACCCTATTTCCCTGTGCAAGGCATATGAGTTTTTCAGCACTCTGTAAAGCCGGCATTGATTCGATTCGACTTACGGCGCGGCTTGAAGCCGCGCCCTTTCAACACAAGACAGGATTGTGGGTTTTTCCGCAACCTCCTAGGAACCCATCCAGAGGAGTTTGGCTATGGATTACTCCAACTTACGGTGCGGAGTTATTGGTGTACAGATCCAAGTCGCGCCAAGATCGGGCCAGTGATCGAGCGATTTGATTACAGTGTTCGCTCTTCATCGCGTATCCACCAACCACAAGGTCCGCTCTGGCATCTGGGAGTACGCCGAAAGAGGATGATCGGTGCGATCTTGACGCAATAATCATGAGATTCCAGAACGTTTTTGCGCAGCCTCAAAAGTTTGTGGAAGGTCCGTCGATGCACAACACAAGCGGGGAATTCGAAGCTCAACTTGGGAGACCGAGCGCGCAAATGGAACTTTGTTATACCCGTGATTTCGTGATTTCCGGCTGTGCGACATCGTGGACACGGACGGCACGCTGCCGGAGACGCGCACCATCAATTAGCAGAACCTGCGCTTCTCGGCAAAGGTTGCCGAAACCTTGAAAGGCGTGTTAAGTGCCTGTTTGAACGCCACTCATGCTTCTAGCCCTGCCAAATGTGGTGACCGCAGGCGCAGGGCACGCTTTCTGTAGGCTTTTGCTTGGTTAATTGCTGTTTGCAGATCGGGCAGGGTTTAGTCATCGTGTAAGTCATGCTCCCACTCCTCGGCTAGCGGACGCCTGTACTCCAGGCGTCCGCGTATCAACAATTACAGGATAGTCACAGTGATTTATCGGCGATCCGGATTACTGTGGCGCCAGTCCCAGTAGACGGTCTGCTGTCGGCTGTTCAACTCAATAAAGGCACGTCTCTCGTGGCGCTCGGTCTGGTATCGCTGGTACGCGCGGTCTTCATTGCCGTCCCAGGTGTGATAGTCCTTGTGGTGTTTGTCGTAGTAGCGCTTGTGGTTCTCGCCTTGCCGGTTTTCTTCCTTCCGGTCCCTATCATCTTGTGGGCGAGCAGCCGCCATCGCAAGCGGTGCAGCAAACACAGCAGTCAGAATAAGTGAGCTGAGAAATCGGTATCCACGGTGCACGTCGTTCTCCTTTGGCGCGAGATTCAGATCCACGAACCCCACTCACCCTACTGTCGGCTCTTGGCGCTCTGGAGTCTGATCAATACGGCTCAGGTAGCTGAGGAAATTCTGAAAGTTGGGAGGCTTCGGAAAATGAAATGCTGTTGGGGTTCCACAGCGTGCGTTTTTGGGCTTCCTAAACTGTGACTAGAAATGACCAAGGAATACTCCGTCAAACGATTAGTCGGGATAGCCGCTGTGGGACCAGTATCCTCGCAATTCACAATGATACCGGCCGCTTAGAAAGCAAAGCCAGCATTCCTTAAGGTTCGCGCTGAGAGACTGGGGCCCGCCATCGCGGGATAGAAGAGAGCTTGCAACGTGTGTAGCGTGGGAACAAAACCTCGGGGCCTATCACAGGCACGAGCCTTCCTAGATTCGTTCCGAATATATGTGGCTTGTAGCCAAAGCAGTCTGTGCAGAAGTCCCTTGGCTAAGAAAACTACATTGGCGGACATGCCAGATATATTCCTGTACCAAACTGGCGTGCAAGTGGGGTGCCATTGACGCGAAACAGGCATCGTCTCAGCTCAATCATTTCATAGGGGATACTAGAATCGCTAAAGTCGCCGAGGCGCAGTCTTTGAAGTTTCTGGCCGCACTCAACCGCAGGTAGTGGTCTTCAGCCACCGTTGCAATGCCGCATCCTTGAAAACTTGCAGTTCATACCTGCATCCCTGGATGGCGAGAAGCCGCTTGCATTCGTGCGCGATGAACTGTTTTTGAATGAAGACGTGTGCATCCTGAGGTCGGCCTATCGTTTCGGGATCCGCCGTGAACTCGGCATTGCAATATTCACACACGCCAAGCACAGGAATATTATTCTCTCGTTTGACGATCCTAAACTTGCGTTTCACCATGCCTCAACTTCCCCACGAGCCGACTGGATTAAGGTCATTTTTCCGGTCGCCTCGGTCTGATGTGGTCTCGCCCTTTCCTTGGCCGTGATCAGGTGCATGCCGTTTGGCGATTCGAGAAGGCGGCAGTTAGCCGCCTCCTCGTGCCAAGTGGCACAGAGTGTCGTCTACGCCAGTACAGCGTGCTTCTCGAAGGTCGAGCTGACAACGTCAAAGGTGTGAACCTTGGGCGTTCCCTCGATGAATCTTGCCAGGGTCTTCAACACTGCCGGGTACGTATTGGTGTTGTAAGTTTCGGCGTCGTTCTTGTTTTCCCACAGACTGATTGTGGTCACATCAACTCCGCCCGGGCCGGCAAGAGTGATTTCGTCCTTGAAGCCATTCTGTTTACGCAGCAAGGGGAGGACGTCCTTATCAAATGCTCGCGTGTAATCGGAGAGCATATTGGATTTCAGATGGAAAGAGATATTGCGTGCAAACATTATCAACCTCCTAAGGTTGTAGTCGCTAAGAGGAGAGAACTTCAGATGGCTGACTTAGTTTCAGGGAACCTGAAAGAGGAGAAGGATGCTCACTCGGTTTAACTGGTGCACTTGAGTGGCCCTCAACGTCGACGCGCAACTTGTTGAATCGATAGGGCAGAAGGCAGATCCGGCAATACAGAGCCGGGGGTTCCATCGAGCACTTTTTGCGGCTAGCAAGCATAAACGGAGCAGTGGCAGTTATGAAATACAACGCGAGAGCTGCTAGGGAAGACTCGCCATAGTACAGGGAGCAAAAGGCGGTTCGAGTCCTACCGCCGCCACCAATTCAATCGGCAACGTCGGGGGGAATTCGGTGTCGCTACGCTCTCCGCAAGAACAAAACATCACTTTTCCAGTAGACTGACTGTCCACCGAGGGATGAACGCATGTCCAAACTCAGGTCTTGTTCCTGCCGTGGTATCGCCACGGTCCTCCTTCTTTTGCTTGCCGCGTCGGCGGCGGCGCAATCGGTTCCTGCGGAGCTGGTGAACGGGCTTAGATGGCGCCTGATTGGGCCGTTCCGTGGGGGACGGGCGGTCGCGGTGGCCGGCGTGCCCGGAGACTCTACTACTTTTTATTTTGGCGCGGTCAATGGGGGCATCTGGAAAACCAGTGATGCCGGAACTGTGTGGACCCCGATTTTTGATAGCCAACCGGTCGGTGCAATTGGCGCGATTGCTGTGGCGCCTTCCGACGCCAGGATCATTTACGCGGGAACCGGCGAGTCCGACATTCGTTCCAATCTGTCGTCCGGCAACGGCGTTTACAAATCTACCGATGGTGGCTCGACCTGGGCGCACATTGGGCTGGACGACACGCGGCAGATCAGCCGGATCGTGGTTGATCCGCAGGATTCGAACGTCGTTTACGTCGGGGCGCTCGGTCATGCGTATGGTCCGAACGAAGAACGTGGTGTTTACAAATCCGTGGATGGGGGAGCGTACTGGAGCAAGATTCTCGATGCGGGGCGCGAGATCGGCATTTCAGATCTGGCGATCTGTGCGGGCAACCCGCAGACTCTGTTTGCCGGCACATGGAATACGCATCGTCCTCCGTGGAGCACCTACGCCCCGATCGATGGACCGGGTGGTGGATTGTACCGTTCACAAGATGCCGGTAAGACGTGGTCGCGTCTTAGCGGTAGTGGATTACCCGAAGGCGATTGGGGACGCATTGGAGTTGACGTGGCGCGTGACGGCAAGCGCGTTTACGCACTCATTCCAGCCAAGAAGGCAGGCCTGTATCGTTCCGATGACGGGGGCAACACGTGGCTTCTTGAAAATTCGGACCCGCGGCTTACGAGTCGCGCGTGGTATTTCAGCGGCATCACCATCGATCCGCAAAATCCGGATGTCATCTATATCCCGAATGTGGCTCTCTACCGATCCGAAGACGGAGGAAAGACAATCGCGATTGTTCGCGGGGCGCCCGGCGGGGACGATTACCACCAGATTTGGATCGATCCCAGGAATTCTGCCAGCATGGTTCTGGGAACGGATCAGGGGACCACGATCAGTCTGGACCGCGGCCAGACTTGGAGCACATGGTACAACCAGCCCACGGCGCAGCTCTATCATGTGATTACCGACAACCAGTTCCCTTATGTGGTGTACGGCGCCCAGCAAGATAGCGGCAGCGCTGCCGTTCCGAGCCGCACCGACCATGGCCAAATCACACCACGCGACTGGTTTCCCGCTGGCGGAAGCGAGAGCGGGTATATGGCGCCCGATCCTAAGGATCCGAACGTCATCTATCTGAGCGGAACTTTCGGTGGTGTAGACCGCTTCAACAAACGCACCGGACTGAGCCAGGACATTACTCCGTGGCCAGCACTCTCGTTCGGTTCGGAGATTAATCAACGTAAATACAGGGATCCGTGGACTCCGGTGCTGCTGTTTTCGCCGGCTGACTTGACCACGTTATATTTCGGCACACAATTTGTGATGAAAACGGCCGACGGCGGTCTGCACTGGGACACGATCAGTCCCGATCTGACCGGATCGATGCTGTCGCCGGGAGAGAAGGCGGATGGACCAGCGACGGTCGAGAATGCGAAACAACGCGGCTACGGCGTGGTGTTCACCATTGCGCCCTCTGCTCTGAATCGCGATGTGATCTGGGCGGGAAGCGATACGGGATTGATTCACGTGACGCGCGACGGCGGGAAAACGTGGAAAGACGTTACGCCCCAGGGTCTCTCGGCGTGGAGCAAGATTTCCCTGATTGAAGCTTCGCACTTCGATCCTGCAGTTGCTTATGCGGCGGTGGATCGCAGTCGACTTGAGGATCGCACACCTTATCTGTATCGAACGCGCGACTATGGGGCGACGTGGCAACTGATCACGAATGGGATTGCAGAGCCAGCCTTTGCGCACGCTATTCGCGAAGATACGGACCGCAAGGGACTGCTATTTGCCGGAACCGCAGCTGGAGTCTACGTATCGTTCGACGATGGCGACCACTGGCAATCTTTGCAGCTTAATCTACCGACGACGTCGGTTCGCGATCTAGCGATCCACGGCGAGGATCTTGTGATTGCTACCCACGGGCGTTCTTTTTGGATTCTCGACAACATCACGCCGCTGCGCCAGGCGTCGGAGGCCGCAAAGGCGGAGGCATTCTGGCTCTATCATCCCGCGGCCGCGTTTCGCATCGATAACGATTCGTTCGTAGGCACGCCGCTTCCGCCTGAGGAACCAACCGCGGAGAACCCTCCCGCTGGAGCCGTCATCGATTATTTTCTGAAGTCTGCAGCCGGGAGGGTCACGCTGGAGATTTTCGACGCGCAGAAGAAACTGGTTCGGAAATTCTCGTCGGAAGACAGGCACGCGGAGAAGCATCCGCCAATTCCCATCGCAGAGCGTTGGTTCCCCAAGCCCGAATCTCCGGCGACAACTCCAGGAATGCATCGTTTTGTCTGGAATCTTACATGGGGCAGTTCTGGAGGACCGAGCGCAGATGAAGAATCCGAATATCGGAGTCCCAGCGGGCCCAAAGTTGTCCCGGGAATGTATGAGGCCCGGCTCACTGTCGACGGCCGGCCGCAGACTCAGCTCCTGAAAGTTGTAATGGATCCGCGCTCTCCCGCAACGCCGGAGATACTGCAGCAGCAGCTGCAACTTGGGGTACAGATATTCACCGAAACGCTCGCAGCGCGCGGCGCGCTCGCCGAGATCGCTTCGGTGAAGAAACAACTGACTAGAGCTGAGCAGAAGGTCGGCGAGCACGATGGGGCGCTTAAGTCGGCGCTGGCAGACGCGCAAGCGGAAATCTCTAAGATTCTTACGAAAGGGGTCGCGCAAGAGCAGTCTGGAGGGCTCCAGCAGGGTTATAGCGAACTGGCGTCAGCACTGCGCGTTGTCGAAGGCGGGGATCGCGCTGTGCCTTCGCAAGCGATTGCGGTTTACACGGAGGCCAGCGAGCGCGTCAAAGCAGGCATCGCGGAGTGGTCCACATTCAAGCAGATGAAATTGCCCAAGCTCAATCAGAAATTGCGCGAAGGGAACCTGGATCCGATTGCGATTTCGGAAATTGAAAAAGAAGTACAATTTCTAATGTCGCAATAGAAACTGCGGGCCGGCGCGGCACGGATTGCAAAACAAAACGTCCCACGACTTATTGAGTCATGGGACGTTCGTCGAACAGCCCTCCCCCGAAGTCTGCTCACAAACAGACTAACGTGTGGCGTGGTGCGTGGGAATGGCTCTGATGGGCTATTGAGAAAGTGATTAATATAAGCGAGTTCTCGGTCCGGCAGAGCGACTGGATTCCTCGCGTTAGGGCTGCGCGCTGGCATGGCGCTTCGGTGATATCTTGGTGAATGAATCGTCACCGGTGAACCGCAGGCCACGTCATGGACATTCTCAAGAGTCTCTTTGAGCAGCACTTCCACTCGCCGGTCGAGCAGGTGCAGCCGTTGCAGGGGCAACTCGGCGGTTCGGGGCGCAAGATTATCCGGCTGGCGGCAGAGAAGATCAGCGCAATCGGAATTCTGTACGATGTGCGCGAAGAGAACGCAGCCTTCCTCGAATTTTCCCGACATTTTCGAAAGCACGGATTGCCCGTGCCCGAGATCTATGCGGAGGATTTGGATCACGGGGCCTATCTTGAGGAAGATCTGGGGGATATCTCGCTTTTCGAATTTCTCTCCAAGCATCGGGCGAGCGAACAGATCGCTGTTCCGGTGGTCGAGGCCTATCGAAAAGTCATCGCCACGTTGCCGAAGTTCCAGGTGGAGGCGGGACGCGATTTGAATTACAAGGTATGTTATCCGCGCGGGAGTTTTGACCGGCAGTCGATCGCGTGGGATCTGAATTACTTCAAATATTACTTTTTGCGGCTGGCGGGGATTCCGTTCAGCGAGCAGGCGCTGGAAGACGATTTCAGCCGGCTGACGAAGTTTTTGTTGAGTGCGGGACGAGATTACTTTCTCTATCGGGATTTTCAATCACGGAACATCATGCTGCGCGACGGGCAGCCTTATTTCCTGGACTATCAGGGAGGGCGCAAGGGCGCGCTGCAGTACGATGTCGCGTCTCTTCTGTACGACGCGAAGGCCGATCTGCCGCCGGAACTCCGGCAGTTGCTGCTCGATCATTACCTCGACACGCTGAGCGGTTACGTCGATGTGAAGCGCGAAGCGTTCCTGCAGCATTACTACGCTTACGTGTACATCCGGATCATGCAGGCGCTGGGGGCATACGGGTTTCGCGGATTCTATGAACGCAAGCTGCACTTTCTGCAGAGCGTGCCGTATGCACTGAAGAACCTGCGCTGGCTGCTGCACAACGTGACGCTGCCGATCGCCCTGCCCACGCTGACTGGCGCTTTCCACAGCATGCTGGCCTCGGAGAAATTGCAGGGGTTGGCTTCGGATGCAGACAATCTGGTGGTGCGGATTTTCAGTTTCTCTTTCCATCGCGGGCTGCCGAAAGATGAGAGTGGGAATGGTGGGGGATTTATTTTTGATGGACGCAGCCTTCCGAACCCGGGGCGCGAAGAGCGCTTCAAGATGTTGACGGGCCGGGACGCTCCGGTGATCGACTACCTCAACCAGCAGGAGAGTGTGCATCAGTTTCTGGCGAGTGTGATGTCGCTGGTGGATGCCAGCGTGAGCAATTACCAGCATCGCGGATTCAAGAATCTGATGGTGTCGTTCGGGTGCACGGGCGGACAGCATCGGTCAGTGTACCTGGCGGAACAAGTCGCGAAACGGCTGCGCGGAAGGAACGGAATTGAGGTTGTCGTGCAGCATCGCGAATTAGAGAGGATGGCAACAGAGAGCATTGCGCCCGAGAAAGCTGCGGCGGAGAAAGCCGCGCAATGAGGGCGATGATTCTGGCGGCCGGTTTGGGCACGCGTCTACGGCCGCTCACCGACGATCGCCCCAAGGCACTGGTGGAGGTGGCCGGACACACGCTGTTGGAGATCACGCTTCGCCGCCTGCGCGAGTTTGGGATTCGCGAAGTGATCGTCAATGTGCATCACTTCGCCGGTATGGTGGTCGATTACCTGAAGAAGAAGAGCAACTTCGGGATGCGGATTGAAATCTCGCGGGAAGACGTGCTGCTGGATACTGGCGGCGGGCTGAAAAAGGCGGCGTGGTTCTTCCAGGAAGAGGGCCAGGCGGACGAGCCGTTTCTTGTGCACAACGTCGATGTGCTGAGCACGATTGATTTTCGCCGCATGGCGGAAGTTCATAAACAAAATCAGGCGCTGGCGACGCTGGCGGTGCAGAAGCGCGAGACATCGCGGTACCTGCTGTTCGATGAGCAGAATCAGCTTTGCGGACGGCGAGCAGGTCGCGATCAGGCGCCAGAAGTTGTCCGGCCGTCGAAGGAAACGCACACGCTGGCGTTCTCCGGCGTGCATGTGATTTCACCGCGGCTCCTTTCGATGATGGCTGAAGAGGGTGCCTTTTCGATCATCAACTCTTATCTTCGGCTGGCTGGGGAGGGAGAAAAGATCCTTGCATTTCGGGCCGACGAATTCTATTGGCGGGATCTCGGTAAGCCGGGGAATGTGGCGCAAGCGGCGCAGGACGTGAAGCAGAAATTGCTGGCTCTATAGGACGTACCTTGATGTTCTGACCTGGAGGGTAGCGCTTCTTTCGCCCGCCTTCGCGGCTTTTCTGACTTTCCGCTTGCGGCGAGCCCCGGGCTTCGATACCATCGGTGCACCTGTTATGAAGAACCTCTATCTACACCGAATTCGTGTCGTAGTCTTGGGGGTAAGTTTTCTTATACCCTCTCCGGTGAGGAGGGAACCAGCGAGCTGAGAAACGCGAAATTCTGAAAGCTCCCGAATCCCGCCCCGCCAGAAACGCTGGCTTGGTGGGTTTTGCTTTTTAGGGTACGCAAGCCTGATGCGCAGGAAGGTCGTATGAAGGACAACACGTCGTTAACAGCAAAAAGCATGACTGCAAAAAGCATGACCGGTGCGAGCATTCTCTGGGAGTGCCTGGAGCGCGAAGGCGTCAAGACAGTGTTCGGTTATCCCGGCGGCGCCATTCTGCCCGCCTACGACGCGCTCAAGGGCAGCAAGATCCATCACATTCTGGTGCGCCACGAGCAGGGCGCGACCCACATGGCGGATGGCTACGCGCGCGCCAGCGGACAGGTGGGAGTCGCGGTGGCTACATCTGGCCCGGGCGCAACGAACATGGTTACGGGAATTGCCACGGCCATGCTCGATTCCTCGCCGATCGTGTGTATTACAGGGCAGGTGGGGAGCAAGCTGATCGGGTCGGACGCGTTTCAGGAAACCGATATCACCGGCGTTACGCTTCCGATCACCAAGCACAATTATCTGGTGACGCACGCGAGCGAAGTCGCGCGAACGATACGCGAGGCTTTTTATGTGGCGCGCTCCGGGCGCCCGGGGCCGGTGCTGGTGGACATCACGAAAGATGCGCAGCAGTCGACGTGCGAATTCGACTGGGAGGCCGCGAAGCCGCAACTGCCGGGATATCGTCCGGATCTGTCGCCGGAGCCGAAGGAATATGAGCAGGCGCTGGAATTGATTCATAACGCCAAGCGGCCAGTGATCCTGGCAGGGCATGGCATCATCATTTCCGGAGCCATGGCGGAGGTGCGGGAGTTCGCTGAGCGCACGGGCATTCCAGTGGCGCTCACGCTGCTGGGCATCGGTGCATTTCCTGCGGCTCATCCGCTAAACCTGGGGATGATGGGCATGCACGGCGAAGCTTGGGTAAATCACACGATTCAGGAAGCCGACCTGCTGCTGGCTTTCGGCATGCGTTTCGACGATCGCGTGACTGGAAACCTGAAGACCTATGCGTCCAACGCCAAGAAGATTCACATTGAGATTGATCCGGCGGAAATTAACAAGAACGTCAAAGTGGATGTTCCACTGGTCGGGGACCTGCGGGAAGTGCTGCATGAGCTGCTGCCCAAGGTTGAGTCGATTGACCGCAGCGAGTGGCTCGACTCCATCGACAAACTGAAGGGCGATGCTGCCGTGCGCGACATCCAGAACCTGCCTGACAGCGGGCATCTGTACGCGGCCCACGTGATTAACGATCTGTGGCGCGAGACTCGCGACGGCGACACCGTTGTAGTGACCGACGTAGG
>Ga0116223_10004967_pt1 | contig 11370 bp, 7 predicted proteins | sample Sb_taG_3_FD_90092 | JGI IMG/M metagenome (GOLD analysis project Ga0116223, IMG submission 90092) | Peat soil microbial communities from Weissenstadt, Germany - Sb_50d_a_PC metaG | ecosystem: Environmental > Terrestrial > Soil > Wetlands > Peat | place: Germany: Weissenstadt | collected 2010-09-21 | reverse complement strand
CTTTGCACTGCGCCAAATCGCGTTCTCGGCATGGGTCAGTTTAAACGAGCGGAAGTGGTCAACTCTTGGCGAGCGCCGAGGCCCTCATAGCTCTTGGCCCACAAGTGCTTGTCTGCCGGTGCCAGGATCAACTGGGCTGTGATTCGAACCCGGTTCCCGGAACGAAGCACGGCGCCTTCCACAATGGCGTCTACGTTCAAATCCTGCGCGATTTGCGGTAACGACTTGTGCGAACCTTTGTAGGACATTACCGAGGTACGCGAGATCACACGCAATCCGCTCATCTGCGCCAGTTCCGTGATCAACTCGTCCGTCATGCCGTCGGAGAAATAATCCTGCGACGCATCGCCCGAGTCGTTTTCCAGGGGAAGCACGGCCAGAGATCGGATCGCGGGCGGCGGGTGGCTCCCCGGGCGAAGGATCCAGACCATCAGGATTCCCGGCACCACGAGCAAAGCGGCGCCGGAGATCTTCGAGGCAAACGGCCGGCGCCGGGGTACCGCTTTTACGGTCTTCTCAGAAAGGTCGGCCTGCTGACGATCTGTTGCTTCGGGCAGGTCTCGGGTTGGAGGCGCTTCCGCAACCGCAGCAGCGCCATTGACAGGCGACCCATCTACTTTCACGGCCAATTCCGGCCCGCTCACGGCGATGGCTTGAACCGGAGCGATAAACCGGTAGCCGCGCCGCGGCAGCGTCTCGACAAATCGCGGGTTATCGGCCGAGTCGTTGAGAGCCTGGCGGAGCCTTTTGACGGCCGCGTTAAGGCCATGCTCAAAGTTTACAAAGGTATCGGTGGGCCAGAGCTTCCGGCGAAGGTCTTCGCGGGTAACCAACTCACCAGGGTTTTCGAGGAGACAAATCAGAATCTGGACCGGCTGCCCTTCCAGCCGGATTTGGCGGCCCTGCTTCTGGAGTTCGCCGGAACGCAAATCAAGCTCGAAGACCCCGAATCGGATCAGCCGCGTGGATGGCACCGCTGGTCCCATTGAGCGCGGCCCCATTGAAGCGCCAGCGCTACGGTCACCCTGCTCACCAACGCGCCCATTTCCGCGCTCAATTGGGCGCGGCCCCATTGAAGCAAGGTAGAGCGTCATCGACCCTCCGGTGGCAATGCCAAGAATTCCGCGCTCCCCAAAAACGCATACGCACCCCCTTGGCCCCGGCCCGAGGTTTGAAACATTCTGTCCAGGAATTGGTGAGCGCTCCGCCCTTCCCCCACTAGATCCCCGGTACCATTCACGGTGGCGTGACTGATTGGTACAACGGTTCCAGCGGGGCCTCCCCTGCCGCCCTGGTGGCCGCTGCATTTTGCGTGAAATGTGGCCACTCGTTTTTCACGGTCACGAATCTTTCGGGAATATTTTCCTTTTAGAAACAACGAGTTAGTTCTGAGAATTCACGGGATAAGAATAACAGGGGATTAGATTGAAATTGAGAGGGATTGCTGCTACCAAAGAGCAATTTCTTAGTTAAGAAAAATGCCTGGAGATCCGATCATTGTGATCGCTACCGTACTGCGGATTTTGGGCGGTTTCTAAGGTAAACCGGCCCTTTTCGCGTCCCCGCAGGCGCGACCTTCCAATACCCCCATTTGGGGGAGCCTTTTCTTAGGCAAAAACTGGTATCATTCTTTGGGGATATCCTCTTGAGGGTATTCCCAAAGAATTACCAGAAAGTATTGAATTCAAAAATATAGAGTCCGGAGCGGAATTTTGAAAACGGCCAAGATCTTGGCTTGTTGCTTGCTCGTGTTCCCGCTCGTCGGCACGGTGCCACCTTCCGTTCCGCGCGGCAGGGCGAAGCTCCTGCCCCTCACCAAAGAGAGGTCCGTGCACCGCAAGTCGCTGGATGCCCTGAAACAGGAAGCCATGGGTCTCTATCGGCAAGGCCGGTTCACCGAAGCCCAAAGCAGGTTCGAGTCCCTTCGGAAATCCGCCATGGCGCTTGCGGAACTCGACTTGGCCGCCCGCGCCCTGATCAACGTCGGCGCCTGCCAGTTTGCTCTTCGCCAGTATCAGGACGCCCTGCACACTTTTCTAGAAGCCCGCCGTCTCGCCGAGTCCGCCGGCGACACCAACAGCACCGCCATCGTGGATATCAATCTCGGATCGCTCTACCGCGAGATGGGAGATCTCGATTCCGCCGTCGAATGGACCGAGCGCAGCTTCGAGAACATGTCCGGCGAAGACCGGAAGTTGCACCTGCCCGAGATTCAGATCACATTGGCTTCGTTGCGCGCGTCCCAGAAACGCATGCCGGAGGCGCTCGTGTTGTTCCGCCAGGCCATGGAGGGCGCCGACCGCGCCGGCAACCTGGCGTTGTACACTCTCGCCTGCAACCGCTTGGGTGAGGAGTTGCTCCGGAGCCGTTTTCTGCCCGAGGCCGAGAGCGCACTTCTGGAGGCCTACCGCGTCCGCAAGCTGCACCACCTTCTTCTCGACAGCTCATACCGCAGTCTGGGCCGGCTGCGCATGGAACAGGGTGATTTGGCGTCGGCATCGGTGCTGCTGGATCGCTCGGTGGAACTGGCGGCAGCGCCGCAGGGATTGATGCCCACGTGGGACATTTACCACTACCGCGGGCGCGTGCGATTGAAGCAGGGCCGTCTCCGGGAGGCCCTGGACGATCTACGCATCGCCCTGCGCCTGGCGCGCGCCTGGCGCTGGTCCGCTCCGCCCGACGAAGCCAGCCGCATCGGAAACGAAGGCTGGCTCGATCGGGTCTATTCCGCCTTCATCGAAGCCGGCAACCGGCTATACCTCGAGACCGGCGACGCCGCCCTGATCCGTGAGACCTTCGAGGCGGCCGAGGAGAACCGGACCAGCAGTCTTCGGGCGCTCTTCAAAGAGCGGCAAGCGCAGATGGCGGACCTGCCGCCACCTTATTGGGAAGCCATTGCCGGCCTGCAGCGCGCGGAGATCGCGGCGCTGAGGAGCGCCGATCCCGCCGCCCAAGAGGCGGTCGAGTCCACGCGCGCGCAACTCGCCGTCATGGAGGCCTCCCTCGTTTCGCCCTGGCAACCGAGGCCCGGCGAAGTGCTGGCCCGTGCCGCTTCCGCGCTGGACCCGGAGGCCTTGCTGCTCAGCTTTCAACTGGGCGAATCCATTTCGTGGCTGTGGGCTGTGGACCGGACGGGCCTGGTGCTCTACTCCTTGCCGCCTCGCGAGGAGATCCAGGCGCAGGCGCAGGCGGCGGCGCGCGCCATCCGGGAGGATTGGCCGGAGGCGGCATCCGAGGGAGCCAACCTCTACCGAACCCTTTTCGGGCCGCTCGCACCCCGGTTTCAGCAGAAACCGCGCTGGCTCTTGTCACTCGATCCGGCGCTGCTCGACGTTCCGGTTGCAGCCCTCCTGGAAAGTGCCCAGCCAACTTCAGTCTATGTCGTCGAGCGGCACACTACCGAAGTGATTCCCGGCGCCGGGTACTGGCTGGAGTCCTCCGGGCGCCCGCGTGGTTCCCGGCTTTCTCCCGTGTTCGTGGGGGTGGGCGACCCGATCTACAATACGGCCGACCCACGGAAAACCGCGCGGCTGCCGATTTCCCATGCGGGGCTGTCCTGGTCCCTGCGGCTCACCGGCGGCCCCCAAGGCGATGCCCGAGGGCTGAGCCTGCCGCGCCTGGTGGGAAGCGGCTCGGAGCTGGACGCCTGCTCGCGCTCGTGGAACGGCGAAAGCATCTTACTGAAGGGCGCCGATGCTTCGCGCCGCAACCTCGCGGATCAACTGCGTCGCAATCCCGCGGTCGTCCACTTCGCAACCCACATCCTGGGAACCAAGGTGCTGGAGACCCATTCCGGCGAGGGCCGGGTCCCCGGGTCGGTGGATCGGCCGGCCTACGGCCTGATCGCTCTCAGCCTCACCGACCGCAACGAACCGGAGCTTCTGCCACCCGCCGAAATCGCCGGCTGGAAGGTGCCGGCCGGGCTGGTGGTATTGAGCGGCTGCGCATCGGCCACGGGCACCGTTCTCCAAGGCACCGGATTGATGGGATTGACGCGCGCCTGGCTGGCGGCCGGTGCGCAATCCGTAGTGGGCAGCCGCTGGGCCACTCCGGATGAAGACGGCGGCCTGTTTCGCGCTTTCTATGGTTACCTGATCGGGCACCCGGCGGACCCTGCTCAAGCATTGCGAGCCGCGCAGATCGAGATGATCCGCGCTTCCGGTTGGCGGGCCCGCCCGCGCTACTGGGGAGCCTACTTTATGGTGGGAAACCGATGAACTTCGAAACCGAGCCGGATGTCGGCAACAGCACGGATCCGTTGGATCCAGCCTGGCCGAACCTCGTGGAACGCATTCGCAGCGGAGAGCCGTCCGGCATGGAGGAGTTGTATGTCGTCTTCTCCAAGGGCATCCGGTTTTATCTGTGCCGCCAGCTTGGCCCGCAGGATCTCGACGACAAAGTACACGACATCTTCCTGATCATTACCAAATCGATCCAGAATGGCGACCTGCGCGAGCCCGAGCGGCTCATGGGCTACGTGCGAACCATCGTGCGCCGTCAGGTGGCCGCCCATATCAACTCCATGGTGCAGGCGCGCCGCAACCAGACCGACCTGGACTTCGGCACCGCGCTCACCGACTACCATCCGAACCCCGAACGGCGTATCATCGAAGAGCAGAACCTGAAGCTGGCCATGCGCATCCTGTGCAGCCTTCACAAGCGCGAACGGGAGGTGCTGATCCGCTTTTATCTGCGGGAGCAGACGCCCGGAGAGATCTGCCGCGAGATGGACCTGACGGAAACGCAATTTCGGCTGATCAAATCGCGGGCGAAGGCTCGATTCGGAGAACTGGGGAGAAGACGTTTGGCACACCGTGTCGGAATCCGGCCCGTAATTGCCCCGGAATAAACATGAGAGTACTAGTACTTTTCTTGCACTTTATCCTTGAGTGAGCCAATGATTCACCAAGGGAGGTGCCAGGTTATGGCGCTCAACAGCAATCGGCACATGGATGAGGACCAGATCGAAAGCTATTCCATGGGGGCTGTTTCCGAAGAGGAAAGCGCCCGGTTCGATGAGCACCTTTTGATCTGCGAGTTCTGCCAAAATAGAGTTACAAAGAGCGATGATTATGTTGCCGCGATGCAAGGCGCCGGTTTGCGCTCGCGCCGGGGTTCACCGAAGCCCGAGGTTCGGCGGCGGTTTTTCCCTCGCCTGATTCCCATCTTCGCCGCCGTAGGCTTGATCGCCGCCGCTGGCTTGATTTCGCTCGCCGCGCTGGGGGGTTGGCGGCCTTGGGTCCGGGAGACGGCGCCGGTGTTCGCTGTCAATCTCGAGGCCACGCGCGGGGCCGGTATCGAAGCCCGGGCGCCGGCCGGACGGCCCCTTCTGCTCAATCTCGAACTGGCGGGATTACCCCTCCAACCGTCCTACCGCGTCGAGACGGTGAATCGGCTTGGAAAAATCGTGTGGCAGGGGACCGTGCCGTCGCAGGATTCGAAGGCGGCAGCCTCGCTCCCGGGAATGCACGCAGGCGTGTACTTTATTCGCGTCTATGCATCTTCGGGGGAGCTGCTCCGGGAATACGGCCTCGACGTGCAAGGTTAACCGGCATGGCCTACTCAATACCGCTGGGCGCCTTCAAAGCCAGAGCCAGTGCATTCGCCGCCCAGCCGGTCCCCATCGAAGAAATCCATTGGTCGTGCCCATAAGGGAAGCCACTTTCAAAGTATGGTTGGAGCTTCGCCGCCCGGGTGGCCACGTGCCACGATCCGTCGGCAGCCTGGGTCGCGAGCAAAAACTTCACGCCCTTCGGATACACCACATTGTTCTTGTTGTCGGCCTCCGGCCGGACGATTCCAGCCTCGGCCAGAGCCGACAGAGTCATCCCTGTGGCGTATGCATCGGAGGACAGCTCCTTGCGCTGAGCCCAGCCGCCATCGGACCGCTGGAGCGCGAGAATCGGATCGGCCAGCTTCCGCAGCTCCGCCTCACTGCCGCCGTCGGCCGCAATGCCGCTCAGACGCATGTCCCAGTCCTCGGTGATCAGCGGTGCGGCATGGAGCAGCCATTGTTTGGCCCGCTCGATTCGCTCCTTCGTCTCGGCGGCGCGTGCGGGCGTGCCGTAAGTTTTCAGGGCGCGGATGGCCATCGAGGTCCGCGAAAAATCGCCGTCTTCCAGGGGCGTGCGCGCGATCCCGCCAGCCCCGTGCCAACCGCCGTCCTCACTCTGCTCCGCCGCGATCCCCGCAGCCAGATAGTCCGTCACACGATCCGGCGGGTATCCGGTCCGGGCCAGCGCCTCCAGGATGTACAGCGCTGTATCGCCCCCGCCCCTCCCCTCCATGAGACTTGGTCCCGCCGAAGCGAAGGTGAAAGTCATCTGCTTTTGCCGTTCGCTCGCGGCGTGCTCGTCGATGCGAATGCCCTTGGCGCGCGCAGCCCCGGCGGCGAAATGGGCGGCGGACTGCGCGTGGCAGGCATAACAGGCGCCCTGGACGAAAAACTCGGCGCTGGTCTTTTCCAGCGTTCCGACGCTGCGCTCCACGGCGACCCGCGGATCGGGTAGCGGCGCCCGGTCCGGCACCGCTGCCACCGGCGGCCTCGACTTGCCCCCGAGCGCTTCGATCGCGCTCGCGTCGCCGTATTTGCGGGCCCAATCCAGCGCGGTCTCACCCGCCAGGCTTCTCACCCGCGCATCGGCGCCGTGCTCCAACAGAGTCTTTACGGTCTCCGGATTGAGGCGATCCGTAGTCAGTGCCAGTATCAGCGGCGTCATGCCGCGCGCCTCGGATGCGTTGACGTCCGCTCCGGCATCCAGCAAGGCTTTGACTACCTCAGGCGGCCCGTAAGTCGCCGCCAGAAGGAGCGGAGTAAGTCCTCCGAACACCACAGAGCGATGGTTGATTTCCTGAGTCGGCCGGGGCGAAACTGCATTCACCTTGGCGCCTTTGGCCAGCAGGAGTTTCACGGCAGCCAGATTCCCGTTGGCAGCCGCGGCCATTAGTGGCGTAGACGATGCGAATGGCTGAGCGTCGGCCTTGTTCACATCGGCGCCGGCTTCCACCAGCATTCGGATCGTCGCGGTGTCATTGCCGCGGACAGCGGCCAAGAGGGCTGTCAATCCCTTCTTATCCTCCGCAGCCGCGTCCGCCCCTCTTGCGAGCAGCAGCCGCGCCACTTCCGGGGACGGCCTGGAAAGCGCGATCAGCAAAGCCGTTTTCCCGCTCTTCGCGGCTAGATTCACGTCCGCCCCATGCTCGAGCAGCAGCCGCACCTTTTGAACATCGGAAGCCGACCACATCAAGGCGGTAGCGCCGAACGCATTCTGCGCGTTCACATCGGCGTTATGTCCCAGCAGAATCCCCATCTCGGCCACCGAGCCTGTCTCGGCGGCGTACATCAACGGGGTGATTTCGCGGCTATCGCGGGCGTTGGGACTGACTCCCTCGTCCAGCAACGCTTTGAGACCGCTCAAATCGCCCGCGCGGATCGCGGCATACAACTTTTCACTGTCGCTCCCGGCGGCTGGCGCTGCGAGCCCCGATGCGAGTGCAACGAAATACAGGAACATCCATTTTCTAATCATCTCGATTCCCTCCTCTTACTGGTAGAAGCGCCATTTCGGCCATCGAGCCACCATCACAGCTTGAGTTTTTTTCTGATATGCTTCCCAACACTGGCATGCAAGCCCCGGCAGACGATATCACCGGACTCCTGGTCAGTTGGCGGGAGGGAAACCGCGCCGCCCTGGATGCCTTATTGCCTCTGATTCAACGGGAGCTGAATCAAATCGCGCGGCGTCACCTGGGACGCGAACGCCAGAACCACAGCATGCAGCCCTCTTCACTGGTGCAAGAGGCATTCCTTCGGCTGTTGCCCGATCGCGATGTCGAATGGCAGAATCGGGCGCATTTCTTCGCCATCGCTTCCAAAGTGATGCGGCATGTGCTGGTGGACCATGCTCGCCAAAGGAGCCGCGGCAAGCGTGGCGGCGCCGCGGTTCACATTCCGGTAGACGTGGCAGTGGTTCTGTCTCCGGAGCAGATCGAAGAGGTGGTAGCCATCGACCTCGCGTTGCAGCGCCTGGCGGAGGTGGACGAGCGCAAGAGCCAGGTATTCGAGATGCGGTTCTTCGGCGGACTGAGCGTGGAAGAAACGGCGGAGGCCTTGGGCGTGGCTCCCAACACGGTAACCCGCGACTGGAATTTCGCCCGCGCGTGGCTGCGCCGCGAGCTCGGCGGAGAGGGGGCCCCAGTCCATGGAGTCCATGGAACGCTGGCAACAGATTGAATCGCTGTTCCAGGAGGCCTTGCAGCGCCCCGCGGCGGAGCGCGACGCCTTCCTGCGCCAGGCCTGCGGCGGCGATGCCGATCTGCTGCGCGAGGTTCAATCGCTCTTGGCAAATCACCGCGAGGGAAGCAACACCGAGCCTTGGGCGGCGGCAGCGGCAGCGCAACTGATCGCTGCGCCGGATTCGCTTCAACCCGGCCAAACCCTGGGCCCGTACCAGATCGCGTCGTTTATCGCAGCGGGCGGCATGGGATCGGTATACCGCGCCCGAGATCCGCGCATGGGGCGCGAGGTGGCCATCAAGGTCGCCGCCGAGCGCTTCAGCGAACGCTTCTCGCGCGAGGTGCGCGCGGTGGCGGCGCTGAACCATCCCAACATCTGCCATGTCTACGATGTTGGCCCCAATTACCTGGTGATGGAATTGGTGGAAGGCGAGAGTCCCAAGGGCCCACTGCCGCTCGAAGAAGCTCTCCGCATCGCCCGCCAGATTGCGGACGCGCTGGAAGAAGCGCACGAGAAGGGGATCGTGCATCGCGATCTGAAACCGGGAAACATCAAGATCAGGCCGGATGGCTCGGTCAAGGTTCTGGATTTCGGGCTGGCGAAGGCGACGAGCGCGCCGGCCGTCCAGGGTGCCGAGGACTCGCCGACCATCAGCATGGCCGCCACGCAAGCCGGAGTGATCCTCGGCACGGCGGCGTACATGAGCCCCGAGCAGGCTCGCGGCAAGCCGGTGGACAAGCGCGCCGATATCTGGGCTTTTGGCGTGGTGCTGTTCGAGATGCTCACCGGAAAGCGGCTATTCGAGGGCGAGGATCTGACCGAGACGCTGGCGTCGGTGGTGAAAGAGGAGCCGCAATTGGAACGGGCTCCGGCGAAGGTGCGGCGGCTGTTGCGAAAGTGTTTGGAGAAAGATCCGAGGCGGCGTCTGCGCGACATCGGCGATGCCTGGCGCTTGTTGGAGGATGCGCCGGAATCCGTGCCCGCAAAATCGCGGCGCGGAATCGCGGGATGGATCGCTGCGGCTGTTCTGGCGGTAATCGCCGCGATCGCCCTATGGGCTCCGTGGCGCCATCCCCAGAATGCCGCTCGCATCGTGACCCACTTCATCACCGCTATTCCCGAGGTAAATGGTCTACCCGGCTGCATAGCCGTGTCCCGCGACGGATCGCGCATCGCCTTTGCGGGAGGCCCTGGACGGGAGATCCATGTACGTACGATGGATCAGCTCGAGGCAAGGCCGATTCCGGGCACGGAGGGCGCGACTTTCCTGTCTTTTTCGCCGGATGGTCAGTGGGTCTCTTATGTAGACTCGGCCGCACCTAGCCAACTGAGAAAAGTTTCCGTGGCGGGTGGGCCTTCTCAGGTGCTGGCAGAGGCACTAACGGCGACCGGCCCTCCGGTGGAGAACTGGGGAGATGACGGCAACATCCTTTTCAGCAACAAGGGCGTGCTGCTCCGAGTGCCGTCCGGCGGCGGGCAACCTCAAGTGTTGGCCACGCCGGGCGCCAAGAGTGGCGAGTTCTGGTATACGGCGCCGCAACTGCTGCCTGGCGGCCGCAATGTCCTGGTTACGGTTTCGAAGAAGAGCGGTATGGTGCAGGCGGTTCTCAACCTGCAAACGGGCGAGAAGAAGTTCGTGCTCGAGAGTCATGCAGTTGCCCAGTTTGCGAATACCGATCCCTCTTCGGCGATCGGCCACCTCGTCTACTACGACGCGGCCACCGGATCTCTGATGGCCGTGCCCTTCGACGCAAATCGGCTGCAGGTAAGGGGTTCGCCGGTCCCCGTGTTGGAGGGGGTTCAAAACCTCGTCGGGCCGTTTGCTTCATTCGGTTTCTCTGATTCGGGCACGCTGGCGTATGTGACTGGCGTTGCTCCAGCGTCCGCAAACAACACGCTGGTCTGGGTGGACCGCAAAGGAGTGGAGCAACCGTTGCCGGCGCCGCCGCGCCGATACGGCGCGCCGGCAATTTCGCCGGACGGTGAGCGCGTGGCAGTTCACATAGCGGTCGGGTCGCCCATAAACACCAAGCCCGATATTTGGCTCTACGGCCTGGCTCGGGGCACACTGACCCGCCTCACGTCTGATGAGAGCAGTTTCGCTCCGGTTTGGACCCCGGATTCGAAGTTGATTTACACGTCTCGGGACAGCACAACGCGAGACTATGGGATTCGGTCGATACCCGCCGACGGGAGCGGCTCCGCCGCGGAGGTTTCCGCGCGACAACGCGATCAACCTTACGCCAGTTCAGTATCGCCCGATGGCAAGGTGGCCATCGGATCTGAAGTGCGAACGGGACAGCACGGGGGCCGTGGCATGTGGCTTCTGTCCCTCGCCGAAGGCGTTCCCGCCGATGCCAAGCCGCAGCCTTTTTTGGATTCGCAGTTCGTGAAGGCTTCACCTCAATTCTCCCCGGACGGGCGGTGGGTGGCCTATCAGTCCAATGAAACCGGGCACAACGAGGTATACGTGGTGCCGTATCCCGGCCCCGGAGGAAAAGTGCCCGTTTCCAACGAGGGCGGGACGGAACCGCGCTGGGTCCGCAACGGCCGCGAGCTCTTCTATCGCAACGGCGACAAGATGATGGCAGTGGATATCCAGACGAGCCCGGCTTTCCGCGTTGGCGTTCCTAAGTCGCTCTTCGAGTTGCACTATGGCGCGGCTTACGATGTCTCGCCGGATGGCAAGCGGTTCCTGATGCTCAAGCCGGCAGCCGGACAGAACGTGGGGTCCGGTCAGTTACACGTGGTGGTCAACTGGTTTGAGGAATTGCGCCGGCGCGTGCCGGTGGAGAAATAGCTCCTGTCATGGAACGCTGGCAGCAGATTGAATCGCTATTCCAGGAAGCGCTGCAGCGCCCCGGGGCGGAGCGCGATGCTTTCCTGCGCCAGGCCTGCGGCGGCGATGCCGATCTGCTCCGCGAGGTTCAGTCGCGGGTGGGGCAGGCGGTCCCAGAGGGTACCCCGCCTGCCAACTCGTCGCTCGAACCCGGCCAAAGCCTCGGTCCGTACCAGATCGTGTCGTTCATCGCGGCGGGCGGCATGGGATCGGTGTACCGCGCCCGCGATCCGCGCATGGGCCGCGAGGTGGCCATCAAGGTCGCCGCCGAGCGCTTCAGCGAGCGCTTCTCGCG
>Ga0116223_10004963_pt1 | contig 11379 bp, 7 predicted proteins | sample Sb_taG_3_FD_90092 | JGI IMG/M metagenome (GOLD analysis project Ga0116223, IMG submission 90092) | Peat soil microbial communities from Weissenstadt, Germany - Sb_50d_a_PC metaG | ecosystem: Environmental > Terrestrial > Soil > Wetlands > Peat | place: Germany: Weissenstadt | collected 2010-09-21 | reverse complement strand
TCGGGGTTGATGCTGCCATCGGTCCCCAGTTGCTCAAGTTCCTTCCGATCCGGCATGAGTTCTTCCAGAGAGAGGTCTGGATTGGGAGCAAACTTGCTCCGGCGCCGATTCATCAGGCAGCGGTTCTTTGCCACCTTATAGAGCCACACCACGAGGGCTTTGGGACTGTCGAACTTGGGCAGGTGCGGAACCGATTTCAGCAGCACTTCTTGCATGGTGTCTTCCGCGTCCTCGCGCTGACCGCAGACGCGCATGCTAAAGGAGAACACGGTATTTTGGAGCAGAGCCAGAGCCTGCTCCAGCGCCGCATCGTCACCCCGCTGCAGGAGTTGCACGGCTTGTTCTATCTCAGAACGCATTGCGGTAAATGTAGCATGGCAAACTTCGGGCTAGCTTGATTCTGAGTTCCGGTTTGTCTATACCGACAAAGTGGGCCTGACGAGTCACGAGGAGCACGACCAAACAAACTCAAGCGTGCGACACTTGCTTGCCTAGTTCAAATGAGCCGGCCGTTTGCGCCCTTCCGAGGCCGTGTTGGAGTCGATCAGGAAGAGTTTCCCTTCGTGGAGATAACGAAATGTGGTGGAACAGACCGGACTCGCGCACTTCGAAAGCATAAACTCTCCGAACTTTTGGCTGATACCGACCTAGTGGTGCCTTTGGCACTCATCGCGACTTCGTCTCTTTTCCTCTCGGTTGGTGGCGAGTGTTCTCACCTCGTCCTCAACCAACGCGCCGCGTGAGCAACTCTAAACGTGAAGACCCAACAAATTCTTGGACCAATGCGGCGATAGCATCTGCGGCCGTGTCCAATGCGAAATGACCGGCGTCAAGAACGTGAACCTGGGCGTTCGGCACATCCTGCCGGTACCGCTCCGGTTCGCCGAGGTCAAACGACAGATCGTACTTGCCCCAGATCACCAGCAGAGGTGGCCGCTTCTCGCGCATCCATGCTTGCCACTTCGGGTAGACATCCAAATTGGTTCGATAGTCGTAAAACAGGTCGCTTTGAATCTCGGCCTGGCCGGGCTGATTGAGAAAATAGAATTCATCGGCCCAGAGATCGGGATCGTAGAGTTCGACATTCGGGTCGTTTCCAACATGGCGCGTGCGCGTGGCCGCGAGCGACAGGAGATTCGTGCGTAGCGCGCTCTCGTTGGCTGCGCGATCAGCCCAAAAAGCCCGCCGTGTCTTCCAATTCGCCCCTAACCCTTCGTTGTGAGCGACCGCATCTTGAACGATGAGACCTTCTACACGCTCCGGGTGCGCAACCGCCATGCGGAAACCCACCGGACCGCCGTAATCCTGCATATAGAGCGTGTAGCGCGAGAGCCCGAGGGCTTCGGTAAATTCATTCATGATCTGGGCGTAGTGGTCGAACGTGTACGCGAATTTTTTCGGGTCCGGCCAGTCGCTGTGTCCGAAACCTGGGTAATCCGGCGCGACCAGGTGATAGCGATCCGAGAGCCGTGGGAACAGCGGCTCGAACATTCGCGATGAGGACGGAAGTCCATGCAGCAGGAGAAGAGTCGGCGCGTCTTTCGGGCCGGCCTCTCTGTAGAAGATGGACAACCCATTGATCTGTGCCGTGCGATAAAAGGTCGGATTCATAGAACGTTCCTTTCGTTGGACTGGCGCGCCGAGTGAAAGGCTTGCGACGCCGTACACAAGGCAGCAAGGGCCCTTGTCTCTGCCGAAGACGTTTTGCAATAACTCCGAAGCGGCGTCAGCGACTTTCGGTCGCGGACATCTCCCGAGGTGGCCACGGACAGCCGAGTCGGACGACGCGCGTCACCTTCTCAAGCGACCCCGAATGAGAATTCATTGTTTTCGGTTCGTTCCAATCCAACACACTTCGGATTAAGCCAGAATTGCGGAGACAAGTCTATTGGACGAACGTATCGATCGATACCTTCGCATCAGTCGACGCCACAGGTAGCGGCACGAGATCCACCGCCCCACTAGCTTTCCTGTCGGAAGACTTGGGAATCATCCGGCGCAGCGGCCGTTTGCTGATGTGGCGGACTCACCAATTCTGAAACTATGCCGGAGACATTGCTGGCGCAGGGCAGGCTGATGCTGATATCGCCTGCAGACAAATAGCAAGGCATGGTGGACATTGCGCCCAGAGCGGTGGCATCATAGTGTCACTGATTCGCCACTCACCGTTTCTCTCTCACTGAAAAATACGTCATTCGCGTCACAGAAGTACAACCGAAGCTAGGTCGTACCGCAGCTTAGTGCCACGGAGCGCCGCCACGAAAGGACTGCCATGGGAGACGAGCTCAGTCGCCTCGTTAATGCGCTGCCAGGGTTGGTGTGGACAGCACTTCCTGATGGGCACATCGACTTCCTGAATCAGCGCTGGTGCCAATACACCGGCCTCAGCCTTGACGAGGCCTGTGGCCATGGGTGGCAGACCGCGATCCAGTCCGAAGACCTGCCTAAGCTGGTCGAACGGTGGCGATCCATTCTGGCATCCGGCTACCCCGGTGAAATGGAAGTGCGCCTGCGCCGCTTCGATGGGGAGTATCGCTGGTTCTCAATCTCCACCAATCCGATGCGCGACGAAGCGGGAGAGGTCGTCAGATGGTATGGAGTGAATACCGATATCGAGGACCGCAGGCGGGCTGAGGAGGCTTTACGATTACGCGATCTTAGTTTTCGCTTGATCGTCGACAGCATTCCGGTCCAGGTTGCAGTGACGACACCGTCCGGCGAAGTCGAGGGCCTCAACCGACCGACTCTCGAATACTTCGGCAAGACGTTCGAGGAGTTGAAAGGTTGGAAGTCCTCCGACGTCGTTCACCCGGATGACCTTCAGCACACGATCGCTGCGCAGATGGAGGCACACGCAAAGGGCCGTCCGTACGACGTTGAGAGCCGCCACCGCCGCGCTGATGGCGTCTACCGCTGGTTCAACGTCCTTGGCTTGCCGTTGCGAGATACGGACGGGCGTATCCTCCGCTGGTTCAACTTGATAATCGATATCGATGACCGAAAGCGGGCTGAAGCCTTACTGGCCGGTGAAAAGCGGCTGCTCGAGATGGTGGCGGGCGGCCATTCGCTGTCGGCAACACTGGAAGCGCTCTGTAAGCTCGTCGAGAGTACGGCCAGCGGGTGTTACTGCAGCGTCGTGTTAGTCGATCCCAGCGGCATGCGTCTCGAACACGTAGCCGCACCCAGCCTACCAACCAGCTTTATCACTTCCATTACTGGCCGGCCCATAAGTATCGATTCGGGCCCATCAGCAATGGCGGCGTGTCTGAACGAGCAAGTTATCTCGGCTGACCTCACGTCGGAGACGCGATGGCTGGCGTCCGAGTGGTGCCCCATGGCCATGGCGCATGGGTTACGGGCGTGCTTGGCAATACCGATCTCGTCCACGGCCGGCAGGGTCTTGGGCGCGTTCGCGATCTACTATGACCAGCCCAGAACACCCCTGCCGCAGCACCAAGCTCTCATCGACCGATTCACACACATCGCAAGTATTGCCATCGAACGCATGCAGAGTGACACCGCCCTGAAGGAGAGTGAGGTGCGCAAGGCGGCTACATTGCAGGCAGCCCTCTCCTGCATTGTGACGATCGACCACGAGGGCCGCATCACGGAGTTTAATCCGGCTGCAGAGCGAACCTTCGGCTACCGTTGGGACGAGGTCGTTGGCAAGCAACTGGCCGACGTCATCATCCCCCCGTCACTCCGCGAGGCGCACCGCCGGGGCTTTGCCCGATACCTCGCCACGGGTCAGGCGGCAGTACTCGGGAGGCGTGTCGAGATGACGGCAGTGCGGTCTGACGGGAGCGAATTCCCGGTCGAACTCGCAATCACACGCATCCCGTTGGACGGACCGCCGTCCTTCACCGGCTACTTGCGCGACCTAACTGAACACAAGCGAAACGAAAGCGCTTTACGTGAGGCGCACGCGCAGGTCGCGCACAGCGAAGAGCGGTGGCGTTCTGTCTTTGAGAACTCCGCCATCGGCGTTGCGCTTACGGACGTGAACGGCCGATTTATCGCCACGAACCCCGTGTACCAGGAGATGCTCGGTTATACCGGGGAGGAACTGCAGAAACTTACTTTTCTCGACATCACGCATGAAGAGTACCAAGATCCTAACCGGACGCTCATCGGGGAACTGTTGGCGGGAACGCGCCAGCAGTTTCAGATCGAGAAGCAATATCGGCGGAAAAACGGCACTCTGGTGTGGGTGCGCAACAACGTTTCTGTCGTGCCGGGCACTGAGCTAGTGCCGCGATTCCTCATGGCGCTCTCAGAGGACATTACGGAACGCAAACAGGCGGAGGAAAACTTGCGGCGCAGTGAAGCATTCCTCGCAGAAGGCCAACACCTCGCTCGAGTCGGTACCTTTTCCTGGCGGGTGGCGACGGAAAAAATAACCTGGTCAGAGCAGGTCTATCGAATTTTCGAGTTTGATCTGAATTTGTCCGTGACGCTCGGACTTATCGGTTCTCGAGTCCATCCGGAAGACTTCCCGTTGATGTATGACATGATCGAACGGGCGCGAGCCGGCAGAGACTTCGAATACGACCACCGGCTGCTGATGCCCGACCACTCGGTCAAGTACGTGCACTTGGTCGCTCACGCGACCCGAGACCGAGATGGTCAATTGGAGTACATCGGCGCAGTTCAGGATGTTACACAGCGCCGACTCTCGGAAGAGGCACTCGCCAAGGCCCAATCCGAGCTCGCACGCGTGGCTAGGGTCACGAGCCTCGGAGTGCTGACGGCTTCGATCGCGCACGAAGTTAGGCAGCCTCTGTCAGGCATCATGACTAACGCCAACACCTGTCTGCGGATGCTGGCTGCCGATCCTCCCAATGTTGATGGCGCTCGCGAAACCGCTCGGCGCACGATTCGCGATGGCAACCGTGCGTCCGAGGTGATCACACGGTTGCGTGCGCTCTTTAGCAAGAAGGAGCCCACGCCCGAATCGATGGATCTGAATGAGGCTACACGAGAAGTGATTGCGCTGTCGTTGAGTGAACTTCAGCGAAACCGGGTGATTCTGCGGACTGAACTTGCCGACGACCTCCCGCGGGTAACAGCTGATCGTGTGCAGCTTCAGCAGGTCATTCTGAACCTGATCCGCAACGCCTCGGACGCGATGAGCGGTGTCGACGATCGTCCGAGGCACTTGCTCATCAGAACTGAGCGAGAAGGAGAGGATCGGGTGCGCCTTAGCGTGAAAGATGCGGGAGTCGGTTTTGATCCCAAGGCGATGGATAGACTCTTTGAAGCGTTCTATACCACCAAGAACGACGGCATGGGAATCGGACTATCCGTCAGTCGCTCCATTATCGAGAGTCATGATGGCCGTCTCTGGGCGACACTGAATGATGGTCCGGGAGCCGCGTTTTCATTTTCTATTCCTCGTGCGTCCGAGGGTTTGGCTCGCGCCGAGGATGCTGCGTGAGAATGCCGGTATATCTGCTGACACCAAGCGAACAAGTATCTGCCGGGTGGTAGGTGAATTGGTCCTCAAACCGGGTTGGAGAAGCTTAACCCGCTGGCGCGGGTCGGACTGATGCTATCGGCTGTCATCCAATACCAAAGTACAATGGACGCTCTCCGCTGCAGTGGCGCATGCTTGGGCCATGGAGTCCCGCCAAGAAGGAAGCGCCATCGAACGTTCGCTTGTATCAGTGGTCGATGACGACGAATCTGTTCGAGAGTCGCTACCCGACTTACTAAATGAGTTCGGCTTTGCAACCCGCACTTTCTCGTCGGCGGAAGAGTTCCTCGCCTCCGATTGCGTAGGCCAAACCAGATGTTTGATCCTCGACATTGCCATGCCGGGGATGACGGGGCCTGAACTTAAGCTCGAATTGATCCGTCGGAGACAAGCGATTCCAACCATCTTCATCACCGCGAACAGAGATAAGAATGTTCGCCCGCGGCTACTCGAGGAGGGTGCCGTGGAGTGCCTGTTCAAGCCATTCAGCGACACGGCTCTGCTTGAGGCGCTCAATGCCGCACTTGGAGCCGAAGGATTCAGGTGAGTCCCCACATGGGATCGAAATCAGCAGTGGGTGCGGCCGCCAGGATTTCGCTAACCGGCACACGAGACGCAATCAAGGAGTTAATCTGATCTTCGATGGTGCGCAACATATTGTGATTAGACGATGGTGTAGGTTGATACTTTGTGTCTAACTCATTCACCAAATCTGGCTGGGGGTTGCTGAACGGGGCGGTCACATCGCTTTCTTGATCCAGTTGTGTTCCGGTGATCAGCCACCTGGCCATCGCCCTTCTGCGAAACACGGGTTTCTTTAATGTGCTCATCAGAGAATGCTGTTTACCCCGAACCAACCAGAGTTGACAGCAACGCGATCAACTGATGCGAAGGTATTGATCGATACCTTCGTACAATAGATTCGTCTCTGCCCTTCCGGCTTAATCGAACGTAAAGCCAAATCAAATCGGACGAGGACATCGGTATGGAAATCGGGCTTCTCATTCTGCGAGTGACATTAGGGCTAACCTTGCCTGCGCACGGTACTCAGAAACTGTTCGCCTGGTTCGGTGGACCTGGGCTTGATGCGAGACGCCCATCTGGAATGTAATTCGAGAAAGCCTTCCGATCGTCCGAAAAGAGCTCACGACCGCACCTTCGCATCACGTTGGGGTCCCCTGAGTATGAGATATTTCTGGCAGGAGGCCGCGGGTTTGAGTCTCGTCGTCCCCGCTACTCACATCGGACTCGGCATGAAGGCTTCACCAGGTTTTCGCAAAACGGCTGAAGCTGACAATTTCCCAAAGCCTTTGCATCCGAGAACAACGACGAGGTATGCGAATTTCTTCATCTCATACTCCGGAGTTACATCGGCGCGATCGTCCATCGACTGCTTTCGGTCAAGGCACCGCAGAGGAAAGAACTATAGGGATCCTCGCCGTGAACATCGCCTTGCCCAGTATAGAAAATGACGGCTTTTAATCGATCAACGACTTAGTACCCGTCTACGAGTTTGACGCTGGCCCAGCCGTGTAATCAAGATCGCCATCGACAAAGCGGGCACCAGAGAGCGAAAACAATGGAGATGAGGAAAGTATGGCTCGTAGTTTGTCTGCTCCCGGCCGGTTGCGCCGCAAAGAAGCAGCCGGTTGCGGCGACCCCGCCACCGCCGGCCCCAATCCGAAGCCAATTACCGCCTCCGACTGCCGAAGTCATCGAACACTGTGTCGTCGTCAAGCAGGAAAACGCCAACACCGTCACCTGCAGTTGCGTACCCTCGACCACCGTGATCGATTCAAAAACCGGCCACACCAAACTGATCTGCAAGAAGATGAAGGAAGAAAAATAAGACGGGAGAATTCCCGCTTATCGCGAAGTCGCGAAACGCGCGCGCCCTTCGGCCGGCTCATTTACCCGTCGGTGAAATTGTCGCCACGGAGCTGGCGGGGCCGATCTTGCCGTCGGCGGCCACGTACGAAATTCGGTATCCCACGCTTGCGGACGCTGGCACGTTGTTGTCTGTAGCAGTCTGCGTGGTCATCGGGCCTGCAATGCGAATCCAGCCGCTGTCCGGCTGATCCTGGCGCTCCACAATCAGGCTGAGGCCTGCGGGCGGTTGCTGGAACTGCAAAACCACATGAGGATACGGCGTACCCGCGAACTGCACGGTCGGAGCCGCAGGCGCGGGAATCTGCGGCGAGCCAATACGAATGGCGACCGGACGCGTCGGATCGCTGCGATTTCCGTTCTTGTCGACTGCCACCAGCCGGTACCAGTATTTTTCGCCGGGGCTCACATAAAGATCGGTGAACTGGCGGGCATCACCGGGCAGCGGATCGCCAATCACCACTCCCAGATCGCCCTCACGCCCCGATCGCAACACCAGAAACTGCGCCGCCTTCTGATCCGCAGGCACAAAGTTGAGCACAGTCTTGCCGTCCGCGCCGCTCGATTCCATGATCGAAGGCGCGTCCGGCAGCGATCGATCGGCGAGCACAACCTGAACGGAAGCGCTGGGCGAGCCCTCCGCATTATCGAATCCCACGGCCAGGACACGGTATTCCATCTTCGCGTCGGATGTGAGGCCGAGATAGTCGTCATAAAGCGGCTCGGGCATGACGTGGGGATTCAAACGCACCCAGTTCTCGACGCCGGCGGCTCCGGTCAAAGCGCGACGCTCCACGAAGTATCCTGCCACGGGTAAGTCGACGGGCTTCCACGTGAGGCGAACTCGCGTCTGGCCGGCATCGGTAGCGAGCCCATCGACTTTCGCGGGGGCCCCCGCACTCTGCGGCTGCGCTACAGCGGCGCTCGAGGGATCCCCCAGGTCTCCGCGAGAATTCACGGCGCGCACACGGTAGTAATAAGTTGTGCCGCCTCGGACCGTCGCATCTTCGTATTGCGTGGTGGCAGGAGGCAACGCCTGAGCCGCCAGAGCTTCATATGGACCGGCGTACAGATGCGCGCGCTCCACGATATATCCGGCAAGATTTGGCTTCTGCTGGGCCGGCCAACTGACCACAATTTTTCCAACTCCAGCCGTAGCCGTCACCGGCTGCGGCGGTTCCAGCGCGCGGAAGTCGGGATAGAAGATGCGAATCGAAGTTCCCGCGCTCCGGCGGCCAAAGGCATCCACGCTGAACACCCGGTAGGTCAACATCTCGTTCGGCGGAGCATTCCGGTCGAGAATCAGCGGAATCTTCGGGTCCCAGCGCAATCCGGGGATCACTGGCTTGGCGGTGACGGCGGCGCCCGACTGGCCTCCACCATCGCGTTCGACGGCATAAGCGATGACCGGCAGTTGACGATTCTCTGCCGGTGCTTCCCAGAATAGTGAGACGCCGCGTTCCTCGACCTTGACTTGGACGCCAGCGGGCGCGGGGGCCAGTTGCGTGGCCTGAGAAGAGTCGACTGGAGAACTTGCCAGTTGCAATCCGGTTGGTTTTCCGGCGCTGTCGAGCCCTTCCACTTTGTAGCTCCGGCTGCCGGAGGCAACATTGTCCAGCGTCCAGGAGAGGCCAAGCGCTCGCGCATAGCCCGGTTCGCTGAATGCCCGCAGGCCAATGATATTGATCAGCTGCTTGCGCTTCGGCGTGGTATCAGGCTTCGCCAAAACCGCGGGCAGCTGGCGGATCGCATCGGCGTCTTCCACAGAAAGAGACTGCAGAGCCGTGCCATCGCCCATGCCGATTTGCTGCACGAGGACTTGTCCGGTGGAATCGGATAACTTCCATCCCCCCGCTGGCCATTTGGAAGGCGGCGGAAACCAGAGCAAGGAGATGTGTCCCTTGCCGTCCGAGGCGGCGAAGAGCGCTCCAGGAGCCTCCTGAGCGGCACTCAGCCCAACGGCAATCAGCCAGAGTGCCATCGAAATCAGGAGCGAGATTTTCGATCGACCTGTCATTTTTTCGCGATCATTCTTTCCGGCACTGCTCTGGAACCGTCGTGTCTCACAAGTGCACCGAGAACGAAATCGAACCCAGCGGCCAAGGCAATCCAATGCTGGCGCTGGCGTTCATCTCGAGTGGCAACGCCTCGGCGTGCACTTGCGCCGAGACTCCCGCCGACACGCAGACATTGTCTACGCAAACGCCCGCTGAAACGTTGGCCGAGAAATCGCCGGAAATGTGGGGCTGCGGTGTGATCGTCAAGCCCATGTCCACATTGCCGTTAATGTAAGCGGAGGCGACCGAATTATCGCCCACATTCAAAGTGATGCTCTCGCCGCCGCCGATTGACAGGCCTGCGTCGGAGAGCATGACGTACATGTTCGCATCGGAGACCAGAAGATGGCCGTCAATCCGTGGCCCTTGTTGTTTGCCGGCATCGATGTGCCACGGACCGCTCGGGCCGAAGTGGATGTCGACTGCGGCATTATTCGGGCCGTTGCCCATGTCCACCGACGCCAGCCCGCCCATGAAGTTCAAATGGCCCCACACTCGCCCATCAAAGTTGTTGCCCGCATACTGAAAATATCCCTGGAAATCGCCGTTGCTGCTGTCGGCCATTTTGAGCAGCCAGGCGTGGAAATCCATGCGAGCGCCTGCATCCTGTCCGCTCGATTTGATGACCAGGTCACCATCCAGCGTGTAAGTGAACTGGTCGGGCATGCCCACACGCAGTCCCGCCATAAACAGGAACGAACCATCCATGACCGGACTCGCGGCGCTGAGCGAGCCAGTATCTTCGAACGCGCTGATGGGGAAATTGTGGCCGAGTCCGCCTTGCACGCGGTAAAGGTTCATCACCGGCGGCACTGGAATCAGAGGCACCCCGGTCGGTCCCAGCGCGTAACTGACGCGAGTCAGCCAGTAATCGTGCCCGCCCTGATAACCCAGGCGAAATTCTCCTGTGATTGGCGGGCCGCCTAACTCAGAAAGATCCACCGTGCCGGAATATTCGCTGCCGCTCGTTCCGGAATAAACCGGATGAACCTTCCCCTCTGAACTCGGCTGCCCCGATGGATACGGCACGTCAATCACGAACGGAGCATTGGTTGGCCCCACCGTCGAATAATTCTTGCCCGCAACATTGACCTGATAATTCACCTGCACCGCAGCCGCCGGCATCACTTCGGAAAGATGAACATTCGTACTGAACAGGGCGGCGAGCACCTGGCTGCCCTGGAGAGGCGCCGTCAAATGAACCGAGACCAGATCGACCGGCGTTTGTCCCAGTTGCGAACTGCCGCCAAGCGACACGTCCGCCGATGTATTCGCCTGCGCGAAGTAGCCTCGCCCGTCCATTCCGAAGTAGAAAACCTGATCGAAGGCGGCAAACTGCTTGTTCTCGGCGGAGAAAACCATGTGCAGCTTGTTGGCCTGCACCGACCATCCAATGCCTTGCTCTTCCATGAACGTCAGGTTGTTCGCGGTGAACGCGAAGTTCCCATAAGTCTTGGAAACGGGCGGAACGGTGAACGGGAAACTGATGCGCGCCTGCTTGCCTCCGCCAGATTGCAGACTCGCATCCCCCTTCAAGTGCACATCGAGCCACGGCACGTAGATATCCATGCCTTTGTACGCCGCGTTGAAGGTTCCGTTGAAGGCGGTTGCATCGATCGTGGTGATGTGAACGGAACCGCTGCCCACGGTCGCGTCGAAGGGTCCGGCTAAAAGATGTCCGCACAGCCCGCTGCCCGAGTGAGCGCTGCCGGTGCTGCCCACCACGCCCCAATCGTTGACTATGGCTTGCAGTGATGAACTCGCCACCAGATCCATGGTGTACGGCGTGATCGCCAGGGTCGGGAAGCGCACGCCCACCCAATCTCCTCCGCTGAGGCCTCCGCAAAGCGGTCCCGCCGCGTCGCCGTCATGATGACTCAAATCCAGCCGCACACTGCTGGACTGCATGGTGAATGCACTCCAGCCAATCAGCGTGGAGGGCAAGGTGAGGCCGTCTTT
>Ga0116223_10004961_pt1 | contig 11383 bp, 13 predicted proteins | sample Sb_taG_3_FD_90092 | JGI IMG/M metagenome (GOLD analysis project Ga0116223, IMG submission 90092) | Peat soil microbial communities from Weissenstadt, Germany - Sb_50d_a_PC metaG | ecosystem: Environmental > Terrestrial > Soil > Wetlands > Peat | place: Germany: Weissenstadt | collected 2010-09-21 | reverse complement strand
GCCGCGCGCCTAGCTCCGCGCTATTTGCTAATCTCAGGTGTTTGCATTCGGAGCGCAGAGATACTCCTTACACTGCTCGCAGTGGGAGAATTTTCCAGCGTTTTCCCACACAACGGTTCCATCTTTGATCCTGTCACCCCTTTTGGGGGCTGCCTTCCAGTCGGGTTCCTTAGACCCGCTCGTCCCAGGGACGACTACTTTGTAGATCGGCATAAGCCCAATTCTATGACCTTGGTGCTTGGCGTGAAGCGCTAGGGCCCAATCGTACTTTGCGAGGGCCGTCTGGTAAACGGATGGGTCGAATCTGTTATTCAGAGCTTCTACGTCGCCAGCAACCTCCGCCGCCGCTCTAAATGCCCAGTAAGGACTGTATGGCAACCGGTCTCGACAAGCAGCAGCGTGATTCTCCAGGGCAACAAGAACGAGTGCAGAATCATTTTTTCTCTGCCCAAGCAGTCGTTGGACATTGCCCAGATTAAAGAGTAACCCGGCCCGACCGAACGGATAGCCCTCTGTTCGCTCTTCTTCGAGTACTGACTTATAGTGCTGCGCGGCACGTTCCAGTGATTCCGTGCCGCGTTCCATCTCGCCCTTGAAATAGTGGAGCAATCCCAGAGCGGCCTGCGTCGCGGCCCACTGGATCGGTTCCCGATCCCGCCTCCGTTCAGCGAGGGCCTGGTTGTATGCTGCACGCGCTTCGTCTAAACGCGCCAAGCTCTTCTCTCTCCGTCCCAGGCTCACCAGTGCGTCCCCAAGATTGTGTTGAGCAGTGGACCAGCGAGAAGGGACGCTTTCCTGCGTCCATATCTGAAGCGCATCCCGGAAGGCGTCGATGGCTTCCGTCACGTCTTGCACTCGGTTTTCGTACTCACCGAGGCGGGCGAGCGCACGCCCCAGGTTGTTCTTCGAAGAGGCGTGGCCCATCGGCGTCACCTCACGGGTTCGCACCTTGAGGGACTCGCGCAAGGCGCTGACGGCCTCCCTCAGGCCCGTCGGGTTGCCAGTTCGGTCAGCAATCTCAATCAGCGCTCCTCCCAAATTGTTCTGCGTCTCAGCCCAAGCCAGAGGCTCTCGCTCAAACACCCGCTCCTCGAGCGCGAGCCGATAGGTGCTGGCGGCTTCCTCCAAAAGTTCTATGCCAGGCTGCCTCTCGCCGAGGCTCATCAAGGCACTCCCGAGGTTGCTTTGCGCTTGCGCCCAATACATCGGCACTTGGTCCCGCTTCCACACCTCTAGTGCGCCTCGATAGGAAGTGATTGAAGCAAGTAGACGGTCGTTGCCGCTTTCCCGGCTTCCAGCCACCTGAAGGACGTAGGCGATATTGCTTTGGAGAACCCCCCAATCCAGCGGGAAGTGCTCTTTTGTCCATCCGCTGAGCGCGCCGCGGTACACTTCCTCCGCTTGTCGGAGCTTTTCTATCCCGGACTCACGCACACCCAACATGGTGAGGGCATTTCCGAGATTATTCTGCAGGGCAGCCCGTTCAGTGGGGGGGTGCTCGCGCAAAGTTGCTCTGTTAAGTGCGTCTCCAAGAACCGCCACGGCTTCCAGTAGACAGGAGGAGTCCGACTCGAGCGTTCCGAGCGCCCCTAAGGCCACCCCAAAATTGTTCAGGACGGCAAATTCGTAGGTGGGGATCTCGCTCAGGATTCCCTTGCCGACAACCTCGCGGAAGTAGCGCATGGATTGGATCAGGTAATTGCGCTGGCCACGCTGCTCGCCAAGCTGTTCTAGGGCCCAAGCAAGGATGAACATGACCTCGGACGCCGCTCTTGCAGTCCACCGTTTGGATGCCTGGTCTGACTCAAGGAGATTTCGCACTTTTTCCACGAAGGGCGTGAGGTCTGCGGCAACGTTCAAACCCCGTCTGGCAAAAAGACCCGAGCTACGCGTTATTACGAGCAACCTTAGAACCTCGACGAGGTCCTCCCAGAACACCTCCGGCAGACGAAAATTCTCGGGAATGTAGGGCTGTTTTGATCGCATGGCTGAATCAGCTGTTGTCCAGTAGAGGCGCGGAGCTGTACGCCCGCCATGTGAAAGGACTGTGCCCCAGATGAGCGCATCAGCCGAGGCTTCGCGCAAGAGTGAGCGTGCCACCTCATGGGCCTCAGCCTCACTCTTTTCCGGTATTGGGCCCTCCGCTGAGATTGTGCGGTCGAATCGAAGTATCTGGACACCAGCAACACCTTTAATGGATTCTGTGATCAGACGCTCTACTTCTTCGCCGTCATCGTGGGTGAGATGGGCAAGGGCAACGGAGAAGCGGTTCGGATCCGCCTTCGGGATGGGCACCGGCGCCTCATGCCGTGTCATTTCGCTGGCCTTGGAAACGACGGCTTCGTGGATCGCTGACAGGCTTTTCCTTATCTCGGTGGCTGTCCGTCCGCTAACCGCCCCAAGGAGCTCTTTGATATCGTCATACTGGTCGACCAGATTCTCAATCTTGCCCCATGTCATGAGCTCTACCCGAAACAGCCCGCGCCTACGGTGTTCCTGGTTGATCTTCAAAACCTCCTCGTGCGCTTTCCGAGACGCCTTGGCGCTTGTAAGAATAGCGTACCGACCCAGCGCCCGATGAAACCTCTCAGCTTTTTCAACTTCTTTCCTGATTTCGGCCGGGGGTATCGATTTCCACGGTTCGTGGAGTTTGCACTGTGCTGCGGAGAGAGGCTCTTTGCCACCGAGATCGAGGATGTCGATGCCGAACTGTTCCTCCCCCCTTTGGGCGTACAGGTCCAGAGAGGTGCAGTTCCAGTGCGCCCTGAGGAACTTCAAGCAAAACACCTCGAAATCTTGGTCATCACTTGGGATGGGGTATCTCATTCGGATCCCGCTCACGGGGTTGATTATATATCCGAATCAAGCGAGCGCAGACCTGCTTTTCAAGGTCTGCAGCTCTTCCGGTTGTCAGAGGTGCGAGTTCTCATGGGCGGCCAGGCGCACCCCGGTCGAGGCGTAGGCTGGTGAGAAACGGTCAGGCAACGTTGTTCCCCTCGCGCCATATTCGCACACGCGCATTAACAACAAAGGAATTGTTTAACATAGTAATCCGCAGACCTGTAAAGACAGGTCTGCGCACGCTGGCACGTTTCCCCGCTCCCCAGATCAGACCAGCGCTTCTCTCCGAAAACCGATTTGAGTGGACGGGTTGCCAAGGAACGCTCTCCCCAACCAAACTGAACTATTTCTCAGCAATCGGTGTACAATTCACGTTCCCTCGGGAGTCACACGGAGGAAGCCACAACAATACTTTGCTAACGTTCCCGTAAGGGGGTTTTTATGGGCGGAATCGCTGGCGGATTGTTTGCCGTCTTCGAAGGGGCTGGGTTTCTCTTTTTTTCGATTCTCATCGGCCCCAAGCGTGGCGGTGCCCGAAGCCTTCGCACCCATCGAGTTGTGGCAGGCGGCATCTTGTTTATGGCCGGGCTCGGGTGTATCGCCGGATTCGTTTGGAAGCACCCCGAGTGGCTGCCTCCGGATTATTATCCGCCCATTGTGGATGCTGCAATAGGAGCTGGATCGGGCTTAATTCTATCTGTGATTCTACTTGCCTATATAGGGGGAATAGAAGAGGAGGAACGGGACCGTAAGCGCGAAGAAGAACGACGGCGGCAGCGAATTGCCAAAGGGCTTGATCCTGATAAGGGCTGCTTCATAGCGACTACCGTATTCGGCTCTGCCGACGCTGCAGAAGTAGCGCAATTGAGAGCTTGGCGGGACGCACAGCTACTGCATTCTCCTGTTGGGCGTTTTGTCGTCAGCCTCTACTACGCAGTTTCGCCATCCGCAGCGGACCTCATTGAATATGCGCACTTGAAAACCCCTGTGCGGTTTCTAGTGCGACTGTTCATTACCTTCTTACACGAGAGCGAACACGGGTAAAAAACGCTGCGGCCTGCGGGGCGCTTTTTCTGGCGACGTCTGGTTCGCATCATCCACTTGTAGGGGGGGAAAGGTGGGAAACGGTCCAGGTACGCTTTCCTTCTCCACGCCACGATTTGCATGCCGTTAGCCTCTATGGTGGCGCTGTAGCGCGACGCCAGCCAGCCAACAAGCATGAGGTGCCCTGGCAGCGATCGGTATTCATGCAATCTTGTCAGCGTGGTTCTTGCGGATCCAGTCCTCGACCTCTTTGCGAACTTGCGCCGCTAGTTTGCCGGCCAGATTGGCTTCACCCTGAGCCACAAGCCCGTAGTCGTCGTAGGCGCCCGTGTTTCGCTTTCGGCGCAAGGCATCGAGCTTAGGGATGAGCTTTCTCTCCGGATCAACCGAGAACTCGAGAGCCTCGATGGTACGGTAGTGCTCACCTCCGCCCCGAACGACCCGGTATCCGGTGGCGCGCAATGCGGCCGTCGCAGAAGCCCGAATCGCATCATAGGCCAGACTCAGTTGCGCATCAGCGGACATCTCACTCGCGACCGCTTTATGATAGTCGGCGAGATGCCCATCGGCATTCGCAAGCAGGCGCTCGATCTCCTCTCGATCAGACTCAAGCCTCTCAAGCCATTTATTGATGGCCCAGCTCTCTAAGGACATTTTCATCTCCGATGAGAAAGAGCTTTTTTTCGCCCAGTGCAGTCTTTAGGAAGTTTCCGCGTACCCTGCTTGTGAATTCCTTGACCGTATAGACGGTCGGGTTGATCTCGCGGTTCAGCGTTTTCTGCGCGTCTGCGATTCGCTCGACCACATCCGCGAAGTTCACCCTGCCCACAATCATCAAATCGACGTCGCTTTGAGGGCTCTCACGGGAACCCGCCACCGAACCGTAAACAAAAGCAAGATTGATTTCCCTTTCGAGGGGATTGAGCGCCGCCAGGAGGACGTCGTGGATCCCAACTGTCTTCGCCACCAGATTCCGCATCTCGGCAAAGACCGGACTGGCCTCGTTGGCGCCATAGAGGGTGTTCGTTCCCAGAGTCTTTCTAATCACCAGACCGGCGTCCACCAACTGGCGCAACTCACGCTGCACGGGCCCGAGCGCAATCCCTGTCATACGAGCAAGTTGCCTTAAATAGTAGGACTCGCCGACGTGACCAAACAGAACCGCTAACACCGCACCACGCGTGCGCCCAAAAAGCGTGTCCGAAAGCGTACTCGCTGTACCCATTCTGGGGTCAATCGTACCCGAAAAGGATACAGGGAGCAATCCCCAAATGACGGGAGAGGGCGGACAGAATCTTGTGGTCAACGGGAAAGCGGCGCTCCGTGATGGGGCTGTACCAGGTTTCGTGATCCACGACCCTCCTAATTCCGAATGCAAGCGCGGGCGTAATCCAGGCACGCCGCAATCTGGTCGCGGGTCAAATCGGGGAATTCAGCGATAATCTGGTCGGCGCTCTGGCCCGCAGCCAGGTATCCTAAGACCAGACTCACCGGGATGCGGGTTCCCTTGATGCGCGGCTTCCGGCGCAGGATCTCGGGGTCGCCTGCGATGTAGTTCTTCCATTTCACCGGCACGTCTACTCTCCTGTCCCGAGTGTACAACACAACCACGAGTATTTTCAAAGCAGTCGCGCATGCCCGTCGGCTGACCGGCACCCAGAAACAATGAAAATCACACGAGGGTAGACGGATGTGGTGCGGGCGTCTCGCCCGCTGTGGCACGGGCATTCCTTCGCTCCGCTCAGGACAGGCTCTGCCCGTGCGCGGGAGCGGCACGCTCCCGCGACCGCGGGCGGGACGCCCGCGCCACGATTTTCAGAGCAACCCGCAGCATCGGGCGTCTGCGTGTTTCCGGTTTATGGAACCGGAGGGCACACGATGGCCGTCCGGTTCAGGTCTCCGCTCAGAATGACCGGGCTGCGCTTCTGCCTCCCGGCTTCTCGACCGTTGGACTCCTCGACGCCTTGCCTGATCGACATTTCGACCCCCTTCACATTTTTTGCTTCACATTTTTTGCTTGACAAACTCTGGGACCTGTGATAGCCTACCATGGTGGTCATGTTCTGGACACGTTGTCGCAGGCGGGGGCCGGTTAGACGCGCGGCGCAAGGGATGATGGGAAGGTGCTGGCACTCGGGGAAAGAGTGAACTGAAAATAAATAAAAATGATACGAACGAAGCCAGTATGTCTTTGAAAACAAAGGAAGCGAGATTGTGCTAAGCGCAAAACGAACTCAAAACGAACCCAATTTTGAGCGTCAAATGCGCAGATTTAACGCAAAAAGCGGCTTTCTGGAAACCTCGCCCAACTGTCTGATTCGTTTCTCCGAAAGACCCCCGAGCGGAACGGGATTCCTCTCTTCGCTCGGAATGACACAGCCGGGAAAATACAAAAAGAGGGGGAACGAACTGAAGGAGTACTTGAAAACAAAGGACATCGCTTTTTTGAGTGCTGCAAATTATGCGCGTTTTGCGTGCAAATTAGCACAAATTAGAGCCTGAAAGGATCAAAAACAGCGCAATTTGCGAAAACGAAGTCAGGCTTGTGGGCTTTACGGCGGGACCGGAAGAATGACAAACAGCCGGCTACACTGATGGTGGGTTGGGCTGGTGACAGTTGCGGCGTAGCGCTGACCTTCAGGTCAGCACCCTCGATGGCCCCGCATATTTGTCAGGAACGGAAGGGCGGGGCTTTAGCCCCTGAAGCGACGTGGCTTCTGGGCCTAAAGCCCATCGAACCGTGCGCCCCCAGGCGGCGGGACTAAAGCCCCGCCCTTCCTAGCTTCGTTTGAAATTGTGCTCTTTGAACCAATCAGGCGTTCGGCTGTTGGTGATTTAATTGCTCAGGCCATTATTTCCGGTAACGGGTAGTGTGCCATTTTCTGCATGCCTCATCCAACTCGGACTATTGGAGGTTTAATATGCTTGATCGTCATAACCGTCGCGACTTCCTGAAAACCTCGGCCTTGGCTGCGTTCGGGAGCGCCGCGGCGCTCAATGCCAAAGAGGGGCTGTCTCTTGCTGCGCCTGCCGGCTCGCCGGCCATGCCCCAGACCTTTCACCAGGGCTTTCCGACCGGCAAGTTGGGAAATCTCAATGTGACCCGCCTGTTCCTGGGCTGCAACCAAGTGAGCGGATATTCCCACTCGCGCGACCTGGAATACGTGGCAAGCCTGATGCGGGAGTACCAAACCGACGAGCGAGTGATGGACACCTGGCAACTGGCCGAAGAACTCGGCATCAACACCGTGCTTTCCGACCCCTTCGACAAGCCGGTGCGGATCATGAAGCGGTACCGGCAGGAACGGGGCGGGAAGATTCAGTGGATCTCAGAGGTCCATCCCCACGCTAAGTCCTACTACGACATCCGCTTGGCGCACCTTAGGGAGAACATCCCGCAAGTCGTCGACCACGGAGCCAACGCGATGTATATCCAAGGCGGGGTTACAGATTCCTTCGTCGATCGGGGCCTGCTGGATGAGCTTGGAGAGGCTCTGGAGATGATGAAGAAGACCGGCCTGCCCTCCGGCTTGGGCGCTCATTCGATCGAAACCCCGAAGGCCTGCGCCAAAGCGGGCATTATGCCCGATTTCTTCATGAAGACTTATCACAGGGACGACTACTTCTCCGCCACGCCTCGCGAAAAGCGCAAGGAGTTCCTGGTGGACAGTAACAGCCCCGACAATCACGACAACATCTGGGACATAAGGCCCGAGGCAACCCGCGAGTTCATGGCCACTTTCCAGAAGCCCTGGGTCGCTTTCAAGGTGATGGCGGCCGGCGCCATTCCCCCGGAAACGGCCTTCAACTTTGCCTACCGCGGCGGAGCCGACTTTATCTGCGCCGGAATCTTCGACTTCCAACTCAAGGAAGATGTGGCGATCGCCAAGAAGATCCTGGCCGAGAACGTGGACCGAACCCGCCCCTGGATGGCGTAGAACTGTTAACCACAGAGACACAGAGGCACAGAGACGGGCCATAGGCCGTTCTCAGTGCCTCTGTGATTTTCAGGCTTCTGTTATCCCCTTCGTCAGGAGGCCGTAATCCATGAAATCCTCACTTGCGCGCTGGCTGGGTGTAATGGTTTACACGGCGATCATTGCCACCATGCCTAGTCACCTAGCCTCTCAGGACAGTCAACTTGCCCGAACCCCGCCCATGGGCTGGAACGATTGGTATCAGTACGAGTGCAAGGTCAGCGACAGCATCATGCGCGCCAATGCCGATGCGCTGGTGAGCAATGGAATGAAAGCCGCCGGCTACGTGTACGTGAATATCGACGATTGCTGGCAGGGCAAGCGCGATGAAAAGGGGTTCATTCTTCCCAACGAGCGTTTCCCCGATATGAAGGCTCTCGGCGACTACATTCATAGCCAAGGGCTGAAGTTCGGAATCTACTCGTCACCCGGACCCAAGACCTGTGGAGGCTACGAGGGCAGCTACAAGCACGAGGAGCAGGACGCGCAGACCTACGCCCAGTGGGGTGTGGACTTTGTGAAGTACGATTGGTGCAGCGCGGCGCAGGTTTACAAGCCCGAGGAGATGCAGGGGGCCTATCGGAAAATGCACGACGCGATCAAGCGCACCGGCCGCCCGATGGTCTACAGCCTCTGCCAGTACGGGCTTGAGGCCGTCTGGCGCTGGGGGCCTAAGGTCGGAGGCAATATGTGGCGCACGACCGACGACATTGGCGGGGACTACGACCGGATGTCATTGTTCGGCTTCCAACACAATGGCCTCGATACGTTCGTCAGACCGGGACATTGGAACGATCCGGACATCCTGCAGATCGGGATCGGCAAGCTGAGCAACGACGAAGGGCGCACCCAGATGACCTTGTGGTGTCTTCTCGCTGCCCCTTTGCTCGCCGGTAACGATCTCACCAGGATGACCCCGGAAACGCTCGAGATTCTTACCAATCCGGAGGTCATCGCTGTCGATCAGGACTCACGCGGCCTTGCGGCGCGCCGCGTCTGGCAAGAAGGTCCTATAGAGGTCTGGATGAGACCGTTGGCGGATGGGAGCAAAGCGGTGGGGCTCTTCAACCGCAGCGGGTCGCCGCTGCCTATTTCCGTCAGGTTTGAAACAATTGGACTCGGCCGTTCCGCCGGCGTGCGCGACCTGTGGGCCCGCAAAGACCTGGGCACCATTCAGGATCGATACACTACCGAAGTGCCCAGACACGGCGCGGCGCTGATCAAAGCCAAATAGTGAATTATGAAAGGTGAATAGTGAATGCAAAGGAGGCAGGCATTGCTGCCTTCACAATTCACTATTCCTGATTCACCAGGAGCGCTTCCTCACGGGGCGATACTTCGCGAGGTACTCGTCGACGTCACGGTCCGAGATCGTCAGGTGGTGCTGGACGGGGACATCAGCGGTTTCGCCGAGGAGTTCTTTCTGGAGCTTCTGGTAGCACAGCGCCGCGCCATCCTGGTAGGGAATGCGCCTTTCCTCAAAGGCGCGATTCGAAATGGTCAGCGTAAACTCCCGGTCCTCGGATTTCATGCCCACGACTCGGTAAGAGTAATCCCTGCCGCGGGGCTTTAATTGGAATCCAGTGTATTGGATGAGTACGCTCACAGTCCTGGATACCTCCTCACAACCAACCGTGCGAAGCAGAAGGTTCTGAGCTTGCTGGCCTTCGGGCCGCTATGCCCTCCCTGCTTGTCGGTCAGCTAGATGATTAACTCTATATAATACACGCTTAGGGTCGATAACACCAGACTTTTCTTCTGTTTCGACGGGGCCAGGCCAACTCTCCGCTATGCCGGTTGCTTTACGGAACGCTGCGATAGCCACAGTATGCCTTGCAGGACAAAGCCTGTCAGAAAACCCCACATCAGGTTGGTAGTCAGGAGGGAAACCACCCCCACGCATACAGCAATAGCCAGGAGCGGCAGGTTTCGAAGGATATCGCGCACATAAGCTCCGTGCTGGATTCCCACATAAAGCAGCAATGCTCCCAAAACGGCGGCAGGAATCAGTTGCAGAAGGCCCACCGCGGCGCGGCCAAATAAAGCCAGAAATATGCAAACTCCGCCGATAACGTAGCTCGACCTCGGGTTGCGGGCGCCGAACTGGTAATGCGCGGTGACGCCACCCGAGCCGTGACAGAATGGCGGCGCCTGAATCATACTGCCGAGCAGATTTATAAGGCCGATGCTGATGCACAATGCGCGCGCCGTGACGCGCCGAGCCTGGCTCCCGTAGAGGATCCGGGCGGTGTTCTCAGTGGCCACGATAGAATTACCGAAGGTGAGCGCGAATTGCGGAACCACCAGCAAGGTCAAAACGCGCCGCATTTCACCAAAATGCGGGTGGAGAAAGGCAAAAGGCGTCGGCCCCCAGTCCAGCGCGGGAAGCTTGCCCCATCGGCTGGCAAGACCCAGCGCGATCCCAGCCGCCAAGAGGACCAATGCGGCGGGAAGTCGGCGCGACCCTCGAAGCGCGATGAGCAGGATAGCGCCAGCAAGTCCGATCTCCCACGCTGCGAGGTTTCGTCCCGCCCCCAAGATCACCATGGAGCGCGGGCTTGACATCAGTCGCAAGCCTTCGCGTGCCAGCAACAGTCCAAGACCCAATTGAATGCCCCTGACGATAGGCAGCGTGAACAGCTTCGCAAGCCAAGTGGCCAGGTTCGTCGCTCCGACGAAAGCCAGCAGCCCTCCCATGAGCAGCCCCGCGCTGGCAATCGCGGAAGGCGGAAGCGCCATGGCCAGCACAATCGCCGCAACGGCTTTAAAGGGCTGGACGGCCATGGGGATTTGGAAATAGCGGCCCGCCAGCACATAAGTCGCGCCGGCCACCAGAAATGTTGCCGTGGGATCCACGTGATTGAGGGAAATGAGGGCAATAGCGATAGGAAACAGCACCCCGATGTCGCCGAACGCACCGGCCAAGTCCCAGCGCGTCAAGGGCCACCGAAGGCTTCGTGACTCGATATTAGCGGCAACGGCCAAAGCTCTAAGGTCTCCTCTGTAGCGGCCGGATGATCATCACTTCCGTAGCTTTGATGAGCGCCGCCGCCGTCTCACCCACCTTGAGTTCAAGGTCGCGCGAAGCGTCACTGGTAATAATGGAGGTCACCGACTGCCCGCCCACGTCCAGCACCACCTTGGTCAGAAGACCAACGGTTTGCAACTTGATGATGCGGCCCACGAGTTGATTTCGCCCGCTGATCACATGTTCGAGCCCCGCACCCACTCCCGAGACCGGTTTGGCGGGTGCAACTTGAGCGGTCGAGGTGAAAGCTCCGTCGTGCCCTCGTTCGCCTCTTTGAAACAGCAAGCGGTCAATTTCCGAGCGCGGCACGCGATGATGCCCCCCCGGCGTCATCACGGTCTTGATCTTGTGCTTGTAGATCCATTGTTTCAATGTCGGGTAACTTACTCCCAGCTCTCGCGCCGCTTCCGGCATGTGAAGGAGTTCCATGAATTAACTCTCGTCAAATACGGCTTCCAGAACAATTGTATACAATTCAATACGATTCGCCAAT
>Ga0116223_10004956_pt1 | contig 11390 bp, 7 predicted proteins | sample Sb_taG_3_FD_90092 | JGI IMG/M metagenome (GOLD analysis project Ga0116223, IMG submission 90092) | Peat soil microbial communities from Weissenstadt, Germany - Sb_50d_a_PC metaG | ecosystem: Environmental > Terrestrial > Soil > Wetlands > Peat | place: Germany: Weissenstadt | collected 2010-09-21 | reverse complement strand
CGGGTTGATGCAGCGCGCCGTATTCTTCCACGAGATCCTTACGCGCGTTGAGCAGCCAGTTTGCGGGCGGATTCGTCTGCTTCATCAGAATCCCGTACCCCCCCAGACTTTCAACTTCTGCGTCCTTGTAGCGATGCTGCGGCATGAGGGCGCGTCCCAGCTTGATGCGCGCGATGGCTACGTTCAGGTGATCCGGTAGAAGCGTCTGAGCATAGATCTGGAGTGCATCTCGGAAGGACTGCTCCGCGCGTGGGTACTGCTTGCGCTCCATGTAGACGCCTCCCAGGTTGGCGAGCGCCGCGCCGATGTAGTAGTGTTTTCCCTTGTACACCTCGCGATAGATGTCGGCTTGGCGGCGGAAGTCTGCTTCGGCCTCGTCCAGCTTACCTTGTTGCATGGCCACCTTGCCCAGCTCACCCAGCGCCGAGGCGACGCGAGGATGGACTTGTCCGTAGACACGCTCTTGAATGCCGAGCGCCTCCCGCAGCATGTCAGCCGACTCGTTGAATCGTCCTTGATTGTTCAGCGACCGGCCGAGAAGAGTCATGACCGAAGCGGTCTCGGGGTGGTCCTTACCGTAGAAACCCTGGATGATGTCGAGCGCTTGACGATAGTAGCGTTCAGTCGTGGCGTAATTCCCCCACTCGGTCTGAATGGCGCCGAGGTTAATCAGATCCTCGGCGACATTGGGATGGCGTTCGCCGTACAGTTGCCGGTCCATGGCCACAACCCGCAGGTTCAGCGAATTCGAAACGTCCAAGTGCCCGGCGTAGAACTGGGCGTTTGCTAACTCTGTCAGAGTTTCCGCAAGGTCGGCGGGAACTCCGCCGGGCGCGGACTGAATCTGCACAGCCTCATCGAGCACCTGAATGCCCTGGTCGTACTTGCCCTCATTCACCAGAACTTCTCCGAGGGCGTACAGCGCTCTTCCCACGCGCGGGTGCCTGGGCGGCAGATGCCGCTTGGTCATCTCGAGTCCCTGGCGGATAAGTTGTTCGGCTTCGTCATATTGCGCCTGGTCGGAGCGCAACTGCCCGAGCGCTACCAAGCTCTCGGCTACTTCGGTGCTGTCCGCGCCGAAAAGCGACTTGCGCTGGTCAACAGCGGAACGCAGCAGGGAATCCGCCCGATCGAACTTGCCCAACTGGTCGTAGATGGTTCCGAGGGTCTGATAGAGTTCGGCCTGCACTTTGGGGTCGCTGTTGAGGCTCTCGGCTTCCTGCACGCCGCGGTCAAGGATGGTGACGACGCGCATGCTGTCGCCGGGACCGACCGACTCATCGCCCCCCTGGAACAAGTTCATCATGAATTTCTGGATGCGCTGCGTTCGCGCCGCCTCCTCAAGCGCCGCGTTTCGGGCTTTCGCCAGGCGCACGGTAAAGAAGACGACCAAACCGACCACAATCGTGAACACAACCACTGCTGCTGAAACGGCACGGCTGTTTCGTCTGACGAACTTGCCCAGCCTGTAACGGAAGGTGTCGGGTCGAGCCTCCAGGGGTTCGCCCTTCAGGTAGTGATCAATGTCTCGGATCAGCGCCTCGACCGACGGATACCTTCGCTGCGTATCCTTGTGCATAGCGGTCAGGCAGAGCACATCCAGGTCAGCCCAGGCGGCTTTGCTGACGGAAGGGATATTCGCGCCGGGCCGGTGGGTAATCCGCTTGGCGACCGTTGCCGGCTTCTCCGGGTCTTGCCCAACGATCATCGCTTCGGCTTCTCCCGGAGTCAGCTTCGACAGATCGAAGGGAAGCTCGCCCGCAAGCAACTCATAGAGAATGACGCCAAGCGAGTAGACGTCGGTATGAACACCCACGCGGTCACCGCGGACCTGCTCCGGAGCCGCATAGGCCGGCGTCATGAGCCGCAGCCCGGTCATGGTCTGATCAGTTTTGCCTGTCGATGTTTCGAGGCTCTCCAGTTGCTTGGCGATTCCGAAGTCGAGCAGGCGGATGGTTCCGTCCGCTTTCACCAGAATGTTTGAAGGTTTCAAATCGCGGTGGATCACGGCATGTTGATGCGCGTATTGCACGGCTTCGCACACTGCACGAAACAGATGCAGTCGCTCCTCGATCGAACACGCGTGCTCAACGCAATAGTCCGTGAGCGGAACGCCGTCGACGTATTCCATGACAAACCACGGAGTGCCATCGTCGAGGGTGTCGGCGTCGTAAAGTCGCGCTATGGATGGGTGAGTGAGCTGCGCGAGGGTTCGCTGCTCACTGGCGAAGCGTTCGCGGCGAGCCGGTGAAAGCCACGCATCGCGCAGAAGCTTGATTGCAACCAGGCTGCCCAAATCGGTGCGTTCGGCGAGATAGACGACGCCCATCCCGCCCTCGCCGAGCGCCTGCTTGATGCGGTAGGGTCCGAACTCCTTGAATGGAAGAGAAGTGGGTAGAGTTTCGTCGAGAACGTCATGCGCAACCTGCGCGAGATCGCGATCCAGCAGGGATGCGCCCCGGGCGTCCTCTTCCAGCAAGGCCAGCACGTCAGCCATGAGTCCATGGTCATCGGCGCACGAGGACTGAAGGAGGGCACGCTGCTCCGGCTCGGGGAGATCCGCCACTTCGTGAAACAGGGTCTGGATTCGCTCCCAGCGCGTGCTGTCCATGGTTACTCCGTGGCCTAATGTAGAGCGGACACTCTTGTCCGCTTTCTTTACCCTGATTTCAACATCCAAGAGGTCCAAAACCAAAACCCGGCAGACAGTGTCCGCCCCACACATGCCGACTCATTGCACTCGCCGAAGCTCATGGGCCAGCCAGGCTTTGGCTGCTCGCCAATCGCGTAATATCGTTGCTTCGGACACTTCCAGCAAAGCCGCAGTTTCGGTGATGTCGAGCCCGCCAAAGAATCGACTTTCGACCATCATGGCCTGGCGCGGCTGAATGCGTGCCAGTTCTTCCAGTGCAGTGTCCAGTGCGAGCAAGTCTTGTCCGCAGGACGCCGTTTGTGCCTGCGATTCATCGAACACAATTACCGTGACGCCTTCACCACCGCCGCGCTTGAATGCGTTTCGGCGCCGGGCTGCTTCGACCAGAACCTGGCGCATGGCACGGGCGGCGATCCGCTTGAAGTGCAGCCGCGATGTTGACGCGAACCCCGGGGACTTCGCCAGCTTTACCCAAGCTTCGTTGACCATGGTCGTAGGGCTGAGCGTGGCGCCGGGATCGCTGCGCTTCACGCTCGATGCCAGGCGCCGCAGTTCCTCATAAGTGACGCTGAAAAGCTGGTCCAGCGCCCGTCTTTCCTCCGGGGTCTTGCCCTGTTCATCGGACTCGATTTCGCCCGGCAATCGATTATTTCGAAACGGCATGACAGTTTTCTCTGTTCTTTGACGCAATGCGTACTGGAGGCTGGCTACGGGAGAACCACCCGGGGGACGGGCCAGGAAGCACGCAGCTTTCCTGGGACTGAGATGCTATCAGTCAGTCATTCCCAAAGCAACCCGAACTTTTTGTGCGAATTTCACGGCGAACAATGCCGGTTGTGCGCTGTCCCAGAGGAGCGCCGAGGGCTGGCGAGCCCCATACCCTGTTCAGAGAGGCGGATGGCTATCGCGTTAAAAATAAATGGTTTACGAAGGGCGCAGTTCCAGAACCCGGGGGAGAGCCCTTAATGAAAAATATCCATGCCCAGCCAGCGATGAAACCAGGTTAGTCATGAACTATTCACTGTCTTACAGAAGTGCGAACGAAAACGCAACTGCGCGGACCGATTCACAACTCCGGACGGGACGGCAACCAGCGCAACTGACTTTACCGTGACCCAGTAGTTTTGGTTCACGAGAACGGTGTCGGCTCCTTACCACCCTCTAGAACCTGGTCGACTTGAGCGCCACTAAGTCTACCTGGTTCCAGGAGCCGACGCCGGGTGGTCTTCAATTCGTTCCACCAGCCCCAGCAACGCAATCAGCGCCGCCGGAGCACTCGAGTCCCGCTCACTTGCGAACTGGCAAGCCCGATGGGTTGCTAATCAGGGTTTCGACCGCAGCCGTGAATGCGGCGCGCAGTTCCGACACATGCTCCTCAGGAATTGCCTTCGAGATCAGCAGCATCGCGGTTCCATGCGCCACCGTCCATAGAGCCAGGGACAGGCAGGTGTGCTCGGCGGGAGATCCTCCCAAACGCTCGGCCAGCTTCTCTTCCACCAACGCCATGGCAGGCCGATGTTCCCTGAGCGGAGACCTGCGGCCAGAGCGGACTGCGGGAGACAGTTGGTAGGCATTCGTATAAAACAGCTCGTATTCGTGGGAATGGCTCAACGCATACTCGAGGTAGCGCTGGCATACTTCTTCTGGCGAACGGCACGGCCGAAGCGCGTCGCCGACATCCTGCTGGATTCGCCGCAGCAGGGCCCGCAGAATATCGTCCCGGTTCCGAAAACGGCGATAGACCGCAGGCGTGTTGGTGCCGGCCGCCTGGGCTACAGCCCGCATGGTGAGTGTCTTTTCCGCTCCCTTTTTCCACAGTTTCTGGGCGGCGTTCAAAATGCGTTCGTGCAGATCAGGATCAGGTTGCCGCGGCATTTCTGTCCTTTTTGCCTACATTAAACGATTTAATATTAATGTTGACAGCGTTAACGTAACGCTGTATACATAAACAAATATAGGCCCCTTTTCCCCGTTTGTATAGCTGAATTCAGGAGTCCATCCATGTTTTCCTGGGAAAACCCGGACGACCGGGTTGCCATTGTGCAAATGAACGCAGAACTTCGTCATGCTCGCCTGGAACTGCTTAGTGCGGAGTGCGCGACTCACCAGCTTCGTCTCCGCTTCTCCACCGAGGATCTGGCCCGCTACGCCGAGCAGGATCTCCTGCGCAAGGCCATTGACTCGGCAGCCGCCTTGAACGATTTTTACGCCTCGATCGCAAGACAAATTCCCGCCGCCAATCAATTTTTTACCAGCGCGCCCAAGCTGAACGAAGAGCAGGCCCTTGAAATCAGCGCCTCCATTTCCGCCTACGTGCGCAAGCAGCGCGACCGCTACTTTCCCTCAGGCACAGCGCTGAGCGGGCAATACAAGGCGATGATGCAGCCTTTCTTTTCCCTAAGCTTGCTCAGTCGGGTCAAGACCGTCGAACTCGACGGCGCATGCCTTCCGAACCCGCCGTTTTACTCCAAGGCGAAGGATCTCGGATTTTCAAACCTGCCCAACTTTCCCAAAATGGCCTCCTTGACTTTCCTGGACGTTACGGTGTTCAACCAGAAAATCACCGACAACGCCCTCTTTCACGGGCTCGTCCATGCGGTTCAGTTTCAGATCCTGGGATTGCAACGCTATTCCGACCTGCTGGTTCGCGGTTTCCTCAGAACCAATGCGCACTTCGCAGTGCCGCTCGAAGCGCACGCGTTCGCATTGGAATCGAAGTTCGCTCGCGATAGCTCGGAAAGTTTTTCCATCGAGGAACAAGTCCGCCTCTGGATCAGGGAAGGCCGCTACTAGTTCTCCCCCGCAGCCTGCGGAAAAACTCGCCAAGCCGAGTTTTTCCGCAACCGCTGCTCTGTTCCTACATCCCAGCCTCGTCAGCCGACGGCCCATAAATCGCAGGCACCGCAATGTTGTTCAACCGCAAGTAAACGCCCAGCTGCGCCCGATGATGAATGTTGTGATTCATCACCCAGGTGCGAAGGCAGGCAATTCGAGGCATGGAGAACACGGTCGCGCCGTTGTTGAGAAACGACCAGCTCTTTCCCAGGTCAGCATCGCTGGCCTTCGCCAAAGCCGCGCGCGCCGCAGCCACATTCTTATCGAATAACTCCAGCAGTTCCTTGCGTGATTTAGGGACTGGGGGCGGCTGAAATCCTTTGCCTCCGGGGTTCATGTCGAAGCCATCTTTGGTGATGGTCTCGACCGCCCACTCCGGAATATTGGCCAGGTGTCCGGCCAGCCAGCCCATCGCGCCAGATTTTTCATGCGGCTTCCAGGAGAACTTTTCGTCCGGAACCCGCTCGAGAGTTTTGCGAGTATTGGCCATTTCTTGATCGAACTCGGGTAGAAGAGATTGACTGAGTGACATTCGTTCCTCCAGGGATGATTGATTGGGTTGACAACGGGCCAAATTATAAGCGAATAAAAAGCGAATATCAAGAAAAACATCGAGAATCGGATACGGATTCTGTGCGTTCTAGATGAAAATCTTTTCACCGTTGCCAGAGCGGGAATATGGGTATACGCTTAGCGACGTTTTTGCTTTACCACACTAGCATCGGGAACATGGAGGAGACAGAAGTGAAGAAGAGACCCGTAGTGACAGTGGTTGGCGTCGCCGTATTAACCCTCATCGCGCTGGCTGCCTTGGCAGTGAGCTCAAACCCTTACAGCTTCAGTCAAAACAGAAGAACCGTCACGGCAAACCATGCGCTTAGCTTCATTCAGCCCGCGAACCATGACGCCAAACTAAAGACCATCGCCGGCAACCTCAGCGTCTATCCGTTCGGCGTGTATTTCTGCTGCTTTGGCAATACCATCGCTGCAGGCCCACCGAACTTTCCATTTCAAGCCTGGGTCGCCATTCCTTTCACGCCGACAGCCGATGCCAACGTGACCCGCCTCGAAGCTTCAGTTGGCACATTTGGCGGATCAGATGCGGGTGCATTTCAGATTCAACTCCTTGCCGACAACAATAACTCGCCTGGAAAACCCATTAAGACGTTCACTGTCTCGACTGAGCCTACCTATGGATCTTGCTGCACTCTCGACGTGGGCAAGGACAAGGCTGGCATTCCCGTCAAGAAAGGTACGCAATATTGGATTGCCGTTACTACTTCCAGCAAACAAACTGCCTTCGCGGGTGGCTGGGCTTTCAACAGCACTGACATGAGAGGGGGCGAGATCGCTGGCTGGTGCGAGGGATCAAGCACGTACTGCGGCAGCAATAGCGGAGTGTGGGTGGTCGGTAAGAGCGGTGATCCGCTACCCGCCTACGCAATACTTGGGAACTAGCTTTCAACGGCTGTATCCTTTGTTTTTTAACAACAACCGCCGACTCCCGCCTTCAGGCGAGCCGGCGGTTTCTGCCAACGCCTAAGATGGTGTCGGCGGTTTGTCCGTTGGAGGGCTGGCGTCTACATTCCTTCTGGTTTGAACACCATTCCCCGGCTGGTTCTGCCGTTCATCACCACAACCAGGGGCGCGTCAAATCGCAGATGTCTCACACAACCCCGCTCCTCGATTGCGTTCACCGCACCAAGCCACTCCCAATCGACAAAACCCTCTCCCGCATCCGGATTGACCGTGAAATACCCCACCTGAAAAGCCGTGAGATTCTGGAAAAAATGGCTGCCCTGCGACGGAGTAACGCGAAAGTCGCGGAAGCCAGCCTCGACAATTACGCGGGCTCCCGAAATCTCGTCCCATTCGACAGGGATTCCGAGCCAGGGATCGTTCGATCCCCAGCGGCCGACGCCGATCAACAGATAGGGTGTTCCACTTTCGTTGAGCTTTGCATTCAGGTGGGCCACTCCTTCGGCCACTTCCTGGCTTCGAGCCCGCTCGAAGCGGTGAAAGTCGACTACCACGACGTCGCGCAGATCCCGGACGCGCCCGTTGCCCAGCACCTTGGAACTTTGGCAGACGAGCCGGTCGGGATTCACATCCTCCATCCGAAGCTCTTCGCCTTCCCGCGAAAGCACCAGTGGACGAATCTGAAGGAATCCGAACTCGGCCGGTTCCTGTGCTTGCGCCAGCCGCACTGCAAACTCCACTTCGACGGGGCGCCCGAACGCTTCTTCGCCGATTCGTATGAGCCGTTCGAGAATCGAGGCCAACGGAAACACTCCGTGCTTGAGAATCGGCGCAAAACTCACAATGCGAGTACCGGGCCGGCTCAGCCCATCAGAGATGGCATTATTGTCGGCGGAGTAAGTCGATCCCAGGTGATTCAGTGTTCCGTCGTTCTCGGCAACATCCAGCCCGTAGCGGGCTTCTCGAAGTTCCGTCAGCGGGTCGGACGGGGGATCATGCTGGCGATGTTCTGAGTGATCAAGCTCCAACGCCCAGAACTCGCGCTGCGAGTTCGCCAGAATATCCTCCACCGAGGAAAACTGCACGAGGTTTCGAGGATAGCGCGGACAGAACGTCAGGCATTTCCCACCATCGACAACCGCCCGCCCCAGGCCCAATGCAACTGCGGCGATTCCATCTCCGTAGCTCATCGGCGGAACGGGATAGAAGTTGTGCGATCGCACTACGCCGGAGAAGTCGGGATAGAACCGCTTTCCATTGCTTGGAGAAGAATGAATCGTGCCCACGACCTGCTGCAGGATGACCGCCATCTTCTCTTCTTCCAAACGGTAGGGCGTGGCGCGCACGTATCCTTTGGCATGCTGGCTAAAGGTCGAAGCGTAGACTCGCTTGATCGCCTCCATCAGCTGCTCCAGCCGCACCGACAAATCGGGATCCTGATTGGCCAGCATGAAGGTTTCGTACACACCGGTAAAAGGCTGGTATTGCGAATCCTCGAGCAAGCTGGAAGAGCGCACCGCTAACGGATAATGGACCTCGGCCAGAAATGCCAGCAGATCGTCGCGCAGGGATGCCGGGAGCGATGCCTCCAGAAATCGTCGCAGAACTTCGGCATCATCCGTGCTACTGATGGCGAAGTCGAGCAGATTGTTTTCGCTGAGGAAGCGATCAAAAATACCGGTCGCCAGCACTACACTGGGCGGCACCGCAATTCGAACCTCGGCGAAGCGGCGCGCCGTCTGATACTTGTGCAGCAGGTGGCGGATGAAAGCCAGCCCGCGCGCCTTCCCACCGAGCGAGCCGCCGCCGATCCGTAGAAAGAAGGCGTCGGTTGATTTGAAAGTGGAGGCGTTGAAATCCCCGATCAGAACCTGGCTCTGCTCACTGCGATATTCGGCAATGGACTCGATCAGATCACGGCGCAAGTCTTCGAGCGTGGCGAAATCGGAAACTTTGCGCGGCCTGAGTTTCTGCGCCAGCGCGAACTCGGTCCTCGCCCGCAGCCAGCGCGAGAAGTGATTTCTCGCGCTGTGATACGCGATACTTTCCGCCGGGACTTCGTGAAGCCGCGCCTCGAGTTCATTCAAATCACTGGCCCGCGCCACCTCTCGGCCGTTGGGCAGGCGAAATGCAAAGTCGCCGAACCCGAACTGCTCGGTAAGGAAGCGCCGCAGATCCCGCAGCAGCGTGGGCGAGCGTTTCCGCAGAAACGAGCATCCCTCACAATGCGCTCGCGCTCTGAATTCCGTGCGGCTCGTCTGCAGGACGATGGGAGCGTCCGGCACTTCTTCACGAACCATGCGAGCCAGATCGAATCCCGCATCGACGCTCAAGTCGCCGGCACGTGGAAATTCGACATCCGAAACCACCCCCAGCAGATACTCGCGATACTTCATCACCTGCCGCGCCGCGTCCTCGTAATTCGATGCCAGCAGAATCTTCGGACGCGCCCGCATGCGCACCAGCTTGTGCGCGACGTTCAATCCCTCGCTAAGCAGACGTCTGGACTGCGTAATTAATTCGGTGTAGATGGTTGGAAGAAAAGACGAGTAGTAGCGAATGTTGTCTTCGACCACCAAGATCACCGGCACCCCGATGGCGTGAGTGTCGTGTTCAACGTTGCGCTTGTCTTCAATGTATTTGACGATCGAAATCAGAATGCGGACATTGCCCTGCCACAGGAATATCTGTTGCAAGTCGGTGACGGGGTTGCGTGCCACGAAATTTTTGATCTCGCGATAGTCGTAGGCCAGCACGACCACGGGGACGTCGAGCCCTGCCGCTTTGACTTCGCGAGCCAACTGCGCCGCGTCCATGTCCTCGACTTCGAGGTTGGTGACGATCAGGTTGAATCGCGGTTGAGATCGCACCAGCTTTAGTGCCTCTGCGCCGGATGAAACGTGAGTGATCCCGGGAATCTGCTGCTGCTCGAGTTCGAGAGATTCTCCGATCAGCAACTCATTCAGCCGCCCGTCCTCGCGCAAGATGAAAGAGTCGTAGAGGCTGGAGACGAGCAGAATGTCCTGCACCCGAAAGGGCATCAGGTTCTCGAATCCCTCGAAGAGCCGCTCGGCGTCGACGATAGGGTCGGGGGTGTGGGTTAGGGCCATCTGCTGAGAACTCGACCGAACTATTTTAAAGTGTCATCCTGAGCGAAGTGATCGTTCGCAAAGCGAACGACCACGCAGTCGAAGGACCCCGTGGTTCTGACCTGACAATGCCGCCGCAGGAAATTTTCGCTTGGCAGCCTCGTGAAAACGCCTTGCTGCATTCATCTTGACCCATACTGATAAGGGGTCTGTCGACTCCGCGCTCAGGATGACGCTGCATTTCTTCTCTCACATAATAGTTGTGACTCCGCGTTTGGATGGCAGAGTTATTATTTGCCCTTGATCGACTCCCCGGCAAACACCATCTGCGCTCCCCACTTCTCCGCCAAGTCCTGCCAGCGTGGGTTGAGTTCTTCAATCAGAGCAATTTTCTTCTGCCGCCGCCAACCCTTCAATTGCTTCTCTCGGTCAATTGCTTTTCGAACATCATCAAAGCTCTCGAAGTAAACGAGACGATTGCAACCGTACTTGCTGGCAAAGCCTTCCAACTCACCGCTCTTGTGGTCTAAAACTCGCCGGTAAAGATTGTTGGTCATCCCAATGTAAAGAGTCCCCGCGCTGCTGCCGACGATGTAGACGCAGTAGCTGTGTTCTTTCACAAACTCACCGGCGCCATAGAGTTGTCATCCTGAGCGAAGTGATCGTTCGCAAAGCGAACGATCACGCAGTCGAAGAACCCCGCGGTTCTGAATCTGGCAACGCCGTCGCAGGGAATTTTCACTTGGCAGCCTTGTCGGAACGCCTTTCCACATTTATCTCAACCTACACTGACACGGGGTCCTTCGACTCCGCATCTGCTTCGCTTTGCGAAGCAGCCGCTGCGCTCAGGATGACACTGCATTAACTTTCTTCCACACAATAAGAGCGTCTGCACCCGGAAGGGCATCAGCCTCCCGGAGTCCTCTATGAGGCACTCGGGGTCGACGATGGGGTCGGGTTGGTGGGTTACGGGCATCTACTGAGAACTCGACCAAACTATTTTAAAGTGTCATCCTGAGCGAAGTGATCGTTCGCAAAGCGAACGATCACGCAGTCGAAGGACCCCGTGGTTCTGAACCTTACAATCCTGTCGCGGGGAATTTCCACTTGGCAGTCTCGTGAGAACGCCTTGCTGCATTCATCTCAATCCACGCGGATAAGGGGTCCTTCGACTCCGCATCTGCTTCGCTTTGCAAAGCAGCCGCTGCGCTCAGGATGACACTTTTTCTTAGCTGAAGAGAAGCCGACGCCTTTCATCGGCTGCCGGCGCGCTCGCGGAGCGCGGAGATCAGGCCCTTGCGGCGAATTTCGGCCAGGGGGATCTCGATTTTCGG
>Ga0116223_10004952_pt1 | contig 11399 bp, 9 predicted proteins | sample Sb_taG_3_FD_90092 | JGI IMG/M metagenome (GOLD analysis project Ga0116223, IMG submission 90092) | Peat soil microbial communities from Weissenstadt, Germany - Sb_50d_a_PC metaG | ecosystem: Environmental > Terrestrial > Soil > Wetlands > Peat | place: Germany: Weissenstadt | collected 2010-09-21 | reverse complement strand
GATATTACGAACGAAAGTCATCATGGCGTATTACCTATTTCCACAAAGTATATCGACAGAAAGGGTTACTGATGACGGTACAAAGGTTACTTACAGTGGGTATAGATCACCCTAAAGTAATACTCACCTCGCCTCAATTCCGTCCCCTGCTTGGGAAAAGTCTCCCCGAAATTACGGCCAGAGGGAGTGACGGGAGTCACCGATGATCTCCGGACGACGGCGAGCGATGCCCTCGAAAAGGGCTTGGCGCCGTGGAGCAGAAATGGAAAGTGCCAATTGTGATTGAGAGATTTTCTTGTAGAAGATATTTATATTCAATTGATTACAGCAAATAGATCGTAGGCCGCGAGTGTAGGCTGCGCGTCCGATCCAGCGACGCATAGCCTGGCTCGGGAACCTGGGGAATCAAGCCTTACTTTGGTTTCTGGCCATGACTGAAAGATGTCAGAAGGTAATCAGAAATGGGTCAATAGTAATCTAAAGGTTGGTATTCTCTCCTGCTCAGCAGGCTAATCAGAATCAACAGATCGTCTCTCCATCTCTATGAACCGCAAGCAAAGTAACCATCGTGCAAAGTAGTGTGCAGATAGGTCATTCCTCGTTGGCGCAAATGCAGAACCGCCTTCATCTGTCCCGGCCAGATCCGCGCGAAGGTACACTGACGCCGTCAGAATTCCGAAGGACCACTCATGCTGATACGGTCGCGAGCCCCCCTGCGCATTGGCCTCGCCGGCGGGGGGACCGATGTTTCTCCTTACTGCGATGAGTTTGGCGGCGCGGTTCTCAATGCCACCATCGACTACTACGCATACGCTTCCATCGAGCCGTTCGAGAACGGTCTCGTTCAAATCATTTCGAGCGATCGCGATCAGGCCGCGGAGTACCCGGCGACGCCCGAGCTGCCGCCCGACGGCACTCTCGACCTCCTCAAGCACGTACACAATCACGCTGTTCGCAAATTCAATGTTGGCCGGCCACTGAGCCTCAGGCTCACCACCAATGTTGATGTGCCTGAGGGCTCGGGCCTCGGCGCATCCTCCACGCTCGTCGTTGCCGCGCTTCGGGCCTACGCAGAATGGATGAACTATCCCCTCGATGACTACGAGCTGGCGCAGGACGCCTACTTCATCGAGCGTGAGCAGGCCGGTCTCCACGGCGGCCGGCAGGATCAATACGCTGCGGCATTCGGCGGCTTCAATTTCATGGAGTTTGGCCGCAACGGCAGTGTCCTCGTCAATCCGCTGCGCATTCGCGAAAGCGTCATCTCCGAACTTGAGGCGTCCATGCTGCTTTTTTATACGGGCGCCTCGCGCGCCTCATCGGCGATCATCGCCGAGCAGTCCAGAAACGTCGAGACGGGCAATGCCGAAGCCGTCCAGGCCATGCACGAAATCAAGCAGGAAGCGCTGCGCATGAAGGAGTCGCTCCTCCGCGGCGACTTCTGCCTGCTCCATGAAGTTCTGCGTTCAAGCTGGGAATCCAAGAAGCGCATGGCAAGCCAGATCGTCAACGAAAAGATCGAGAAGCTCTACGCTGTCGCCCTTGAAGCGGGGGCCTACTGCGCCCGGATCTCCGGCGCGGGTGGCGGCGGATTCATGATGTTTCTCACCGATCCGATGCGGAAAAACCGCGTCGCCGCCGCCCTGCGCGATTGTGAGGATAAGGGTGTCGTCTACGGCTGCCACTTCACCTATGTCGGCGCCCGGGCGTGGCCGGTCAAGTAGCAGAGCCGGTTCTACAGCACCAGCTTCGCAATCGCCGCCAGTTGCATGAACGATGTTCCCTCGTAGATCGTTCCGATCTTTGCATCGCGATAAAGTTTCTCCACCGGCGACTCTTTCACGAACCCCAACCCGCCCATCACTTCCACGGCCAGGCTCGCCACGTGCTCCGCCACATGCGATGTGAAGTATTTGCACATGGCTGCTTCCTTGCGGAATTCAAGCCGCGCATCCTTGAGCCGCGCCGCATTCAGAACCAGCAGTTTTGCGGCTTCAATCTCCGTCGCCATCTCCGCAAGTTGAAATTGCATGGCCTGGAACTCCACCAGCGGCTGGCCGAACTGCTTGCGCTCTTTCGCGTGTTTCACCGCATGTTCCCATGCACCTTCGGCCAGTCCCAGCATCTGCGCGCCGATGCCGATGCGCCCGCCGTTCAACGTCTCCATGGCGACCCTGTAGCCCTTGCCCACCTCGCCCAGCACCTGCGCCGCGGGAATCGCGCATTCATCCAGGGCAAGCTCGCATGTGCTCGAAGCGCGAATCCCCAGCTTGTCTTCCTTCCGTCCCACCACGAATCCCGGCGCGCCCTTCTCCACCAGGAAAGCCGTGATGCCCTTGTAACCAGCGCTCGCATCCACGGTCGCAAACACAATGAACAGTCCCGCTTCCTTGGCGTTCGTAATCCAGAGCTTGCGTCCGGTCACCACATAATCGCCGCCACGCTTCTCAGCGCGTGTTTGCAGCGCGAAGGCGTCCGATCCCGCCCCCGCCTCGCTTAATGCGTAAGCGCCCACGGTGTCCGATGCCAGCCTGGGCAGATACTTTTTCTTTTGCTCGGCCGTTCCCCAGCGCAGCAGGGCGCTCGCCACCAGCGTGTTCTGCACATCCACCAGCAGGCCCACCGATGGGTCGACAGCCGACAGCATTTCAACGGCGAGCACCGCGTCGAAAAATGTGCCTCCGCTGCCGCCAAACTCTTCGGGAATCTCAATCCCCATCAACCCAAGCGCGAACAGCTTGCGCAGCAGCGAAGAATCGATCTGCTGCTCTTCATCCATGCGGCGAACCAGCGGCGCAACCTCGTCGCGGGCAAACTGCCGCACCGTTTCTTGAAAGAGGGTTTCATCTTCGCTCAATTGGGTGATAGGCGCTACGGAAGAATGCGGGCTCAAGGCGGTCAGCCTCCAAACATCCGAACAGTATTATCACAGATGGTCTTGCAATGATATGCTTCGTTCGGAGTCGGCGGAAATAGCGCACGGAAATCCGCACATGCAGATAGAAAACCACGTCTTCCTTGTAACGGGCGGCGCATCGGGTCTCGGCGCGGCAACAGCGCACCTTCTTGCCACCGAAGGCGCGTCCGTCGTCATCGCCGATCTCGACAGCGCTGCGGGCGAAGCCCTCGCCGCCGAATTGGGCGACGCTGCCCGTTTTGCATTCACCGATGTGACGAGCGTGAGCGATGGAATCGCCGCAGTCGAATTTGCGCTCAGCGCCTTCGGCCATCTCCAAGGCCTCGTGAACTGCGCCGGCATCGCGCCCTCTGAGAAAATCGTGGGCCGCGACGGACCGCATCGCCTGGAGACTTTTGCAAAAACCGTGAGCATCAACCTGGTAGGAACCTTCAACATGATTCGCCTTGCCGCCGAGGCCATCGCAAAAGAGCCGCCTGATGCCGACGGCGAGCGGGGCGTCATCATCAATACAGCGTCCATCGCCGCATTCGAAGGCCAGATCGGCCAGGCTGCCTACGCTGCTTCAAAAGGTGGAATCGTATCGCTCACGCTGCCCGTCGCGCGCGAGTTGGCAAGGTGGGGCGTTCGCGTCGTCACCATTGCGCCCGGAGTTTTCGCAACGCCGATGGTGGCCGCTTTTCCGCAAGAAGTACAGGAGGCGCTCGGCAAAAGCGTTCCCTTTCCGCAGCGCTTGGGCCAGCCGGAAGAGTTTGCAGCGCTGGTCAAACACATCTGCGAAAACGTCATGCTCAACGGCGAGACCATCCGTCTCGACGGCGCACTGCGCATGACCCCACGTTGAAGGAGCTGCTATGGCAGCACTCGATCCCGTCGTCATTGTTGGCTCCGCCCGCACGCCCATCGGCGCGTTCCAGGGCGACTTCAAGGATCTGACTGCACCCGAGCTCGGCGCCGTCGCCGTTCGCGCCGCACTGGAGCGCGCGGCCGTTCCGCCTGACGCGGTGGACGAAGTTCTATTCGGCTGCGTGCTTCCCGCCGGCCTGGGCCAGGCGCCCGCGCGCCAGGCCGCTCTCGGCGCCGGGCTGCCGGTCTCAACCGCCGCAGCCACGATCAACAAAATGTGCGGCTCGGGAATGAAAGCTGTGATGCTCGCGCACGATTTGCTCCTTGCCGGCAGCGCAAAAGTCATGGTCGCCGGCGGCATGGAGAGCATGACCAACGCGCCCTATCTCCTCGAGCGTGCCCGCGCCGGCTATCGTCTCGGCCACGGCCGCGTGCTCGACCACATGTTCCTCGACGGCCTTGAAGATGCCTACGACAAAGGCCGCCTGATGGGAACCTTCGCCGAAGACTGCGCGCAGAGCTACGCATTTACCCGCGAAGCGCAGGACGAATTTGCTCTCGCTTCGTTAACGCGCGCGCAAAAGGCCACCGCCGACGGCAGCTTTTCTGCGGAGATCGTTCCCGTGACGGTGAAGACCGCAAAGACTGAGCGCGTGGTAACCCAGGATGAATTGCCGCAGAAAGCTGTACCCGAGAAGATTCCCCAGATGAAGCCCGCGTTCCGCGAGGGTGGAACGGTGACCGCTGCAAATTCCAGCGGCATCTCCGATGGTGCCGCCGCACTGGTGCTCATGCGCCGCTCCGAGGCCGACCGCCGCGGCCTCAAGCCCTTGGCAACGATCATCGGCCACGCCACCTACGCCAACACGCCTGCGCTCTTTCCCACCGCGCCCATCGGCGCCATCCGCCGCCTCTTCGAGCAGACGGGCTGGGCCCTCAACGATGTCAACTTATTCGAAATCAACGAGGCGTTCGCCGCGGTCGCAATGGCGGCGATGCGTGATCTCGACATTCCTCACAGCAAGTTGAATGTCCACGGCGGAGCCTGCGCGCTCGGCCATCCCATCGGCGCATCCGGCGCCCGCATCATGGTCACGCTGCTCGCCGCGCTCGCAAAATACAACCTGCATCGCGGAGTCGCCGCACTCTGCATCGGCGGCGGCGAAGCGACTGCAGTCGCGATTGAACGGACTATTTGAACAAAACTTGATCTGTCATCCTGAGCGCAGTTTGGCCCGTTTTCGGGCCGAGCGGAGTCGAAGGATCTGCGGTTGTCCTTCCGTCGCGGGGAATCAGCTTTTGAACACAGTCTCCGGCTGCCCCGGCGCAGCAGTACGCGGCGCCATCGGCATACTCCGGATGCGCGCTCCCGTCGCCGCAAAGATGGCGTTGCCCACCGCCGGCGAGAGCCCCACAATGCCGGTTTCGCCCGCCCCCGCCGACGGCAGATCCTTGCGATCCACCAGCACCACTTCAATCTGTGGTGCGTCGCTGAACCGCGGAAGCCGATACTGCCCGAACGAAGCGTTCTGAATGCGGCCATCGGCAAAAAGAATCTGCTCAAACAGCGCGCCGCCGATCCCCTGCACAATTGCGCCCGAAATCTGGTTGCGCAGTCCATCCGGATTCACAATCGCGCCCGAGTCCCAGGCCTGCACCACTTGCCGAATACGTACCTTCTTCGTCGCAGGATCGACAGCAACCTCGGCGCACGTCGCCACGAAGCCGCCCTTGTCCGTACCGCAAGCAATGCCGAACCCACGCTCCGGTGTTGACTTCGCGCTGCCCCATCCAAATTTTTCGGCAGCCGCTTTCAACACGGCAATCAGTCTCGGCTCGGTCAGATTTTTCAGCCGAAATTCCAGCGGATCCATCCCGGCCCCATGAGCGAGCGAATCCATCGCCGACTCGCGCGCAAAATGATTGGCGGCCGCGGCCAGCGAGCGATACGATCCCTGGCGCAGCGGAGAGTTCGCCGAATGGTATTGAATAATCTGATTGGGCACGTTGTACGGAGTGCCGATGGCAGCATTGCCTGAGTTGTAGTTGTGAAACTCCCATGCAACGAGCGTTCCGTCGCGCCGCGCCCCGCCCCGAATCTCAATCAAGCCTGCCGGGCGAAAGTACGCCCACGTAAACTCCTCACGCCGCGTCCACTCCAGCTTCACGGGCTTGCCGGCCGCTTTCGCCAGCCGCGCCGCTTCCACAGCCGCCTCGCCCGTATGCTTGCCGCCATAGCCGGAGCCCATATCCGGCTGGATCACGCGCACATTCTCCGCGGGAATCCCAAACGCCTGCACCAGCTCGTCGCGAACGCCAAACGGTCGCTGCGTTCCGGTCCACACCGTCAATTTGTCGCCATCCCACTCGGCCACAGCCGCGCGCGGTTCGAGCGGCGCGTGCGCAATGTATTGAACGGTGTACTGCTCCTCCGCTTTCACGTCCGCCGTTTCCATCGCTTGCGCAACGGAGCCGACAGTGTGCTGCCCCCTGTCTCCAAATCCATTTCCTGACCCGCTCTTCAGAACATCGAACAGCTCGCGATTCGAGGGTTGCGCGGGCACATCCCACTTGGCCTCGATCGCCGCGAGCGCATGCTGCGCGTCGAGTCGATGAGGCGCAACCGCGCCGGCAAAATCGCCATCGTGCACCACCGTCACTCCGGGAAGTTTCTCCGCCGCGCTTGTATCAATCGAAACCAGCTTCGCGTTAAAGCCATCCGGGCGAAGCACAGCCCCAAACATCATGCCGGGCCGCACGACATCTGACGGGTAGATATGTTTGCCAGTCACGAAGTCGCGCCCCTGCGCCTTGGGAACCGGAGTTCCTGCAATTTTCCACGCAGTAGCCGGCGTAAACGGGTCATCGCTCGCGACAATCTTCACCAGGTTCTCGCCGCGGGTGAGCTCGCCATAGCTGAGCGACCGCAGCATCTTCGGGTCAGTGACCTTCCCGGCAACAGCCACCAGCGTCGCTGCATCGGCATTCCAGCGCGCCGCCGCAGTTTCAATCAACATCTGCCGCGCGGCTCCAGCCATGTTGCGGAGCTCCGGCCCCATTGTGGGAGTCGTTCGGCTGCCAAACGTCCCCATGTCATAAGGCACGAGCGCGGTATCGCCCATCACCATCTCGATCGAATCAAACGCCACGCGCAACTCTTCGGCCACCTGTTGCGCAAGCGATGTCCGGATGTTCTGGCCCACTTCCACTTTGCCGGTGAACACTTTCACCTGGCCATCGGCGGCAATGTGCAGCCACGCGCTCAGATCCTTGGGCAGCGCGTGGTCGCCAAAGTTTCTGCCCGCTTCCTGTGCCACCGCTTTGGCGCTGACAAGGCCGACAAACAGTCCGCCGCCGAAGAGCTTCAGGAATCCGCGCCGATCCAGTTGCCACCCGCCGGGTGGAGTCCAGGAGCCGCCTTCGAAAAACTCCCGCTCGAATTCGTTGCGCGCGCTCATTGGCTCGCTCCCTCTGCGCCGTGCTGCGCTGCGCGCTTGATGGCCGCGAGAATGCGCGGATACGTTCCGCATCGGCACACGTTTCCGTTCATCGCGGTCACAATCTCGTCGTCGCTGGGATTGCGCTTGTTCTTGAGCAGCGCAGTCGCGCTCACAATCATCCCCGACGTACAGTAGCCGCACTGCAAAGCGCCCTCGTCGAGGAACGCCTGCTGCACGGCGCTGAGCTGGCCCTGCTGCTCCAGTCCTTCAATGGTGATGATCTTCGCATTCGCAGCGGCCGCCACAGGAGTCAGGCACGATCGCGTCGCGCGTCCATCCAGCAGCACTGTGCACGCACCGCATTGGCCTTCGCCACAGCCATACTTGGTGCCGGTGAGATTCAGCCGATTGCGCAGAACAAATAGCAGGGGCTCATCCGAAGGGGCGTCCACGCTCATGCGCGCGCCATTCACGTTCAGGACTAACTCGGCCATTGCCAACTCCTCATGTGGCCTGAGCTTGGAGCGATTTTTCGTTCAGGTCGCGCCTTGATGCATCCGGCGCCGGATTACAGTCTAAATCTACGCGCTTTACGCTGGGGAGGACGATCTGCCCTACACCCCGGCCAAAGCCGCACGCGAATATCCGGACTCTTGTCCCGCATCTTCCTCGGCGGGCCCACGCCCGTCCGCAGGCACGTGCGCCAGCTCCCACGCAGAGCGGTCTTTCAGCAATCGCGCCACAAATGCCGTGTGCATGGCGTGTCCCGCGCGCACGGCTACGACGTGGCCTTCCAGCCGGCGTCCGGCCAGCGCCAGGTCGCCGATCAGGTCCAGAACCTTGTGCCGCACGTACTCATCGGGAAAACGCAGCGGGCCGTTCTCCGGACCGCTCTTGCTCAGGATGATCGCGTTCTGCGCGCTTGCGCCGCGAATCAGGCCCATATCGCGCAGCTTGCCCTCGTCGGCCTTGTAACCGAAGGTGCGCGCCGGGGCAATAGCAGAACCGTAGGTCTCGGCAGCCAGATCGACACATGTTTTCTGCTGGCCAATCGGCGCAGGGAAGTCGATAGTGTACGAGACCCGGTAACCGGAACCGGGATAAACTCCGATGAATTTGTCACCGTCGCGGACTTCCACGGGTTGCAGCACGCGTAGAGTCTCTCTGCGGCGGCGCTGCTCGCGCACGCCCACGCGCAAAAACGCCTCCACATAGGGCAAGGCGCTGCCGTCCAGAATCGGCAACTCCAGGTTGTCGAGCTCGACAATCACGTTGTCGATGCCCATCCCGATAAATGCTGAAAGCAAATGTTCGGTGGTCGAGATCAGCACGCCCTGGCGCATTAGGCTGGTTGCGTAGCTCACCTTTGCCACGTTCCGCCCAATCGCCGGAATTTCGAAGTTATCGAGATCGGTGCGCCGAAAAACGACTCCCGAACCGGCAGGGGCCGGTAGCAACCTCATCATCACCGGCGCGCCCGAATGGAGTCCCACGCCTTCAAATTCAAGCGGTGCCGTAATCGTCTGTTCCAGGTGCGCGCGTCGAGCCAATCTGCTTCTCCGGGGCTGAAATCCTATCCGCTGTTCAGATTAGACCGAATGGAGAAATCGAGTGTTGTGGTATTTTTACCACACTATGCTGCAGCGAATGGACGGGAGCCTTCTCCGTTAACACCCCTGCCGTCCCGCCATAAACGTCGTAGAATCAGGGAGTCCGGCTACCTGAACGGTGTGCCACGGACGAAGGGACTATGAATGTTGAAAACCGCCGATTCTTCCGTTCCCATGCGCGCTTTGCTGGCCGGTGCCCGTCGCAACCAGGCCAAACTGATCGAGTTCACCCGCGCGCTGGTTCATTCAGAATCGCCGTCTGACTCGAAATCCGCAGTCGACGCCTGCGTGGCGCTTGCCGCCGCAAAGGCAAGGCAGCTCGGCGGCCGCGTCAAGCTGCACCGCCAGCGTAACTTCGGCGTTGTCCTCGAAGCTCGATTCGGTCCCCGAAAACGCGCCGCCGGCCCCATTTTGCTGCTCGGCCATCTCGACACAGTTTGGCCATTGGGAACTTTGAAGTCCATGCCCTGCCGCGAAAGTGCTGGTCGCCTGTGCGGCCCCGGCACACTCGATATGAAAGCCGGCGTGGCCATGGCTTTTACGGCGCTCCAACTCCTCAGCGAAGCCGACCTGCTCCAGCGCGAAGTCGTGCTTTTACTCAACAGCGAAGAAGAGATCGGCAGCCCGGTGTCGCGCCCCATCACTGAATCGATCGCAAAAACCTGCTCCGCCGTCTACGTGCTCGAGCCGGCGCAGGGCCTCGCGTATAAAACAGCGCGCAAGGGCACCGGCAACTGGCGCATCGAGGTGAATGGCGTCGCGGCGCACGCAGGCGTGGACTTTGAAAAAGGCGCGAGCGCGATTCGCGAGCTGGCCCGCGTGGTGGAACGTGTAAGCGCGTGGACCGATCTCAAGCGCGGCCTCACCGTCAGCGTCGGCGTCGCCGGCGGCGGCACAAAGAGCAACGTGATTCCCGCCCACGCATGGGCCGATGTGGATGTCCGCATTGCGCGCCAGGCCGATGGCCCGCGCATCACCAGAAAATTCACTGCGCTCAAATTCACAGACCCACGCTGCACGCTGGCCGTCACCGGCGGCATCAATCGGCCGCCCATGGAACGCAGCCGCGGCACGGTGCAGCTTTTCCGCAAGGCGCAGGCGCTCGCGCGCGAGCTCGGATTCCCGCTCGGCGAAGCCGCTACCGGCGGCGCATCCGATGGAAACTTCACCGCTGCGCTCGGCATTCCCACCCTCGACGGCATGGGAGCCGTGGGCGAGGGCGCACACGCCGCACACGAGTCCATTCTCATCGAGCATCTCGGCCCCCGCACCGCGCTGCTGGCGGGCATGTTGCTGGGCTGAGCGCATTCCCGCCCCGCCAATCCGGCCTGATAAACTCCGATGTGGAACACCGTTGGAGAATCATCCGATCATGAAACGAATCGCATTGATACTTGCCATGGCGGCATTTGCAGCCGCTGCAAGCGCACAAACCGCACCGAAATCATCAACTCCAGCTACTCCCAAAACGTCCACGCCCGCAGCCTCTGCAACCAAGTCGCCCACTGCCACCAGCGCGCCGGAGCCCTGGATCAAGCTTCCCCCCGGCGTCCCTCACATCGCTCACAGCCCCATCAAAATCCCCTTCACGCTGCGCTACGAGGACATCAAGGTCGGCAGCGGCCCCGAAGGCGAGTCCGGCAAGCTTTGGCACCTCAAGTACACCGGCTGGCGCGCGGCCGATGGCATTAAATTCGATTCATGGGACCAGCACCGCATGCCCTCCGTCAAGGACGGCAAGCCCGAGATGGGCCCCGACGGCAAGCCCAAGATGAACGATCCGGAACCGATCGCAATTCCGCAAGGCCTCGGCCGCGTGATCCCCGGCTTCGATTGGGGGCTTGATGGCATGAGGGTCGGCGGCAAGCGCCGCATCTTCATTCCGTGGCAACTCGCATACGGAACGCGCGCCATTCCCGACCGCCCGGACCATCCGGGCATTCCCGCCAAGGCGGACCTCATCTTCGACGTAGAACTCGTGGAAGTGACCGACCTGCCGCAGCCTCATCCCATGATGATGCCTCCGGCAAACCATCCTGGCCTTCCGCCCGGCACACCTCCCATTCATCCTGGGACCGGTGCAGCGCCTCAGCCCAACGCCGCGCCCACCCATCCGGCCGAGTCAGCGCCCGCACAGCCAGCGGCGCCTCAACAACAGCCTCCGCCAACGCAACCGCAGCAGAAGTAAAGCGGTTGCTCCGTTCTTGTCGGAAACTCCACATGGGTGCCCTATCCTAAACGCGTATTTGCGTTTAGGGTGGGGTATCGGCGAAGTTGGCGCACCGCACTTGAAGTCGTGTGATCCAGATCACCTACAGACGGCAGATCCCGAGCAATACTCTATTCATCGCATACAACCAGGCGGGATTTCGGGCAGACGATCGCCGCTCTCGCGCCTGTGTTCTATGCGCTAGATAATTTCCTCCCTCTTGAGGAGTCGGGCCCATGGAACTCATCCTTCGCGATCTGGGAATCAATAGCCTGAAAGAACACCTGAACACATGCAAGGATCATTGCGACTCTCTCGCCCGCGAATTCGCGTCGGCCGGCACGAGTCTCGAACAAACCGAGCTCGCCTTCCGCTGG
>Ga0116223_10004949_pt1 | contig 11404 bp, 10 predicted proteins | sample Sb_taG_3_FD_90092 | JGI IMG/M metagenome (GOLD analysis project Ga0116223, IMG submission 90092) | Peat soil microbial communities from Weissenstadt, Germany - Sb_50d_a_PC metaG | ecosystem: Environmental > Terrestrial > Soil > Wetlands > Peat | place: Germany: Weissenstadt | collected 2010-09-21 | reverse complement strand
CCCCCTGCTGATGCGCCTCCAACAACTTCCGTCGTAGATCGTCAGAATAGGCCTTCGCCATCTCTTGCTTGCAGCCGGATCGCCAGAGCTGGTCTATATTATCTCAGAAAATGGTCTAGCGCGACAGCCCCACTCGTGAGAGTAGGGACCGCCACAAATTCGCAGCCAAAAATCGGAGATTTCCTCGCAAAGACGCCGAGGCGCAAAAGAACCTAAGACTTTGTGTTTCATACTTAGCATCTCAGCGTCTTGGCGAGATCCGAAAGTCTAGCTTTCAGTGCTACGGAATGAAGAAGAAGTGACGTCGAAAGCGCAGGTGGAGCTTGATATCGGGCCAGAATTCGGTGAGGAGATTTGAGATCGCGTCGTTGCCTAGCTGCATGGCGTAGCGTTCGACGCCCTCGGAAGCCGACCGGCTGTCGGGATAGTACAACGCGGTAGCGGCGACGACGCCGGCGTTACCGGCGATCTCGGAGAAGTTGAAGCCCGTGCGGCCGTCGTCCTTGCGAGTAACCAGGATGCGAGAGGTGGCGTAAAACGTCCGGTGCAGAAACGTTCCGCTTCCCAGCCGGAAGAACCGGGGGTCCTCGTGCAGCAGGGTGGGCAGGATCGCTTCAGTGACATAATTGCCTATGATTTGGTCCCCCAGCCCGCGGGCATAGAACTTGGCGAATCCGGCGACCCCGCCGTTATGGCTGAAGCCGCCCGAGGCAAGCTGCGATTGGAAGGCATAACCCGCCAGCAGGAAGTAGTTCGGCCAGTCGAAGCTGTCGTTGCGCGCGATGTGGAATTTTTGGGACGGCGTGAGGGGCTGATAGCTTCCCAGAGTCTGGTCGGCGCGGTAATTGGGGATGAAACCGAACAGGCGCTTGGACACGGGATTGGATACCGGATCTGACGCCGGCTGCGGGGTTTCCAAGACGGCCGGCTCGGCGATTTCAGTGGCTTCGGCGTCCGGCGGCTCGGCGGCTGCGGGCGCGTCGAGAAAGAGCGGCTGCTCTTGAGCCAACGCTACTCGCCCCAGCGCACACACAAAGAGCGTAAATACAAAGGCCGACGGTAGTTTGGATCGCAGCGTGAGAGGTTTCAATAGCTGCTCTTCCCGGCTGTCATGGAGCGGTTCCCACCGGTGGAGTGTCGCAGGTCACGGCGAGAGGGCATACCTGTCAGCTGAAGCACCTATCCAATAGACGAAGAGCGCCCTAAAGCGGTTACATGCTGCAAAATCCTTAGGTGTCAGGCGATCGCCCGGCGCTTCCGGACCAAGAGGGCGAAGATCCCGGACAGCGCCAGCGCCCCGGCCATGCACCATTGGCCGCCCGAGTAACCTCCCGTGCGCGAGCTGAACCAGCCGATCAGATACGGTCCTGCGAATCCGCCCAGGTTGCCGAAAGAATTGATGAGTCCGATACCGGCCGCGGCGGCGGCTTCGCCCAGGAATGCCGACGGGATGGCCCATAGCGCCGGGTACGCCGCGACTACTCCAGCGGTGGCGATCGCATATAGGACCAGGGCAATCGGCACGCTATCCGAACCCAGCGCCAGAGCCAAAGCGGCCATGGCTACTCCGGCGATGATGCGGGGCAACGCGGCGTGCCAGCGGCGTTCGCCGGTCGAGTCGGAGTGCCACCCGCAGGCCAGCATCGCGGGCACGGCAAAGGCCGCCGGGATGGCGCTCAATAGCGAGGTCTGGACCGCGCTCAAGCTACCCAGCTTCTGAATCATCTTGGGCATCCACAAACTGAGGCCGTAGTTGCCGGCGGTGCCGCCGAAATAGGCCACCGCCAGCAGCAGCACGTCGCGATTCCGCAGGGCGTCCACCCAGCGAACGCTTTCGCGTTGCGACCGGGCCTGCTGTTCGGACGCCAGCGCGGCATTCAGCCAGTCGCGCTGTTCCGGTTTCAACCAGCGGGCTTGCGAGGGACGGTCGGTCAGGTAGAACAAGCTCACAACGCCGCACACCACCGCCGGAGCGCCTTCTAAGATGAGCAGCCAGCGCCATCCGGCCAATCCGGCCCAGTGGACGCTCATCAACGCGGCCGAAAGCGGCGCCGCCACCACCTGCGAGACCGGAATCGCGGCCATGAACATGGCCACCGCCTTGGCCCGGTCTTCGGCGCGATACCAGTGGCCCAGATAGGCGATGACTCCGGGAAAGAATCCGGCCTCGGTGACGCCCAGCAGAACGCGCATGACGTAGAACTCTTGCTTGGTGTGGATCAGCCCGGTGGAGGAAGCCACGCAGCCCCATACCAGCATGGTGGTGGCTAGCGCCTTGCGGGCGCTCCATTTTTCGACCAGCATCGCGCCTGGGATGCCTAACAGCAGGTAGCCGGCGAAGAAGATGCCCGAGCCCAGGCCGAAGACCGCGTCGGAGAAATGCAGATCGCCGGTCATTTGCAATCCGGCGAAGCCGATGTTGATGCGGTCGATGTAGGCGATCAGGTACAGCAGGAACAGGTACGGCATCAGCCGCAGGGTGACGGCACGGCGGGTGAGCGCCGGGAGGTCCCCGTCAGCGGCGCGCGCGGTGGAGGCGTTGGCGATTGGACCAGTCTATCGTGTTTCCGCGGCTTGGCGGCGCTTAGTTTCCCGCTGCTCAGGTCCCTGCCGGTCATTTTCCTGCCCGCTCAGGGCCGCGGTCAGTTCTTTGACTTGTTCCTCGAGCTCTATTTCCCGGGTGCGATCGACGGTCAGGCAATGATGGCCCACGAAGCGGGCGCGGTGGTCGTGCACCGCCACCATCGCCATGCTCAACCAGACTTGCGAGCCGTCGGGGCGTGTCACGAAAATGTCCATCGAGGCGATTCCCAGCAGCAGCATTTGGCGGTGCGCCCCGCTGACATTGTCTCGCTCCCGCTCGGGAAACATCGACAGCCAGTCCTGCCCATCGAGCGCGCCGCGATCGATTCCCAAAGACCCCGCCAAGGACGGATTCATGGAACCGATGGTGCCATTGGCGCGCACCCAGGCGACCCCACTCTGCACATGATCGATGGCGACTTTGGAGGAGTATAGCTGGTCGTCGAGAGGCTTCTGCCGGCGCAGGACGCGCCGCAGAGCGATGACCAGGACGGTTACTGCTGCAAGGAGGCAGAGCCAAAACATCGCCGGACTTAACTCCAAGCTGTCTATCGGCCGAATGAGGTTAACGCTTTAGCTGGCCTAGAGGAAAGGAGTAAGGCCCAGTGGGGCATTGCGCAGGATCCCGCGGGGATCAGGTGGCGAAACAATTGAGGCTGTTCATGGCCTGGGAACGCCTCTTGTGGGGGCAGGTTGCCAACTGTTGGCAACCTGCGGCCGATTGTCAATCGGCCTGTACGTGGGTCCGCCCATCGACAGGCGGGTTAACAACCCGCCGCAGGATGCCATCCTGCCCCACCATCTCTATCGCGCTTCCAAGGTCTTCAGGCGGCCCAGAGCCGCGGTCAGTTCCTGGACTTTTTCTTCCAGCTGCTTTTCCCGCGTGCGGTCCTCGGCCAGGCAATGATGCCCCACGAAGCGAGTCTTAGGTCGTGCACCGCCACCAGGACCATGTTCAACCAAGCCGGCGAACCGTTCGCCCGTTCGATATGGACATCGAAGGCGGCGATCCCCTGCAGCACCAGTTGGCTGCGCACCTCGCGCACCTTGGCTCGCTCCCGCTGGGGAAACAGAAGCAGCCAGTCGTGCCCGTCGAGCTCGCCAGGTTTGATTCCCAGGATCGCGGCGAAGGCCAGATTCATGGAACCAATGGTGCCGTCGGCGCGCACCCAGGCCACCCCGCTATGGACGTGATCGACAGCCACTCGAGTGGAATACAACTGGTCGTCCAACGGTTTCTGCCGGTGGACCACGCGCCTTAAAGCGATGGCCAGTACGGTGACGGCTGCAAGTAGATAAAGCCAAAGCATCGCGAGTTGATCTCTAAGCTTCGTATCGACCGATCAGGGCAGGACACGAGTTGAGACCTAAGGCAAAAAGGTTAGGTGCAGCGCGGCCCCGCGCCGGCGCTGGCGATCAGATCCGGTCAGCCCGCCAGCAGGTGGCGGAATTTGGGCTGATCATAACCCGGGAACACGGCGCTCAGCTTGGTGTTGCCCAGATGGCGCTGGACCAGCTCGCCGAGCACGTCGCGGAAGTCCGTGGTCAGATTCAGGTCGCGGCCTTCGTAGAGCTGTTCCTGCTCCAGGCCGGGCCAGGCGCCGTAGACTTTGCCGCCCCGGATGGGACCGCCCATGGCGAACATCACGTTGGCGTGGCCATGGTCGGTGCCGCGGGTGCCGTTTTCCTTGGCGGTGCGCCCGAACTCGCTCATGGTTACGACGACGACGTCTTGCATGCGGTCGCCCAGGTCGGTGTGGAACGCGGCCAGCGCTTGCCCGCTTTCTTCAAGAATAGACGGCCTCCGCAAGATTTTTCGCTCCCCATCTGCCGTTCAGGACTCCACCGCACTATGCCGATGGTCTAGGATGCAGAAAATAAACGTGTAAACTGGACTTTTCGCTTGCGTCCCCGCCCCCCAATCGAGTAGCCTGAGTGAGCCATGGCCAGCAAATACCTCGCGCTTACCGCCGTCCTAGCCGCCTGCGGGGTCGTCACCCTCACCGCGCGACTCGCCGCCCAGCCCGGCGACCGGCCCGCCGTCTTCACCGCCCAACAAGCCGCTGGTGGCCGCGCCGCCTACGAGGAAACCTGCGGAAAATGCCACACCCCCTCGCTCACCGGCCGCAAAGGCGATCCCGGCGAGTTTCCCGCCCTCACCACCCTCCCCGCCGATTGGCAAAAAGTCGTGCAAGACGCTGGAGGCCGCGTTCCCCCGCTGGTCGGCGCGAGCTTTATGGCCGTCTGGGGCCCCCGCACCACCAAGGACCTCTCCCAGCGCATCAAAGAAGCCACCCTCGGCGGCTTTCCTCCCCAGGGCGCGACTGCGGAGACGGCGCTCGACATCGCCGCCTACGTCCTCCAGTCCAACGGCGCCCGCGCCGGATCGCAGCCGCTGACCGCCGACATCGCGGTCCCGGTAAACTCCGTCGCGCCGTAGAAACGGCGCCCGCAACCTGCTTGGCGCATCATTACTTCATCTGAATCCTCAAACCCTGTAGGTATGGACCACCACAATCGTGATGATGTCGTCAATCATGCCGATTGCGTGCCACCTCTGCTCGCCATCATCTATTCTTTCAACGAACGACACACAGAAGGGACCTTCCAACGCCAGTCGAGCCGTCTCGAAGGCAACACCGTGCTTCGCGGTGTTGCGACCGTTCTTGACCTCGCCCCACTCGAATCTCCTCACCCTGTACCTACAGTACATACATCGTCCTCAACTGAGCAGATCTGATGCAAATTCTAGTTGCGGCGGATGAGCGCGCAAACGGGCAGGCGTACCGTGAGAATCGCTGAGCGTAATCAACCGGCGATCAACTGCCGAAAGTTGGGCTGCTCGTAGCCCGGGAACACGGCGCTCAGTTTGCTGTTCCCAAGATGGCGCTGGACCAGTTCGCCGAGCACGTCGCGGAAATCCGTGGTCAAATTCAGGTCGCGGCCTTCGTAGAGCTGTTCCTGCTCCAGGCCGGGCCAGTCGCCGTAGACTTTGCCGCCCCGGATGGGCCCGCCCATGGCGAACATCACGTTGGCGTGGCCGTGGTCGGTGCCGCGGGTGCCGTTCTCCTTGGCGGTGCGGCCGAATTCGCTCATGGTTACGACGACGACGTCTTGCATGCGGTCGCCCAGGTCGGTGTGGAACGCGGCCAGCGATTGCCCGAACTCGCCTAGCAGATTGGCGAGCTGGCCCGCGGTGGATTTGGCGGCGACCTGGTTCACGTGGGTGTCCCAGCCGCCCACGTCGGTGAACGCGACCTCCAGTCCGACGTTGGACTTGATCAGACGGGCGATCTGGGTCAGGCTCTGTCCCAGGCGCCCGTTGGGGTACTTCGCGCCGTTGGCGGGCGTGTACTGCTGCTTCTGGATGGACTGAATCAGCTTGACGGCTTCGAACGTTTCCCGGCCGGTGCCGTTCAGAACCTGGTCGCGGGTGTTGGCGTACATGGCCTCGAAGACGTCGGAGCCCTTGGGATCGCGGACCTGGAATTCGCCCAGGTTGTTGATCGCTACGGCATCGTTGCGTCCGCGGAGGGCGCGGGGTAGCGCGGGGCCTAGGCTGACGGCTCGGATTGGCGATGGCGCTCCTTTACGGTCGCGGTTCGGTGGCGCTGCGGGGAGGGCGCGATTCAGCCAGCCGTCGGTGGTGGCCTTGAGCCCCGGTGTGCCGGATTCCATGTAGTCCTGCGCGTCGAAGTGCGAGCGGGTGTTGTCGGGCGAACCGGCGGCGTCGATGATGGCTAGCCGGCCGGAGTCGTAGATCGGCTTGAGCGTCGCTAACGCGGGATGGAGGCCGAAGAAGCCATCCAGATCGACTGCGGATTCGGGCGTGCCGTTGGGCTTCGGAATCGCCAGGTTGGGGCGGAGGTCGTAGTAGCGTTGCTCGCCGAAGGGGACCACTACGTTCAAGCCGTCTACGGCGCCGCGCTGGAAGATCGCTACCAGGATTTTCTTGCGCGGACTGGGCGCGTCCGCGGCGTACAGCGCTCGGGAGAGCCACGCGGGGGCGGATCCGATGCCGAACATGGCTAGGGCTGAGTTTTTTAGAAAAGTGCGGCGGTTAGGCATGGTGTATCTCCTTTGGTTAGCTGTGGAGCATGCACTTGTGCGTGCCACGTCGCGACTCATCGCGACGCTGGGCGGTGTTGCGCACGCTCGCCGGGCGTCGGCACGAGTGCCGACGTGGCACGCACGAGTGCGTGCTCCACGAGTGCGTGCTCCACATGACAGTCATCTCCTTTGAAACTCCGGCGAGCCGATTACTAGGCCGGCTACCATCGCGGGCGTCGGGCCGCCTTTTTTGCCGGCTTGTAGAGCCAGCGCTTTCTGGATCGCGTCCAGCGTTTGCGGGCTGGGCGGGCTGAACAAAAGTCCTTGTGCCACCGTTGCCGGAGTGGCCACCTTGGGCTCGTGTTTACCCGCGGGCTTGGCCGCTAGCTTGTCCCCAAACTGGGCTGTGTCCACCTTCACGCCGGGCACGCGGTTCTGCGCCAACTGCAGGGCGAAATTCATGCGGCCTAGCAGCGACGCGGAATTGGTCCACTCGGCGTTGGCGCTCGGGTATCCGGTCGGTTCGAGCTTGCGGTACAGCGGCTCGCCTAGCTGGGCGATTTGATTCGCCAGCGGGGTCGCGTAATCCACTTCGGCGCCGGTGGCGCGCACGGCGCTCACGATCATCTCGAAAGGCGTTTTCATTTTGGCGCGAAACGCTCCGGCGGAGAGGAATTCCTTGGAGTCGAGCATGGTTTCCAGGACTGCGCGGATGTCGCCCTGGGTTTCCGTGAACGTCTTGGCCATATGGTCGAGCAGCGCGGGCGGCGGGTCGTCGGCGACGAAGCGCTGGGCTAGTTTTCTCGAAATGAAGCGCGCGGTGGAGGGATGCGCGGCGAGAATATCGAGCACCTTCTCGCCGTCTTCCTGGCCGCCACCGGCCGGGATGGTCACGCCCAGTACGACTTTCTCGCCTTTGTCGTGCACGCGGTCGTTGAAGTAGAAACCGCCGCCCTGGTTGGGCTGCCGGATGGTCCAGCCGGTAAAGCAACGCGCGACCTCGATGATGTCCTTCTGTGTATAGCCGCCGTCGACGCCTAGCGTGTGCAGCTCCATCAGCTCGCGCGCGTAATTCTCGTTGAGGCCGCGCGTGGGCCGCTGCTTGCCTTTCTGATTGGGGCGCGGAGCCTCCGGCGCGACGCTCTGCCAGTTGTCGAGGTAGAACAGCATGGCGGGGCTGATGGCGGTGGCTTCGAGCAGATCGCGGAACTTGCCCAGCACGTGCGGGCGGATGGATTCGCGCTCATACGTAGGCACCAGAATGCGCTCGGCGCCTTTGTCCAGGAAGACGTTGAAGTGGTTGTACCAGAAATCCACCAGCTCTTCCTGAAGCTGGCGGTTGCTGTAGACGGCGCGGTAGAGCTTGGCTTCGTTGAGGTCGTAGGCGACCGCCTGTTGCGGAGCGTTGGCCACCACCAGGCGGCGGCGCATCACCGGATCGGCCACGGCCATCAGTTGCTGGCGTAGCCCTTGCGGCATGGCGATGATGGCGTCGTCCATCTGCTCTTCGGGGATGGATTCGAGCGCCGCGCGGCGCTCCTCCGGCTTGCCGTTGCGCAGAGTCTTGATTTGTTCGACGGTAAACAACTCCTCGAGCGGGCGCACGGGCCGGGCAGCCTCGCTCTCGGGCAGATCTTTGCGGAATTTGTAGCGGCGGACCAGGCGCTCAACGGCCGCGCGGGCCACTGGATCTTCCGGCGGCTGCTGCAAGCCCAGGGCGACGGCTCGGATCATCTGCGGAGTCGGGTATTTTGCCACCGCCTCGGCCTGGTCGATGCGCAGGGAATCGAGCGGCTCCAGGCGCTTTGCCAGGGCCGGGTTTTCGGGGATGCGGTCGGGATGAAGCTGGAGATCGATCCACTTCTTGATCCCCAGTTTCTTCACTTGCGCAGCGTCGCCGGGGCGCGGACCGAACGTCAAACGGTCCAGCACATGGATGATCTGTTGGTCGTGCGCGAGCCTTTGATTGAACAGATGATAGTCGGGCTTGTTGGCGGACGTGCTGGCGACAGTGCTCCCGACGAACGTTGCGGCACACAAAATCGCCAAGCCTGCTCGAAACTTCTTCATGACTGCGGGGGCCTCTACTACTATCTAACGCAATTGCGGGGAAAAAGTTATCATCCTAATGCCTGGACGGTATGCTACGGGGTTCACCTTACATAGATCTGGACGATCACGCCGGATGCGACGCCGCCTCAGCCGACACTCGACGCTTCCAACTCCGCGGACAGTGCCTCCCATTGCGCCACTGTTGCGTCCAACTGGTTGCGGCGCGACGATACCAGCTCGCTGAGCCGCATGGTTTCCTCGACGCTCTTGAAGTCCGCCAACGCGGCTTCGTGCTGCGCGATCTCGGACTCGAGTTGCGCTACGCGGCCTTCGACTTCTTTGAGCCGGTCCTGAAGTTTGCGCAGCTTCATGGGGTTGGTGCGCTTCCTGGAATCGGCAGGTTCGCCGGCTGAAGCCGGCGCTACCATGGCGGGAACAGGGGGAGCGGTGGTGGCGGATAACGCTTCGGGGCCGCCCTGCTTGCGCCACAAATAGTCTTCGTAGTTGCCGGGGAACACGTGCACGTGGCCGTCTTCGATCTCGAAGATGCGCGTGGCCAGGTTATCGATGAAATAGCGGTCGTGCGAGACGAACACCACGGTGCCGGTGTAGCCGCGAAGGGCCCCCAGCAGCACGTCCTTGGCGCGCATGTCGAGGTGGTTGGTGGGCTCGTCGAGCAGCAGAAAGTTGGACGGCGCCAGCAGAATCTTCGCCAATGCGTAGCGGTTGCGCTCGCCGCCGGAGAGCACGCCGATCTTCTTGAACACGTCCTCGTCGCTGAACAGAAAGCAGCCCAGCAGTGTACGCAGCTCGGTGGTGGTGGCGCGGGTGGAGGCGCGGCTTAGATCGTCGAGCAGGCGGCTCTCCGGGTCGAGCTCCTTGTATTGGTCCTGGGCGAAATAATCCGGCATCACGTTGTGACCCAGCGTGTAGCTGCCCGTGGTCAGCGGCTCGGTGCCGGCCAGCAGCTTGATCAGCGTGGATTTACCCGCGCCGTTGATACCCACGAGAGCAATGCGGTCGCCGCGCTCGATGATGAACTCGGCGCCGCTGAAGACGTGTTTCGCTCCGTAAGACTTGGAGACGCCCTTGAACTCGGCCACGATGCGCCCGCTGGGCTTGGGCTGCGGGAAGCTGAAACGGATGGTGGTCTCGTCGGGCGGGATTTCGATGCGCTCGATTTTTTCTAATTCCTTAATCCGGCTTTGTACCTGCTTGGCCTTGGTGGCCTGGTAGCGGAAGCGGTTGATGAAGGCTTCCAGTTGTTCGATGCGCTCGCGCTGATTGCGGTAGGCGGCTTCGAGTTGCGCTTTGCGCTCGGCCTTCTGGCTCAGGTACTTTTCGTAATTGCCGCTGTAGAACTGGACGCGTTTGTTCCAGATCTCGACGGTGCGGTTGACGGTGACGTCCAGGAAATAGCGGTCGTGCGAGATGAGCACGCAGGCGTGGGGATAGTTCGCCAGGTAGCCTTCGAGCCAGTTGCGGGCTTCGAGATCCAGGTGATTGGTGGGCTCGTCGAGCAGCAGCAGATTTGGTTTTTCGAGCAGGAGCTTGGCCAGCGCCAGGCGCATCTGCCAGCCGCCGGAGAACTCCTCGGTGCGGCGGGTCCAATCCTCTTTGCCGAAGCCCAGGCCGTTCAGGACGGAGCCGACTTGCGCTTCGATGGCGTAGCCGTCGCGATTGCGGAATTCGGTGTCGATGGCGTGCATGCGGTCGGCGGCGGCGGAGTATTCGTCGCTGGCGGGGTCCAGTTCGGCGAGGCTATGGTGGAGAGATTCGAGTTCCTGCTCCATCTCGCGGAGGCCGGCGAAGACGCTCATGCATTCGTCGAAGACCGAGCGCCCGGAGAGCGACAGGCCGTCCTGCGGTAGATAGCCTTTGGTGATGCCTTTGGTGAAGCTGATGGAGCCGTAGTCGAGCGTTTCCAGGCCGCAAAGGATTTTGAGCAGGGTGGTTTTGCCGGTGCCATTGGCGCCCACCAGGCCGGTGCGCTCCTTGGGCGTGATCAGCCAGTCGCAGTCTTCAAACAGAAGCTTGTGGCCGAAGCGTTTTCCGGCCTTTTGCAGTTGGATCATGAAAGAGGATCTAAAACGATTTTAGCGGTAGGGGCGAGGCCGCTGCGACGAATCGAGTCAGGCTGGGCTTCTGTCCGCCCGGAGAATTGGGGTCAATCCCTACGTTTCGGGAGCTGCGAGGACGAGGTTACTGTGGGTGCTCCACGGATACCATCGCACCAGTCCTCCTCCTGTGGCTTAGAAACCAGAGGCAGGCTGCCATTGCGAAAAGACCAAGAGTCCCGAGTGTTACCAGCCGGGCGTGAGCCAGTATTTCGGGCAGCACGAGGTGCAGGAAGCGGAGCACGTCTTTCGCGGCATCGCGAACGTCTTCAAAAAGCACACCCATCTCAAAGGAGACCAGAAATGCCGCCGCATAGAAGACCCTGGGGGCCGCGTCCGCTAACGCGAGCACGCGCATCGCGAGTCTGGGCCGCAGCGCCTCAACCTTGAGCGCCGCCCACACCACCGCGATTCCGATCACGGCGCCCGCGACGAAATCGGAGGCCCAGTGGATACCCAGGAACATCCGCGGCAAGCAGATCCATACCAGGGCATACAGCATCGCCGGAAGGGCCAGCCGGCGCGATAGATACGCGAGCCCAAACGCGAGAGCGAAGAAGAAGGTCGCGTGATCGCTCGGAAATGCGCTCCAGTCCATGAGT
>Ga0116223_10004944_pt1 | contig 11416 bp, 6 predicted proteins | sample Sb_taG_3_FD_90092 | JGI IMG/M metagenome (GOLD analysis project Ga0116223, IMG submission 90092) | Peat soil microbial communities from Weissenstadt, Germany - Sb_50d_a_PC metaG | ecosystem: Environmental > Terrestrial > Soil > Wetlands > Peat | place: Germany: Weissenstadt | collected 2010-09-21 | reverse complement strand
AGATTCATGTTGTCGTTGGTTGACATCAAAGAACAAACTGACTTCAGGGTTTGCTGGTAGCTGGCGCAGCCGCCTGTGGTAATCGCCGTCGCGAAGGCTCGTGTGGCGCCAAGTTCCTTCTGGATGTAGCCTGCCGCGCTCCAGGTGGGTGCGATGTAGTCTTCGGGAATGCTGGTGAAGCCCACGATTACGTCGATCTCGCCGGGATCGATCCCAGCCTTTTCCACCACGCGCCGGCAAGCCTTGAGCGCGACGCTGGAGGCTGACTCCTCGCCCGCCACATGAACGGCCTCAATGCCAATGTCTCGCTGGAAATCGACATTGGCAGCGAGCGCCACTTCTGGCGTTTTCTCGTCCCGAAACACTTCGGTCAAAGGCTTTCTTTTCGGCGGCAGATAGTAAGCCGCTTCGAGAATGCCAATCTTCGCGAACATGTGCGATCCCCCAAGCAACCGCCAACCCTAAACTCGGATCAAGCTTGCGCCTGCCATAAATCCCATCCCATGTGAGCAGATGAGGATGTAATCTCCCTCGCGCACCGCCCCGTCGCCCACCAAAGACAGATAGTTCAAGACCAGATCGTTACCCTGTAAATGCCCGTGCGTCGCCAGGTTGGACGTGCAAATCTGTTCCGCTCTAAGTCCAAAAGCCTCTCGAAACGCGCTCTGGTCTTCTGCAGAAATATTTGGGTACACCACATACTTGATATCCGTAAGCCTCAAACCCGCTCGATCCAGAAGGTTTTCCGCGAGTCGTAACATGGTCGCGTTCTTGGGCGCCGCCTCGTAGCGCGCTTGGTCCAGCACCATGCGGTAAAGAGCGGGATCTTCTGGATTAGCCAGACATCCTCCGGGGATGTAATACACGTCATGATTGGCGCCATCGGACAACAACTCCGTGCCTAACACCATTCGGCCTGACGCACCGCGCTGTAGCAGAACCGCGCTCGCGCCATCTCCCATCACGCTCACTGGCGATGCGGGATTCAGCACCCGGTTTCCGGGGATGGTCACGTCTCCCGCAACCAGCAGAGCATATTTCATCTTCTCGTCGGCCTCGAGCATGGCGGCGGCAAAGTTAAGTGCCACCAGGAAATTGGTAGAGCCCCCGCCGCTGAAACCAACCGTGAAGGCTTTCTCCGCTCCCACTTCCTTCTGCACTTCGCCGCTCATGTTCCACACCGGAACCATCCACTTCTGAGGCAAGATCGTGTAGTCCACTACGACGTCAACGTCCGTGCCTGAGACGCCTGCCAGTGCCAGAGCCTCAAGCGAAGCGGCCACAGCTAGATCGGAACCCTTGTGCCCACTGCAGATCGGAACCTGTTCGACGCCCAGACGCGTTACGGTCTCAGGAGCCAGGTGGAGGCTTTCCTCCAGAAATAGTTCCTGGGTGGTGCGCCGGTGCTCGGGAAACCGGCAGGCCGCAGACACGATTCCGGCTCTGATTGGGTCAGTTGTGTTCATAGCAGTAGCCAAGCTTTCGAGGGGGGAGGGAAAACGTTGGGTGACAATAAGTCAAAAGCACTCTGCTGTCAAGGAGTATTGGCTCGGCGGCTAGAGAAAAAAGTAAGCTACCCGAGGAGCGCACGGGTCCCGGTTCAACGTTTACCGATTCTACGGCACCATGCTATGGCCCCTCTCCCTAAAGGCCAACTCACTGGGGATTACGGCCCGCTGACACGGCCTTCACTCCCTTTCCCGAGAGGCTGACGATTTGCGGACTGCTGCTCGCGTCGTCCGTTATGGTGAGTGAGCCAGTTCGCTTGCCAACAACCGTTGGAGTAAACGTAACGGAGACTTTGCAGTTTCCGCCGGCTACTACCGTCGAGCCGCAGTTGTTCTTCTGTGCGAAATCGCCCGTCGTCACGATACTCGAAACAGCGAGAGGGATTGCCTGATTGTTGGTGACGGCCACCGACTGTGCATGACTGGTTGTTCCGACCACCTGATTGCCGAAAACCAGACTACTGCTTGAAAGAAGTACGAGTTGCGCGGGATTCAAGAACCAGGGGCGCGTCGAGTCGTCCGTTTTGAGAAAAGTCAGGAACAGATTGGCGTCTTTTTCCCGGCCCATGGGCGCGCTGGGATGACCACCGTCCAGAAAATCCTGACAGGTCCATACCAGTCCGTCGCTGCGCGCAAGCATTCCGTTCGCCCAATCGTAGCCCTCCCAGGAAAGCCACGGCGCGCGAACAGCACCTTTTGCGGGATCGAAATTCAGAGCAGCGAGTCCGTTGATTTGGTCCTGAATCGCCCACTTGATGGGAAACCCGGTCTGGTAGGAATTAGGTTCCCCGTCTTGTGTGCTTTCCGTAGTGTTTCCATACCCTCCATAAATACGGGACGCGTAGTAGGCGAGCTTGATGTTTGGAAATAGAGTGTGCAGATTCTGAGCGATGCTCTCAAGGTCAGCCTGAGTTGCGGCCTCATCCGCCGGGAAAGTCCCGCTTGGGATATCAAATGCTTTAATCCACGCGGCGACAACCTGGTTCGCAGTGACTCCCGCCTGGGGCAAGAGAATACTCGATAGGGTGGACCAGGCTCCCGTTGTAATATCCGCCCAGTCCGAAGCCACCAGGGCGTCTTGGGCCCCATTCACAATCACCAAATGCGCGTTTGTCGACGGGTCTGCACCGGCGTCAACGAGGAATTGCATAAACTCCTGCTGCGTTTCCGAGTTGCCAATCGAAATCAAGACATACTTACCATTGGGGTCCGGGTTGCCATTGGCGTCCAGCGGTTGGATGCCTTGGGCAATACTCACCCCGGCGGCATCGTGATCCGCCGGCCGCACATTGCTTCCGTTCGGATAGAGTCCTCCTTCTTCGCCCAGGTAAGTGCCGCTGCCAAGATCATTAATCGGAATGAGCGGAGCGGATGAATTGGGATAAACGATGTTATTGCAGTCTGGTAAGGCTGGAGCGGTCGCGACCGGCAGCACAAGTGCTGAGTGAGCGGTCTTCACCGGAGAACTGGAATCGCTCGCCTGCACTGTAAAAGGATAGCTTCCCACAGCCTGAGAAGACGCGATCGTGCCCGTGATACTGCCCGCGCTGGTGAGCGCCAGTCCGGGAGGCAACGAGGAACCCTTTGCTAAGCTCCATGCATACGGAGGTGTTCCGCCTGCAGCCAGCAGGTTCGCCAGGTACGGTGCGCCCGTGCTGGCGGAGGGCAGAGTAGGAAACGCCGTAATCGTGAACGCACTGGATTGCACTACAGTTCCCGATAGACTTACTGCTTTGGATGGCAAAACATCGAACGAAAGTGTGACCTCCCCAGGAAACGAACCCACGAACGCTCCCGACATTGAGATCTGCAGCGCAGTAGAGGCTCCGGCATTCAACGTGACAGCAGAACTGAACCCGCTAACTGTGAACGGCGGATCCGCGTTAACCGTCAGCAACTTCATCGTACTGGTCCCGGTGTTAGTGACGGTGAGTGATTGAACGGCACTGGTCTTTCCCAGAGAGACGCTGCCAAAGTCCAGGGCAGAGGCGCTGAGAGTCGCGACCGCCCCGGTGGTCAATCCTTGACCGGAAAGGGGAACCACTTGCGGACTCACTCCCTCGATGTTGATGGTCAATTGTCCGCTAAAGCTTTGGGCAGCATCCGGAGCAAACTCAATCGTGAAATACATTGCCCGCTCTGGCCCGAGGACCGCGGGGGCGTAACCATTTACCAGCTGAAACTCCGCGGGCCCGAGGGTGAAGCTGTTCAAGGTTAAATTTGTAGTTCCGGTGTTCAGAAGGGTAACCGTGTTGTGGCTGAATGTGCCGACAGTCTGCGAGCCGAAAGCAAGCGAGGGCGGCGAAATGGTAAAGGTTTGAGCGCTGGACGAAATCGCTCCCACGCAGATCAAACTACACACCACCACCATGAGCGTCCATGGCTTGCTAGAGCCACTGGCGACCGGTTCGGACCAGTTGACGGGTACTTCGCGGCACCGGGAAAACCGTTTCATGGCAACGCGTCTGGAAAGACGCGACTGATTATCCGTCCATACCATCGAGGCGTCAACTTGCAAGAAATTGCAGTTCTGAGGATTTAACCGGGCGAGCCAGCGGCCCGAATCGATCCCGGTCGCGGCAGTCCACTGGAACCTCACCCTGGTACAAAGAGTGACGGTCGCGTTCGTAGTAATTTCAAGTTATCATTTCAGAGAAATCGGTACTGTACCGCTGGCTGGAATCCGGAAACAGTGGCCAACCATTTTGGTGGAATCATGACGATCAACGTTGGGCCGACACGTGACGGAAGCGACGACTCCCCACGCTTTCAACCAATTGAGCGCTTGAAAGTTTACTTGTTCGGGGCAACCGTAATGTTTGCATCGTTTGGGATGGGGGAAGCGGTCTACCGACTTTTGTTTTCAGAATTTGACGGCGCGACCGATCGCATTCCGATTGAGGCTTTGTTCGGTTTGGTTTTTGCCTGGTTCGCCACTAGGTTCATTGGCGATGCTTACCGGAATCGGAAGCAGAGGAGCGCCAGGCTTAACTTCATTTCTGCTCGGAATCATCAAATCCGCGGCGCTCTGGAAGCAATCACTCCGTTCGCCCACCCGGTGAAGAACCAGCAGTCGATCCGAATCATCCGCGAAGAGGTGGATAGGATTGAGTGGGCATTGAAGGAGATCTTGCCGCGCTAAGCTTCTCTGCCACGCTGGAACTGAAATACTGACCTCCCTGGGGCAACCATTTTTCAGGTCGCCGGATTCTTATAGCTGCTGTATCATTCCCGAGAGAAGTCCCATGATGAGGCGCCTCTCCGCTTCGGCTTTGCTTCTCTTGTTCTTGTGCCTCCCCCGGCTCGCGGTCGGGCAGGCGGCTTCCCTTAGCGGCACGGTCACCGACAAAACCGCGGCGGTTGTGCCTCAGGTGAAAATCACCGCCCGCAACCTTGCCACCAACGTCTCGCGCAGCGCTGCGACGGACGGGTCCGGGAGCTACCGGATTACGAGCCTGGTTCCGGGAATCTATGATGTGCTCGTCCAGCGGTCGGGCTTCAAGACGGTGGAGTATTCCCGCGTAGAACTCACCGTGGGCCAGGTCCAGAACCTCAGCCCGACGCTGGTGCCGAGCGCAGCCGCTGAAACCATCACGGTCCACGGCGAAGAGGTAGCGCCGCTGGATTTGGACGATGCTCAGATCGGAAACATCGTCAAGAGCGAGCAGATCGAGGATTTGCCGATGATTCTGCGCGATCCCTATCAACTGATATTGCTCTCCCCGGGAGCGATTCAGTCGAATTCCATTCTGCAGGGTCTCTCGGTGAATGGCTCGCGCGAGCGCAACAACAACTTTCTGCTGGACGGCACCGATAACAACGATGCCGAGATTCCCGGTTTGACGCTGCCGCAGCCGGGACTGACTTCGCTGAATCCAGATTCTGTTCAGGAGTTTCGGGTCATCACCAGCAATTTCCTACCTGAATTTGGCCGCAACACGGGGGCCGTGATTGACATCGTGAGCAAGCGCGGCACCAACGATTTCCATTCCGACGTGTACTGGTTCGGACGCTTCGACGCTTTGGGCGCCCGCGACTATTTTAACCATGAGACCAACGCCGCAGGCCAAGTTGTGCCCAAGGATTCGTACTCCCGCAACACGTTTGGAGTTTCCGCCGGAGGCCCCCTGCGGCACGACAAGACTTTCTGGTTCGCGAATTACGACGGCGATCGATTCTCCACCACCCTCACGAACACGAGCATCGTGCCCACCCAGGCCTTCAAGGCTGGCAGCTTTACCTTCGACAATGTACCTGTCGATGTCAGCACGCCCACTTCGCAATACAACATCTTTGGCTTGCCGCTGGATCCGGCCATACAGAAGATCCTTGCCCGGTATCCCGCGCCCAACGGCCCGGCGGTAGACGCCGTACGCGGCGTGCTTTTCTATCCCAGCCCATCGCAGACCACCGCCGATAACCTGAGCGTGCGCGTGGACCACAACTTCTCCCAGAACGAAATCCTGGCGGTGCGTTACACCTTCAACCGGTACCAGGATCCCAACTTCGATCACACCGATTTCCTTCCCGGCCTGGGAGGGACCGGAACTTCGCAGCGCAGACAGAATGCCTCTCTACAGATGACCTCGGTGATCGATCCCAGGCTGGTGAATAACTTTCGTCTCGGTGGAAACCGCATCAATTTCCCGCTCACTTGCGAAGGATTGAACGTTCTTGACAGTCTTGGCCTGACGGATTCGTACGGACGCGGTTTCGATCTTCCCTTACCCGGCGTCGCTGGCTTCGGCTGCCTGCTTATCGTTGATCGAGACGGTTCGGAACGGTTCAGCGGTACCTATACGATCGGAGATGATGTGACCTGGGCTCGGGGTCGCCACACCTTCAAGTTTGGCGTGGAGACGCGCGCTGCCTACTCCAACAGCACGAATGATTTTCTCTCGCGGCCCACGGTGGACTTCAATAACTTCGCGAACTTCGGCGGCGCCGCAGCCTTGCCTCCGACCGGCGACCCAAATATCGACTCGAATGCAACCCTGCAGGACATGGTGTGGTCGCTCTTCGGCACTGTGGGATCGGTGACTCAAGCGCAATTCTTCGACAAAAGCGGCAATCGCACCACCAACGATCTCCGTGGATTCCGCCAAAAAGATTTCGATGCCTTCGCCCAGGACACCGTCAAAATCCTTCCCAACCTCACTCTGAACTACGGACTCCGCTACCAGTTCAATGGCGTCCCCTACGAAGTGAACAACTTGCTTTCTACACTCTTTGCCGATCCCAGCGGGCCAGCGCCGTTCACCTTCGCAATCGCGGGGCAAAAGGAACAAGGCCTGCCGCCTCTCTACAGCAACGACTGGCACGACTTCGAGCCGCGTGTCGGAATCGCATGGGATCCCTTCAAGGACGGCAAGACCTCGGTTCGAGCAGGCTATGGCATTTTCCACGACCGGCTTTTTGGCCAGTTGCTGGGACTCACGCGCGGAAACCCGCCCTTCCAGCAGATTTTCTTCCAGCCGTTCTTTGGTCTGCCACCTTGTGTTCCTCCCGAGATCCAAACTCAGTTCGGATCGTGCATCGGCCCGCCTGCTTCCGCACTATCCGCGCCACCGTCGCTGCAAACCTCACCCGTGGTGACGCAGGAAGCGGGGGATCTGCCGTTCATCATCGATCCGCAACTACGCATGCCTTATAGCCAGAGCTGGAACTTTGGAGTGCAGCGCGATTTGCCGGGCAGCGTACTGTTGGAAGTTAATTATGTGGGATCGAGGGGAACCCGGCTGCTTCGTCTGGTAGACGGCAACCCTCCGCAACCGGCTCTGGTCTCACAGTTGGAGGCTTTCTGTGTCACCAGCAACCCGGCGAATCAGGGTTTCCTCACGCCCACGGGACAGTGCGACCAAACCACCTTGCAGTTCAACAGCCTTTGGTTCGGCGCCGAGTCGGGCCTGCTGCCTTTCGACGCCGTCAATAACAATGCTTTCCTGCACGCGGAAGTTTTCAACAACGCGGCCTCGTCCATTTATCACGCCTTGCAGGCGAATCTTACGAAGCGGATGTCGCGCGGCCTCATGTTCCAGGCGGCGTATACATGGGGCCATGCCATTGATGACGCCTCCGACCCGCTGACGCCCGCCAGCGGCAACCAGGGATTCCCGCGCAACTCCCTCGACCCTGCCGCGGAACGCGGCAATTCTGATTTCGACGTGAGACAACGGCTGGTGGTGAACTACGTGTGGGCGCTGCCCGTCGGCCGAGGGCATGACCACTTGGCGGAAGGCTTCGCGGGCAGAGTATTCGAAGGCTGGGAGGTAGCCGGGATCACGACCTTCTCCGGGGGCCTTCCCTATGATATCTTCACTGCGCTCGATACCGCCCATACCGGCCAGCAGCAGCGCCCGGACTACAATGCCGCGGGCGCTCTTCTGCCGGTGAGCGCTCCGGGCACTCAAACCGGGCCCAACTTGGGCTTGTTCTCCGATCCGGCGTGGGGCAGCGCGGGCAACCTTGCACGCAACCACTTCTACGGCCCGGGAATCAACAACTGGGACATGGCCCTGCAGAAGACCTCGAGACTTTCCGAGCGGGTCAAATTGCAACTCCGCGCCGAGAGCTACAATCTGTTCAATCGCGTTCAGTTCGGCCAGCCCGGGAACCTCACCTTCGATCCCGGGACCTTCGGCCAGTCCACCTCCGAGGCGAAGCAACCGGACCTCACCACCGGAGCGCGCCAAATCCAGTTTGGGATGAAGCTCAGCTTCTGACCAACGTCCCCTCGAAATGGGTTGTATTCTGCAATTCGATTCGGCCACCACGCGATAACTTCCGGATCGTCGGCACACCGGAAGCTATCAGAGCTACTACCGTCCTTTGCCTGGCTTGGGCGCAGCTTTGGGCGCGCTTTGGTGTTGCGGTGCAGGCTTCGGGGTGCTCTGGTGCTGCGCCACTGGCTTGAGCCCAGGGCTCGACTTTGGCGCACTCTGGTGCGGTTGCGACGCCGAATGGGACGGTTTCGACGGAGGAGCGGATGTCTTGGCCGTGTGCGTCTCATTCGAGTGAGCGGTATTCTGCGCCTTGTTGCTGGTCGTCTTACTTGGATGGCTGGTGTTGGCCTTCTTGCTGGCCGTACTGTTTTTGTTCGACACGGTGGATGGACGGCTCACCGCCTTGCTTTTGTTCGAGGCGGTGGACGGATGGCTCACCGGCTTCTTGTTATTCGCATTCGCCGAGGTGGATGCATGCTTCGCCGCGGGTGTCGACGGGCCACGCGCCTGCTTCGGAGACATGGCCGGCGCCTTATACGGAGCGCCTGCCGACTTGGCTGCCACTACACCCTTCCCGCTGAAAACGCCGGGCTTGCCTGTGGCCGCGACCGCGGGGCGTCCGTGGTTTGCGGACGCGAAGTTCTGTTTGTTCTGGCTGGCCAGGTGTTCGTGCCGCGTTTGCGCGGCCAGCGGTTCGGTGTGATGCTCGTGCTCCGCGATTTCTTCCTCGTGGGTGGGACGGGCCGCAACGCCGCCCTCCCCGCCGTTGAAGGCAACGTGATTCTCATTCACGATCACCGTCTTGTTGTAGACGGTGGTCACATTGGTAATGTTGGTTACCGAGCGGTTGTAGTAGAAAGAGCCTCCGCGCCATTCTCCGCCACCGAAGCCGGCGCCGCCGTAGCCGAAGCCGTAGTTGACTCCGCCGTAGAAGCCGATGTGCGGGCCCCAATAACCACCATGCCATCCATAAACACCGTCGGAGAATCCCCAGTAGCCAGGGGTCCACAGCAAGCCGACAGGCGCTACCACCCAGGTACCGGGCACCCAGTAGTAGCCGGCATCGTCATTCCAAGCCCAATAGCCGGGTGTCCACATATAGCCGGGGCCGGGGCCGACGGGCTGGGTGTAAACGGGCAGCGCAGGCGGAGCGACACGAACGGAGATCCCGACAACGATCTGCGCAAACGAGGCGGCCGATAGGGACAACATAAGGGACAACATCATGACGGCGAATACCAGCCAGCGGACCGAGCGGTGCATTGTCATTGCTTTTCCTTTAACCGCAGACGCTTACCGGAAAATCGGCAGCGTCACAGGCGGGGTCGACTTTTCAGCATGAAACCCGATTGTGGCTCAGAAACGTCCGATTGGCCTAATCACGTTCGTCCCATGCAAACAGTGGACTTTCGAGTAAGTTGGAGAGGATTGCAGGGGAGCCACGAGTCGGCATTTGTCGGACATCAAAACAGCAATTGCCAAGCAATCGTGGGCGCTGCCAGCCACACTGCGGTCACAGATGGGGGGAGGGATTAAAACGAATTCAGATCCTTTGCTTCAGGACACCAGTGGGACACTAGGCACTGATTTGCCCACATCGGAGACTCCACGGTTCAGGCGTGCTAAGTGCTTTGGCTTGTAAGAACTGGCGGAGAGGGAGGGATTCAATCTGCCGCTGATTCGGAAGGACTTCGGTAGTAGCCGATTAACTACATAACGATTGTCCCATTTTTATGGGACGAAATCAATGCTCGATTTCGTAGCCGAACGGCCTCAGACCACTCTCTAAGTAGCCGTGACGCGGTCGATCCTTACGGGCTGCTCCACTTCTCCCAACGCTCAATCATCTCTTTTAGGTTCCACTTCTTCGTTATGGTGACCCATAGATATTCATCAATCAGCTTCGGCAGACTCGATTTCGGTCGTCCAAGCCTAGCGGGTAGTTCCGCCAATTCAAAGCCGTTCTTCTCGCATTCGCCCTTCAAATCAATCAACCATCCCTTGGCCTTCAGCAACATCTGACGATAAGAGCCGGAAGTGTCGTCCAACTTCAACCCAGCGACTATGTCAGTGTCCCACGGCATCAGAGTATCGGGTCTGAGTGCAAATAGAACCTTGGCAGTTCCTACCGGGCCGAATTTCACATCCACTTCCTTGTCGTTGATCTTCCTTTTAGAGGCAAGCCTGCCAACCAACCCGTTGTACGCCTTTTCTACGTTGTCAAGATCGCCTGTAGTCATTGAGAGGATGTCAGTCGCCGGGAGTGTGCTACCGAACTGTTGAAACCAAGCCCTAAGCTCTTCGGCGGCCTGATCGCGATACTCTGGTACGAATTGTAGGCAGCCCCAGGGGTTGGAGAGAAAGGTCAAGAGCGTCTTACAATCTTCTATTTTCGTTAAATCGAGTGTCGTAAAATAACCGTTGCCCGTCAGACGAGCGTAGATATAACAACCCAGAGACAGTTCAGCCAGCGTCATATCGTCAGATCACTTTGAACCAGCGAAGTCCGTACAAGATGGCTCCGACGACTCCCAGCCCCGCGAATACCTTTAAACGCCGCCACCAAATCGTTGTTTGCTTGATGCTGCCGTGCTGATCGCTTGCGTATCATGCGTAGCCCCAATATTACCCGGTGCGCGCGCATCCAGACAACGTGAAGGATGCCCCTCGGCAAGTGGCTCTTAAGGGAACGATTGCTGCAAGTCGGAGGACGGGCAACTGTGACCGTGCAGACGCGAAAACGTTAACACCACCGGCCCGGAAAAGGAGAGTGTGCCAAAACCGGGCCGGCGGCGTTTCCGAAGGGAAGGCGCCCCTCAGAAAGTTGTGGCGCCGTTGAACCTGATGGTCCCGCGTCAGACGCTGACGCGGGACCATTCTCGGTCTACGGCAAGTAGTAACGGAACGAGGTGAAGACCATGCCGTCGAGTCCTTCTGGCGTCACCCCGGGTGCTTTCGACCCTCCTGCGCCGACGCCCGACCATGTCTGACGAGTCACATAGGAGTACTGGGTGCCGAACTGCAATCTGCCCCTGGGGCCGCTATAGAGGCGGTACCAGAAGCCAGCCGTACCCTCGATGGCGGCTCGCGTATCCGCCGTGCATTTGGAGAGTGAGCCTGGGTTGAATCCCGCCGTGACAGCGAGAGAAGGAGAAGTCTCGGTGTAGCCACCGGAATTATTAAAGT
>Ga0116223_10004941_pt1 | contig 11418 bp, 9 predicted proteins | sample Sb_taG_3_FD_90092 | JGI IMG/M metagenome (GOLD analysis project Ga0116223, IMG submission 90092) | Peat soil microbial communities from Weissenstadt, Germany - Sb_50d_a_PC metaG | ecosystem: Environmental > Terrestrial > Soil > Wetlands > Peat | place: Germany: Weissenstadt | collected 2010-09-21 | reverse complement strand
TAGCCGTCCGGCGACTGCGCCGCTGCGAGGTCCTCGACGATCGCGTCGATTTTGGCCTCGATGTCGGGATCGCGCCGATGCGCGAGCGCGTAAGCAGCCGCCTCGATCCATTTGCCGACGTCCGAGTCCCAGAACACCTGCACGGTGAAGCCGTGGGTGTTGCGTGGCATCTTGAGCGGCGGGACAGGCTTCGGCAGTTTCAGCGATTCGAGGATGCCGACTTCCGCAAGTTTGGCGTGCTGGCTCGGAATGGTGCGCTTGAGCACGACCTCCAGCCGCTCGCGCCAGAAAGGGCCGGTGAGCCTGACTTCCGCGAACGGGACCGGGGAATAGCCGCGTCGAGTCATGGTTTCAATTCTCCGCCGAAGCTCCTGCTTAAGCGCGCCCCGCACGATTCCCTCACGACGAGCGAACAGGGCAGCCGGCGCACGCCGGCCACGGCGCGGCCGGACATCATTTCGAGCAGGCATTCGCCGGCCGCGCGGCCGAGCGCGTCGAGTTTCATGTCGACGCTGGTCAACGGCGGCTGGGCGGCTTTGGCCATGACCTCCCAATTGTCGAATCCGACGATGGCCACATCCGCCGGTACCGAGCGGCCGATTTCGCGCAAAGCGTCGATCGCGCCGCGCGCGATCTGGTCGTTGCCGCAAAAGAGTCCGTCCGGCGGCGATCGCCGGCGTGCAAAGAGGCGGTGAACGGCCTCGCGCCCCCACGCCTCGGACCAGTCGCCGGGCAGACAATCGCCGCTCCGCGCCTCGAGCCCGGCCTCGGCCAGCGCGCCGCGATAGCCCTCCTCGCGCAGGCGTACGGCTTCGAAGCGCTCCGGGCCGGCGATGTGCGCGATTCGCTTGCGGCCGAGCGCGGCGAGATGGCGGACGGCGAGCGCCGCCCCGCCCCTGTCGTCAGGCAGCAGACACAATGCGTTTGAATTCTCGACCTGCGAAAAGACGTAGATGACCGGCAACCCGCGAGCCGCCGGCTCAATCGGCTCGCGCTTGTCGGCGCGGCGCGCGGTCACGACGAGGCCGTCGATCCGCTTCATGAGCAATTGCTCGATGTGGCGGCGCTCGCGCAGCGGATCGTCAGTCGCATTGCACATGAAGACGGCGATCCCGTAGTCGAACAGCCGGCGCTCCAGCGCCTCGACGATCGGAAAGGTGAAACGACCAAAGCTGTCGTTGGAGAGAATGCCGACTGTCATCGAACGCGCGCGGTGCAGGCTCTGCGCGAGGCCGTTGGGGCGGTAGCCGATATCCTTCGCGACCTTGAGAACCTTGGCGCGGGTTTCCGCGCTAAGGCGCCCATTGGCGTTCAGCGCCTTGGAGGCCGTGCCGATCGAGACGCCCGCCAGGCGGGCGAGATCGCGAATGGTCAAGGCGCCGTGCGCCGGACGCTCCTCGCCGGGGTCGATGGTGTCGCCAACGAGATCGCTCATTTGACCGCGCCCGAGAGCAGGCCGGAGATGTAGTAGCGCTGCAGGGCGAGATAGACCGCGAGGCACGGGATGATCGAAATGATCACACTCGCCTGCAGCGCGCCCCAGTCCACGGCGCCGAAATGCCCCTGCCGCACGCTCACGAGCAGGATCGGCACGGTGAACGACGTCTCGCGATTCATGAAGATGAGGGCGGCGAGAAACTCGTTCCAGGAATTGATGAAGGCGAACAAGGCGACCGTCACCAGGCCCGGCGTCGCCAAGGGCAGGAAGACCCTTGTCAGACGCTTCCATGACGAGCATCCATCGATCACCGCCGCCTCCTCGATCTCACGCGGAATCGCCTCGAAACTGCTGCGCATGAGATAGATCGAGAACGGCAATTGCAGAATCGTATGCACGATCGCCAATCCCAGATGGGTGTTGACGAGCCCGATCTTGGCGAGATCGAGATAGAGCGGCGTCAGGATCGCCTGATAGGGGATCATGATCGGCGCGAGCAGGACCAGGAAGGCGATCTCCTTGCCGCGCATGGCGAAGCGGGCAAGCCCGTAGCCTGCGGGCGCGGCGATCGCCAGGCACGAGGCGATCACGGTGAACGCGACGAGCGCCGAGTTGCCGACATAGGTCGCCAAACCCGACTGGTAGCCAAAGACCTTCGCGTAACTCTCGAAACTCAGCGCAGCTGGAAGATAGTGCGGCGGCGAGGCGGACGCGTCGGCCGCGGTCTTGATCGAGGCGAGCGTCGATAGAACGATGGGCGCGCCCATGACCGCGATCACCGCAATCGAAACCGCCGCCGTCAGATAGGCCGTCGGCGCCAGCCGGCGCGGACGCCGGGCGGCGATGGCGGGAGCGTCGGGGGCGAGCGCGGCGCTGGTCATTTCGCCTCGCTCCTTGCGGTCAGCGCGATCTGCAGCGTCGAAAAAGCGAGGATGATGAGCGTCAGCACGATCGACAGCGCCGCGCCGTAGCCGAGTTTGAACGACACGAAGGAGTTCTGGTAGATCCAGTAGACGGCCGTGAACGTCTGGCCGCGCGGGCCGCCCGACGTCATGATGTAGAACTGGTCGAACGCCAGCATCGAGCCGATGGCGCTGATCAGCGTCGTCAACAGGATGATGCGGCGGCTCAAGGGCAGGATGATGCGGGACACGCGCGCCCAATAGCGCGCGCCGTCGACGACCGCCGCCTCCATGATCTCCGGGTTGATCGACTGGATGCCGGCGATGAACAGCACCATCCCGAAGCCGACCACCTTCCAGGTGATGGAGATCACCACCGCCCAGAAGGCGAGGTCCGCGCTGACGAACCAGACGATCGGCTGGGCGATGACGCGGAGGTCGGTCAAGAGCTTGTTGATGAGGCCGACCTGCTCGTCGAACAGCCAGAACCACAGGAGGCTCGAGCTCGAGAGCCCGATAACGACGGGAAGGAAGGCGACCGTGCGCGTAAGACGCTTGAGCGGCGTATTGTCCACTGTCAAGAGCGCGAGCCCGAAGCCGAGGATCATCAGAATCGGGGTGAGCACAATCGTGTATTTGACCGTGAACAGGAGGGCGCGCCAGAAGCCCGCGTCGTTCCAGATCCTGACGTAGTTGCCGAAGCCGACGAAGCGGCCGCCGCCGAGCAGCGAGCGGTCGGTCATCGACATCGCGATCAGCTGGCCGAGCGGGATGAGGACGAAGACGCCGACGAAAATGAGGGCCGGCGCCATGTAGAGCCAGCCCTGCCATTGCTCCGAATGTCGCGCCCGTCGCATGGTCCGCGCAAGAAGCAGAGAGGCTGCGTTACTCGGCGGCGATCGCCTTCATCTTCTCCCGCGCCTCCTTGATCGCGCCGTCGACGTCGCCGTCGAAGATCGCGCGCTGCAGCATGTTGATCCAAGGGCTCGAGTCCGAGTTGACCATATCGGCGAAATGATAGACCCAGGGCACATAGCCGACGCCCAGCGCCTTGGCCGTCGTCACGATGCGGGGATCGGCGGCGAAATATTTGTTGTCGGCAAGCGCGGGCCGCGACGGCAGGATGTCGTTCTTGGCGAGGCCATCGAGCTGCGCCTCATCGGTCAGCTCCCAGGCGATGAACGCCTTGGCGAGCGGCACGTGCTTCGAGCCGACGGGGATCGCGACGACGTCGCCGCCGACGAACGAGGAGACTTCGCCGTCTTTCATGCCGGGCAGGAATGTGACGCCGAAATTCATGCCCGGCACGTCGCGCTTGAGGTCGGAAATGAGAAAGCCGCCGCAGCCCTGAATGCCGATCTTGCCGGTCTTGAACAGGGCGACGAAATTCGAGCCGTTGTCGGCCTGCGCGCTCTTCGGCACGAGGCCCTCGCTCCACATCTCCTTGAATTGCTCCAGCACGTCCTTGACGCCGTCGCCGGTCAGCGCGTCGTCATTGCCGTTGGCCGGCAGAATTTTGGAGCCCGAGGCCACCATCATCGGCGAAGTCGTGAAGATGTTGCAGCCGGGGCAGGAGCCCGAGAAATAGAAGCCGTAAGTGTCGGCTCCAAGCGCGTGGATCTTTTTGGCGTCCTCGTGGATTTCGGGGACGCTGCGCGGCGGCTTGTCGGGATCGAGGCCGGCTTTCTTGAACAGATCCTTGTTCCAGACCAGGATCGAAACGTCCGGCGTGAAGCCCGCGCCATAGAGCTTGCCCTCGTAGGTGGCGATGTCGACATAGGCCTTGGCGACGGACGCGAAGTTCGGGTCGGCCTTGAGGTCGGCGGTGAGGTCGGCGAGGAAGCCGGCCTTCATGAAGTCGGGCATGTAGATGAGGTCGAAGGAGACGAGATCGGGCACTTCGCCGGCCTGCACGCCGGTCGCGAGCTTGGTGACCATCTGGTTGTCGGGGATGGTGGTCAGCTCGATCTTGTCGCTGTGCGTCGAGTTCCAGAGATTGACGAGGGTCGAGGCGGCGTTGGTTCCGCTGGCGCGGACCCACATCGTCATCGTGTCGGCGCGGGCCGTTGCGGCGACGGCGGTCGAGGCAATGAGCGAGGCGGCCAGCGCCGCGCGAAGCGTCCTTGTCGTCATGGCGTTTCTCCCGAGGCTTGTTCGCGTGATTCCGGCGATCTTGGCGAAGGGGCTCTTCCCTGACCCGCCTCAAAGGATCAGCGGCGGCCGAGTAGGAAAAGCTTTTCCCAGTCTTTGTAGCGCGGCCGTTTTCCGGCCGCAAGACGAGGCGGGACCTTGAGTGGCGACCGACGCCTTCACGCGCAATTGGCGTGGGCTCGTAAGCCCCAAGCTTCCCCAAGTCCGGATGACGCGACAGGCCCATCCAACCTTGTCACCCCCGCGAACGCGGGGGTCCAGAGTGCAGGCGCCGGACCATCCGCACATGGCGTATTGGCTCACGCCCATGCTCCGTGGCAGGATCGTTCGATGACCGAGCGCCGCTACAGCGTCTACATGATGGCGAGCCGGCGCAATGAGACGCTTTATGTTGGCGTGACAAACCATCTGGCGGCGCGCGCTTATCAGCATCGCAACGGCGTCGGTTCGGAATTCACGTCGAGATACGCGGTCAATCTGCTTGTCTGCTACGAGCATTACGGAGACGTCAGGGAAGCGATTGCGCGGGAAAAGCAGCTGAAGAAATGGGAGCGCCGGTGGAAGCTCGACCTGATCGAGCGGTTCAATCCAGATTGGACGGATCTTTACGAAACGCTCAACGCGTGACCTAGTCAGTGCAGCCTGCGGCGGCGACCTGGATGCCCGCGTTCGCGGGCATGACAACGACCGAGCGGTTGGGAGCTATAGGGGCTCGCCCTGTCCGAACCCCTGATCAGCTCTCCGCCAGCGCCTTCAGGAGATGCGGCGCCAGCGGGTTCCGCTGCGCCTCTGGCGACGTCATCTCGAATGTCGACACCGTGATCCACGCCCGCCCAAGGAAGCTTCGCTTCGCGAACGCCGCAGCCTTATGCAGCCAGGCGACCGCGACGCCGGAATCGACCAACCCGCCGAAGGCGGTCGAGAGAAACCCGGTCAACACGTAATTGGGCAGAACGCCCGCCCAATGTTCGTCAAGCATCGGACCATTGGGCAGCGCGGCCCACGGGCCATCCACGCGCCGCCATGCGAACGCCCCCATCCATTGCCCCTCCCAGGGCGTTCCTTGACGAGGCTTGAGCTCCACGTTCGGAAAGTTGTGGCGATCGGAGAGCGGCAGATTGCGTTCGGGATCGACGAGCGCGTCCGGCGAATTGGCGATCAGCAGCGCCTTGTGTCCGGCGATGAGCCGCTCGCGAACAGGCGTCGTCAACCGCGTCGCCAAGAGGACATCCGCCTCGTCCGGTGAGGCGGCGCGATTGGGCCAATCAAGCGCCGCGAGGATGTCATGCGCCGGGGCGTCCATGGCGTAGAGCGACGGCGCTGGCCCTTGCAGAGGCGGGACGACACAGAATTCGAGGCTGTTGCGCGAAAGCAAGCGCCCGGCGCCGTCGATCGCCTCGAGATCGAGATTATGGATGGCGCTCGCATCCGCGGGCGGGCCGACCAGCTTGATCATGGTCGGCTCGGAGCCGACGGGATCAAGGCCCGTTTGGTCCGCAAACCGCCAGGCGAGCTTGGCGCCTTTTGGCGCATCCTCGGCGCAGGAGAGGCGGACGGCGACTTCGACGCTCTCGCCGACGCCGATCGTCGTCCGCGGCGCTCTCGCAATGACCAGCCACGGCTGCTGCAGGTTGGCCAGCGAAACGGCGAAACGGCGCGGACGGTTCATGACGTCCATGAGCCCATTCGACTCCCATTGGACGTCATTGAGCTCGGTGATCACATAGCCGGATATCGGCCGCTCCCAGCGCAACGTCTCGATCTGATATTTGAGCGCCCGATATTGAAACTCCTGCGCCGCGTCCACGAACCCGTCGACGTCGCCGAAGATCGGCGCGAGCCCAGCGTCCCTGAACCGCGTTTCGAGCCCATGCGGGTAGGCGCATCCGTCGTCCCGATCGTGGCCGCTCTCGAACCACCAGGGCTCGCTTCCGTCCTTCTCCAGAATATCGCGGGGATGCGGCAGCCCCCACACGCCGAATTCCGAACAAATGAGCGGCTCGCCGCCACTTCTTTGAGCGTCGCCGTGCGGCGACCAGGTCCACGCGGCGTGGCCTGCGAATGCTCGCGCGGTCGCGGCGAAAGCTTCGTTCTGGTGGGGAAACCCGTTGTACCAGTGGAAGTCCTCGATATCGGTCTTCAGATGGTAGTTGCGCGGGAAGCAGGGCGAATTGTCCACGACCAGACTGTCGCGGACGAGCGTCTTCGCCATATCGAAGGTCTCGATGAGCCAGCGCCGATCGTCCGGGTTATCATCGAGGTCGATGCCCCATCCCTCGTTGAACAGCGTCCAGATTGCGACCGACGGATGAGACCCGTGCGTGGCGACTGACTTGCGAAACACGTCGCGCAACGCCTCGCGCGTCGAGGGCGCGAGAAACTCCGCGTACGGCATGTCGAGCCAGACGATCAGCCCTTGGCGATCGGCGAGATCGAAATACAAAGAATCGGGAATCTTGACGTGGCATCGCAGCGTATTGAGGCCCATCGCCTTGGCGTTGGCGAAGCGTTGTTCGAGAAACTCGGCGCTTGGAGGCCGGCACTCCTCTTCGGGATGCCAATCCTGGTCGAGCGCGCCCATCATGAAGAAGGGCCGGCCGTTCAGGAAAATCCGCCCCTCCCTCGCCTCAAGGCGCCGAAACCCGACGACCCTCTCGACCGCGTCGACGACCGCGCCCCCGCAAATGAGTTCGATGACGGCGGCGTAGAGGTTGGGCGCCTCCGGCGACCACGGCGCCGCGTCGGGAACGGCGAGCGCCGCCTCGAAATCGGCCGACCGGAAATGAAAAACCAATCGCGCGACCGCTTCGCCGCCGCGCGACAGGCTCACCCGCAGAGTCGTCGCTTCCGCGGCGCGTGAGAGCTTGCCGCTGACCGTCACGACGCCCGTCTTGAGGTCGAACGACGTTCGCACCGCGACGTGAGTGAAGTGAACGGCGTTGCGCGCCTCCAGGCGAGCCGGCTTCCAAATCCCGCCCTGCAGGCCGTACCAGTCCTGCTTGCCGATCAGCGACAGACTGAGGCGCGCGCCGGCGCCGTTGCGGTCGTCGGGGACGCGGGCGTCGACCCCAAGGACAAAGGTCCTTTTCCCGGCGAGCGCGTCCGTCAGATCGACTTCGATTGGCGTCCAGCCGTCGCCGTGCGATGCGACGAGGGCTTCGTCGACCAGGATCGTGGTCTCATGGAACACGCCTTCCATGACCAGCACGATGCTGCGACCGGCCCAATCGTGCGGGATCTCGACCCGCCGTCGGTAGCGCCCGGTTCCCGGCGCGTTGCGAAGCTCGGGAAAATGGGTCTGCCAGATTCCTGGCGAGCGGATGGGGTGGCCGTCTCCGGTCAGACGCGCGGTCGGGCCTTCGAACGCGAAGTCCCAGAAGCCGTCGAGACTGAGCGTGGCGCGCCTATAGGCGGGCTCCTCATTGGCGAACGAGTCGTCGGCGGACATGGGCGCCTCCATGGGCAAGGACGGCGGAAATGACAAGAGCGCGGTCCGGAAGCGCGCGCGGACCGCGGAAAATATTGAACTATCCGCAAAGCTGATACAAATCCGATTGGGAAGCCGAGTCGACGGGACGAACGGGGACATGGCGCGCAATTTCTTGGTCATCGATCCCGAGGAGCGGCCGGAGGTGCTGCGCGGCCTCGCTTCGCCTGTGCGCGTGCGCATCTTGAGGCTCTTGCACCGCGGCGTCGGGGTCAACGTCAATGACATCGCCGCCGCGCTCGATCTGCCGCAGTCGACGGTCTCGTCCAACCTGCAAGTCCTCGAAGCGGCCGGCCTCATTCGCGCCGAGACGCAGAAAGGCCGCAAGGGCAATCAGAAGCTGTGCTTTTCCGCCTTCGACGAGGTGTTGGTGATGTTTCGCGAGGATCTCGCGGACGCTTCCGCCAACACGATCGAAGTCGCCATGCCGATCGGCCTCTACACGAGTTGCGAAGTCACCGCTCCGTGCGGTCTGTGCTCGCCGAAGGGCATCATCGGTCTCCTCGACGTTCCCGGAACTTTTCTCAACCCCGATCGGATGAATGCGGGGCTCATGTGGTTCACGCGCGGCTTCGTCGAATACCAGTTCCCCAACAACGCGCGGCTGGTCGGCAAGGACGTCGTCGCGCTCGATTTCTCCTTCGAGCTGTCGTCCGAAGTGCCGGGCACGTCGGCCGACTGGCCCTCCGACATCACGATCGCGATCAACGCGAAGGAAGTCGGCGTCTGGACCAGCCCCGGCGACTTCGGCGACAAGCGGGGCGTCTATACCCCCGATTGGTGGAAGCTCAAGGGCAGCCAATACGGCAAGCTCAAGAGCTGGCGCGTCACGCCGGAAGGCGCATTCGTCGACGGGGTGAGAATTTCGGCGATTACGCCTCAGGATCTCGACATTTCCGGCCATCACTCGATCCGGCTCCGGATCGAGGTCAAGGCCGACGCGCGCCATCCCGGCGGCGTCAACATCTTCGGCCGCGGGTTTGGCAATTACGATCAAGATATCGTCCTCAGATTGACGACTGCGCCCTGATTGATCGGCAAGGGCCATCACATCCTTGAGGTCGGGCTAGAGAACCGAACCGGTCGGACCGAACAGGTGAACCTGGCTCTCCATCACTTTGAGCCCGACCGGCTCGCCGGATTTGACCTCGAGATTCCCCTTGCCTTCGACGATCAGTTGCCCCCCGGGAGTGTCGACGTAAAGGAGGGTCGAATTGCCGAGGCGCTCGACGATGGTCACCGCGCCGTTGAAAGACGCGGTCGGATCCTGCGGATCGACAACGGTCAGATGCTCCGGGCGAACGCCAAGCTCGGTCGAATCGCCAGGGGCGCCTTCAGCGCCGACGCGGACCATCGTCTCCCGTCCGCCGGGCAGGACGACCGAGGCCGTTTGGCCGTTGACGGAGGCGATCCTCACGTCGATGAAGTTCATGCTCGGCGAGCCGATGAACGAGGCGACGAACTTGTTGGCCGGCGCGTTGTAGAGCTCGAGCGGAGAGCCGACCTGGGAAATGCGCCCCTTGTCGAGAACGACGATCATGTCGGCGAGCGTCATCGCCTCGGTCTGATCGTGCGTGACGTAGATCATCGTCGTGCCGAGATCCGCATGGAGCTTGGCGAGCTCGAGCCGCATTTGCACGCGCAGCTTCGCGTCAAGATTGGAGAGCGGCTCATCGAACAGAAAAACCTCCGGCTTGCGCACCAGCGCCCGGCCGATCGCGACCCGCTGGCGCTGGCCGCCGGATAGCTCCGCCGGCCGCCGGTCGAGAAACGGCTCGAGCTGCAGGATGCGCGCGACTTCGAGCGCGCGCTCGCTTTGCGTTTTTCTTGGCGCGCCAGCGACGGAGAGCGAAAAGGCGATGTTCTGCCTGACCGTCATGTGGGGATAGAGCGCATAGGACTGAAAAACCATCGCGATGCGGCGCTTCGCCGGAGGGGCGTCGGTCACATCGACGCCGTTGATGAAACAATCTCCGACGGTGATCTCCTCAAGGCCGGCGATCATCCTCAAAAGCGTAGACTTGCCGCAGCCCGACGGCCCGAGCAGCGCGGTGAAGGACCCCTTCTCAACCGACAGGCTGAGATCGCTGACGGCGGTCACAGATCCGTAGCGCTTGGTCACGCGCCTCAGTTCGACGTGCGGCATCCCGCTTTCCCGTTTGTCGCGCGACGGCGCATCAGCCTTTGATGCCCGCCGACAGCATGATGGCCTGCGTCACCCGACGCTGGAAGACGAGGTACACGATGGCGACCGGCAACGCTGCGAGCATCGCGACTGCGAGATCCCGCGCATAGCTGACGCCGAACGCGTCGTGCACTTGGGTTATGCCGACGGTGATGTTCATCTTATCCTCGGTGTTCACGGCGACGAACGGCCACAGGAACAGATTCCATGCACCGATGAAAGTGATGATAACCAGCGCGGTGGTGATGCCCCAGTTCATCGGCAGATAGATGCGGAACAGAAGCTGGAACTCGCTCGCGCCGTCGATCACGGCCGCCTCGCGAAAATCCTTCGGCACGGAGTCGAAGAACTGCTTGTAGATGATGACGGACAGGGCGCCCGGTGCGATGAGCTGCGGCGCGATCACGCCCGGCAGGGTATTGATCCAGTGGAACTGGCTCATCAGGATGAAGTGAGGGACAGTCAGCGACGGGATCGGAATCATGAAGCTCGCGAGGATCGTCCACCAGAACAGGCGCCTGCCGGGAAACCTGAGCTGCGAAATCGCGTAGCCCGCCCCGACGGCCATCGTCACGACAATGGCCGTCACGGCGCCCGAGGTGATGAGCGAGTTGAGATACCAGATCCCGATCTTCGTCCGCATCAGCACGTGGACGTAGGCTTCCAGCGTGAAGTGCTCCGGCCAAAGTTGCACGCCCGGCCGCACCACCTCGTATTCCGGCTTGAACGTCGTCACCAGGCCCCAATAGAGCGGGAACGCCCAGACGACCGCGAAGCCGAGCGTGGTCAAGGTGATGACGAGGCCGAAGAGGTCCAAATGGCGCAAACGCGCGAGCCGGCGGGTTGCGAGCACGGCGGCCAGTTCCTGTCCAGCCTCGGCGGCGGCGGTCATCGCTCCCCTCGGGCCCGTAGGAGTTGAAACTGCAACACCGACGCGACGACGATCACCAGGAACAGCACCACGGACGCGGCCGCAGCGAGACCGCCTTTGTTCATCTGGAACGCCTGCTTCAGGATATATTGGACCATCACCATGGTCGCGTCGGTGCGGACATTGTTGGCGAACAGGTAGACCTGATCGAAGATCTTGAGCTGGAGAATGAGCTGGATCGTGAGCACGAGCGCGGTCACCGGCCAGATCAGCGGCCAGGTGATGCGGCGAAACTGCGTCCAGCGGCCGGCGCCGTCGAGCGCCGCCGCCTCATAGATTTCGCTCGAAATGTTGCGCAAGCCCGCGATGAATAAGAGGACGTTG
>Ga0116223_10004940_pt1 | contig 11419 bp, 7 predicted proteins | sample Sb_taG_3_FD_90092 | JGI IMG/M metagenome (GOLD analysis project Ga0116223, IMG submission 90092) | Peat soil microbial communities from Weissenstadt, Germany - Sb_50d_a_PC metaG | ecosystem: Environmental > Terrestrial > Soil > Wetlands > Peat | place: Germany: Weissenstadt | collected 2010-09-21 | reverse complement strand
CTGCGCTTCAGCGGTGTCTTCCAGCCCGCAGACGGCTTGCCGCCCTCGCCAGCGGAAAGCGTCACCACGGCGGTTTATACAGAGGAGCATCAGAAAGCGGCGGGAATCTCCAGGTAACCACTGCGGCTGCTAATTCCGTGGGAGGAGTCAGAATTGACGCGCCTGACGGACACGGTGTGCAAATCCGGCCATCAAACGGCGCTGGATACAATAACCCGGTCGTACCAGGAGGTTATGGCGGCATCGAGTTCGATGGTGGTAGCCCAAACACCGGCGGTTTTTGTATTGTTCCTTGGAGTCCCACTCCAGGCGGAATGTGCATAGACGGCATCGGCAACGCTACTTTTTTCGGCAATCTCACTGTCAATGGCAAGCTCACTGGAACATCGGGTCAACAAGGCCCTACGGGACCACAAGGTCCCAAAGGCGACACAGGGGCGCAGGGACCGCAGGGGACTCCAGGACAGGTAGCGACCACGACCTTTCCAGTCTGCATGAACGGCCAAACCAGCGGTCCGTATCCGGCGAACTGCGGATGTGCCAATACTCCTCTCCAGGCGATTGCGATTAGCAATGGCGGCGCGTGCACAGTACGTGCTGTCCAGGGAGCTTGCACAGCGGCAACAACCAATCAGGTTGGGTTGAAGCGGTCCTCATATCGCCGCCTCTATGGCTTCGGGTGACAATCCCTGCCGAAAAACGTTCTCGGTCGTCTTGATACAGCGGCCAAAAAACTTCTGGTAATTGGTGTAGGTGTAGTTGCAGCTCTCCTTCGAACCGCCCGTGATCACAACGAATTCCGGCTCCGGCCTCCGGGAGAGCTGCACGCGCTTCAGCAAGTGTTTGAATTCAAAATCGGCTGCTGGCAGCGAATAGCCGATGAAGACCCACTTGTCGGCATCTATCAGGAGTTGTTCCGCCGAAAGCCAGGACTTCTCAAACATCGGAAAGTCCAGGGCCTTCAGGAAACTGAATGTGGCGATCCGGGTCGTCAACGGGACCTTAGCGCAATTCAGGCATTGCCATCTCGCGCAGCGCTCAACGTCCATAAGCCCGAGCTTCTCCCCCTCATCGCGCGTGATGAGCTGCATGGCTACGGTGACCGCATCGCCGGGAGGAAACCAATACAGTTGGCGGCAATTGTCACAATAGAGCCAGTTCACCGAACCATGGATCTTCACCACCGGCACACTGGTACGATCCTGCGGGAATTCTCGCGCGGATATCATGTCGCCGCTATCGGCAAACTCAGCCGGCCGCGCGCCACAACGGTAATCGAACTTGTTAACGTCGCGCCGTTCACTCAGCCGGCGTTCGATCACTGTGTCCCAGTTCAAGGAGATGAACGCACTGTCATTCAGGTTGATTTGCCCCAGGAAGCTATTGAGATCTTTCCATTCCTTGGTTCGCTTAATGTCGGCCGTAGAGTATCGCTCGTCGAGCATCAACATCATACGCGCAATCAGCACTCTCCGCGTCATCCGGAGGCTCGAAGGGGCATGATGAGAGCCTAGATGATGCCCTGTATTTGCCGCGAGATCGATATTCGTGAATAGATCTTCAAGGTTCGGCCAAAACTTAGCATTGGAGGATTTGTGATGATCGAATGCGTCGTGTATGAACGCTCTCAGGTGCATGATCAGCGGTTCTGAGGGATTCGATTCATCATCGCGAGGCGAAATCATCGCTTCGGTGAAATCATGTTGCAGGGGCAGCCCAGCATGTTTCGAAAACCCCGCGCCCACAATGTAAACAGTGCTACTCATCGCCTCTACCCATTCCTGGATTCCAGCAGGCTTGCCAGCGCGGTGATTGTGGCCAGCACCACATCGAATTCTGGCCGCTCCTCGCCATACACCATGTCGCGAAGAAAGAGCGTGTAGCGGCTGGCAAAGCCGGCGTCCGACGCCAGGCCCTCAACCGCGCGCAGCGTCTCGGCCACGGGGTTGTCGCGATACGCCGGAAATTGGTGGCCGTAGGCTTTGACATCGGCCAACATGATCGTTTGCGCTAATTCGATGACTTCGGCAGGATCGTAATGCCTGCGGGTGACGTGCAGATCATAAACGTGGCGCACGAGCGTTGGATCGCGAGGTCCGCCAGCATCGGCCAGCTCCGCACCGGCGCGTCTGGTCAACGCGACGAATTTCTCGGCAATCACCTCGACGAGCGACGCACAGCTAATTGCGGGCAGCTCGGGCGGCCGTTTGAAGGCTTCGGACATGAAAGAGATGACCGGCCTTTCGATCGCGGGCAGGCGCAAAGGCCAAACCGCGGCTTCAATCTGGATCTCAGGCCGCAGACTCCCCTGCCCGGCCGCGATAGGCTCATAGGGCAATCGAAAAAGCATGTAGCGGCTGGCGTTGCCGGATTCACGATGCGCGGGATTGTTCGGATCAAACTGAAATCCGGCTTTGAGCAAGGCCCTGGTCATCGTGTCCCGCAAACGGCGAAGCGCCGGACGCGGATGTCGGCCATCCGAGATTATTTTCAGATCGACGTCTTCCGACATGCGCCGGATCAACCGATGAGCGCGACTCAACGCCGTACCGCCACTGAACACCAGCCGGAAAGGCGCCGTGGCGGCAGCGCTGAGGGCAGCGAGCGCCCTGACGACGTACCAGTCCTTTTCGACCAAGGCCGGACTCGGCAGCCCGAAATGCTCCTGAACTTCGAGCAAATCCTGAAGGGATGGTTTATCGCTCAAGCACGAGCTCCTGATTGCCATCACGGAGCCGCCGCGAGAAACGCCCCCTCACCCGCACAACCGGATTGACCGGCACCTGCGTTGATCGGCCTTCGTTGTAGGCTCGTTCTGCCTCGGTCGGTTCCCAGGACACACCCAGTTTCGTGAGCGCCTGTCGCGCGGCGCTGAGAAATCCGTTCTGGCTGTAGAGGAGCGGCTTTCCGGAGAGGCGGGAGACGGTCGCGCGGCCATAGACGCCGTAACCAAGGCGCACCAGACGCTTATCGCGCACCAGCGTACGCAGCACCCGCAACACCTGATCCTCGCCGCCGAGATCGCGAAACTCACGCGGCAGGAATACATCATCGCCCCGCTTCCGGGCGATCCGTTCCTCGATCCTTTCGCGCAATGTTTTCTTCCGTTCCCGCATATTTTCGCCCTTGCAAAAACCCGACACTAATATTATACAAAAACCCGACAGAGTGAAAGGGTAAAGCAAGCTGTTTCAAGTGCCTGGGCAACAAGGTGATTCTCCTCCTTGCTAAGCCCCGTGGCCAGGCGATGAAAGAGCCTCTTCCCTCTGCCTGTCAGCCATCTCGTTTCCCACTTGCCCTTCTCCGCGTTTGCAGAAACCGGTCGTTTCATCTACAACCGCCCGCTATGGCAGATTCAGAAGAACAAGCGAGCCGGATAGCTCGACTCAACGAGGAATTCCGTCATCACGCAGGCCTCGGGCAGCCTGACGCGCGCATTCCGCCGGGACGGTGCGTCAAGACAGCCGGTGTCGCGGCGCTCGGGCTTGAGGCGCAAGCCGAAATTCTCGCCAGAGTACGGCAGTTCTCGAATTTCGACCCCGGAAACGACCCTCACCGTGAACACGATTTCGGCGTGATCGCCGCGCCTGATGGCGAGCGAGTCTTCTGGAAGATCGATTACTTTGCTGACGAAGCGATGGAATACGGTTCCGAACATCCCGACGACCCAACGTGGTCGTACCGCGTCCTCACGATTATGCTCGCCGCGGAATACTGAGGGTCTTCGCGTTACCGCGCATGTTACCCAAAGGACTGTGACGAGTGCGGGCCGGGAGGCGACGTGCTCAGAGGGCCGGGAAGGCAGTTCCGTAGTGATGAATACCATCGCACTCACTTGAAAGCCCGAGGACAGCTATTTAAATTGCGTCGTGATGCGCAACCAAGACGGCTGACATTTCATGGCCCATTCGTTCCGGACCGCGAGGCAGTGGATTACGAACAGGGTCACTCCGGACTACAGCAATCAGCTTGATCTGTTCTCGGAAGCGCCTCCAGAGACGCCCGCACCGCTTGTCAGCTCTCCGGCGCGGGCTTCCGGCGTGGTTCCTGCCAGACCGCGGCCTCAGCAGCTTGATTTTGGCCCATGGGAGCCGCTGCCGCCCGAAGGTGCTGTCAGAACTCCGTTAGCAGAGCCAGCGCCCGCAAACACCCGCGGCGACGGCGGAACAGTTCACCCACCTCCTGTACGACCTGATATCGCCGCGCAAGATGGAGTGGGAACTGGTGATCGGCGGATTCCGTCCCCCGGAAGAGTCCTCGACATCGAGCCCGAGGAAAAACCCTCCCGCGACTTTCGGATAACCGGCGCGCACCGCATCGGACAGGGCGGCCTGCACGAGAAGGCCCGCGACAACATGGCATCCATCCGTCTCCTGAAGACCCTCGAAGCGGAAAACCGCGACGCCACTGAAGATGAAAAAGCCATTCTCTCCCTTTACGCGGGTTGGGGCGCCATGCCGAACGTGTTCGGATACACCCCGGCGGAGGAGTGGAGAAGCACGGCGAGGGCGGTGAAGGAACTGCTCACCGATGAAGAGTACCAATCGGCGCGGGCCTCGACACCGAACGCGCATTACACGTCTCCACAGGTCATAGAGGCTATTTGGAATGCGCTGCGCCGTCTCGGGCTGGGCCTGGGCTCCCAGATACTGGAGCCGGCCATGGGCGTGGGCCACTTTTTTGGCCTCATGCCGGAATCCATGGAGGGCGGTCACAGGACGGGCGTGGAGCTGGATTCCATCACCGCCCGGATCGCCCGGAAGCTCTATCCCGATTCCACGATATTCGCGAAGGGGTTCGAGGAAACGCCTCTCCCGGATAATTACTTCGACGCCGTGGTCGGTAACGTGCCGTTCGGAGATTACGCCGTCCATGACCCCGCGATGAAGCACCAGCTCACACGCGCTATTCACGACTACTTCTTCGCTAAGTCGCTGGAGAAACTGCGGCCCGGCGGCGTGATGGCGCTCATTACGAGCCGCTACACCATGGACAAGCAGGCCGATGCCATCCGCCGTCATCTGGCCGAACATGCCGACCTGCTGGGCGCCATACGGCTGCCGAACACCGCCTTCAAGGGCAATTCCGGAACCGAGGTCACTACCGATATTCTCTTTCTTCGCAAGCGTGCGCCCGGAGCGCAGCCAGCGGGCGATGCCTGGCGTGGGCTCGCGACGATCGACAGCCCCGACGGGCCGATTGCGATCAACGAATACTACGCGCGCCACCCCGAGATGATGCTCGGGACGATGAAACTCGAAGGAACCATGTACCGCGGTTCCGAGCCGACGCTCGAAGGCCGGCTCACGCCGGAGCTGCTCGGGCGCGCCGTCGCATCACTGCCCGATGGCGCTTACATCCCCAGAGACGGTGCGCGCGGCCCGCCGCCTGCCCTGCCCGCGGCCGATGCGTTCACTGGCATCAAGGACGGCGCTTACGCCGCGCGGGATGGCGCACTGCTCATCCGCAACGGCAACAGCTTCGAGCCCGTCAGGCTTTCGGTATCGACTGAGGCGCGCATCAAAGGGATGATGGCCGTGCGCGACGCCGTGCGGCTGGTGTTCAGGACCCAGCTTGAAGACGCGCCGGACGAACGCATCGTCGAGGCGCGAAAACTCCTCAACAGCATCTACGATTCCTTTGTCATGAGGTACGGCGCCCTCTCCTCCCGCGACAATATCCGGGCCTTTGCATCGGACCCCGATCAGCCCATCCTCCTCTCGCTCGAAATCTACGATGCTGAGACCAGGCGCGCCCACAAGACCGCGATCTTCGAACGAAGAACCTTGGAGAGACGTAAAGTCGCCGAACATGTCGAGACCGCCGCCGAGGCGCTGGCGATCTCCCTGAACGAGACCGGAGGGATTCACTGGCCGCTCATGGAGAAGCTCACCGGGCATAGCCCACGGCAATTGCAGCGCGAGCTGGACGGGCTGATCTACCGCAACCCCGAGGGCGAATGGGAGACCGCTGACCGCTACTTGAGCGGCGACGTGCGCGCGAAGCTCAAAATCGCCGAAGCCGCCACCGGTCTCGATCCGTCCTACCACCGCAACGTCGAGGCCCTGAGAGAAGTTCAGCCCGTCGATCTCCTGCCCGGCGACATCAGCGCCCGCCTCGGCTCCTCCTGGATACCGGCCGCCGACGTGAAGACATTCGTTGCGGAGCTGCTCGACATCCCCGAGCGCACCATCAACGTCAGCCATTCCGGCGCCATCGCCGCCTGGGCGCTCACCCTCGACGGTACCGCGAAATCCAATGTCAGCAACACCACGGCCTGGGGGACGCCGCGGGCTCTGGCTTCCGATCTGATTGACGACGCGCTGAAAGGGCGCACGCCCACCATTTACGACCAGATCGACAAGGACACCCGCGTGGTGAACCAGCAGGAAACGATTGCCGCGCGGGAGGCGCAGCAGAAGATCAGGGACAGGTTCAGCGAATGGATCTGGCAGGGCGAGGACCGCGCGCAACGCCTTGCCCGGCTTTATAACGACCGGTTCAACAACACCCGCCTGCGCACCTATGACGGATCGCACCTGACGTTTCCGGGATTGAACCCGTCGCTTCTTCGGCGGAACGATCTCGACAGACACCAGAAGGACGCGGTGTGGCGCGCGCTTCAGAGCGACAACACCCTGCTGGCGCACTGCGTCGGCGCGGGCAAGACGGCCGTGATGGCAGCATCCGCCATGGAAATGAAACGCCTCGGCCTGGCGGCAAAGCCCATGATCGTCGTGCCCAATCATCTCGTCGAGCAATGGGGTGCGGCCTTTCTTGCGCTCTACCCCAATGCGCAACTTTTCGTTGCCGGCAGAGAAGCATTTGCCCCGGGCAAACGGCAGAAAGCTATGTCGCGCATCGCCACCGGCACGTATGACGCCGTGATTGTGCCGCACAGTTCGTTTGAAAAGCTCCCGGTTTCCGATGAGACCTTCGGGCGCTTTGTCGGCCAGCAGATCGAGCAGCTCGAAGAGGCGATGGTCGAAGCCAGAGCCGAGACAGGCGACAACCGCCGCATCGTCAAGGAACTGGAAAAGGCCAAAAAGCGCCTGACCACCCGGCTGAAAGACCGCGCCGGCCGCGAGAACAAGGACGAGGCCATCAGCTTCGAGCAATTGGGCATCGACCGCATCTTTGTCGATGAATCCGACCTTTACAAGAATCTCGGTTTCACGCCGAAGATGACGCGTATCGCCGGGTTGCCGAATACCGAGAGCAACCGCGCGCTCGATATGTACATGAAGACGCGTTACCTGGCCGAACGCAAGGGCGGCGTCATCTTTGCCACCGGCACGCCGATCTCGAACACCATGGCCGAGATGTACACGCTACAACGCTATCTCGCGCCGGAGACGCTGCGGGCCGCCGGCGTCGAGCATTTCGACGCCTGGGCCGCCAATTTTGGCGAAGCCGTCACGTCGCTCGAACTGGCGCCGGACGGCTCGGGCTACCGCATGCACACCAGGTTCGCAAAATTCGTCAACCTGCCGGAATTGCTCTCGATGTTCCGGTCTTTCGCGGACGTGCAGACGGCGGACATGCTGCACCTGCCCCGTCCGGCAACCCAGGGCGGGAAACCGCATATCACGGCGGCTCCGGGCTCCCCGGAACTGAAGGCATACGTCGAGACGCTGGTGAACCGTGCGCACAAGCTCCGCACATCGAAGATCGACCCCTCGTTGGACAACATGCTCAAGATCACCGGCGACGGCCGAAAGGCCGCGCTCGACATGCGCCTGGTCGATCCCTGTGCCCAACCCGGCGACACCAAGGTCAACCGCGCCGTCGAGAATATTCACAGTACATGGGCGGCAGGAAAGGAACGCCGGTTGACGCAACTTGTCTTCTGCGACCTCTCCACACCCCATCCCGATCACTTCAACGTTTATGACGAAATCCGCGAGGCGCTCATTGCCAAAGGCGTCCCGGCCAAGGACATCGCCTATATCCACGACGCCGAGACCGACGGCCAGAAGAAGACGCTGTTTGATTCGGTGAATGCCGGGCGCGTCCGCGTCCTGCTGGGCTCCACCGAGAAAATGGGAGCCGGAACGAACGTGCAGAAGCGGCTGATCGCCCTCCATCACCTTGACGCCCCGTGGCGACCGCGCGATATCGAGCAGCGCGAAGGCCGAATCCTGCGCCAGGGCAACGACAACCCCGAAATCCAGATCCACCGCTACGTCACCGAAGGATCGTTCGATGCCTATATGTGGCAAGTGCTCGAAACGAAGGCACGCTTCATCAATCAGGTCATGAACGGCAGCGTCACGGTCCGCCAGGCGGAAGACCTCGAAGGCGGTGCCCTCACCTACGCCGAGATTAAGGCCATCGCTTCGGGAAACCCGGCCGTCATGGAAAAGGTCAAGGTCGATACCGAAATCCGCAAGCTCGACCAGCTTCGAGCCTCCCATATCAACCAGCAACACAATATCCGGTGGCAGGTGAAAAGCCTGCCCGAGCAGATCGAACGAGCCCGGAAATACCACGCGGCCGTCTGCGCCGATGTCCTCGCCCGCGATGCCCGTGCGGACGACGAGTTTGCGATGAAGGTTGGTGACCGCCTCTATACCGGGAAAGGCGCGCGCGAGGACGCCGGCAACGCTCTCAACGCCGTCACCCTGTCATGGCGTGAAGACAGGACGCCGCAGGTTCGGGCCCACTTCAAGGGCTTCGAGATCCTGAGCCGGGGGAGCGCCCATAAAGACGGCGAGCCCGACCTCTTCATCCGGGGCAAGGAGACGTACAAGGCCAATCTCAACCCCGACAATCCGCTGGGGACGATCGCGAGCATCGAGCAAACGCTCCGCAGCCTCGATCGCCGCGCCGAGGATGAGCAGCACGAAATCGAGCGGCAGGAGAAGGCCCTGACCGATTACCGCGCCCAACTGGGCCGCCCCTTTGAGCACGAAGCGCGCCTCAAGGATCTGCTCGCGAAGCAGGCGCAGCTTAACGCCTGTCTCGATCTCGACAAGCACGAGGCGCAAATCGTGGACGAGCCTCGCGAGCCCGAAGACGAAGTGGTTTCTTTCGGGGTGCGGCGGCCATCACGGCTGGCCCGCGACGTCGTTCCGGCGCCCCAGCCGCCCGCGGTTGTCTAAGCCGTTGCCGATAGGCCGCCTCGCTCTACGAGAGTTCGGTCCGCGCCGGTGTCCATGAGTCCTTGCATGTGACCCCGAAAGACGGCAGGGTGAAAGCACTTTGGCCGCCGCCGCTCGCTGTCACGATGCCGTTTGGACAGCCGCGCTCAGTTGGGGCGGCAAGCGTGCCCTTTATCGCCCTTCCGTGGGGGTCACTCGAACGAAAAAGCCAATCACGAAAACCTACTCCATCTTGTCTGCCCGAAGACGTTCCGCACTACGGTCTCACCTGCATCGAGGCGGAGGATTACGCGAACGCTCTGAGGCCCGCCAAAGCCTACGATCTTTCCGACGTTGCCACACCTTTCGGGCGACAGGGATAACGGACTACCTCACCAACGGCGGGCGCATGAGGTCGCGCAACGCCTGGCCGGGCAACTCGAATGCGAAGCCACCCGGCCTTTACGACCGGCGCAACGATGACATCAGCGTCAACGAATTGGAGAGGCAGAAATTTGACACCGTCGAACTTGGCTACGCCTGTCGAATGCCACTTTGTCGGGAGCCGACTGCATATCAGTATCTATACTTTTGAACTGGCTTGATCCCCGCGCTTACGGCGAAGTAGTCCAGCACACCGAAGGGGCGCGTTACGAGCCGAAATGCACGTTTCTGATCTGCTTTGCAACGTCGCCACTCATCGATGAACAGTTGCCGAAATGCTTCGCGTTGCTTCTCTCGTGCCTCTGTTAACCACTCCCTGTGGCAGAACAGCCAAATCCAAATAGGAAACTCTGAACCGTGCACAGTTTCAAAGTTAGGGTTCTCCTGAAATATGTATGCGAGCGGCTCCCACACCAGGATACCTTCTGTGGATGAAGGCCGTAATAAGGATTCGATCAACCACGGAATCTGCTCGCCACGTGGGATAGGAATTGGCGTTCTCGTCGGACAGGAAATCCCTCTTCCAGCCTTGTGTTGAAGCGCTGCCGATGAGCCGGGCATGAAGACGTGATAGTCTTTAGGCTCCGTCGTCCCCTTTTTGATGAATCCGTACTGTCGCTCCACATTGCAGGGTAAGATGCTTACATAATTGTGTACGTTATTGAAGTCGGCAACTCGTAACCCTCGCTGGTGAGCGTAAAATAGGCGGCGTTCGCAGCAACCATAAAATCGACGTGCAGGCCCTCTGCGATCTGCATGAGTTGGTTGTGACTGTTGATCTGTGTATAGTCAATCTTCAGAACATCCCCGTACTCTGGCCTAAGGCTCTCGGAGAGACTAAGCAGAGAGGCAAGAGCGCCAGGGAAAAGGGCAGCGCAGTTCACTGTGATGGGCGCGCCGTAGCAGAGAGCCTTTTCAAAAGCGAGCCTGGCATCCACAGTTAGTGGTGCAGATGAGATCTTTCTTGACACAGCGATTCTTGTATCCTGATAACTCTCAATGAGATTAACCCCTAACAGCTGATCTAGAGAGCGTCTAATGGCAAAGTCAAGATCATCAGCATTATCAAAGTAGGAAAAGTAGAAATCGGCACATAGCTTATCCCACAGACACTGCAAGATGCGACGGTCCGGTCCTTGGCTAAGGGCCAACTCCATCGGGAGGTCAACAGTCGGCCCCGGAACCGCGAGGATCGACACTCTGTCCAAAAACAATCCTCCCGACGCGACCGGAATCAGGTCCATCACGGAATGACAGGGCGGAAGAACGCATCTACTTTCTATTGGTGTTTCGATGATGTCCGCATTTGACAGGTCATCAGCCGGCGGGGCTGCCGCTAAAGCCCCTTTTGGCCTGCGCTTGATGACGACCCTGAACGGCCGCGAGAAAATCTCAATTGTGAATGGTCTTCTTGTGTCAGTGTTAAACGCTTTTAAGGTGTCGCAAAGGCCGGTCACCAGCTTCTTGGCGGCGTTGTCCGACGAAGGCTGATCTCTACTGCCAGCATCTTGACGGTTGAACTCCCTCAGGAGATGCGTGCGACCGCGTTTAAACTCCCCGCGCCAGTGGGCTTCTATCAGGTACTCAAGCAAACGGAACCTCTTCAGGCGGGATTTTCTGCCTCGGAGGAAAGGTGATTCAGGATCGGTTCCCAATTCCTTGAGGAGCGCGCGCACCTCTTCTTTGGCCTGCTCATCGGCCGCTTGGGGGACAATCGCTGTTTCGGAAGGCATACGCTCGGCTGACGGGTTGCCTCAGAACTTGGCCCCGTCCATGCCCTTTAGTTTAGTCGAGCAACCTCTCCTATCGTAGGGGCGGCGGCGAAGGACGATTACTAGGTGCCGCCCACCGCCGCGAGGCATTCTCCGCATTCCAGACCACGCGATGAAGAG
>Ga0116223_10004938_pt1 | contig 11424 bp, 12 predicted proteins | sample Sb_taG_3_FD_90092 | JGI IMG/M metagenome (GOLD analysis project Ga0116223, IMG submission 90092) | Peat soil microbial communities from Weissenstadt, Germany - Sb_50d_a_PC metaG | ecosystem: Environmental > Terrestrial > Soil > Wetlands > Peat | place: Germany: Weissenstadt | collected 2010-09-21 | reverse complement strand
GCGCACCTGCGCATGGACCATCCCGAGCGCAATCCGGCGCTCGACTACCGCCACGCGGTCGTGGCCGGCGAGGATGAGACGGTCTCGTGGGAGGCATGGGAGTAAGCCCGGGTCTGACGCCAGCCCGGCGAAACCAGGGGCGATGGGTGCCGGCAGCGAGCGCACGAGCAAGGTCTGACCCGGCGTAGGCCCAAGCAGGACGGGGTCCGACGCCCGGCCGCAAGGGCGGTCAGGGCGCAATGCCCGGCCCAAAAAAACCTGCCGGCGCGACACCGCATCTTTTCTGGTAGCGCGGGTGTTCTATTGGTCGAAGGGACGGGGGACGATCGAAGTCTTTGGATGCGGCGGGCGTGCTCAAAGTCATCAAGAGGATCGACCAGGAGAGGGAAGGACCGCCATGTATCAGTTCAGCCGGGCCATCTACAGAGAGCTCGCGCCGCACATCCTCCCGCCTGCACACGGCGTCGGTGCAAGCCTCAACCACGAGCACGTGCTGCGCGCGTGCGAGGCCGTCGTCGAGCGCATGGCCACCGACCGCCACTACTTCGCCCATCCCGCGCGCACGCTGTACTGCGACATCCGCAGCTATTTCGCGATGAGCAAGCAGGGTCGCGTCCACCGCGTCGTCTACCGCTACATCGGCTACGCCGAGCGCTACCTGGACGAGAACCCGATCGCCGCGTACACCGCCGTCAGCGGACAGCCGCCCCAGTGCCGCGCGACGACCCGCAAGGGCTCGGCCTGCCAGCGCGTGCCGCTGCCGCACAACGGCTACTGCCCCTCCCATCAACACCTCGCCGAGACCGAGGACCGGGAGCTGGCGGCAGCCTGATCGGGTTGGACCTTGGGCCGCATCCGCGCAGGTGGGCCCCTGAATAGGGCCGTTGGCGCGGGACGTCCGGCCCCGCGTACGATCTGAGTGATGATTCTCGGAGTCGATGTCGGCGGGACGTTCACCGACGCGGTGCTTGTCGGCAAGGACGGTGTCATACACTCCGTCAAGGTCCCGACCACGCCCGCCGACGAGGCGCGGGGCGTGCTCGCGGCGGTGGGAGCGGTGCTCGCGCGGGCCGGAGCCGAGCCGGGCGACGTGACGGGGTTCGCGCACGGCATGACCGTCGCCACGAACGCGCTGCTGCAGGGACGCGGCGCGCGCACCGCGCTGATCGCCACAGCCGGGTTCACGGACGTGATCGAGCTGGGCCGCCAGGCGCGAGCGCACCTGTACCGGCTGTGCGAGGCGGCGCCGGCGCCCCTGGTCGGGGAGGAGCTGCGGTTCGCGGCGCCCGAGCGCTGCGGTCCCGACGGGCCGCTTGTGACGCTCGACCCCGAGCCGGCGCGCGCACTCATCGAGCGGGTGGCCGGGGCGCGACCCGAGGCGGTGGCGGTGGCGCTGCTGCACTCATACGCCCACCCCGAGCACGAGCGCCTGCTCGCGCGCGAGCTCGACCGGCAAGCGCCCGGGATGCACGTGTCGATCTCAAGCGAGGTCGTGGGGACGTTCCGCGAGTACGAGCGCACCGCGACGACCGTGCTCGACGCGGCGCTGAGCCCGCTCGTGGGCTCCTACCTGCGCCGGCTCGCATCCGAGTCCTCCGCGCAGGGGCTGGCCGAGCCCGAGATTATGCAGTCCTCGGGCGGCCTCACCTCGACCGCGCGCGCGGCCTCCCACGCAGCCCTGACGGTGCTGTCCGGCCCCGCGGGAGGAGTCGGCGGCGCGCTGCTGGTGGCAGAGCTCGCGGGCATGGAGAACGTGCTGTGCTTCGACATGGGCGGCACCTCCTGCGACGTGTGCGTGATAACCGCCGGGCAGGTCGCGGAGACCGCGCAGCGCACGGTCGCCGGGCGCCCGCTGGCGCTTCCCGCCCTGGACATCCACACGGTCGGGGCGGGCGGAGGCTCGATCGCCTGGCGCGACGCCGGCGGGGCTCTGCGAGTCGGCCCCGAGTCGGCGGGCGCGGCGCCCGGGCCGGCCTGTTACGGACAGGGCGGCGAGCGAGCGACCGTGACCGACGCCAACCTGCTGCTTGGGCGCCTGCCGCGGGATGCGCGGCTGGCGGGCGGATTGACGCTGGATCGCGGCGCCGCCGAGCGCGCCGTGGCGGCGCTCGCGAGCGAGCTGGGACTGGAGACGGACGAGTGCGCGGCGGGGATCGTGCGCGTGGCCGAGGCCGAGATGTGCCGAGCGCTGCGCGTGATGACGGTCGAGCGCGGGATCGATCCGCGCGCGTACGCGCTGATGCCGTTCGGGGGCGCCGGGCCGTTGCACGCGTGCGCGCTGGCCGATGAGCTGGGAATCGCGCTGGTGCTGTGCCCGCGCACGTCCGGAGTGCTGTGCGCCCTGGGCTTGGCGGCCGCCGCGCCGCGGCGGGACGTCTCGCGCACGGTCATGCTGCGCGGCGATGCGTTTGCGCAGGCAGCGATCGCGGGCGCGCGCGAGGAGCTGCTGGCGCTGGCCCGCTCGGCGGAGAGCGGTGAGGGCTCTCTCGACGACGACAGCGTGCGCGCGCACACACGCACACACACGAGCACCACCCAAAAAGACAATCGAACAATCTACGAGCTGCGCTACCGCGGCCAGTCATACGAGCTGCCCGTCGAGTCCGAGTCGACCGACCCGGACGAGCTGCGCGAGGCGTTTGCGCGGGCGCACGAGCAGCGCTACGGCTACCGCGACGAGGACGGCGAGGTCGAGCTGGTGACGATCCGAGCGTCAGTCTGGGGGGCGGCGCCCGAGCTGAGCCTGCGAGGCGCCGGTGGGGGCGAGAGCCAAGCGCGCATCGAGGGTCCGGCCGTGCTTGCGCTGCCCGAGGCGACGCTGTACGTCCCGCCCGGATGGTCCGGAGAAGAGGACGAGTGGGGCGCCGTCCACCTCCACCCGGTGTCACGCTGGGAGGAGCCGCAGGCGGGCCCGCGGACATGAGCGCGCTGGACCCGATCGAGCTCCAGGTCGTGACCGGAGCCCTGCGAGCGGCGTGTGAGGAGATGGGCGCCGTGTTGATCGGATCGGCGCGGTCCTCGAACATCAAGGAGCGCCACGACGCCTCGACCGCCCTGTTCGACCGGCACGGCGAGATGGCGATGCAGGCCGAGCACATCCCGGTGCACCTCGGCTCGATGCCCGCGGCGGTGGCGGCGATCCTCGGCGAGGACCACTCCCAGGGCTGCTCATGGATCCTGAACGATCCGTTCGCGGGCGGCACGCATCTGCCCGACATCACCGTGATCACGCCGGTGCTGCTCGACGGAGAGCTGCTGGGATTCGCGGCCAACCGCGCGCACCACGCCGACGTGGGCGGGCGCATCCCGGGATCGATGCCCGCGGACAGCCGCACGCTGGAGGAGGAGGGCGTGGTGATCGGGCCCACTCCTCTGGACGAGCCGACGCTGAGGGGGCTGTCCGCACAGATGCGCCAGCCGGCCGAGCGCGAAGCGGACCTGCGCGCCCAGCTGGCCGCCAACCGCCTGGGCGTGCTGCGCCTGTCAGAGCTCGCGCAGCGGATCGGAGCGCGACGGCTGAACGATGCCTGCGGCGCGGTGCTCGACTACGCCGAGCGGCGCACCCGCGCGTGCGTGGCGGCGCTCCCGGACGGCGAGCGCCGCGCCGAGGATGCGCTCGAGGCCGCGGAGGGCGATCTGACGCTGCGCCTGCGCGCGACGGTCGCGGGCGAGCGGCTGATCCTCGACTTCAGCGGCAGCGCCCCACAGCACGGGGGCAACCTCAACTGCCCGCTGGCGGTCACGCGCTCGGCCTGCCTGTTCGCGGTGCGGGTGCTGACCGACCCCGACATCCCAGCCTCGGCGGGAGCGTACCGGCCGATCGAGCTGATCGTGCCGGAGGGCTCGATCCTGAACGCCCGCGCGAGCGCTGAGCACCGGCCCGCGGTGGCGGCGGGCAACGTCGAGACGAGCTCGCGCGTGGCCGACATGGTGCTGGCGGCGTTCGGCCGAGCGCAGGGGCAGGGCACGATGAACAACCTCACGCTGGGCACCGCGCCCGACCCCTCGGCACATGACGCGCGCGGTGAAGAGGGGTTCTCCTACTACGAGACGCTGGGCGGCGGCCAGGGCGCGTGCCCGGACGCGGACGGGCCGAGCGGGGTGCACGTCGCGATGAGCAACACGCTGAACACGCCGATCGAGGCGCTGGAGCGCGAGTTCCCGCTGCGTGTGCTCGAGTACGCGCTGCGCCGCGGCTCGGGCGGCGCGGGGGCGCATCGGGGCGGGGACGGGGTTGTGCGCGAGCTGCAGGCGCTGCGCGAGATGACCTACTCGCTGATCGCCGAGCGTCGCCGGCACAGCCCGCGTGGCGCGGCGGGCGGCGAGCCGGGCCTGCCGGGGCGCGACCGGATCGACGGCCTGCCCGTCCCGAGCAAGTCCACGGGGACGCTGGCGGCGGGCGGGCGGCTGCGCATCGAAACGCCCGGCGGCGGCGGGCACGGCGTGCCCTGAACAGAGCCGGACCGAACGGCCGGACCACGCACACAGGCGACAACCGAACCCGGCACACAGGCGACCGCCGAACCCGGCACACAGGCGCCGTGCGTGGCCATCCCGACGGCGCCTGAGCACGTCCATAGCCGGTATATCCCCCAAAAAACAGTCGATTTGCAGGGGATTTGGGATTTCCGCCAGGATTTCGTATCTTTTAAGGACTGGTCGCCCTCTTGGTGCGGCGACACGCAGGGCATACATCGAGACGTTTCCCCCCTCAATCATTCCCGGTTCTAGTCATGCCAATTGCTTTCAAAGAATGGGCCGTCACCGTCCGCGCCCTCGCGGAAGGCGAGCAGCTGCTGACTCTGCGCAAGGGCATCCTGCGCGAGCCCGGCACTCCGTTCCGGCTCGCCCACGAGCGGTTCTTCCTGTATCCGACGTTCGACAACCAGAGCGGCGACCTCGTACGCGAGTCCCATCAGCCCGAGCTGCGCCGCGCGCTGGAGGAGGGCGTCTGGAGCGACGGCGAGCCGCCGCTGCACGCGTTCAACTCCAGCATCCCCGTCCAGCAGCCCGACCGCGTGCGCATTCGCGCGTGGGCGGAGGTTGCCGGGCACTTCACGATCACCGACCCGCGCTGCGTGGACGCCCTATCCCCGTTCTATGTGTGGACGCCCAGCTATGCCGAACGGCGCCTGGGCTGGCGCCGCCAGCAGCCGCTGCACGTGCTGCTGCTGCGCACGTACCGCATCCCGCGGCCGGTGACGGTGAAGGTCAAGGACGAGTACAACGCCTCCCAGACCTGGATCGAGCTCCAGCGCGAACTGCCGTTCGAGGGCACGCCCGTGCTCTCCGACGCCGAGTTCGAGCGCGCCTCTGAGGAGATCGAGGCGATCGCCAGCGAAGCCGGTCAACCGGCGCTGGTCTAGTGGGTCTCCCACAAGTGCTTGACCCGAAACCCGTAACGAATCTCGCTTCGTAGAGCCAGATCAGCGCAGCCAGGCACGCGAAACGTTCCTGGGATGTCCACTAGTCGCCAGCCGACCCTTGTGTAGTCGCAAGCAGGTTGCGCGCGCGCTCGGCGTCTGACTCAGGCACGAGGATGTCGCGAGGACCCGCGGCGAGAAAGTCCGGCACGTCGAAGCCACCGTTGCGCTGGACCATGCTCTGTATGTCTTCCTGGCGCAGCAGCCCCTGGATCAGTTCGGCCTCGGGCAGGTTCTGCGCGTAGGCGACTTTCACGAGCTTCAAGGCGTGTCCTCCGTCAGCGCCACCTCGCGGACCTGGCCGTCCTCGATCAGGTAGGAGCGCACCTCCGGCGCGTCGCGGTCGGCGAGCCCGACGATCACCCACTCAAGTCCCGGCCAGTTGGCGGCGAAGTTGATGTCGGTCTGGGACGGGTAGGGGTCGGTGTGGGTATGGGAGTGGTAGATCGCGCCCAGCCCCCAGCCGGCATCCTCAAACTCCTGTTCAGTCTTCAGAACCTCTTTGCCGTCAATCTCGAAGCGCTTGCGGCTCGCATGGATGTTTCTCGAGCGGTGCACTCGCACCGCTCGTCGCTCGCCATCCGGCCCGGTGGGCGCGTAGGCGATCATGCCACAGCACTCAAGGTCGTACTCCTCGCGCGCGTGCGCGATCACGTCGTCGAGCAGGGCTTGGGCGATGTTCATGTGTGGTCGAGTGGGAGTCGGAAGCGGGGAGCCGGATCTGCAGGAGGCGGAGATATCTATGTCTTTTTGGACTGCAGCGCGCGCGCGCGTGCGCGTGCGCGCACATGTACGCGCGCGCGGTCACGGCCGTAGAGTCGATCTACCACCAGACGGTGGCGTCGAGGTTGGCGACCTCGTCGACGGGCAGCGTGTAGATGCCGCTCGACAGGTACTTCCAGCCGTCGTCGGCGACGACGAACACCACGTTGCCCTCGTCCAGCTCGCCGGCGATGCGCACCGCGATGCTGGCGATCGCCCCGCTGGAGACGCCCGCGAACACGCCCTCCTCGTCCAGCAGCCTGCGCGTCCATACGATCGCGTCGCGGTTGGTCACGAAGATCTTGCGATCCAGCAGCGCCAGGTCGATGATCGGCGGGATGAACCCGTCCTCCAGCGAGCGCAGCCCCTGCACGGGCTCGCCCTGCATCGGCTCCGCGGCGACGATCTTCACTGCGTCGCCGAACGTCTCCTTCAGCCGGCGCCCGCAACCCATCAGCGTGCCGCCGGTGCCCAGGCCGGCGACGAACGCCGAGACCTCGTCGAGCTCGTCTAGGATCTCAAGCGCCGTGCCGTTGTAGTGGGCGTTCGGATTCGCCTCGTTGCCGTACTGATAGGGCATGTACATCGACGGGTCCGCCCGCGCCATCTGAAGCGCCTTCTCGACCGCGCCGTTGGAGCCCAGCGAGCCCTCGGAATAGACGATCTGCGCCCCATACATCCTCAGCAGCTGGGTGCGCTCGGGCGTAACGTTCTCGGGCATCACGACCTTCACCCGGTAGCCCCTGCGCGCGCCGATCATCGCCAGCGAGATGCCCGTGTTGCCGGATGTCGGCTCGAGGATCGTCTGACCGGGCGAGAGCAGGCCCCGCTCCTCGCCGTCCTCGATCAGCGCCCGCGCCACCCGGTCCTTGACCGAGCCGGTCGGGTTGCGCGACTCGAGCTTGGCCCAGATGCGCACCCCCGGCTTGGGCGAGAGCCGGGGCAGCTCGATCAGCGGCGTGTTGCCGATCGACTGCACGATGTCCCCGTAGCGCCCCCCGCAGGGCCGGTTCTTCAGCGGCTGGGCAGCCATTACTTCACGGAATATAGCGAGGTCTGAACGCCCAGGCGAACGCTCCCGGGATCGTGGACTGCTCGCCACCACCCCTCCCCGTCCCGATAGGATGACGAGCAGAGGGATGAACATGGGTGTCAAGCGCGACTACGACTACGACTGGCTGGTGATCGGCTCGGGCTTCGGCGGCAGCGTCTCGGCGCTGCGGCTGTCCGAGAAAGGCCACTCGGTCGGCGTGCTCGAGTGCGGACGGCGGTTTGCCGATCATGAGCTGCCGCGCTCGACCGCGGACCTGAAGCGCTACTTCTGGAATCCCATGCTGGGCATGAAGGGCATCTTCCGGCTGACCATCTTCAAAGACGTTTCCGTAGTCTCCGGCTGCGGGGTCGGCGGCGGCAGCCTCGGCTATGCCAACACGCTGTACGTGCCTCCGAAGGCGTTCTTCGAGGATCCCCAGTGGGCGGACATGCACGACTGGGAGTCGGCGCTCGCGCCCCATTACGAGGAAGCCCAGCGGATGCTCGGCGTCGTGCAGACCCCGAATGACGACCCCGCCGACCAGCTGCTGCGCGAGCTGGGCGAGGAGCTGGGCGTGGGCGACACCTACAAAAAGACGCCCGTCGGCGTCTTCTTCGGCGGGCCGGACGGGGCCGGTGAGACCGTCCCCGACCCGTTCTTCGGCGGCGAGGGACCGGATCGCACCGGCTGCCGGCAGTGCGGGCGCTGCATGGTCGGCTGCCCGCACGGGGCCAAGAACACGCTTGTCAAGAACTACCTGTACCTGGCCGAGCGCCGGGGCGCGCAGGTGATGCCCGAACGCACCGTGCTCGACGTCCGCCCGCTCGGCGACGGCTCCGGCGCCGATGGCTACGAGGTCGAATCCGTGCGCTCGGGCGCGTGGCTGCGCCGAGATCGCCAGATCCACCGCGCGCGCGGGGTCGTCGTGTCAGCCGGGCCGCTGGGCACGAACAGACTGCTGCAGCGCTGCCGGTTGAACGGATCGCTGGCAAAGATCTCCCCGCGCCTGGGGGAGCTGGTGCGCACCAACTCGGAGTCGATCCTGACCGTGACCGTGCCCGAGGACTACCCGGACGATCTGATCAAGCGCGTGGCGATCTCCTCCAGCATCTACCCAGACCGCACACCCACATCGAGACCGTCACCTACGGAGACGATGGCGATTCGATGCACCGCCTGTACACGCTGCTCGTCGGCAACGGCACGCGCGTGACGCGCCCGCTGAAGCTGATCGGACAGAGCCTGCTGCACCCCGGGCGCGTGGCGAAGGTGCTGTTTCCCAAGCACTGGTCGCGGCGCACGATCATCATCCTGGTGATGCAGACGCTCGACAACGCGATCGCGCTGCGCCCGCGCAAAGGCCCGCTGGGCTCGCTGTGGCTGCGAACCGAACAGGATCCCGAGAAGCCGATCCCGACGTTCATCCCGGTCGCCAACCAGGCCGCGGAATGGTTCGCCAAGCGCACCGGCGGGATCGCCCAGAGCTCGCTCACCGAGGCGCTGTTCAACATCCCCACGACCGCCCACATCCTCGGCGGCGCGGTGATCGCGCCAGACCCCTCCCGCGGCGTGATCGACGCGCGCCAGCGGGTGTTCGGCTACGAGAACCTGCTCGTCTGCGACGGCTCGGCGATCCCGGCCAACGTAGGCGTCAACCCCTCGCTGACGATCACCGCCCTGGCCGAGCACGCGATGAGCCACATCCCGGCAGCGGGTCAGGCCACGGCCGAGCCTGCGTCAGAGACCGCCGCCGCGGTCTAGCGCCCTCCGGCCATCGCCGGCAGGATCACCAGCGTGTCAGCATCCCCCACGGCCGTGTCCAGCCCGCTGAGAACCCGGACGTCCTCGTCGTTGAGATACACGTTGACATACCGGTTCAGCTCGCCGTCGGCCGAGAACAGCTGATCCCGGGTGGCAGGGTGGCTGGAGGCGAGGTCGCGCAGGACGTCGCCGACGTTGGCGCCGGAGGCGCTCACCTGCTTCTCGCCGCCCACGGAGGCGCGCAGGACCGGGGGGATCTTGATGGTTGCCATCAGCAGATGATTAGCACGCCACGCGATTGCGGCGCGCGCACGTGGTCGAGCGGGGCTTTATCGGGCCGGCCGCAGACTACCGGCTACCCTGCGGCGGCGCAGAACGCCTCATAGTCGGGGAACACGCCGAGCTCCTCGTCGGCGATCTCATCGGGCTCGCGCGAGCAGATCGGGCAGTCGGGGTCGCGGTGGACCTTGACCTCTGTCAGCGTCGCCCCCAGCGCGTCGTACAGCAGCAGCCTGCCGATCGCGGGCTCGCCGATGGAGAGGATCAGCTTGACGACCTCAGTCGCCTGCAGGAGGCCCATCGTGCCGGGCAGCACGCCGAGCACGCCGTTGGCCCCGCAGGAGGGAGCCAGCTCGGCGGGGGGCGGCTCGCGGAACAGGCAGCGGTAGCACGGGCCCTCGTAGGGGGCGAACACCGACAGCTGCCCGTCGAACCCGAGGATCGAGGCCGAGACGACGGGGATGCGCAGCCGCACCGACGCGTCGTTGAGCAGGTAGCGCGTGGGGAAGTTGTCAACCCCGTCGACGATCACGTCATAGCCGTCGATGATCTCCATGATGTTCGACGCGTCGATCCGCGTCTGGTACTTGACGACGTTGACGTCGGGGTTCAGCGCGTGGATCGACTCCTCGGCGGAATCGACCTTGGGGATGCCGATCCGCTGGGTGGAGTGGATCACCTGGCGCTGCAGGTTGGACATGTCCACGACGTCGTCGTCAACGATCCCCAGCGTGCCGACGCCCGCGGCAGCGAGATACAGCGCCGTCGGCGAGCCCAGGCCGCCGGCGCCCAGCAGCAGCACCTTGGCGTCGAGCAGCTTCTGCTGGCCCTCCGTGCCGATCTCGGGAATCAGCAGGTGGCGCGAGTAGCGGTCGCGCTGCTCGGGGCTGAGCGTGCGCGGGACGAGCACCTCATAGCCGCGGTCCTTCCACAGCGTGATGCCGCCGGTCATCGAAGAGACGTTCGTGTAGCCGAGATCCTCGGTCAGCGTGCGCGCGCCATACGCCGAGCGGTTGCCGGACTGGCAGTACAGCACGATCTGCGCGTCGCGATCGGCGACCACACCCTCGATGCGGGTCTCGAGGTAGCTCCTGGGAACGTGCCTGGCGCCGGGGAGATGCCCGGCGGCGAACTCCTCGGTCTCGCGCACGTCGACGATCGCCACGCCCTCGTCGATCAGCTCGCGCACCTTCGACGGATCGATCTCGTCTATCTGTGACTTGACTTGGCGGAGCAGCTCCGCGCCTGACGGGCTCATGATGAAACTCCTAAATCATGGTCGGGGTTCAGGGTGACTTCACAAAGTATAGCGCCTGCAGAGCACTGCGACCGGTCGGGCCCTACCCTGAGCAGCGATGCGCCCGCGCACCCAGATCGTCCTCCTCGGCCTCGCCGCCGTCCTCCTGGTCGCGTTCGTGCTCGTGATCGTCCTCGATCGCCCGGCCTCACGCTCACAGTCAGCGGGAAGCGCTTCCACGGCCATCTCCCCGAGCGCCCCCTCCGCCGCGGGCTTCGACGGCGCCGCGCTGCCCCCGGGCATGCGCGCGCACGAGCTCACGCTCACCGGCCTGGCCGCGCCCGCGGGCCAGCCCGCCGGCGCGCCCGTGTCGCTGTCCTCCTACCGCGGCCAGGTGGTCGTGCTCACGTTCCTGTACTCCACGGCCTGCGGGGACACGTGCATCCTCATCGCCCAGCAGATCCGCGGCGCCCTGGACGAGCTCCCCCGGTCCGTGCCCGTGCTGATCGTCAGCGCCGACCCCGCGGCCGACGCCGCCGCGAGCGTGCGGGCCTTCCTCGCACAGGTCTCGCTGACCGGTCGCGTGCACTACCTCACGGGCTCACCCGCCCAGCTGCGCGCGGTCTGGCACGCTTACGGCGCGATCCCCGCGAGCGCCGGTCGCGCGGCGTTCGACAACTTCGCCTCGGTGTTCCTGATCGACCCCTCGGGAAACGAGCGGGTGGTGTTCGGGGTGCAACAGCTGACCCCCGAAGGGCTGGCCCACGACATCGGCAAGCTCCAGGCCGGCTGATACCCTAGCGCGCAGGTAGGTATTTGATCAGATGATGTTCTCAACCAAGGCCGAGTACGGCGTGCGCGTGATGGTCGAGCTGGCTCGGCGGGCCGGCGCGGCGAATGAGGCCGGCCCGAGGGATGAGGCGAGAGAT
>Ga0116223_10004937_pt1 | contig 11426 bp, 13 predicted proteins | sample Sb_taG_3_FD_90092 | JGI IMG/M metagenome (GOLD analysis project Ga0116223, IMG submission 90092) | Peat soil microbial communities from Weissenstadt, Germany - Sb_50d_a_PC metaG | ecosystem: Environmental > Terrestrial > Soil > Wetlands > Peat | place: Germany: Weissenstadt | collected 2010-09-21 | reverse complement strand
CGGACCGAAGGTGCAAAGCAAGGGGAGAGAAATGAGAAGTTGTGCGCCCATTCGACAAAAACTCGGAACAAGCGCCGTTGACCAGACCTGCGCGCCAACGGCGTGTTCCTAAACCGTCGCGGCTCCCGCGATTGCAAGTAATTCCGTGCGGAAGTGAGCCTTCCAACACAGAAACTCTGGCCGACCGGATCGGCAGTTATAGAGGTGCTCTAACGGCGCGACAATTGTCCGAACTGCTCTCAATCTCGGCGGTCACGGTCTTCAAAATGGCCAAGCGCGGCATGCTCCCGAGCATGCGGATAGGTGGGTGCGTGCGGTTTTGTCCGGCCGCGATCGCGCGTTGGCTGCGGGAGCGTGGGGGCTAGTACCGCGGCGCCTTGCTACTACCCGAACATCGCACAAGTTGTCACGCGGCGTCGCTGAAGGTTGGATCTACGGTGATCAGCCACTCCGCAAGTAGCCATTCTGGGATGTAGACACGGTTTTTGTTTTGCTGGCACCAAGTCCACAGTTCTGCCGACGAGGCATACATCTCGGGCGTGAGTTGCAATTGCGTAACCCGCAGCTCGAATTCGGTAGCGAGCACCGGGGCGGGCGCGACGGGACGCCCCGAATTGGGATTTCCGCGGTTGCGAGTCATAGCTGGGAGAGAGCCAAGCATCACCACAGGGGCCGATCATACGCCACGTTTGCTGGCTCCGCAGCAGAAATCCTTGCACGGTGGCGCGTGGTTTGCGGAAGGCAAGGTGCGGCGATGGTTTTCCATGAGTGTGTCTATCGCTCGTTCGTGAGGGTCATTGAATTGAACTAGCTACCTGCGAAAATGCGTTGTTCGCATTGCTTCCGACCAAGCGAATCGTACCAACCACAATCACCAGAATGACGGCCAGCATTACAGCATACTCGGCGATATCTTGCCCTTCCTCGTGTCGCCACAGCCTGCGCAGAAGATGAGTCATGTTTCGCACCTTCTTTCATACGGCCCAATTCTACGCTCACGAGGACTAAGCCGCCTGGGCCTAGGGCAAGAATGGACGGCACACATAGGCGGAGCGTCGCGACGCAGCAGATCAAGTTGAGCCGCCCGTACCGGACGACGAGGTAGTTGTCGGGGGAGTAAGGCCAATTTTTCGTGTGGCCTGCTGGAATCTGGGATCGGAGCGGAAATTTTCGAAGGCGGGGTCGATGGCCAACAGGAGACATGAGTTCGAGTGCTGATCGAGCGCCCGATCAAGCCATTTGAATGCTGCTTCTTTATCACCCAGCGCCGCATAGATATCGGCAATGTAATAGAAGGGCACATACTTGGAGGCCGCTGGCTTCCGCATCTCTGCGATCATCCGCATCGCGCGGGCCCTGTCACCCGAGTGGGCATAGGCCAACCCCAATTTCATCAGAGCATCGGGATCCTGGCCGGAGACTCCTAGATAGCTGCCAATCTCCTGTTCCGCGCTCTTGAACTGCTTCTGTCTTTCCTGAGCCATCCCTAGCAAAAGGCGTGCATCCGCGAAATCCGGGTCGTGAGCGAGAATCTGGTGGGCCACCTCCATCGCTTTATCCTGCCGCCCCGAATAGTAGTAAACCACTCCCTTATCGGTGGTCAGAATGAGGGAAAGCGGGTCCAGATCTTGTGCCAGGCTGAACTCCCGCAGTGATTCATCAAACCGCTGCTCCAGCATCAGGGTTAACCCATACCACTGATGAGCGGCGGAATAATTTGGAGAGAGCTCAAGAGCCCGCCGGAATTCTTGCTCGGCGAGCCCAGAATTCCAGCCATCCAGGAAGGTGATCCACGCGAAAACGGCGTGAGATTCACCCGAGGACTCGTCCCAGCGCAGGGCCTGCTGCGCCGCTGCGCGCGCTTTGGGCAGCACCTCCCGCGGGGATGCCTGATCATTGGCTCCAAGTGTCGAGTAAGCTTCAGCCAATCCCAGGTATGCCTGCGCATAAGCTGGATCCTTCTCCAGCGCCTGGTTGAAATAGCCGATTGCCTTCCACAGATTGGGTGGAGTTCTGCGGTTCAGCCAGTACCGGCCACGCAAGTTGAGTTCACGAGCTTCGGCATCAATTGGGCGCGGCGCTTCAGTCGGCTGCCCGATCTGCCCCAAACGTACGCGCAACGTGGCCGCAATGGTTTGCGTAATTTCATCTTCGACGGCAAATGTATCTCTGCTCTCGCGGTCGTAGGTCTGTGACCAGACGTGGTAGCCATCGGCTGCCCGAATCAGCTGAACCGTGATCCGAAGTCGATCTCCGCTTTTTTGCAGGCTCCCTTCCAAGACGGAAGCAACATTCAACTGTGCCCCGATGGAACGCACATCCTCGGGCTTGTTCTTGAACTTAAACGCCGACGTACGAGCTACAACACGCACGCCGGGCAGCTTGCTCAAGGCGCTGGTCAGCTCGTCGGTAACTCCGTCACACAGATATTCGTTGTCGGGATTCCCAGTCAAATTCAGAAGAGGAAGTACAGCAAGAGACGGGTGATGAGTCGAAGCTGCAGCTTGCAAGTGCCGAGCGCGAATCCAATAGATCACAGTGCCTATAACTGTCGCGAACAACAACACCAGTCCAATCCCGACGAGCCACCGGTATTTTGCCCGTCGCGACGGTTCCACGACAGCGACCGGAAGCTGATTCGAGGCCCGACGGCTAAACGCCGCTGCATAACTTCCCTTGGGTACACCAATGCAGATCGGGTCCTGTATGCCTTCGGTCTCGTAGTAGTCCGTTAGCTTGGAACGCAGCCGGCGCGCTGCCATGCGCACTACAGGATCCAGTCGCGGATCGAAGGACGAGTCTCGGTCGAATACCTCAACGCCCAACCGGTATTCCTTCAGCAGGCCGCCTTCGCCGTGGAGGGTCCGCTCCACGGTGTAGCGCAGGAAACGCCTGAGGCCCTCTGCGTCGCGGAAGGTGGTGCTGGAGAGGATCTTCTCCAGTTCTTTCCCTACCTCGGCCTCGGCGAACAGATCCTCGCGCCCTTGCGGGACCGTTGGCCCGGCCGGACTTTGGGCGAGCGATGGTTCCATTCCATGCTCCGAGGTTATTCGATATTCAAAGGCTTGAGGTGAGCGCTGGCTAGAAGCTCCAAAATCCATTGCCAGTTTACCGTAACTTTACCCCAAAATGCTTGTTTCAAGCCTCACCGTTGCGCAGAATGGGCCGCCACAGGAAAAACTGTCCGGATCTGCCAGGAATCCCCAAAGGTGACGCCATGACATCCAACGCTATTGACGCTTCTGAGAGCAAAGGTCGCTTGCAAGGATCGCTTGGATCGTCCAGAAAGCGGACCTCGGGCGCACTGCACGCGACGCGAATCTTGACGGTTCTGCTTGTGGCTGTATCATCCGTTGTCTGCCTGGCCGCCCAAAAGCCGGCTAAGTTCACGACGGGGCAGCTTTTCTTCGTGGGGGAGGACTACCGCGAGGATCTGACCATCACCTGGCTGGCATACGGCGACTTTAACAACGACGGCAAACTCGATCTGGTCAGTGCTGATGGCGGGGGGCCGGCGTTTAGCGTAATGCTGGGTAACGGAGACGGAACCTTCCAAGCCGGCACCGTGATTTACCTTCCCACCGGAAGTGCGCCACCGGAATACGTCGCGGTGGGCGACGTGAATCATGATGGAAATCAGGATGTGTTGGTCCGCACCGCTGCTACTCCGTCGGTTGTGTACGTCTATCTAGGCAATGGCAAGGGCGGATTTTCCCTGGCGGGGAGCTATGCCACCGGAAACAGCGTGTATGGATTTAACCACGGATTCGCCTTGGCCGATCTGCGAGGCATTGGCAAACTCGACATCGTGGCGACCAACCGCGATGACAATACGATCTCGGTCTTGCTGGGCAATGGCGATGGCACGTTCAAGCCCCAGGTGAGCTATCCGACAGGAACTACCACGGCCCCCGTCGACCTGGCCGTGGGCGATTTCAATAGAGACGGCCATCTCGACGTCGCGACCGTCGATGCCGGCGAGGGCGCTACCGGCATAAGCATCCTGCTCGGCAACGGCGACGGATCCTTTAAGGCGCCGATTTTCTACTTAGGCGGATACTCTGCCGAGGGCATCGCGGTTGGGGACCTGAAGGGCGACGGCAATCTGGATGTCGTGATCGCATCCTGGGACGGAGCAACTGTCTTCCTGGGTAGCGGCTCGGGGACATTCCAGCCGGGCGTATCGTACTTCGTACCGTGGGGCAACTCCGTCGCAATTGGCGATCTCAACGGCGACAAGAAGCTCGACCTGGTCGTCTCCGATCAATACGACTCAGCCCTGTACGTACTGCTGGGGAAAGGAGACGGTACGTTCCAGACAGCGGTTGGATACGCGACCGATTGGGCCTCGCAGTCGGTGCTGTTAGCCGACTTCAATCGAGATGGCAAATTGGACGTCGCGGTGGGCAATACCTCTGGCGCGCAGGGCACTTTAGTTTTGGGCAATGGCGACGGCACACTCCGGACAGGGTATGACACCGGCTTTTCCTCGACGAATTACGCTTACGGAATCGCTTCGGCAGATTTTAACAACGACGGCAACCTTGATGTGGCCTATGCCACTGGCAATGGAATCGACATCTCGCTGGGCAGTTCTCATGGCGTCTTAGGACCTCGGTCGAATATTAGTTTGACTGGAGGCGTTGGGGCGATCTACGTGACGGCCGCCGATCTCAATCATGACGGAAATATCGATCTCGTCGCTTCCACCTCGGGTTTTGCCGGAACGAATCAGGTGGGGGTTCTTCTGGGCAAGGGCAACGGAAAGTTTAGTGGACCCGTGTTTTATCCCACGGGAAATACTTCGGGACCAGGGATAGTGGCGGTCGCCGATATCAACGGCGACGGGAAACCCGATCTTGTGATATCGAGCCCGGATGGAAGCTTAAACGTGCTTCTCGGCAAGGGCAATGGCACGTTCGAGAAGGCGATCACTACCGCGGGCGCCACCGGGAGCGCTTCCTACATTGCCATTGGGGACTTCAACAAAGACGGCAAGCTCGACGTAGCCTTGGCTAATTACCCTGGATCGACGGTAGAGGTGTTGTTGGGAAACGGCGACGGCACGTTCCACTCGCCAATTGCCACTCCGAGTTTGAGCTATCCGCAGGCCCTCGTGGCCGGAGACTTCAACAAAGACGGAAAGCTCGACCTGGCGGTCGCCAGTGGCGCCAACAACGGCGAAGTAGCGATTTTCCTGGGCAATGGAGACGGCACATTTTCTGGTCCGAACGTCGTTACCTATATTCCCACCGGATTCGGCGGCGGGACAAGCCCGAGCGACATCGCAACTGCCGACGTGAATGCTGACGGCAAGCTTGATCTGCTGGTTACACTGAACGCGACGCACGTGCACCTGGGTTGCGGATACTTCCCCGATTGTCAGGAAGCGGACCTGGGTCTGGTTGTGCTGCTGGGTGACGGTGCGGGAGGATTCTCAGTGACACCCAGCGGTCCGTTCCTGATAGGTGCCGGTGTCTTAGGAATCACCGTGGGAGACTTCGACCGCGACGGAGCGCCCGACGTGGCGGTGCTCAGTGCGTGGTCTGGATATAACGAACTCACGCTGCTTCTCAATCGCATTCTGCCAGTCAGCGTCTCACCACTCAGCATCAACTACGGGGCACGGCCAACCGGCACTTCCAACTCGCAGACCATTCTCGTGACCAACGACTTGAGCACCTCACTCGCCATCAGCGACATCGCACTCGCAGGAACAAATCCCGGAGACTTCAACTTCAATTCTGGCTGTGGGTCTAGTTTGGAATCCGGTGGCCACTGCACTATCACGGTCACCTTCAAGCCGCCGGTTGGCGGGACGCGAACCGCCAGCTTGGTTGTCACCGATAACGCTCCCGCTGGATCGCAAACCGTACAACTCAGCGGCGTGGGACTCGCCATAAAATTGGCGCCCACCAGTCTGAAGTTCGGGACCGTGACGGTGGGTCAAAGCAGTTCCCTCCCAGTCACAGTCACGAACATTAGCGCAGCGGTCGTGAACATTACAGTTCCGGGAATTACGATCATTGGCGGGGCAGCCAGCGATTACTCGCAGACTGACAATTGTGGCTCCACGATCGCGGCGGGAAACAGCTGCACGATTACCCTGAAATTTGCTCCGACCGTGAAAGGCGCTCGGAGCGCGACCTTGGAATTGAATGACAACGGCGGGGGAAGCCCGCAAAAAGTATCGCTGTCTGGGACCGGCCAGTAGGAGATTCTGAAATCAGACCCGAACGAAGGGATCGTCGCACGCCATGACGAGACTAGTCCCGAGAAGTCTTAGTGCTGAGTCGGATTCTGGGAAGTTCGCGCTCGACGAGCAATGTGGACGGTGGTGCATCTTCGAGATTCGTTCTAATAAGCGCCCTTGTGGGGAAGCGATGGCTAGGGTTCCGGCGGGGATGTCTGCAATGTCGAAGTAATCGGAGCCACCAGAACCGAGCTTGGAGAAACGGCACCCTAATCGGTCGATGACAGCGGCACGAACTCAATTGTGGTATCTCTGGATTTCGCGCGGCCGAGATCCTTCGCATACTTAAGTTCCCAAGCCGTGTTGTACCTATCCAGGTAGGCACGATCAATCGCGTCTCTGAGACTTTCGCTCTTGATGAACATGGCGCAGACTGCGATTTTGCGGTCTTTCACTTGAATAGTGCCGCGAGGCTCGTCTGCAAACGTTCGGTACCAACCGTTTGGCTTCACGCTCCATGACCTGACGAAGACGCGGTCTCGCACGACTACAACCCAGATGCCGATGAAGCGGTGCTGGCCGGTGCCAGCCCGGATGCGCAGACTCTTGCTCTTCCGGAGGGCAGCCAACGTGTCATCGGAGAATTGTCGCTTTGAGGGCATGCGCACACCTCTCATGTTCACATGGTCATTTACGCGACGCTTCGCGTCTGGGAATCGCGAACTGGCCGCTCTCTGGGCATTGTCCGTCCAAAGCTTCCCCTCGCATTTCGCCAGTTGCCGGCGTGAAACTCACGAATGAACCGCAAGTTTGGCAGGTGCTATGAAAATGATGACCCCACCGCCCGCCTCGCCAACCATTTGAATTGATCGTGTGGCCTAAATTGGACAAGCGCTCAGTCACATTATCCAACGCCTTCGACGCCTGTCGGAGGACAAAACGCGTGCGTTCAGCTTCTTGCTCCGGATCAGCCCCTACCTCACTGGTCTCGGCAAGGGCGGCCTCATCCGACAGTCCAAGCACGGACTCGGCCAACCGGTTCATGAGTTGCTCCAGTCGCTCATCGTGAGTCATCTTATCTATCATGTTTTTCGCCTTGGCCCCCACCGTTTCTACGGCCCAGCAATTTCACTCGGATTCGTTTCATTGTGGCCGCATATTTCCGTTCGTCAAGACCATATCTCGACTTGATTTCACTCTTTTTCAAACCGTCCAGGAAATCCTGGAGGATTTGCGTAGCTTCGGGGTCGTCCTTGAATGTCGTCAGGACCCGGTCTTTCTCGTCCTGTTCGATCAGGCGCTGGTCTGCTGCCGCATGCTCTGAAGCCACATTGTCAAGCGGCGACTGTTCTTGTCCCTCCGCATCGCGTACAGGGAATTCCGATATCAGATAGGCTTCCGTCTCTTTGAACTGCCGCTTCCAGTGGTTAGAAATGCTCTGCATGGCCCCAGTGAGGTGCCCCACGAAATCGACATCCTTATTCCAGTGTCTGCCCTTCTGGAGGTCCTCTGCCCCTATTAATGTCCGCATCAAGGCTTCCTGGAGCAGGTCTTCTCCAGTCCTGCCACGAGCAGCTCGCCCGAGACCCCGTACCCGGAACTCGGCGAATTGCCGTAGTCGTAGCAACTCTGATGAGGTTAAGGCTTCGATGGCTCGCTCAACCTCGATTTTCTCCAGCAAACTGCGCAACTGAAAATTGCTGATGTCAACTAGCAGGGGGATGTGCATCAATTCCAGCGGCCGTGGTACTTCTCGCGCATCCCGGTAGGCTAATGCTGTAATGATTATTCCCTGCAAGGGATGAATCTGGCGGATCGCCATTGCAAGTCCGATCCCGTGTTTCTGTAGTGGTGCGAGATAGTCGATCCCGAACCCGTAGTTTGGTGGCACGCAGTAGTCGATGAGCACCACATTGAACGGGCCACAATCACGGTACAAACGGAGTCCCTCTTCACTATTCGCGGCGGTACGTACGGCGTACCCATCGTCCTCTAAGGATCTTCTCAGGAAGCTCAGCAAGGATTGGTCATTTTCGACCAGCAACGCCGATTTGGGGGAAGCGTTTATGCTTCTTGGCGGCGGTAAAGGGGGTGCAGGAGATTCAGGGTAGGGGAGCAAATGCGCCATTTTTCTTCTCCGCTCTAAGAAAGCTCTAATAAACTATTGCTCTCAGCGCGGCTTGATTGGCTGACTTTTGTGGGTCGAAGGCATAACCGAAGTAATGATGGGAGCCGTACCTCAGCTGGCTGTTGAGGTGGCTTGACGACGGGTAGCCGCCGTAACCGATGGGTGCGTAATTCTGGAGCCGATTGAGGTGTTTTGTTGGTTCTTTATGGTAATACTGCGCAACTCCCCGCGTGCTATCTCTCCTCTGCCTTTGCGCTCGGCTTTGTGGCTCCGGAGAGCGGATTCTGCTTCGTCGATGTCCGTTCCCACTCCATAGCTGAAATCCGCTCCGTGGACGGTCAGAGTACTTCCGTCAGGTCGTTTCACAACGATCATACGATCCCGAAGGATGGCTCTCGCGCGTTCGAGTTTGTCTACTAGCTCTTCGATATGGTTGCCACGACACAAGAACTCATCGCCCTTGTCGTGATAGGCTTCAAGACCGGCCGTGCGCAGAGCGTCAGCCTTTGCCTTGAGAACGGCATCTCCCACCTCATAACCGTATTTATTCAAGGCTTTGAGCCCGTCTACGTCGGACATGGCAACAGCAAGTGCTACCCCTGCTTCACCAAATGCGCGACGGTTCGGAAGCCCTGTCACTTCAGAGGTGAGCAGCTCTCGCTGCATTTCTTCGCGGGACATCTCGGCTACACGCCGCCGTCTTATCAGGGCTACCCGGCGTTCAGAGGCCGAAGGATTGACTGATTGTTCCACCATCAGTGACACCTGCTTTAGGGCTTACGAATGTTACGGAATCGATTCCCGAACGCCTCCAGCAACGCATGTCTATCTTCGCCGTACATCCTCTCAAGTTCGCTCGTCTCCCATTCGCTTAGTCGGCTCAAAACCAAATCAATCATGCCGGTATTAGCCAAGCCGGGCTTCACGTCTGAAATGGCTCCAGCGGGTTGAGGGAAGGCGTATGCACTCAAGAATCGGAACACGTAATCGAGCAACGTCTCTCCTTCGCGTTGCGGAGGCACGTTTTGTCGCGGCTCCTTTATGCCTATCGGAGAGGCGGCATCGAGAGCTGCATAGTGCAGACGTTGAAATTCTGCCTCCTCTTCAGGTGTCAAAAAACGCATGACACCATTCTCGACGCCGACAACATAGCCGCCCGCGCATGGAATACAGGAATCAGCTTCCCCGACCGTTTCGTGTTCGTGGGGGCACGCGAGGAGAAATCCAGAATCAGTCCAAGCTGCGGAATAGCACATTGAATTCCTCGCTTTCCCGATTTCAGCCATGCGCGGTCACTTAGTACGTCTATCGGTTATGAATCTCAAGACTGAGGCCTGGCTTGAAGCTTTCTTTCCTGCTCACTTATCTAATGCACAAGTTTGGGCAGATTCGGACAAAAGGAAAGAAATCTCTGGACCACTGAACTCTTGGGCATCGCCACTATCTGGGAAATGCGCCATTCTCCGCGTGAGCATCCGCAAAAGCGATTTCGGGTCCGCTCGTCGTGGCGTGTGATTTGTCCAGCCTGAAGGTGTTTCCGAGTATCATGTGTAGGGAAGGCCACCGTGGATAAACCAGCAGTCCACAGAGAGTGAACTGGATGTTGCTTAGGGACAGTCCTCTCGTTGCTCCACACGCTCATTCTCGCGTTCCGAGGCTACGAGTTCAGTGCTTGATGTTCGTTGGCGTCTGGCTGCTCGGCAGTCTATCAATTTTTGGTCAAGCGAGAGGAGGGGCTATGTCTTTTCAGATTTCGAGCACCACTTTTTCCAACAGCGAAACGATTCCGAAGAAGTTCACATGCGACGGGCCTGATGTTTCACCGCAGCTTAGCTGGAAAGAGGTACCTGCGGCGACACAGAGTTTTGCGCTCATCATGGACGATCCGGATGCGCCGGCAGGCACCTGGGTGCATTGGGTGCTATACAACCTCCCTGCAGACACCAGAGAACTCCCAGAGGGGATGGAAAAACAGGAACAGAGTGCAACTGGAGCGCTGCAAGGCCGCAACGACTTTCGTAAGATCGGCTATGGAGGTCCATGTCCTCCGTGGGGCGCGCCACACCGCTATTATTTCAAGCTGTATGCGCTCGACACAAAGCTCAACCTAAAGGCTGGGGCCAGCAAACCAGACCTCGAACGTGCCATGAAGGGCCATATCGTGGGCGAAACGGACCTCGTGGGTCGCTACGGCCGTTGAGCTGCAAGAGTCCGTCGCTAAGCTGCTCTTCCGTAGGCGCAACCTCGTTTGCTGGATCGCCTGTACAGACCGACCTGACACTTTGCTCAGCTTCCGATCTGTCGGACAATCTCTCGCTGTGATTCGTGCGCTTTCCGCTGGCGTCCCAAGTTTACGCCGGGTGTAGGCGAATGTGCTGAAACTGGCGATAGTAGCGACTCTTCTGAGCTGCGCGCATTGCTCGCCACTTCTCGGGCCAGCGCAGATGACGTGCGCTCTCTTTACGCCCATTATTTATTCCTGCGAGTGTGCCGCCTTACAGTGCTCGTCGAACTGCGCCTCAATAGATTTCTGAAACTCTTCGCGGTTGGGTCGATGGCCTGAACCGTCGCCCTGAAGACGACGCCAGGCTTCCACAGGGATGTCGCCGAGCCATTTCGTTACGTGCAGAGTTGGTTTCTTCATCGGTGCCGGCAGGCACCCGGTTGGCACCCGGCAACTGGTGTCCCTACCGCGATTCGTCAACCGCCAACCAGCCCCTCCAACACGCTCTCCTCCGCGCAAATTCCGATTCGCTGGCGCATAATGTGTGTATGTCAGAGAAACGGACTAAAGCCGATAAAGCACAGCGAGAAGCTGATCTACTCGACAAGAAGTCGTCCCACCGTCCACCACAGAATCAGGGGGAAAAACCACGCGAGGACTTCAACCAAGCCGCTGTGCGGATCGTCGAAGAGGCGACTGAGAAGCATTAAGCCCTAGCCAGTCAGCCCTACAAGCCAGACTGTCCTGCGGAAGGTTTTGTTTCGCTGCGCTCACGTGAGTCAAGACAGGCGCAGACTCTTGAGCGATGCGCGAGCCAATCCTCCACTGATGTCGGGCACAATGACTAATTCAAGAACAGTGACCCCGGAGAGGTGAACCTG
>Ga0116223_10004936_pt1 | contig 11426 bp, 9 predicted proteins | sample Sb_taG_3_FD_90092 | JGI IMG/M metagenome (GOLD analysis project Ga0116223, IMG submission 90092) | Peat soil microbial communities from Weissenstadt, Germany - Sb_50d_a_PC metaG | ecosystem: Environmental > Terrestrial > Soil > Wetlands > Peat | place: Germany: Weissenstadt | collected 2010-09-21 | reverse complement strand
TTAAACGGCATCGGAAGTCCTCCTTCCGAACCGTCTTCACCTGTCGACCATCAACCCGGTCTAAACTGTCAGGGTTCTACCCGGTTCATACCGCCGCGCGACCCCCCACCCCTGCCCGCCCCCGACATAGGGCGTCCGGAAGGACGCCTGTCTCTCGACGGGCTAAGGGGGGCGGCGCGCGCCGAACCCTCAAAAGATGACTTCGCCCGATTGCCCTGATGCGAAACGCCCCATGTCATGAAATCCCCGGCTTGTGTAGGCTCTGCGCTTAACCCCCGCGTGCGCGATTCGTCGCGCGAGGGCCTCATGGGTCTTTGAAGAGGCGAACGCGTGACTTCTATCGCGAGAACCATGATCGTGGCGCTCTTGACCTTCATGAGCGGCCTTCTCGGCTTCTTCCTGCAATGGCTGTTGCCGGCTCAGTATGTGGCGGACGCGAGGGGCATGGTCGGTTCGATCACTGGTCTCGTCATCTTGCTTCTCGCTCTGGTTCTCGGCCTCCTGGTTTGGACGAGTTACGGCGTCTACACCATCCAAAACGTGGAGTCGCAGTCGCTTGGGCCGGTTATCCTGCAACTTGATTTCGCGCTTGAGCGATATGGGCCGGAGGCGCGCGCCGGACGCGAGCTCCTGCGCGCGGTGGTCCTGCGCGCCCGAGATCGTTTGTGGGGCGGCAAAGCGGGCGGCGCCTCGCCCTATGCGCAGGCGCGCGCCGACCTGCAGGATATCGCCGCCTTCTTCGCCAACCTCAAGCCCATAAACGACGAACAGAAGGAGCTCATCGCAACAGCCAAGCCGTTTTTCACCCAGGTGATTCAGACGACCCTGCTGATGAGCCGCCAATTGGCCAGTCCCGTGCCAAAGCTCCTGCTGTTCGTGGTCGTCGGATGGTCGGCGCTGCTGTTCTTGAGTTTTGGATTGCTCGGCACGTTCAATGTGGTCAGCGTCGCCGCGGAGGCGCTGGGCTCGATCGCCGTCGCCAGCGCCGTTTTCATGATTCTCGAGTTCAGCCAGCCCTATTCCGGCTTGTTCCGCATTTCGCCGGTCGGCGTCGACAATCTGATCGCCGTGATCGGCCGGTAAGGGCGCTGGCCGACGCGGCCTGCGGCGTTCGGTTCGCTCAGCGCATCATGTCGGCGAGCGCGTTGCGCATCGACGTGCTGGGAATGCCGAATAAGTCTTCGTAGGGCCTGTCCATGTCGAGGATGACGAAGACGGCGGCGGCGACCGAAAGTGCGCATAAGCCGATAACGGTGACGCTCATTGAGTTCGGCGGCGCCCTGAGGCCAAAGCTCGCGAACAGGATGAGAAGCCAGAACACCAGCACCCAATAGAAGGGCGTCGAGATCGATCCGCGCACGCCCTCGATCACCAGCCAGCGAGCCCTGATCAGGTCGTGATAGTCCGCCACGCACGCGGCCATCAGGTTCCTGTGCAGCGTGTCCGCCGGCTGCATCGAGCGGACCTCGAGCCCGATATCGTTCATCAGAGCCGCGAGCACGGAGCTTTCGCCGGTCAGCGGCATCTTCGACGTATTGGGGTAAGCAACGTTGGCCGGAGGCGGCTCCGAAGGCCAGGTGCTGGCGATCACCGCGGCGACATAGCCGCGCAGCTCATCGCGGATATGCGCCGTCTCCGGCCCATAGTCGCGCAGGCACCGGTCGATCTGGGCGAGCTGGCCGGCATAGTCGCCGCGCGCGTTGTAGGCGGCGTCGAACCCCGCTTTGACCGAAGTCGTGAGCAGCCCGAGCACGATCGCGGTGAAGGTCACGAGCAGGGTGTTGGCGAGCTGAACGAGCTCGATCGACTCGCGCGACCTGTGCCGTTCGGGCAGGCGGGAATTGACGAAAAACCCAACGCACGCGCTCGCGCAAAGCAGGAGGAGGAGAATGAGCGATGACCAGACGTTGCGCATGCAAGGGGCCTTCACCGGCGCCGCGCGCGTCGGCTCCCATCGGCCCGCCCCGACTCGCTCCAGGCGGAAAAATGACTGTGCGCGAACGATTTGGCTAGAGCGGGCAAGCGCCTTGTGGAATGGGCGTCGTCAAGAGGTCAGAGCGGGCAGCGCGCGGCGGGCGCGCCAACCGGCGAAGGAGAGCCCCGCGGAATATAAAGGTTGCCCGCGTCCGACAGGCTGTCGCCGAACGCGAACAATGTCGTATAGGCCGACGCTGGACCGCTCGCGCAGGCGAGCGAGGCCGCCAGAACCGCCAGACCGAATCGCTTCCTCATTCCCCGTCCTCCCCTGAGCGACTTGAACAGATGGCGTTCGAGTCGGCGTTCTAATCCCCCGCGCGTCGTAACCCTGTCGCCGACGGAAAGTTCCCCGCCTCAGGCCGCGTCGCGGGGAAACTGCGTCTGGGCGATGTGCGTGTACGTGCGGCCCATCGCCAACAGCTCGCCGTGCCGGCCGCGCTCGACGATGCGGCCGCGATCGACGACACAAATTTCGTCGGCCTGCGCCACCGTCGACAGGCGGTGGGCGATGACGATCGTGGTGCGGCCTTCGCACAGCGTGCGCAGCGCCTTCTGGATCGCCTGCTCGGACTCGGAATCGAGCGCCGAAGTCGCCTCGTCGAGCAGGATGATCGGCGCGTCCTTCAGAAAGGCGCGGGCGATGGCGATGCGCTGGCGCTGCCCGCCGGAAAGCTGCATGCCGTGTTCGCCGCAGGGCGAGTCGTACCCGCGTTCGAATCCCATGATGAAGTCGTGCGCATAAGCCGCCTTGGCGGCGGCGACGATTTCCTCCTCGCTCGCGCCCGGCCGGCCCATCGCGATGTTGTCGCGCACCGAACCCTTGAACAAAAAATTCTCCTGCGCGACGTAGGCGATCCGCCGGCGCAGAGACGCGCGGGCGACGGTCGCTATATCCACGCCGTCGCACAGGATCTCACCGGAACCGACTTCGTAAAGGCGCAGGATGAGGTTCATCACGGTCGACTTGCCGCCGCCGGAGCGGCCGACCAGCGCCGTCGTCCTGCCGGCTTCGGCGACGAAGCTGATGGCGTGGAGCACGGGTTCCCCGGGCCGATAGCCGAAGACCACGTCGCGAAATTCGATTCTGCCGTTTGTGACCTCGAGCTCGGGCGCTTGCGGCGCATCTTCCTCGTAATCGCGTTCGTCGAGAAAAGTGTATAACATGCTGACGCCGAACAATTGCGACGACACGTCGACATGCAGGCGCGCCACCCGCTTCATCGGTTCGTAGAGCATGATCACCGAAGTGATGAAAGAAAAAAGGCTTCCCGGCGGGTTGCCGCGAATGATGACGGTGTAGCCGCTGTAAAGCACGACGGCGGCGATGGCGAAGCCGCCGAGGCTCTCCATGATCGGGCTCGTGCGCGAGCTGACGCGCGCGAGCTTGTTCGACGCCGCCTCGAAGCCCTCAATCGCCTTGCCCTGCCTGGCGCGCATGAAGTTCTCGAGGGTAAAGGCCTTGACGATGCGGATGCCCTGCGCGGTCTCCTGCAGCGACTCCATCATCTGCATCATGCCCTGGAACTCGCTCGCAATGATCTTACGCACGCGGACGGCGATCTTGCGCACGCCGACCGCCGCGACCGGAACGAACATCAGCGCCAGCAGCGACAGCACCGGATCTTGCGACACCATCACGATGACGAGCCCGACGATGGTCAGCGCGTCGCGGGAAAGCGTGGTGATGACGAGGTTGAGAACGCTGCTCGCCGACTGGGCGATGAAGGCCTGGCGGGCGATGAACTCGGACGAATGCGATCGGCTGTAATAGCTGACCTTCATTCGCAGCATCTGGTCGAAGATGCGCCTCTGGACGTCCGCGACGATGTTGTTGCCGACCCGCGACATGACGACTTGCTGACCGTAGGTCGCAAGGCCCTTGACCGTGTAAATCGCCACGATCGCCGCGGTGATTTCCCAGACCGCGTTCAGGTCGCGTCCGACGAAGATCTTGTCGACGATCCGGCCGATGATCCATGCCGACAGCGACGTCGTGAGCGCGATCAGGCCCATCATCGCGAAGGCGAACAGATAGCCCTTCCAATGCTTGAAGCCCTGATCGGTCAGGAGCCGACGCAGGGTCGCGTTCAAGGGCAAGCGGAAGACGGAGCCGATCCGCTCGCGGGCTTTACGCCAGAGTGACAATGCTGCAGTCCTTCGCGCCGCCCAATCGTCGACCCGCGTTCTCATTCTCCGGCGACGAACCCGCGCCCGCGCCGAGGCTTTCCTATCATTGGAGGCGAATTTATGGAAATCGTCCGCTTAGCGCCCTCTCAAGCCTTCTTCCCGTCGGCTTTCTCTTCTTTGACGGCGGCATGATATTTGCGCCGGATATCCGCAAGGTTAACCGACGGTGGCGGGAACGCGAGGTTGAGCTCCTCCATCGCATCAGAGATGATCTGCGAGACGGCGAGATTGCGGAACCACTTGTGATTCGACGGGATAACGTACCAGGGCGCATCGGGCGTGCTGGTCGCGTGGATCGCGTCCTCGAACGCCTTGACGTAGTCGTCCCAAAACTCGCGCTCTGAATAGTCGGCCTCGCTGATCTTCCAATTGCGCGCGGGGTCGTCGAGACGTTGAGCGAAGCGCGCGAGCTGTTCCTCCTTGCTGATATGGAGGAAGAATTTGAGGACCGTGGTCTTGTTCTCGACGAGCAGGGCCTCGAAATCGCGAATGCGCTGGTAACGGTCTGTCCAAGTCGCCTTGTCGACGAGCTTGTGGACCCGCGTCACCAGCACGTCCTCGTAGTGCGAACGGTTGAATATCGTGATTTGGCCCCGGCCGGGCGCCTGAGAATGGACGCGCCAGAGAAAGTCATGCGCTAGCTCCAAAGGCGTCGGCTGCTTAAAGCTGGCGACGAACACGCCTTGCGGGTTGATCGGCCCGAACACGTGCTTGATCGTGCCGTCCTTGCCGCCCGCGTCCACCGCCTGCAACACGATCAGGATCGCGTGCTTGTGCTCGGCGTAGAGGAGAGCCTGCTGATGGGCGAGCTTCTTGAGATAATGCTCGGTCTCCTCCTTGGCTTCGGCTTCCGATTCGTGCTTGCCCATGTAGGCCGGATCGAGCTTGTTCAGCTTGACCTTGGCGCCCGGGTCGACTCGGAATTTCTTTCGGTAGTCCAAGGTTCGGGCCTCCTGGCGGGCTGCGTCGCGCCCTATTGTGATAGTAAGATGACAGTCGGATCAACTCGCTTGTTCAGGGAATGGAGACTTGACGTCAACGGGCGGCAAAGCAGGTGGGCAGGGGCCGCCGACGAAGATTCTCGGCGGTCTTCTTCCGATCAAGCCGCGCGAGGCGGCGCGGGACGCGTTTGCGGGGGTGACGCCTGCGTCCATGAACATTCCGCAGGTTCTCGGCTACACCCGCATTGCAGGCACGCCCGTCGTCACAGGTCTTTACACCGTTCTTTTACCGCTTGTCGCCTTTGCCCTCTTCGGTTCCTCGCGCCATCTCGTCGTCGCGGCTGATTCCGCCACGGCGGCGATCTTTTCTGGCTCGCTCTCCCGCATGGCGCCGCTCGCCAGCGAGAAGTATATGGCGCTGGTCGGCATGCTCACGCTGGAAACAGCGGGCCTGCTTCTGCTCGCTCGGGTCTTCAAGGCCGGCTTCCTCGCCGATTTCCTGTCGCGCACGGTGCTGGTCGGATTCCTGACCGGCGTCGGGGTCCAGGTCGGCGTCGCGATGCTTGGCGACATGCTCGGGGTGAAGGTCGACTCGATGCGCACGCTCGGCCAGCTCTGGGAGCTTGCGGGCAGGGCGGCGTCGGCGGACGGCCGCGTTGCGGCCTTGTCGGTCTTCGTTGCAGCGAGCATCCTCGTCGGCCACCGGTTCACGCCCCGCTTTCCGATTTCGCTTGTCGTGGTCGTCGGGATGATTGCGGCGAGCGCCGAGCTTCATCTGGCCGCACACGGCTTTGCGGTCATCGGCCCGGTTCCCGGCGGCCTGCCGTCGCTCAAGTGGCCGGACGTGACCTGGAGCGAAACCCTGTCGCTCATGCCGGTCGCCGGGTCATGCTTCGTCATGATCATCGCCCAGAGCGCGGCGACGTCACGCGTCTATGCGGTCAAGCACAAGGAGCGTGTCGACGAGAACGCGGACATTCTGGGACTTTCCGCCGCCAACGCCGCGGCGGCGGTCACCGGGGCCTTCGTCGTCAACGGCAGCCCGACCCAGACGGCCATGGCGGAAGGGGCGGGCGCGCGAAGCCAGGTCGCGCAGCTCGTCTTCGCCGCCGTCGTGCTCGTCGTGCTGATGTTCCTGACCGGCCCGTTGCAGCATCTGCCGCGCTGCGTTCTGGCCAGCATCGTGTTCACCATCGCGGTCGGCATGGTCGACGTGCGGGGCCTCCGCGCCATCCGGCGCGAAAGCCGGGGAGAATTCCTTCTGGCGCTGTTCACCGCCGCTGCGGCGCCGGCGATCGGCGTCGAGCAGGGCATCCTTCTGGCGATCGCGGCCTCGCTCATCCGCCATGTCCGCAACAGCTACCGGCCGCACACGATGGTGCTCGTGCCCATTGCGGGCCGCCTGGAGCCGGCGCCGGCCAAGCCGGGGGTAGAGACCGATCCCGGCCTCATCGTCTACCGGTTCGGCGCGGACCTGTTCTACGCCAACGCCGACCGCTTCGCCGACGAGGTGCGCGCGCTCGTCGACAGCGCGCCCACGCCGGTCCGGTGGTTCGTCATGGACGCGAGCGCAATCACCCAGGTTGACTATTCGGCCGCCCGCACCGTCCTCGACCTCCTCGACGAACTCGCGGCGAAAAAGGTTAATGTCGCGCTCGGGCGTGTGAACCCTTTTCTGCGCGCGGATCTCGACCGGCACGGCATCACCGCCAAACTCGGAGAAGCGCGGATCTTCGAGACGCTTCACGAGGCGATCGCCGCGGCTCGCTCCGATGTGCCTCTGGCGGGCGCGGACGACACGAAAACGCCCGCCGCCCACTAGCGGCGGCCCTTCGACGCCGTCGCAGAAAGAGCTTCGCGTCGCGATCGCGGATGACCATATTGCGGGAGAATGACGCACAGCGCCTTGCGCTTTTGGGACCGTCCGTGAGGACGATCCGGCCGTCGGCAACGAACGGGGGTGAAGAAACATGCGTGCAGCATTTTATTCGGAGCAGGGGCCAGCGCGCGACGTGCTCAAGGTCGGCGATCGGCCAACCCCGGAGCCTGGGCCAGGGGAGGTGCGGGTCAAGCTGCGCACGTCCGGGGTCAATCCGTCGGACTGGAAGGTGCGGCGGGGCGGTTATGGGCGCGGCCTCATGGCTACTCTCATCATCCCGCACAGCGACGGCGCGGGCGAGATCGACGCGGTCGGTCCGGGCGCGCGAGCTCGCGTCGGCGAGCGCGTCTGGATCTGGAACGGGCAGTGGAAGCGCCCTTATGGCACGGCCGCGGAATACATCGTCTTGCCCAGCGTGCAAGCCGTTCATCTGCCAGACGGTACGGGCTTTGCCGAGGGCGCTTGCCTTGGCATTCCCGCGCTCACCGCGGTGCACGCCATCCGTTTGGCGAAGATTGAGGCGCGAGCGACGGTCCTCATCGTCGGCGGCGCCGGCGCCGTCGCGCACTATGCGATCCAGATCGCCAAGCTGCGCGGAGCGCGGGTCGTCACCACGGTGAGCGGCGACGCGAAGGCCAAGCATGCGACGCGCGCCGGCGCCGACGAGGTCATCAACTACCGTACGGAAGATGTAGCCGAGCGCGTCAAGGCTCTGACGGGCGGGCGCGGGGTGGACGTTATGATCGAGATGGATCTCAGCGGCGACGCCAACCTTTATCCCTCCATCCTGCGGCCACACGCGAGCGTCGTCATCTACGGCACGTCGATGAGCACGGCGACGCTTCCCGTTCTCTGGCTGATGCAGAACTCGATCACGCTGCGTTTCTTCCTCATCTACGACATCTCGGAGGCCGACAGGAGCGCGGCGATCGCCGAGCTTAGCGATCTCATTCAGCGCGGCCGGCTCATTCACACGGTCGCTCGGCGCGTCGCGCTGGACGATATCGCCGAAGCTCACGAAATCGTCGAGCGCGGCGAGGTCATCGGCAATGTCGTTGTCGATATTGGGTGAGAGAGGTCGCGCGAGTGGAAGGCGCCATCCGCCAGTCGAACGACGCCGCCCTCGCGGAACGGCCTTTTCCCGTCGGCGCGACTTGGCTCTCGCGCCCTGCCGGCCATAGGATCAGGAGCAATGCATTCGGGGCCGGCCGCGCGTCTTAGGAACGAGCGATGAACATCACCGTAATTGGGGCGGGGGCGATCGGCGGCCTCATGGCGGTCAAGCTCGCCGCGGCCGGCGAAGCCGTGAGCGTCGTTGCGCGCGGAGAACACCTGAAGGCCATCCGCGAACGCGGCCTCGTGCTGAAGGAGGGCGGCGAAGAGATCGTCGCGCGCGTCGACGCGACCGACCGCATCGCCGAGGCCGGCCGCCCGGACCTCGTCGTGCTCGCGGTCAAGGCGCATCAGGCAGCGGCGATCGCCCCCGACGTCGCGTCCATTCTCGCCCCGTCAACGATGGTGGTGACCGCGCAGAACGGCATTCCCTGGTGGTATTTCTTCAAGCACGGCGGGCCCCATGAGGGCGTTCGGCTGAAAAGCGTCGATCCAGGCGGCGTGATCGCCGACCATCTGCCGATCGACGCCATCATCGCCGGCATCGTCTATCAGGCGGCGGAGATCGAAAGCCCGGGCGTGATCAAGCACATCGAAGGCAATCGCTTCCCGCTCGCCGAAATCGACGGCTTAAAAAGCGAGCGCGTCGCCGCGCTGTCGCGGATCTTCTTCAACGCCGGCTTCAAGTCGCCGGTCATCGCCGACGTGCGCGCCGAAATCTGGACGAAGCTCTGGGGCAATCTCGCCTTCAATCCGATCAGCGCGCTCACCCGCGCGATGCTCGACGACATCTGCCGCTTCCCGGCGACCCGGGCGCTGGCGGCGGCGATGATGCGCGAGGCGCAGGTCGTCGGCGAAGCGTTCGGCGTCAAATTCCGCATTTCCGTGGAACAGCGCATCGCCGGCGCCGAGGGCATCGGCGCCCACAAGACGTCGATGCTGCAGGACATCGAGCATGGCCGCGCGATCGAGATCGAGGCGCTGCTCGGCTCGGTCGTTGAACTGGCCCGCTTGGCCGATGTCGCGACGCCGCATCTCGACGCGGTGTACGCGGTCGCCAAACTCCTGGGGGAGACGGTCGCTCGCGGCGACCGGCCGGGGTTGTAGCCGCGCTCGCTGAGCGCGGCCGACGCGGACGCGGTCAGCGACCGCGTCTACAGACGCGCGCCGGTCACTGATTGGAGGGCGACATGGCTGAGACGCGGACTGTGAAGGGCCTCATCGCATCGGGGCGCGATGAGGCGATCGCCATCGCGGCGCATGACGCGCCGCCGCTGACCTACCGCGGCTTGCGCGCGCTGGTCGATGGCGCCGTTGCGTCGTTGAACCGCCTCGGCGTCGGCCGCGGCGATCGCGTCGCGATCGTGTTGCCGAACGGAGCCGCGATGGCGACCGCGTTTCTCTCGGTCGCCGCCGCAGCGGCCTCGGCGCCGCTCAACCCGGCCTACCGCCACGACGAATTCGAGTTCTACCTCGGCGATCTCAAGGCCAAGGCGCTGATCGTGGACGCGGGCAGCGCGTCGTCGGCGATTGCGGCGGCGGAGAAGCTCGGCGTCGCGCTCATCACGCTCACGCCCGAGCCGCAAGCCGGGGCAGGGGCGTTCCGGCTTTCGGGCGCTTCTGTAGACGCGGTCCATAGCCCGTCTTTAGACGGGCGTCCTTTCGGACGCCCTATGGACCGCGTCGGCCGCGCTCAGCGAGCGCGGCTACAGCCCGCCGAGCCTGACGACGTCGCGCTCATCCTGCACACTTCGGGCACCACCTCGCGGCCGAAAATCGTGCCGCTGACTGGCGCCAATATCTGGGCTTCGGCCAACAACATCGCCGCCGCGCTCGAGCTTAGCGAGCGCGACCGCGCGCTCAATGTCATGCCGCTCTTCCACATTCATGGGCTGATCGCCGGCCTCTCCGCGCCGCTTTCGCGGGGCGGAAGCGTGTTCTGCACGCCAGGATTCCATGCGCTGAAGTTCTTCGCCGAGATGGAGGAGGCGAGGCCCACCTGGTACACCGCGGTGCCGACCATGCATCAGGCGATCCTGACCCGCGCCGGCCACAACAAGGAGATCATCGCGCGCCATCCGCTGCGGTTCGTCCGTTCGTCGTCGTCGTCGCTGCCGCCGCGCGTGATCGGCGAACTGGAAGCGGTTTTTCACGCGCCGGTCATCGAGTCCTATGGAATGACCGAGGCGACGCATCAGATGGCGTCCAATCCCCTCCGGGGCGTGCGCAAGCCGGGGTCGGTCGGCCTTGCCGCCGGTCCGGAGATCGCGATCATGGACGAGAAAGGCCGGCTGCTCGGGCGCGGCCAGACGGGCGAGGTGGTCATTCGCGGCGACAGCGTGACCCGCGGCTATGAGAACCACCCGAAGGCAAATGCGGAAGCCTTCGTCGACGGATGGTTCCGCACCGGCGATCAGGGCGTCATCGATGCGGAGGGCTATCTCACGCTGACGGGGCGGCTGAAGGAGATCATCAATCGCGGCGGCGAAAAGGTCTCGCCGCGCGAGGTCGACGAGGCGCTGATGGATCACCCCGCGGTCCTGCAGGCGGTTGCGTTTGCGGTTCCGCATGACATGCTGGGCGAGGACGTCGCCGCCGCGGTCGTGTTGCGCGAGGGCATGAGCGCGAACGAACAGGAGCTGCGCGCGTTCCTCGCCGAGCGCCTCGCGGCGTTCAAGGCGCCGCGCAAGATCCTCTTCCTCGCCGAAATCCCCAAAGGCGCCACCGGCAAGCTGCAACGCATCGGCCTCGCCGCGAAGCTGGGATTGGCGTGAGCCGCGGCGGAGCGACAGGCGGCGCTCTTGCGACGATTAAGAGCGGCAATTTTCAATCCGCGCGCTGCGGCTCTGGAAAGGTCCAAGACCCGTTCAGAATTTCGGGGCGCGGTCGATAGAGGCGCACCAGATAGTTCCAGCCAGGCGGCGTCGGCAGACAATTTTCAACCTTGCCGTCACAGCCGCCGAACTGGATGGCGATCGAGCCGCCCTCGCCCGCTTTCGCGGTGATGTTGTTGAGCGAGTAGGCGTTCAGAGGGTTCGGCTCGAAATAGCCCTTGGCGTCGTAGACGCTTATCGACCAGAAGCCGTCGACGGGCGCGTCCTTGACATTCAGCTTGTAGATCGTCTTGCCGTCGTTCCTGGCGGGGGTCACGTCGAGATAGAGCGCGTCCCTCGCCGGGGCGCCGCCCCAGGCTGCGGCCGCCCCGATCAGCCGCCTCGCAGGATCGACGGCGTCCCTGGGGCCGAACATTCCCTTGGTGTCGGGCAAGGTCGGGGCAAGCCTAAGCAGCGTATCTCGCACGGCCTTCTGGCTCATCTGATCCCAATTCG
>Ga0116223_10004931_pt1 | contig 11432 bp, 12 predicted proteins | sample Sb_taG_3_FD_90092 | JGI IMG/M metagenome (GOLD analysis project Ga0116223, IMG submission 90092) | Peat soil microbial communities from Weissenstadt, Germany - Sb_50d_a_PC metaG | ecosystem: Environmental > Terrestrial > Soil > Wetlands > Peat | place: Germany: Weissenstadt | collected 2010-09-21 | reverse complement strand
GAACGCTGGAATTTTCAGAGCATTGTCGGTGGCGAAAATAAGCGAGGACTCATTCACAATCGACTCTACATCGGCGAATATTTGAAAAACCGGTTCACCAATGTCAAAAATCCTGAAACCGGAAAAGTCATCATGCGAAAAGCCGACGATGACGATTTGATAACGGCACAAGTTCCTCATCTTCGTATCGTCGATCAAAAATTATGGGATGCTGCCCATTTACTCCGCAAGTCACGCGGAAACAAAATCCATGGGGCAAGCGGTCAGTCTGAAAGGGCGGTTGTGCCGCGTAAATTGCATCTGTTGTCTGGATTGCTGCGGTGTGGCGAATGCAACGGTCAAATGTCGATCACGGCGTCATCCCGAATTGGTCAACGTATCGGTTGTTCGGCTTCCTACAACACGCGATCTTGTAAACATAGCAAGAGCTATGACCTTGGAAAGCTGACGAAGCTGGCGGTCGATAGTATGTGCTCGCATCTGGTTGACCCCGAATTTCTCAAAGAGAAGGCACGGGAAAAGACTCTCGAATTTGCACGGCTCGAAAGGGAAAACAGCGGGGCACGTCAAACTGCCGTTAGACAATTCGACCGTCTCAATATTCAGATTGCAAAACTGGTAAGGATGCTTGACGAGGAAGATGACATGCCAAGGGAGTTGCTGGCATCGCTCAAGGCCAAAGAGATTGAACGAAAGGGCCTTGAGGAGCGTATTCGTTTACTCGGTGCTGAGAACTACATCACGACCTTACACCCTAACGTCATCAAGGCATTTGGTAAGAACATCGAAACCCTGCATGAAAAACTCAAGCGTAACTCCGATGATCCTGAGTGTCGCATGGCTTTCGGGAACATTATCGACAGCATCATCGTCCATCCGACCGGGAATGCGAAACCTTACGACATTAGCTTATATGCCAGACTTTCGGCTGTTATGGGGGAGTTTAACCTTTTTCCAACCCGTCGTTCAAACGAGGAAATCGTTGCGGCAGAGGGACTTCCTCGTATCGGTACAGGCGGGACCGCTTCATCACACCCACGATTATCAAGACATTTTACTGGCTGGTCATCGCGTTAATCGGGCTGTTCGGCATCGCCGGCATCTTTTCCGGCCTTGCAGCGATGGCGATCAGCCCGTTCGGCTGGTTCATACAGTTGTTGGCCTCGATCGCCAGCGTTATCGTCGGCATCATTTTCTCCCGCATCGCGGCAGAATTCGTGTTGATCGTGTTTCGCATCAACGAGCACCTCGGCGCGATCCGCGACCAGGGCGCCGGGCACTAGACCCGATCAGTTGTTGAATCTGAAATGCATCACGTCGCCGTCGGCGACGACGTACTCCTTTCCCTCCAGCCGCAACTTTCCGGCATCGCGGGCGCCGGCTTCGCCGCCAAGCGCAACATAATCGGCGTAGGCGATGGTTTCGGCGCGGATGAAGCCCTTCTCGAAATCGGTATGGATGACGCCTGCGGCCGCGGGCGCCTTGGTGCCGCGGTGGATGGTCCAGGCTCGGGCTTCCTTCGGGCCGACGGTGAAATAGGTGATGAGGTCGAGGAGCTGATAGCCGGCCCGGATCAAGCGGTCGAGCCCGGCTTCCTCCAGCCCGAGGGTTTCGAGAAATTCAGCGCGCTCCTCGGGCGACAGCGTCGCAATTTCCGATTCGATCTTGGCCGAGATCGTCACCGCAACCGCGCCTTCCTTTTTGGCGCGCTCGGCGACCGCTTCCGAAAACTTGTTACCCTTGGCAGCGCAAGCCTCCTCGACATTGCAGACATAAAGCACCGGCTTCGACGTCAACAGGCCGAGCATGCCGAAGGCGCGCTCTTCCTCGGGCTTGCGCTCGAGAACCCGCGCCGGCTTGCCCTCGCGCAACAGGACCAGCGCGCGGTTGACGAGGTCGAGCTGTTCTTTGGCGTCCTTGTCGTTGCCTTTCGCCTTCTTGCTCAGGTTATCGACCCGCTTTTCCAGGCTGTCGAGATCGGCGAGCATCAGCTCGGTCTCGATCGTGTCGATGTCGGCCAATGGCGCGATCTTGCCCTCGACATGGGTGATGTCGGAATCCTCGAAGCAACGCACGACATGGGCGATCGCATCGACCTCGCGAATGGTGGCGAGAAACTGGTTGCCGAGCCCCTCCCCCTTCGAGGCGCCGCGCACGAGCCCAGCGATATCGACGAAGGTCAACCGGGTCGGAATGATCTGCGCGGATTTTGCAATTGCGGCAAGCTTTTCCAGCCGGGGATCTGGCACCGCAACCTCGCCGACATTCGGCTCGATGGTGCAGAACGGATAATTCGCCGCCTGCGCCGCTGCCGTCTCGGTCAGCGCATTGAACATCGTCGACTTGCCGACATTGGGCAACCCGACGATACCGCATCTGAATCCCATTTCGTCCTCAGCATTTTCTCGTCGTCATGGCCGGGCTCGTCCCGGCCATCCACGTCTTTCTTACCAACACTTCAAGGAAGACGTGGATGCCCGGCACAAGGCCGGGCATGACGGAAACGAGATGCAGTAGTCATCAATCGGTGCCGTTATCGTTCGTCGTTCCAAACCCCTGGGCCTGCATCTCCAGTTTCACCTTGTTTAGAAAACTAGAGTCGAGATCAGCGATGAGTAGGCCAACATTATCTGCGACCGATTTGCACAAAGCGTCTACCCAGGGTCGATCGCTCTTTGCAAAATCGGACAACACATGTCGATGTACAACATCCTTCAGACTGGGATGATGAGGTCCCAACCAATCGCGTGGATGACCGACGCCGAGCCTTACCCGCTTGTAGTCGTTGCCGACATGCGATGAGATCGAACGCAACCCGTTGTGGCCCGCGTCAGATCCTCCGATTTTGACTCGCACCTTGGTCGGTGGAAGTTCGATTTCATCATGGAAGACAAGGAGGTCAGCCAAGTCTAACTCGGAGTATTCAATGGCTTCTTTGACCGCCTGTCCTGATAGATTCATTGAAGTTTCGGGCTTAAGCAATAGGACCCGTTCGTTGGCGATCGTACCTGCCGCTGCCAGGCCCATGAACTTCGAACGCCACGGTGCAAAACCATGACGCCGCGCAATTTCATCGACGGCCATGAAGCCGATGTTGTGCCGGTTATTCGCGTATTTCGCGCCGGGATTGCCGAGGCCAACAAAGAGTCGCATGACGCGGCATCCCGCGCCCAACTACTTCTTCTTGTCGCCGCCACCGGCAGGCGCCTTGGCGCCAGCCGCGGGCGCCTTCGCGCCGGGAGCCGCGGCAGCGCCAGCCGCCGGAGCAGCACCGGCCGCAGGCGCGGCGGCGGCGGGAGCGCCCGCCGCAGGCACAGCACCGGCCGCTGGAACCGCACCGGGCACGGCCGCAGCACTGGCAGCCGCCGCAGCGGCCGCCGCAGCGGCTTTCATTTCTTCGGCGTATCCAGACGGCGGCACGATGGTGACCAGCGTCACGTCCTCGCCCAGCAGCGACTTCACACCAGGCGGCAATTTGATGTCGGACAGATGCAGCGAGTAACTGATTTCAAGACCGCTGACATCGGCATCGATATATTGCGGGATGTTGTCGGCCGAGCATTCGAGGTCGATGGTGTGAGTGACGATATTGACGGTGCCGCCGCGCTTCACGCCGGGTGATGACTCCGCTTTCTGGATGTGCAGGGGCACGCTGACGCGGATAGTCGCGCCTTCGCCAAGCCGCATGAAATCGACATGGATCGGAAAATCACGCACTGGATCGAGATGGAAGTCGCGCGGAATCACGCGGTGCTTCTTGCCCTCAAGGTCGATGTCGTAGATCGTGGTGAGAAACCGGCCGGCCAGAATGCGCTGGCGCAGGTCGGCATCGTCGACCGAAATGGTTACGGGGGGCTCGTTGTTGCCATAGATCACTCCGGGCACTCTCCCGGCGCGACGCTCTGCCCGGGCGGCCCCCTTGCCGCTCTTCGGACGTGCGGTCGCCTTCATTTCCTTGACGGTCGCCATTGTCTTAAGTCCTTGTTTTTTAAAAAGTTAAAGGCCGCATCGCGGCCCGTTTGGCGTCAGCAGCAAGCCTCCAGGGGTGCGGGGGCCGCGGACGTGGCGGCGTTCTAGCCCCAAAGTCCCGAAATTACAAGGAAATGCAGGGATTTTTCTCACGGTTTGGGCGCTTCCAACCGTCGCCGGGCATCGTCCCGGTCATCCGCGCCTTTATCGCGTCAAGAAGGCAAGACGGGCCGAAGGCTAACCGCCGGACTTGGCCTCCAGCGCGGCAACGCGCGCTTTCAGCGCCTCGTTTTCCTCGCGCGCCAGCCGCGCCATTTCCTTGACGGCCTCGAACTCCTCCCGCTTGACGATATCGAGGTCGCGCAAGATCTTTTCGGCCTGGTTTCGGACCAGGGTGTCAACCTCGCGCTTGACGCCCTGGGCGGCGCCGGCGGCATCATTCATCAGACGCCCGATCTCGTCGAAAAACCGATTGCTGGTCTGGGTCATCCCTCAAATCTCCGGTCGGCTGAACAGGGTCGGCACAGCAAGACAATGGCGATCCGGGCGCCGCGGTTCAAGACCGCATTGTGCCCAATCGGCAGCTTGCCTTGTCATGCGCCGCTTTCCTTGCAATCGTATCGAATGCCGCACCGCGAAGCCATCAATCGAGAAGCGAGTAGAAGCGCCCCATGATCGACCAGCAGATCGAAATTCCGACCAAGGACGGCCACATCACCACCTTCATCACCCATCCCGAGCGCGGCGGGCCCTTTCCGATCATCCTGTTTTACATGGACGCGCCGGCGATCCGCGAGGAGTTGCGCGACATGGCGCGCCGGCTCGGCACCTCCGGCTATTACGTGATGCTGCCGAATCTTTATTACCGTTCGGGCGTCATGGAACTCGGACCATTGCCGGCTGATCCGGAATCGCCGGAGCGCAAGCGCATGTTCCAGTTGATGGCCTCGATCAACATTCCCCTGGTCATGGAGGATACGCGTGCTCTCCTCGCCTTTGCCGAAGGCCAGCCTGCCGCACGAACCGACGGGGTCGGCGCCGTCGGCTACTGCATGAGCGGGCGCTATGCGATCAACGCGGCGACGCATTTTCCGGACCGCGTCAAGGCCGCCGCATCGATCTACGGAACGCATCTTGCGACCGATCAGCCCGACAGCCCCCATCTTGCCGGCACCAAGACGAAGGCCGAACTTTATTTCGGCTGCGCCGAGACCGACATCTACGCCCCGACGGAAATCGTCGAGAAAGTAAAGCAGTCGATGGCCAACGACCGCGCCAATGCCGAAGTCGAAATCTATCCCGGCACCCATCACGGCTTCGCTTTTCCGAAACGACCGGTCTACGATCGCGACGCGGCCGAGCGGCATTGGGAGCGGCTGATTTCGCTCTATCGCCGTAACCTCTGGTCTTAGCATGCCCTTCCTCACCATCCCCTTTCCGGTCTTCGATCCCATCGCCATTGCAATCGGCCCGATCGCGATCCGTTGGTATGCGCTGGCCTATATCGGCGGCATCGTGCTGGGCTGGATTTATGCGCGCGCGTTGCTCAAGAACGAGAAATTGTGGGGCGGACCCGCCCCGATCACCCTCGCTCAGATGGACGATTTCATCCTGTGGGTGACGATCGGGATCATCGTCGGCGGCCGCATCGGCTACGTGTTGTTCTATAACCCCGCCTTCTTCATGCAGCATCCCGCCGAGATTTTCGAGCTGTGGAAGGGCGGCATGTCGTTTCATGGCGGCTTTCTCGGCTGCGTTGCCGCCGTGATCCTGTTCTGCCGCAAGAACAACCTTCCGATTCTGTCGCTCGGCGATATTGTCACCGCGGTCGGGCCGATCGGGCTGTTTCTCGGGCGGCTCGCCAATTTTATCAACAGCGAGTTGTGGGGCCGCCCGGCGGACTCCAGCGTGCCCTGGGCGATGGTGTTTCCCAACGGCGGGCCGGTGCCGCGCCACCCCAGCCAGCTCTACGAGGCGACGCTTGAGGGTATCGTGTTGTTTACGATTCTGGCGGTGATGATCCGGATGGGCGCCTTGAAACGGCCCGGCCTGATCCTCGGCAGTTTCATCGCGATTTATGCTATTGCGCGTATCATCGGCGAGTTTTTCAGGGAGCCCGACCCGCAGCTCGGCTTTTTGTGGGGCGGGCTGACCATGGGCATGTTGCTTTCCGTGCCGATGATCATTGCAGGAGCAATTATTATTGTGGTGGCATGGCGGCGCAGGACCGCGACGCAAATGGCGCCGCCCGTTTAGGGAATGTCGTGACCGAATATTCACCGCTCCAGCCCGAGATCAAGAAGCTGATCAAGTCGTCCGGCCAGATGCCGGTGTGGCGTTACATGGAGCTGTGCCTGATGCACCCCAAGCACGGCTATTATCTCTCCCGCGATCCCCTGGGTCGCGAGGGCGATTTCACCACCGCGCCTGAAGTCAGCCAGATGTTCGGTGAATTGCTGGGGCTGTGGGCAGCCTCGGTGTGGAAGGCGATCGGTTCTCCCTCTCTTCTCCGACTGATCGAACTCGGACCCGGCCGCGGCACCATGATGGCGGATGCGCTGCGCGCGCTCCGCGTGCTGCCCCCGCTCTATCAGGCGCTCAGCATCCATCTCGTCGAGATCAATCCGGTGTTGCGCGAAAAGCAGAAAGACACCCTCTCCGGCTCGCGCAACATTTCCTGGCACGATACCATCGACGACGTACCGGACGGCCCCTCCGTCATCCTCGCCAACGAGTATTTCGACGTATTGCCGATCCACCAGGCGGTGAAGCACGAAACCGGCTGGCACGAACGCACCGTCGAGATCGACGGCAACGGAAAGCTGGTGTTCGGCGCGGCCGCAGATCCAATTCCGCGTTTCGAGGTGCTGTTGCCGCCATTGGTGCGCGCCGCGCCGGTCGGCGCGGTGTTCGAGTGGCGGCCGGACGCCGAAATCATGAAAATCGCAAGCCGCGTCCGCGATCAGGACGGGGCGGCCTTGATCATCGACTACGGCCATTTGCGCAGCGACGCCGGCGATACCTTTCAGGCCATTGCCCGTCACAGCTTCACCGACCCCCTGAAAAATCCCGGACAGGCCGACGTGACGGCACATGTCGATTTCCAGGCTCTGGTGCGGGCCGCCGAGGACATCGGCGCCCGCGTCCACGGCCCGGTGCCGCAGGGCAGCTTTCTCAAGCAACTCGGCATCGAAACCCGCGCGGTGACCCTGATGGCCAAGGCCACGCACGAGGTTTCCGAGGATATTTCAGGCGCGCTCAAGCGGCTGATCGGCGGCGGCCGCGGCGGCATGGGACAGATGTTCAAGGTGCTGGCGGTTTCGGAACCACACCTCACCGCGCTCGCCGGGTTCGCCGCGGAGACGGCTGACGACAAGGCCGAAACCCGATGACGCTGGATTCGCCGCTGCTGTCGGCCGTTCCCGGCCTGCGTCACGCTTTCTTCAGCCGCGATGGCGGCGTTTCCGACGGGATTTACGCCAGCCTCAATGGCGGCATCGGCTCGAACGACGACCCGGCCAAAGTCGCGGAAAATCGCCGAAGGATGGCCGAACATATCGGAGTTGCGCCCGACCATTTGCTCACCGTCTTCCAGACCCACTCCCCCGATGTCGCGTTGGCGTCCGCGCCATGGGATAGGTCGGCGCGGCCGCGTGCCGACGCCATCGTCACCCGCGCCGAAGGCCTCGCCATCGGCGTCACCGCGGCCGATTGCGGACCGATCCTGTTTGTCGATCCGAACGCGCGCGTGATCGGCGCCGCGCATGCCGGCTGGAAGGGTGCGCTCACCGGTATTGTGGAATCCACCGTCGGGGCGATGGAAGGACTCGGCGCGGAGCGCGCAAACATCGTCGCCGCGATCGGCCCCCTGATCCGCCGGCAGTCCTACGAAGTCGGCAACGAATTCGTCGAAAGGTTTTTGCGGTGTGATGCGGAGAACGCCCCGTTCTTCCTTCCCGCCGCGCGCGAGGGCCACGCGATGTTCGATCTCGCCGGCTTCATCCGCAAGCGGCTCGAAAATGCCGGCGTGCTTGTCGTCGACGACATCGGCGTCGACACCTATTCCGACGAGCGCTGCTTCAGCTACCGCCGCTCGGTGCATCGCGAGGAGCCGGATTACGGCCGCCACGTTCACGCCATTGTGCTGGAAGCCTAGCCTTTTGTATGACGCGTTTTCTTCACGCGAACCGGTATCCACTTCGCTCGAAAACGCTATGGCCTTTAGCCGAAGGGCTTCTACGGGAACGAAAATCATCGGCGCGCCATGCGGCTCTGTTTTCCTCTTCGGGTGATGCGCGCCTGCCCTAGACCTTGGCGCGTTTTCCCGATATCGCTTTTGACCAAATGTGGGACGCGTCAATCACTCTCTTGCGGGCCTGCCGGTCGGCGCCGCGCGGTGCGATCGCCGCCGCCGTGCTGGCCATGGCTTGCGGGCTCGGCGGCTGTGCCGGCACTGGCTCCGTCGGGGGCTCGTTTGCGATGCCGAGCACCGCAAGCGGCCCCACCATTGCATTCGAATCCATCGACGGTCCGCCGCCGCAGGTGTTCGAGCGGATGGTCAGCGTGATCGACAGCGAAGCCAAACTTCGCAGCCTCTCGATCGTGTCCCGTGAGGGCGCCGCCTCCTACCGGGTGCGGAGTTATCTCGCAGCCCAGGTGAGCCGCGGACGCACCACCATCGCCTGGGTCTGGGACGTCTACGACCAGAACCAGCAGCGCGCGTTGCGTCTTTCCGGCGAGGAGCCGACCGGCAAGGCCGGGCGCGACGCCTGGGCCGCCGCCGACGATCTGGTTTTGCGGAAAATCGCGCAAGCCGGATTGAGCGGGCTGAGCAACCTGGTCAACGGAACGGCCCCGGATACGCCCCAAGCCCAGCCGCCCGCGCCGGCCAGACGCGGATCTGCGGTTGCGAGCGCCGAGCCGCCCGCTCCGGCTTCCGGAGAATGGCGCGTCAGCGCGCTCGGCTACACCGGCCATTAGCCAAATCGCGGCGGAAATAGCCATTTTTGCCGGGAAAACCGGGCAGGCGGGTTGCCAGCCGGGCCACCCCCTTGATATCACCTCGCTTATTGAAACGCGCTAGTTCCGTGGGAATTGCGATATGCTGAACGTTGTATCCAGCAAGACCCGGGGAGAAGCCTCGATGTCGGCCAAGAACGGCTCGATCAAGCTCGTTGCCGGCAATTCCAATCCGGCGCTGGCGCAGGGAATCGCCAAAGGCCTTGGACTGGAGCTCACCAAGGCGGTGGTCCGGCGTTTCGCCGACATGGAGATTTTCGTCGAAATCCAGGAAAACGTCCGCGGCTCGGATGCCTTCATCATCCAGTCGACGTCGTTTCCGGCCAACGACCATCTGATGGAACTCCTGATCATCACCGATGCGCTGCGCCGGTCGTCGGCGCGCCGCATCACGGCCGTGATTCCCTATTTCGGCTATGCCAGGCAGGACCGCAAATCCGGCTCGCGAACGCCGATCTCGGCCAAGCTGGTCGCCAACCTGATCACCCAGGCCGGCGTCGACCGCGTCATGACGCTCGACCTGCATGCCGGCCAAATCCAGGGCTTCTTCGACATCCCGACCGACAACCTCTACGCCTCGCCGGTGATGGTGCGCGATATCCGCGAACGTTTCGACCTCGCCAATGTCATGGTGGTGTCGCCCGACGTCGGCGGTGTGGTGCGCGCGCGCGGCCTTGCCAAGCGCATCAATACCCCGCTCGCCATCATCGACAAGCGCCGCGAGCGCGCCGGCGAATCCGAGGTCATGAATGTGATCGGCGATGCCGCCGGCTTTACCTGCATCCTGGTCGACGACATCGTCGACTCCGGCGGCACGCTGGTGAACGCCGCCGACGCGCTGCTCGCCAACGGCGCCAAGGACGTCTATGCCTATATCAGCCACGGCGTGCTGTCCGGCGGCGCGGTGACCCGCATCGCCTCCTCGCGGCTAAAGGAACTCGTGATCACCGACTCGATCCAGCCGACGGAAGCAATCAGCAAGGCGCCCAATATCCGCACGCTCCCGATCGCTACCCTGATCGCGGAAGCGATCAGCCGCACCGCATCGGAAGAATCGGTGTCGAGCCTGTTCGACTAGGGCGGTCAGTGTCGTCCCCGCGAACGCGCTAGGGCATGCACACATCTTTGAGGCTCCTTCCTACGGCGACGGCATAGAAGTATTCGAGGCCGTGCTTCATGGTGATAGGACCTGGCGGTTTGGAGGATGGATAGCCGTCCCAGCCGCCGAGGCGGCCAATGATCCAAGCGGCCCATGCAAGGCTATCGGGCGGATGCGGGTTCTTGAGCCGTTTGCTCTGGGCCTCGAGGTTTTGGTTGAGGGCGGCAAGCGTTGCGACTTCGTTGGCATCGAAGGCGAGCCGGATGGGCTGATGGCCACGGCCATCGCGCGCCTGCAAGAGTTGGAGGGTGATGACCGCAGCCTTGGCGGCGATCGCGATCAGCTTGAGGAGCCGCTCGGCGGTAGCGATCTGGCTGTCTTCGAGCTGGAAGCCTTGGGTCTTGAGGACGCGGAAGAACTGTTCGATCAGCCAACGCCGCTTGTACCATTCGACAATGCGCCAGGCCTCCTCGGCATTGGTCACCGGGTGCGTGGTGAGAAGCCGCCAGTGCAGCGGCTCCGTGCCGGCCTGCGGATCGACTTCCCGTACATCGACCAGGGTCAGCGGCAAGCTTTCAGGCAGATCGCGCAGGAACTTGGTCTGCGGCCGGGCCAGGTTCACTGTATCGAAGCGCAGTTGGAGAACTGCGGCACGTTCGGCCCGCTGCGCCCGCGCAGGCAGCACGATGGCGCGCCGGTCCACCACCGCCATGCCCTCACTGGCCGCATACAAGCCGATGCCGTCGGCGAGTTTGCGATCATGCATGCTGCGGGCGATCACATGGAAGTATGGCTCGGCCACATTGGCATAAAGAGCGAAGATGTCGCTCTCGCGGTCGCCGAGCACGGTCACCATGGCGGCCTTGGCAAGCAGCGGCTTGGCCGCCAGCGCCGTGGTGATCCAGCGCTGCGATTCCTTGTCCGACAAGTCGCGCAGGTCGTGCGAGACGGTGCGGCGGCCCTTGCGGGTCCACACCTTGCCGCTCAACAGGCCGAGACAGCTGCCGTTCTCGGCATCTACTGCCAGCATCGGGTGCAGCAGCACCCCACGGCCATTGCCATGGCCGGTCTCCCCGAGCCCGCGCCGACGTTTTGCCGTGGTTGCGAAGTTGATTTCGCTGGTGTCCTGGATCGCCAGGATATGGCGGCCTTCTGCCGCCGCTGCCGTACCTTCACTCCAGCCTTCAATCACCCGTTCGGTCGTCACCTTTGCATTGCCGAGAAAGCGGTTGAACCGCACTTCCCGGGCGCGGTTGCCTTTTGCCAGCCGCCGCAGGCAGACATCCTTGCCCGCGACCATGCATTCGATGAGCGCCGCCCCCCTTTATCGAGACGACGATCCCCG
>Ga0116223_10004914_pt1 | contig 11450 bp, 8 predicted proteins | sample Sb_taG_3_FD_90092 | JGI IMG/M metagenome (GOLD analysis project Ga0116223, IMG submission 90092) | Peat soil microbial communities from Weissenstadt, Germany - Sb_50d_a_PC metaG | ecosystem: Environmental > Terrestrial > Soil > Wetlands > Peat | place: Germany: Weissenstadt | collected 2010-09-21 | reverse complement strand
TGGCCATCGTGTCCTGCCGCACAGAGCACTCAGTACGCGCACCTCCGACCGTAACGCCGCCAGACACCCTTCGTGGTCACTCAGGTGCAAGTTCTGCGACCGGAAGGCCGGACGTCGCAGCAGTGCCGCGGGCGGCCGGGCGCGTTGATCGCACCTGAACGAAACAGGCCAGTTCCCCATCGGCGATCAGGCTTTATGCTTTACTGCATCGGCTCCGCCTGATGCTTGAACTTCTATGCCTCAGGCCCGCGAAATCGGATATGAAAATGCTGGTGTCGAGCTTCCGCTTTTCAGGAGCTCTGTCATCCTGAGAGCAGCTACCTGAAAAAGGCCCCAACAGCCCAGCTCACGCGCATCGGTGCTGCTGGTCGGCTGTTCTCCGTGCCTTTAACACGCATCACAAGTGTACCGGAGTGTGCCGTTTCGTCTGTGGGTTTCCTGTGGGGATCGGCGCCGTGTCGCGGAGTTGTGGGATTTCTGTGGGGCTCGCAGAAGCCCTTGACTCAGCCCGGCCGACCGAACCGGTAGCGCAACTTCCGGAGGCTGATGGCCACTTCCGAGTAACCTAGCGTAACCAAAGCGGCCCGTCCGGCCGAGGTAATTCCGCGCCTAACTCCGACTCGGCACTCCGGAACAGTCAGGTGCAAGTGTCACGCGCGGCGTACAGATCAGCCGTCTCGGTGCGCAGCCCCCGCTCAGCTCAAAGCTCCGGCTAGCTCGCCGAGCTGGGCAATTACCCCGGCAGTGAAAGCGGACGAGCGTGATGCAATACGGTGCCCATGCTGGGTTGCTTGGGAGTGGTTTGTACAGGCTGTTGTAATTGGTTGGCTGTGAGCAAGTCTTGGAGCTGCTGGTGCCGGAACTGGTAAGAGACGCCGGAGACACGCAGGAGCCTGGCTTGGTGGGCCCAGTCAAGGAACGCGCCGAACCGCAGCGGGCCTCGCCTGCGGATGGCAATGATCATGACAATGATGTGGTAACGGATCCACACCCCAGCTCCCCGCCCAAGCCCCACCGCGAGTCCCACCGACAGTCCGACGGCTACACAGTGGCCGAGCAATCCCACTGGGTCACTCTCCAGAGTGCTCACAATAACGTTCATCATGCTTGGCTCGCTGCCTGCAGGTCCGTAGTAGTCGGAAAGCGCGTATACGGGCCAGGCGGTGATCCCGACCAGGAGGCTGAATACGAGCCCGTAGAAGAACCCGTAGCGGCCATCTGCCCGGATGACATCTCGGGGGCCGACGGCCTGGGGTGAGCTGGCCCCGACCCCCATCGCGAGGCCGGCCGCCAGGCCCGGCACCAGGAATACAGAGCCGCTTATGAGTGCGCTCGCACCGGGCACACCGCTATCCGCGTGCACGAACCAGATGGTGATCGCGAGCCCGGGTGTGAGACAGGCTGCGAGCCTGAGGAGGCTACGGCGGGTGGCTATCGCCCGGAACCTCAGCCTCCTCGGGGGCCGGGCGAGGCCTGCGAACGCGGCCACGAACAAGAGCAAGGCGGCGACCAGGGTATCGGCAGTGTCGCCGGTGACAGCGCCGGCAATGAACCATGCCAGGGCCGGAACCCCCGCCAGGGCAATATGAGCAAGCCGCGTGGGCCACTGCCCGGCAGGCCGCCACCACTGGTCGAGCCGGATGTCGGTGGGTGACAGGTTATGGCGGGCCTGCCATGCCAGGCCGTCGGCCAGGGCGCCCAGCCAGTGCTGGACTTGCTGCGGGGTATAACGCCGACCCGAGCCGTGGAGATTCACAGCGGCAGGTACATAACTGCACAGCAGCAGACTGTCCGTCTGGGCCGCGTACTGGTCTGCGGCCGCGCCGTCCAGGCTGCTTGCCGAAGGAAGGAGCACGGCCGGGTCGCCGCTCTCGCGGAACGCGGCCAGCGCCAGGGTCAGCCGCCACGGCGTGGCCAGCTGCCTTGCCAGCAGCGCGCGCGGATGCGTGTCCAGGGCGGCCAGCACCGGTTCCCAGCGCCGTTCCTCGTCTTGGTTCAGGAACTGATCCCGCAGATAGGCCGTGGCCTGGTCGCCGGTGAGCGGGATCATCTCGATGTGAGTCGCCCGGTCAACCTCGCGGTCCAGATCCCGGTAGCTGGTGCGGCGGCAGGTCACCACGACCGAGGCGCGCTCCCGGCCGCGGATCCACGTGTTCAGCTCCCTGACCAGCGCCTGCGCCCGCTTAGGTCGGCCGGCATGGTCCATCTCGTCAAGACCGTCGATGACCGGCAGGATCCGGCCGTCCCGGATCAGCGCGGCCGCGACCGGGATACTGATGGTGTACCTCAGGGCCAGGTGCCTGGGCAGCCACTGGACCCATCCCTGGCGGCTGTCATAGGCGGCGGCGCTGATGAGGATGGGAACCGGCGCATCTTTGTCCTGCTGTCGGTGCTCCAGCAGCCGGATAAGCAGCTCAAGCGCAAGTACGGTCTTGCCGACACCTGGATCACCCAGTATTACCAGCCGGCCCGGCGACAGCGACTGGTAGTAGGCCAGGATCGTTTCCAGATCGCCTTCGCCGACTCCGCCGACCTCGCGGAACCGGCCTGGTTCCCTGACAAACCGCAGGTTTGCCGCCTGATCGCCGGCCTCATCTGTGCCGATGAGCCGGGCTCGCGTCTCAGCGGCCTGAGCCAGTACTACGACCGCCAGCTCATCCTCAGTTTCAGCAATCCCGGCCCCGCTGGCCGGGGCACTGGTGCTTACTTTGTCCCACACCAGCAGTGCGGTCGCTATCGCCGCTACCGGCAATGCCGCTACGGTGGCCCATCCGACCCACTGATTGAACCCGGCGGCGCTGTGCGCCCGCAGCGCACCAGCCGGCACGGCCACCGCCACGGAAACGACAGCAAGCCCTAGTAAAACCCACCCGGCAGCTCGCAACCACCGCCGCACAGACCCCTCCCGCAGCTCTGTCCCTCTCGAGATCCTATAGGCCTATCCACGGCAGGGCGACAAACTGCAGCCTTGCGGGTTAGATCATCGTGTGCACGGTGCGGCACTGCTCGGCGTGGCAGTGATCAACAACGCGTTGTGGTGCGATGCTGTCTGCCGGTCTCACAGCTATCCTGGGTGTCGGCACTCACGTAATTACATGAGCGCCGACAGGCAACCAGCCCGAGTTGCCGGGAGACGTAGATGAGGACCAGCCGCCCTACGACCCCACGTCGGTGGTCTTCACGACGGATGCCTCCTCAGCAGAGGTCTTGGCGTTCTACCGCGGCCAGTGCGCGGAGTCAGAGTCAGTGCTCGCCACAACTCCGCTTTCGGCGCCGCCACGCGGTATGCACGGGCGATACGAGCCGCCAGATGTTCGCTGGGTCGTGCTGCACATGATCGAGGAGACGGCGCGACACACTGCGCATCTGGACCTTGCGAGGGAGCTGCTCGACGGCAGGGTCCGGCTGGGTGGCCGCTGATGCGGCGGGTTCTGCCGCTGTCCAACCGTCGAGGGTCTCCGGCCGTGACTCTCTGCCGATTCGCCGCCGCGACGGGCGGGGTCAGCCACGCCTTGGCCCGGTGATCTGTGCGCCTCGCTCACCCGGTGAGGACAAGATGCAGCTTGCCGTCGATCAGTTCACGTGCCGCATCAAGGTGACCGGTGTGGGTGGCGGTCTCCGTCACGACGTGGAGCAGGATCTCGCGGAGGCTGCGGAGCCGCCAGGAGCCGAAGAAGCCGGGCCACCACGCCGGCCCTGCATCTAGGCAGCGAGTGGCGATAATCGCATCGGCATGTTCGATGTTATCCCTGTACCTGTGAAGCACTTCCTCGACGGGCTCACCGTCGCTCACCTTCCAGGCGTCGTCAGACCAGGCGAGAACATCCTGGATTGCGATTTGGCCCCCCGGCTATGACCGCCTGGAACCAGAAGCGTTCAACGTCGAGCGAGAGGTGGTTCACCAAGCCGATGCAGGTCCAGCCCGAAGGAAGAACGTGCCGTCGAAGGTCGTTGGTTCCAAGACCATTGACGGCCGCAAGACGTGCCCGCGCTGGCGGTTCAGTGCGCCTAGGAGCACCTGTTGTTCGGCTGAGGGGTCCGATGACATGACTGACGCTCCTTCCGATCTCTCAAACGCCCTGCTTACCATACTTCTAGGCCGATCGGGCTCTTCGACGTTCGATGGTGTTCGACCGCCAATCTCACCGCGCCACGGATCGGACCACGATGCGTGCCGCGCTGGCACAGCATCGCGACAATCTCATCCGTGCAGCTGGGCTATGGCACGGCGGAGTCAGAGAAGCCGGGCAGAAGGACGGCTTGGTACATGTTCGGGCACTGTCCAGGCAACCGGCGACCTTGCGGTCCGAGCCCCGCCTAAGAATGGATGACGAACCGGCCGGCCGCCAGCGCCTCGATAGCCGGCGCGTCGAAGTTCGGCAGCGACGTTCCTCTCGTCGAGCCGCAACTCGAGGTCTATCGGCCTCTGCAGCGGGGTCTGGACAAAGCGATGAGATCCTGAGGCGACTCCCGTCTATGTAGCAAAGACGACGATCTGTTCAAGGAGCAACGATGACGAACCGACATGCCGCCCCGCTCGGGGCTCCCTGCTGGGTTGACCTGTGGACATCGGATATCCAGGGGAGCCGGCAATTCTATGCCGAGCTGTTCGGCTGGCAGGCAGAGGAACCGAGCATCGATCACGGCGGCTACTTCATGTTCACCCGCGCCGGCGTGCCGGTCGCCGGGGCGATGGGCGACATGGGCGAGGCGCGTGCCAATAACACGTGGAAGCCCTTCTTCGCGACGCAGGACATCGAGCGCACCCTCAAGCTCGCCACTGCGCACGGTGCCACGGTCCATCTCCCGGCCATGCCGATCGATGACCTCGGCAGTCAGGCGGTAATCGCCGACCCGGCGGGGGCGGTAACTGGCATCTGGCAGCCCGGCAGTTTTCCTGGCTTCACCGTGATCCACGAGCACGGCACCCCGAGCTTCATCGCCATCGATGTCCACGACTACCACGGAGAGGTCGCCTTCTACCGCCAAGTATTCGGCTGGGATCCACTCGAGGAGGAAGGCGACGGTCATCACTACGCCGGCTACATGGACCCGGAGAACAACCGGCCAATCGCCGGTATCGGCGACGAGGTAGAGTCGCTGGCGTCCGGAGAAGCGCCGTCCTGGTCGGTATTCTGGCAAACCGACGACGTCGACGCCTCGGTCGCGAAAGTGAGCGCGCTTGGCGGAGCAGTGCTCACCGCGGCTGCCGACCACGGCCTCGGGCGGGTCGCCCGTGTGGCCGACCCCTCCGGCGCGGGCTTTTGGCTCTTCCGGCCAAAGGGTTAGGACATCGTGGCAAACCAGGCGAGCCAAGCCAACGACGAAATGCGTCGGCAGTAGGTGACCTACCCAGTAATCATCGGGTGTGCCCGAGGCCCGTCGATCGACAAGGCGAACAGAACGCGCGGACCGAACATCACCCTCAGCAGGTAGGGCACGCACGCATATCGGCGGATATCGCACGTCGGTACTATCTCGTCCGTCACAATGCGTGACCGTGATAGCCGTCACGGGGCAGTCCGTGATGCTGCGACTGCGCAGGTCACGGTGACCGCCGACCAGGACTCCGGCAGGGCGGCGAAAATAATAGCAGTGCTCATCGAGTATTGCGGAACTGTGCTCACGGAACGCCGCCGCTACCTCACCAAATAACGAGGTCGTTAACACATGCTGCAATTATCAGCCCGGATCATCAGTGAAGCCGAAGGTTCAGGGCGGCCTCCAGCTGATACGCGGCTCCGCCGCCATTAAGAGACCGCGGCCGCGCGCCAATGGCTTTGTTTACCGCACGGGATGGCGTGTGCGGGGCTATGGTCGTTCTCGTCACGGGATTTGAACGCGGGGAGGCGTGGGTGGATCCGCTGGTGCTGGCTGCGGGGACGGCGTTGGTGACGGCGATGGCGACTGATGGCTGGCAGCAGGCGCGTGCGGGAGCGGTGGCGCTGTGGCGCAGAGTGCATCCCGATCGGGTGCAGTTGATCGAGGCGGAACTGGAAGAGGTGCGCGGTGAGATGCTGGCCGCGCGTCAGGCCGGTGACGCGACAGCCGAGGAGGGGTTGGTCGCCGATTGGCAGCGCAGGCTGCGGCGACTGCTGGCCGATGACCCGGCGCTGGCGCCAGAGTTGCGGCGAGTGCTGGATGAGCAGTGGACCCCGTTGCTGGCCGCCGCCGAGCAGACCCGGGTCCAGAACATCCGGCAGATGGCCGCCGCGTCTAGTCAGAGCCGGGTGTATCAGGCCGGCCGTGACCTGCACATCAGCGGCTCATGAGTTCCGACGGTCCCGCGGCAGGCCCGTCGGACGCGGAGTGGGGCGGACCTGATCCGCGGGTGAGTCAGCAGGCGTCCGCATCAGGGTTCGCGCAGATCTTCATGGCCGGCAGGGACTTGATCGTCTTCGAGGCCGAGGCGCCTTACCGGATCGCGAACTGGCCATCGCGGCCTGCTACGCCATCGCTGCGGGAGATGCGTGAGCAGCCCAGTGTGCTGCTACGTGCCGGCAATGGGCTGATCGAATTCACCGGACGCCGCCGTGAGGTGGAAGAACTGCGGAAGTGGCGTGACAGCCCTGTCCAGCCCAGGCTGGCGGTCCGCCTGATCCACGGGCCGGGCGGGCAGGGCAAGACCCGCCTGGCAGGCCACGTCGCGGATACGTGGCACAAGCAGCGGTGGGTGGTGCTGGCCGCCTACCATCGGCGTGACCGATCCGTGCCGGGCAGTTTCACCACACCCGATCTGGAAGGTGCGGCTGGTGTCCTGGTTGTGGTCGACTATGCGGAACGGTGGGACACCAGCGACCTGCTGTCGCTCCTACGTGACACCACGATTCCCACGGACCTTCCGGTGCGAGTGCTGTTGCTGGCCCGCCCGGCTGGCACCTGGTGGCAGAGCCTGGAAGGCCGGATCCAACGCGATGTGCAACTCATCCCGGGCAGGCACGAACTGCGCCCGCTGGAGGAGGACAAGGCCACCAGCCGCACTGAGCTGTTCGCGGTAGCCCGTGACCGCTTCGCCGAGCTGCTGAACGTCTCCGATGTCCAGGCCATTGACCCCCCGGACGCACTGGGATGGCATTACGCCTACCAGCTAGTGCTGACCGTGCACATGGCCGCGCTCGCCGCAGTCCTTGCCCACGACCAGAAAACGCCATCACCGGTTGATCCGGCGGAGGTATCGGCGTTTCTGCTGGCCCGCGAACGCGACCACTGGGAGGCCATGAACGACCCAAGACGGGAGAAGCCGCTGGCGACCAAGCCTGATGCGATGGGCCAAGCCGTCTACACCGCCACCCTCACCGGCCCTCTCTCCCGTGAAGACGGCATCGCGGCCCTCCACCAGATCGGCGTGGAATCGGCCGAACACCCAGGGCAGATCCTCAAAGATCACGCCGCCTGCTATCCGCCGTTTGACCCGGGCATCGCCGGGCCGGGCCATCACGATGGCACTGGCACGGTACTGGAGCCCCTGTATCCTGACCGGCTCGGTGAGGATTTTCTGGCGCTGACCACCCCGGGCCACTCCCACGAGTACTACCCAGCCGACCTGTGGGCCGGTACCGCTCCGGCTCGCCTACTCGCTCTTGCGGGCGCTGGTGGCCCCGCACAGGTGTGGACGCGTCCGGCGCTGACCATACTGATCGAGACCGCCCGCCGCTGGCCGCACATCGCGACCGGACAGCTGCGTCCTCTCCTACTCCGGCACCCTCAGGCGGCATTGGCAGCGGGCGGGACGGCCCTGGCCCGCCTGGCCGACATCGACGGCCTCGACTTGCCCGTCCTCCAAGCCGTGGAGGCCTTGCTTCCCGACGGCCGGGATCCGGACCTGGACGTTGGCATCGCTGCCTTCACCCGGAGCTTGCTTCCCCGCCTTCTCGCGGACACGACCGATCACGGGCAACGGGCGAAGATCTACTTCACCGCGAGCAGCCGCTATTTCCGCGCCGGACTGTGGGAGTTGGCTGTAGAAGCACTCGGCCATGTCGAAGCGATACTCGACGAGGTCGAAACGATGTTGCCAGCACCAACGACCGCCGAGGTCGCCGCCGCCCGAGACATGCTGGCCGACATGCGCGCGGCATGTGAGGTGGAATTGGGCCGGACCTCCCGGGCATACGCCAAGCTGCGGCAGCGTGCGGATGAGCCCACTACCGGCGCCCCATTGCCGGACGAACCAGACACCGCTGAACGCCTCCGCGCCGGGAGGCTGGCTGTCCGCCTCGCCACCGAAGCCAGGCTAGGGCTGTGGACGCGTGCTCTGGCCACAGGCCAGGAAGCCGTGGAGTTGCACCGCCGATTGGTGGCCTCCGGCGCGCGCGAGTTCGTGCCCAGCCTCGCCGAGGTTCTCGCCAATTTCGGGGGCGTCCTGGCCGCTGCCGGGCGGACTCAGGAGGCACTGGGCATCACGGTTGAGGCGGTCGAATTGCTCCGGCCCCCGGCACAGGCGAACCCTGGAGAATCCGCCCATAGCCTCGCCGACGCGTTGAACAACCTCAGCAACCGGCTATCCGACCTCGGCCGCTGGCAGGAAGCATTCGACGCCTCCGCCGAATCCGTCGAGATCCTGCGCCCCCTGGCTGGCGCGAACCCTGGTGCCTTCGCACAGGCGCTCGGCCGTTCCCTCTCCAACCTCGGCATCTGCCAGTCCGCGGCAGGACAGCTGCGAGAAGCACTGGATACCGAGCAGGAGGCCGTACAGATCCGGCGCCATCTGGCCGAGCAGAACCCGGCCGCGTACGAACCCGACCTCGCCGACTCGCTGAACAATCTCAGCATACGGCTGTCGAAGCTCCGACAGCACGAGGAGGCGATGCACACCGCGGCCGAGGCAGTGAAAATCCGCCGCCGGCTTGCGGCAACCAACCGGGCCGCCTCCGAACCCGGCCTCGCCACTTCACTGAGAAATCTAGGCGTGCTGCTATGGGCGCTGGGGCGGCGGGAGGAAGCCCTCGCCGTCACCAGCGAATCCGCCGGGATCCGGCGACACCTGGCCCAGCAGAACCCGGCCGCGTACGAACCCGGCCTCGCCAAGTCGCTGAACGATCTCGGTTTCTATCTGTCGGGGTTGGGACGAGGGAACGACGCACTTGTGGCGGTCGAGGAGTCGTTGGCTCTCTACCGCGAACTGGTGGCACGGCGACCGCGGGAGTTCGCCGATCAGCTGCGCAACGCCCTCGATACTCAAGCCGGCATCCTCGAGGGTCTCGGCCGCATCGATGAGGCAGCCCGGATCCGCCACCAGTTGGGCACTGAACCGGGTTTAACCTGATATACGCCTGGCCCGAGATCCTCACAGACCGGCAGGTCCATGCCCCGTGAGGCTAGTCCGCGCGTTGCCGGGCTGGCGGACGCGCCCGGCTGAGTTCAGCCGGTATCCGCCTTCCCGACCACTTCGCTCCAACCTCGGACGAGTGCGACGTCGTCGCGGTCGCATGCGGCGAGTTACCACTCATCTCCGCCGAGCATCAGTTGTCTGTCGGCAGGTAGACACCGGCACCACAGAGCGGCTGTTCGGTGCGCCACGCGCCGGCAGCTCGGCCGACTGGGAGTAGTGCCAGGCGGATCTAGTGCGTTGACCACGAACGTTCACCGGATTGGTTAGGCAGCCTTGGGTTTGGGGCGGCCCCAGCGTTGCTGGCGTTCGCTGCGGATGCGGGCGCGCTCGCGGCGCTGGGCGGCCAGCATGTCGGGGTAGCGAGCCTTGGGCGTTGCGCCAGCGCAGGTAGGCCTGCAGCTTGCGGGCCAGCGCGGGGTGATTCCGGTAGTCCGAGTTGGTCATGACAGAGGTGCGCAAGGGCCCGAACTGGGCCTCGATCGGGTTGGCCCAGGACGCGTTCGTCGGCGTGAGGCACAGCCCGGCGTTCTCCCCTGACTTGGGACAAGATTCGGGTGTAACCGATGGTGCGGCGCGATGACCTGCGAGTCTGCTGGCCGGGAGAGCTGAAACTGCGCACTAACGGCAGCCCGTAGGGTGGGCTGGTGCCGTATGTCACGACGGTGAAGGCCAAGTCGGGCGCTAGCCGTTCCCACCGCCGAAGACCTGGGTGCTGGAGGCGTCAAACAGCATGTAGCTATAGCTGACCCGCCCGACCCGGAAGGCAGTCTCCGCATCAGCGCCGCCGTCACCGGAGAGCTCCCGGACCAGGCCCTTAGCGTCGTCTTCGCAGTCCGCCCCGACGAGCAGGTGCCTGCGGCGCCGGCGTACCCGCCATCCCTGGGCGGCAAGATACCCGGCCAGCGCTACCACATCGCGGTGTGACCGCACTTCGACCCGCACCTGCCAGGCGGGAAAGCCGACCTTCCGCGACATTTCCCGCCCTACCGCCCGCCGCTCGGCAACGGGATCGGCGGACGGCTCGTCCGTCACATCCCGCCACTCCTCTTTTAGTGAGCTCCAGAACTCCGTCCGGACGGACGCGCTGACGTCGTGCCGCGCAAGCACCTGACGCGCCACTTGTGCGGCCTCATCAGCCGATCCGGCGGCGGGGGCATACAAGAAGATCTCGGTACCGTTCGAGGTGACCGCTACCTGATCGCTGAGGCGGCTGCGCAATGCAGCGACAAGCGCCTGCTCGCCGGACTCCGGCAGCTCCGGCGGGTCATCCTCATCGAACGCAATGCGGACGCGCCAGTCGTCGCCCATGGACGCACAATAGCCACCCGCAGGGTGACCCGCACCGTCACCGCCGCAGATCCCCTGCCCGACCACCTCCCCGACGCGCGCGACCCGCATCCACCGACACTCAGGTACGCACTAAATTGGCCCAACTCACGTCGCCGCGCTGTTCTAGTGCGCTGGCTACGAAGGTCCACCGTGTTGGTCATGCAGCTTTAGGCCTGGGGCGGCCCCAGCGTTGCTGGCGTTCGCTGCGGATGCGGGCTCGTTCGCGGCGCTGGGCGGCCAGCACGCCGGGGTGGCGGGCGTGGGCGTTGCGCCAGCGCAGGTAGGCCTGCAGCCTGCGGGCCAGCGCCGGGTGGTTCGGATGGTCGGAGGTGCCCATGACAAAGGTCCGCAACGGACCGAAGTGCGCCTCTATCGGATTAGCCCACGATGCGTTCGTCGGCGTGAGGCACAGCCCGGCGTTTTCCCGTCGGGCCCAGCGGCGGATCGCCGGTGTCTTGTTCGCCGCCAGGTTGTCCAAGATGACGAACAGCCGGTACCCGCCGGGCCGGGAGGCCCGGATCGACTTCAGCGCGGCCAGGGTGTGCACGGCGCCCTTGTGCTCGCGGGTCACGCCCCGCAGCTGGTCATCACCCACGCAGTAGCAGCCGTGGAAGTAGCGGATGCCGTGCGTGCGATGGTAAGTCGCGCGGAGCCGGACGGGGTGTTTGCGCCGCGCCCAGCAGGCGCCGTGGCACGGGCGGATGGACAGCGGCCCGAACTGGTCGAAGGCGAAGCACCGGTCCGGATAGGCGCTGGTCACGTGCTCGATCCGGTCCAGTTTGGCGTCCCG
>Ga0116223_10004913_pt1 | contig 11450 bp, 7 predicted proteins | sample Sb_taG_3_FD_90092 | JGI IMG/M metagenome (GOLD analysis project Ga0116223, IMG submission 90092) | Peat soil microbial communities from Weissenstadt, Germany - Sb_50d_a_PC metaG | ecosystem: Environmental > Terrestrial > Soil > Wetlands > Peat | place: Germany: Weissenstadt | collected 2010-09-21 | reverse complement strand
TGTGACGGGTGCTTCGGCGCTTGCGGAGTTATCACCTGACCACACTGGTTCTTGGTTCCAGACGGAGCTTACCTCGCGAGGCCGCACCGGGATCCACGCCAATCCTCTTGTTTGCAGTATACTTCTCCTTCAGCAAGTTCTCTCGCGGCCTGGATTCGCCACCAGGAGGACTACATGTTCAGCAAAGCCAGGGCAGCACGTGTTACGGTGCTCGCCGTTCTTCTCAGCGCAGCAGCACTTCTCGGTCAGCAAGCCCCCACCGCTCAACCGGCGCCCGCCGCGCCGGGTTGTCTGGGATGTGAATTGCCGGTGGTTCTTCAGCAGAGCGTGACGGCGGGAAAAACTAAAGTTGGAACCAAGGTGCAGGCCAGGCTAGTGGTGGCCACGCTGCTGAAGGGCGGAGTGATTCCGCGGGACACGCTGATCTCGGGCGAAGTGGTCGAGTCGGCAGCCAAAACCGACCGCGGACCGTCGCGACTTGCGATTCGCATGGATTCGGCGGAGTGGAAGAACGGTAGCGCGAAGTTCAAAATCTATTTGACGGCGTGGTATTATCCGCCGGCGCCGATGGCCGCGCCGCATCTCTCCTACCGGCCGCTCGACGCGCAAAACTCCTCTAAGAACCCGGGTGGGACCGACTACACGGAGCCCAAGAATCCCATGTCCCAGCAGAGATTTCCCCGCCGGGATACGGACGACAACACCGCGGCGGCCCCGCCCGCATCGAGCATCTCCAAGCAGCGCGTACTGATGAAGAATGTCGAATCGATGCGCAATGGCGACGGGCCGGTGGTGCTGGTTTCCGCGCAATCGACCATCAAACTCGACAAGGTTACAACGTACGTGCTCGCAAACGGCGAGCTTCTGCCGCGCAAGTGAGCGACGGGCGGAACGCCTTATTGCGGAAGCGGCGGTGGCGCAGCGGACATCTTAGATGCCAGTGAATCTTCTGTGGCGTGCAATTCTTGAACCTTGGCGAATTCTCTCCGCGACTCCGCTGAGTTGCCCATGGCCTGGTAGGCGCGCCCCAATCGGTAATGCGCGTCGGGCTGCGCGGGATCTAATTGCACTGCGTGTTGCAGGGCGGCCACGGCCTCTTTGTACTGCTTGCGTTGCATGAGGACCGCCCCGAGGTCGATGTAGGCAATGCGAACGTCACTTTTGAGGCTTACTGCCTTTCTCAACAAAGAAAGAGCGTCGTCCAAATTCGCTTTCTTCATTTCGATGTCGCCCCAATACGCGAGGGCCTGAGGATGATTCGGATCAATCGCCAGCTCGTTCTGAAACTCGCGCCGGGCTTCGTCGTACTGGTGCGACTTCCAGTAAAGATAACCAAGGCCGAAGTGGACATCCGGCTCTTGGGGAGAAGCCTTCACGGCAGCTTGAAACTCGGCGATCGCTTCCGGAGTCCGTTGCAGGCCGTCGAGCGCTTCGCCGCTTAAGATGTGCGCCGAGGCGGAATCGGGGTTGTGCTGCAAGATCTGTTTGAACTCATCAAACGCGCAGGTATATTTCTTTGCCCGCAGGCAGCTTTGGGCCAGGATTTGGTGGAGTTCCGCATTGTCCGGTTGAGATTTTGCTACGGGCGCGAGAGATTGCGAGGCGAGAACAAATCTCTTCGCGCCGTAGTAGCTCATTCCTAGAAGCGTCTGCACCTGCGTGCTGCTGGGGTCTTCGGCGAGTGCGGCGCGCAAGGGTTGCACGGCCGCCTCGAAGTGTCCCTGTTTGAACTCGGCCAACCCCAGATTCAGCTCGATGCCCGGCAACCTGGGGTTCAAGGCAAGCGCTTTTCTATACGCTACAGCCGCCTCGGCATACTTCTGCTGCTTCGAGAGCACAACTCCCAGGCTGGCAAAGGCCGCAGCGTCAAGAGGATTCCGTGCGATCACCGCTCGCCAAGCCTGCGTAGCCTCAGCCAGCTTTCCCTGCCGTTCGAGTGCAACGGCGTCGGCGGGCGTTTGACCCTGCAGAAACGGGACCAAAAGCAAAGCAGCCCAAATTGCGCAAGCCTTCCGTAGATGGACCACGGGGGATAAGTCCTTCATGAACACAGGTCAGTCTCAGGCAGTATACCTTTACGCCTTTGAAGGGCGTGACCCCCTGCTGGGGCGAAGTAGTGCCTTCCGTGCGGGACTCTCGCCGGGCGCCGGGAGTGGGTCAAAGGGTCGCGAATGGAAGAATCCCTGCTCGCATCAGGTTCGATGCGAGCAGGGATTCTTGTTAATCGAAAGCAAGCCTCAGAAAATAATCTTCGCGCCAAGTTGGAAGACACGCGGATCGAATGCGTTCGTTATCTGGAGCTGATTCCCAGCGCCAAAATTGTTGCTGAAGGCGCCGTTCTGGCCAGACCCTCCAAACTGGGTATGGTTCCAGGTGTTGAAGCTCTCGGCTCGGAACTCAAACCTTGAGCCGCGAGATTCACTGATAACGAAGCTCTTAAACAACGCGAGGTTCCAGTTATCCCGGCCCGGACCGCGCAGCGCATCGAATCCCAGGGTGCCCCAGTTTCCGGCCGCCGGAGCCGCAAATGCCGCTGGGTCAGCCCACTGAATTCCGGTCACCTTTCCCGTCTTAGGATCGATCACTTCCGTCTTGGGATAGGAAATCTTTCCAATTAGATCCGGTCGGTTGCCGACATCACCGCCAGGGAAGATGCTGGCAACGTTGTGGGAGTTAACGCCGAGGTTGAGTGGCGCGCCGGACATCATGCTGATGATCCCGGAGAGCTGCCATCCACCGAGCGTCGTCTTCAACAGGCGATTGGAACTATTCTTGAGGAACGGAATGTTGTAGACCAAGTTGACGAAGGCGACCTGGGTGCGGTCGAGGACCGACGGCCCAACATCGGCTTGCCAACTCCGGTACGGATTGGTCACATAGTTCAGGTCCCAGCCGTTGCCCCCAGCTCCGGTGCTGGGATCGATGGCGCGAGCCAGGGTGTAGGCGACCTGCAGGTTCAGATCGCGAGTGACCTGTCCATGCAGTTCAGCCTGCAGCGAATTGTAATGGGAGTTGCCTCCGTTGTAAGCCTGCTTGATGGAGTTGTAGCCTTGGAAGGGAACCTGTCCGTTGAAGGCCGGTTGGGTACCCGCGCACAGCGTCTTGTCAGTCAGGCATGCCAGCTCGGATTGGGCCGGTAGATTCAGCTCCTGCCAGTAGCTCAGGTGCCGGTCAATGGCGCCGACATAGGACACAGAAAACACCGCCTTGCTGCCGACGGCTTGCTGGACGCCCACGCTGAACTGGGAAACCCGCGGCGCCGGATACTTCTGGTTAATTCCAACTACTCCCGCAGGCACGATTGGAACGGTAATCTGACTTCCGGTCCAGGTAAAGTGGGGATCTGAGAACAGAACGTTGCTCGCCCCCAATGCGTACCCAAACGGGGGGTTGGTCGCTCCGTTGTACATGTCGTTGCCCTGAATGCGCTCGTACATGAGGCCATAGCCACCGCGAATTACGGTCTTACCATTGCCGGTAAGATCGTAAGCGAAACCCAGGCGCGGTCCGAAATTCAACCAGGCATTGTCGGCAAGGCCTTTAGGAATTCCGTTCTTGCCACCAACACCTATCCCGTTCAGGTAGAACTGGTAACCCTGCAGCGAGGAGATCGGGCTGGGGCCCAAGCCCGGGCTATTGGATGCAATTTGCGAATCCGACGAATCTGTCCACAGGGGAGCATTTGCCGGGTTGTAGAGGTTGGGATAGAAGTTCGACTGGCTACTATTCGCCTCGTAGGTGTGTGGAATTCCATCCCACCGCAGTCCGAGATTCAAGGTCAAGCGGTTGGTTGCGCGCCAGTTGTCCTGAATGTAGGCGGCGGGTGAAATTGCGTCCCAGGTGCCTTTGCCCTTGTAACCGTTTTCATTGTAGTGCTGAGCGTCGCCGAGGATGAAGTCGGCATAGTCCAGTCCGCACTGCGTGTTGGCAGGGCACGTGCCAGTCGGCGTGGTGGCCGAGCCGTCAAACGTGAAGCCGCCCTGGGTTTCGGCAAAGTAGTCCTGCACCTTCTTGTAGATGGCCCAGCTAAAGCCGAACTTGAACTGGTGCGCGCCTTTGGTCCAGGACAGATCATCGCGGACTTGGTAGTCATCCGCAGTGTTGTTCCAAGGCATCCAATTGACGGTGTAGTGGGTGTTGGTGCTCCCGGACAAATTGATGTCGGGGATGCGGTTGTCTACGTTGGTCCCGGTGAAAATCCGGTTTGCTCCTTCTGCGAATCCCGTCGGTTGTTGGAAGATACCCGCGGGAATAATGTGAATGCGATTGCCGTCATAGCTAAAGGCAGTCTCATTGAGCAGATTCGGCCGGATGGCGTAAGTGGCGTGCACGGTCGTGCTATAGGAAGGATTCCCGAAAGTGTTGCCGACGCTGGGTACGTTGTCGCCGCTCCACATCGTGGTTCCGAAGGTTTGCTGTGCTTGATCGGAAATCCAGTGGCCGAAGATTGAAAACTTGTCCGAAAACTGGTGGTCAATACGGACAAGTTCTTCCTTGCCGGTGGTGGGTTGCTTACCGCCGCCAGTGAATGTCCAGCCGCTGGTAGGCTTCGGGAAGATTCCTGCGCTCAGCAAAGCGACAGCATTAGGATTCACCGCGCAAGATGGAATAGTGTTGGACGGAAATGGCTGTCCCGCAACAAGAGTGGCTTGCACGGCCGGGGAACAACCGGCATCAAGACTCGCAATATTGGTCGGGACTACCGCATTGAGCGGGTTGCCGTTTGCAATCGTACTCGGCAGCACCACGTCACCATTCCCGTTCGGATACATGCTGGCAAGAGGCACAGTCGGGGTGAACAGGCCGCCTTGGATAAAGCGCCTCCACTCCATGTTATAGAAGAAGAATGTCTTGGGAGTCGATTTCGACGGATGGATGCTAACTGGTCCGCCGACGTTGAACCCAAAGTTGTGGAAGCGCAACTCGGCCACCGTGGCCGGAGCCGGGTTAAAGAAGTTGCGCGCATCGAGAGCGTCATTGCGCCCAAAATAAAAGGCTGTCGCATGAAACTGCTTCGTGCCCGATTTCATGACCATGCTGATCGTGCCCGCCGAAGACAGGCCGTATTCGGCACTGTAGTTCGACGTCATGGTGCGGAACTCCGCGATGGCGTCTTCGGAGGGCAACACGTCCGCCCCGCCGCCGCCGCCACGATCCGCCGCCTCGCCACCGTCCACTAGCCACAGATTGTGGCTGACGCGTTGGCCATTGAAACTGACGTTAAAATCGCTGCCGGCAGAGGTCGGCACCATGAAATCCCCTTGGACACTGGACGCGCCCGGGGTGAGGGCTTCGAGTGAGAATACGCTGCGGCCGTTGGTCGCCAACTGCGTGATCTGCTGGCCAGTAACAACGCTGCTGACTTCGCCGGTGTCCGTTTGGACGGCCACGGCGTTCGCTTCCACCGTGACTGTTTCCTTTATACTGCCGACCTCCAGCTTGAAATCCACGCGCAGGCGATCGCCGACTTGCAGAGTGATGCCTTTCTGCTCGGCCACCTTGAAGCCGCTGGCTTCCGCGCGGACCTGGTAATGGCCGATATGGACGTCAGGAGCGATGTACAAGCCATCGGTATTGGTGGTCACCGCTCGGGAAATGCCCGTATCGGTGTTGGTGACCGTCAGCTTAACGTTGGGAACCGCCGCCCCAGAGGGGTCGGTGACCGTCCCTAGGATGGTGGCTTCCTGGCCGACGGCGTGGAATGACAAGCCAAGGAAGAAGAAGACGCAAAGAAGTGCGAGACTCCGGCTGCAGCCCTTCACGGCAACAACGGTTGTGTTGGCAAATTGAGACGGGCGAGAATTCATAGTCCACATCCCTCTGGCATTTAGCCCCCAAGCGTTAACGTTAACGAGTACGGAGCAGCTTTAATTCCTTTCTACGGCGTTTGTCAAGAAAAATCTTAAATCCCTGATATCGAAAGCTTGAATCTGCTCAGAAGGCAGGCGACCGCCCCAAAGGACCGTCAAGACCTTGGACCGGCTTCCCCAGGGACAAAGCCTTGATTTAGAGGGGTTAACCGACTACTTCAGTCTTGTCGCAGAGAGGAGACTGGTCCGCAGCCTTCGCGCGATTCAGGGATCCGATGGCGGAGTCGTCGAACTTCACGCCCGCCATCCGAATCTCCCGGAAAAGATGCAGGTTGGAGGACATCACAACCCCGGGGCTGAGATGGACGGTGGGCGGGAAAGGCACCCTGCCGGTGAGATGGTCCGCCATCAGCCGAACCGCCATCTGGCCCTGCCGATGTGGCTGTTGATAAATGGACGCCGTGATGGTCCCCTTCTCAAAGTAGGGAGACATCTGGGCAAAAAGATCCGTGGTGATCAGCTTGGTTCGTCCGGCAAGGCCGCGTGCGCCGAGGGCTCGGCACACGGGAAGGCAATTGACCGTATTCACGTAGAGTCCGGCAAGAGTCGGAACCTGACCCAGGAGATCAAACGTCTTCTGAAAACTTTCGTCTTCGTCTTCGTGTCCTTCCACAACGCTGACAATCTCGCCTCCCGGGCAGTGACGCGGAAACGCGTCGGAAAAGCCCGCCGTTTTCTGCCGGTGATCTTCGGCGCTCAACATGCCAGCAATCACGGCCACTTTGGAGCCTGGCGCCACGAACTTTCCCATCAGTTCCCCCGCCAGGCGTCCATTCAACAACGGTTCTACACACACGATACTCGACCGTCGGCTCCCAGGCGCGTCGGTGGACACGCAAACGACCGGTATTCCTTTTCCTTCGGCTTCATTGATCAAGGGGGCGAGAGCTTGCGGATTTCCCGCCGTGAGAATGATTCCTTTCACGCCTTCCTGCACGAGTTCCTTGAACGCTTGCGTGTCCGCCTCTCCTAAGGTCTGAACCGGCCGGTATACAAGCTGAATGCCATGCTGCACCACACTGCGAGCTTCATCCAGCACTCCGCCCCACAGTTGATCATAGAAAAAATGGATTTCTCGCGGAATACATACTCCGATCCGAGCGCTCGCTTGGGAAACCGACAAAGAGCGTGCCGCCAGGTTCGGTGTGTAGGCGATCTGCTCGGCGATCTTCAAAATCCGCTGGCGAGTGGATTCGTTAATTCCAGCACGCCCGTGCAAAGCGCGGTCTACCGTCCCGATCGAAACATTAGCCAGTTCCGCAATCAGGTGGATTCCGCGTCTATCTTTCTTGTGTTTGGTCGCGCCCATCCCTCTCTGTTTCATTGTTTCATTCTAGCCTGCTGCGCAAATCATCTGCTCCTTTGAATCAGCTCGCTCCCGTTGATCGCACGCCGCCTGCCACGAACCGCGCCCGTCCCTGCCACGATCAGGCTCTAAGCGCCGTGTACGTTGACGGTACTATACTTCGTCGCGGCTTCGAACCAGTCTCGATGTTCCAACAATTATTTCGCTAGAAGATCTTCATGCCTGAATGTCGTGCTCCCGCGCTTACTTTGGTTCATCGCCTTCATCTTTGTAGCAGTATTCCGTGCTGTCGCGCAAACCACGCCGCCAGCAAGCGCCCCGCTGTATTTCAATCCATCGCTCCCGCTGGGTGAACGAGTGGACGATCTCGTGTCGCGAATGACGCTCGAGGAAAAGGCTTCTCAACTCGTGAACCAGGCCCGCGCCATCCCTCGTCTGCAAGTACCCGCCTATGACTGGTGGAGTGAAGCTCTCCACGGAGTTGCCAACGCCGGAACTGCTACCGTTTTCTTCGCACCGATTGGACTCGCCGCAACTTTTGACGCTCCTTTGATCCGCGACATGGCGGTCGCAATCAGCATCGAAGCGCGCGCCACGCATAACCAGGCCGTCCGTGCCGGGGCTATGGCCTCAGTCACTCCAAATTCGAATATAGTAATTTGAAGCTTTCCAGCGTGAAGGTGAAAGCCGGTGATTCTCTTAGCGTGGATGCAGAGGTGCGAAACACGAGCCAGAAAGATGGCCGCTCCTCTCCGCGCTCTACACGAGTTTACGCGAATTCATGTAGCTGCCGGCGGCACTCAGCACGTCCACTTTATAATGGATGCGCGCGACTTGAGCGAGGTAACGACAAAGGAGATCGAGTTGTCGCCAGCGGTGCGTACCGCATCACCGTCGGAGGTGGACAGCCGGGAACACCTGCTCCGCAGGCGGAAAGCTGGGTTTTAAGATCAAAGGAAAAGTTGCGCTGCAGACTAAGGATCTCAATATTGCATTCTCTTGAACTCCGCCCGCGCAGGGCGTGCCTGCGTCTTTTTGGATTGACGGTATGCGGTTGACACAGTGGGCAACAACGTGCGCAGTTTCCGTGGGATTTTTGTCAACGCTTTTGTGTGCCCAGAATGTTGGTCCCTCCGATGCGCCGAAATCGGGGACGCAAACGAAGCCGCTCGCTGATCATTCAAGCAGCGTCAGCCCCATTCGCTTCGCCTACCAACCGATTGCTTTCGAACTCGACAGTTGCGAAACCCCGGAGCGCCACGCTCCCGAAACCATGGCCGGAGGCGTGGCCGTCTTCGATTACAACAACGATGGCAAGCTCGACATATTTTTTACCAATGGAGCCGACATTAATACCCTTCGCAAGTCAACTCCGAAATACTTCAATCATCTTTTCGAGAACGACGGCCGAGGGCACTTCACCGACGTCACCGCGAAGGCGGGCCTTGCCGGTAGTGGCTACGACATCGGGGTCGCGGTGGCCGATTATGACAACGACGGCTACGAAGATATCTTCGTAGCAGGTGTGTACCAAAACACGCTCTATCACAACAACGGAGACGGCACTTTCACGGATGTAACCGCTAAAGCCGGGTTGAATAAACCTGATCCCGAATATGGACCGCTGTGGTCAGTCGGCGCCGTTTGGGTCGACGTGAACAATGATGGCCTGCTGGACCTATTAGTCATCAATTACATGAAGTGGGATATTAAGCACGAACCTTCCTGCCCGATCGACGGCCACCCTGACTACTGCCATCCAAAGATGTACAAGCCAACTCCCAACCAGCTTTTTATCAACAACGGAGACGGTACTTTCAGGGACGCATCCGTGGAATGGGGTCTACGGGCTCACCCGGGGAAAGGCATGGGAGGCGCGACCGCCGATTTTGATCTGGACGGTAAAATGGACGTCTTCATCGCGAACGACAAAGAATTTAATTGGTTCTTTCGAAACAAAGGCGCTTCGTTTGATGAGGTGGGATTCGACGTCAATGTCGCTTTGCGGGAAGACGGCGTATTTATCTCCGGTATGGGCGTCGATTTCCGCGACCTGGATAACGATGGTTATCCCGATATCGTGGTGGTCGCCCTCGACAATGAAACTTTTCCCATCTATCGCAACACCGGCAAAGGAGCGTTCGTTGAAGTAACGGAACAAAGTGGCATGACCGCGCTAAGCCTGCCGATGGGCGGCTATTCCCCGACGATTGCCGACTTTGACAATGACGGCTGGAAGGATATCTTCGTTTCACGCGGTCATGTTCAGTCTCTCCTGTCGGCGGCTCGCATCACCGTTGAGCAGCCAAACACAGTCTTCCGTAATTTGGGCGGCATGAAGTTCGCTGCCCTGACGTCCGAAGCCGGACTAACCTCACGTCCTCCCGCGCGGCACCGTGGATCCGCGATCGGCGATCTGAATGGAGATGGTCGTATCGATGTCGTTGTATCTGCGCTCAAGGCTCCGGCGGAAATTTGGATGAATGAGAGTCCCGGCAGTAATCACTGGCTGGAGATTAAGCTGCAGGGAACGAAGAGCAACCGCGACGGGATCGGAGCGCGCATCAAGGTGGTGACCAAGGGCGGCGCCCAGTACGATCACAAGTCCACGGCTGCCGGTTATGCGTCTTCGAGCGCAGGTCCCGTTCATTTTGGATTGGGGCGAAACACGTCCGTTGATGTAGTCGAAATCCGATGGCCCTCGGGTACGGTCCAGCAGTTGCAGAACGTGGCATCCGACCAGATCCTGACCGTCAAAGAACCAGTGGTGGCCCGCAAGTTCTAATTGCCGGAGGGAGGCGAGAGGCGAGACTGTTGCAGAGGAACCTCACACCACAACTATCGCTGCTGTGTCCCCGCCCGGGCGATTCTCCCAGTAACTGGACTTGCGTACTCACGCACAACATCTCGGCTCATCTCGACCTGCATGTGCCGGCGCCGAACGTGAAGCGCAAAGGCTTCGATCAGGTTATTGGCAAATCCCTCGCTCCCAAACTCCTGTCCACACGCCGAGCAGCGCGGATTCCCGCGCTCGAAAATGTTGATTCGCAGAGTAGGCTCGCTTTTCAACATGCCCTATTGTGCCACAATAATCGCCTTACGTGTACGTTAACGTGTTGGTTATCAGGTTTCGTTGTCATGAATCATTTAGATCACGTCCAAAGACCATTTTATAAACGAGCTTGAAAACAACAACTCATGTCGTATTTGTGCTGGCATGTTCCTTGTGCACAGCTGCAATTGGTCACGCGGAAAACGGCCATGATGCGTGGCTCCGTTATGCCCGGCTGCAGCCTGCTGCCGCCGAGCGCTACCGGGCGCTCCCCGAGACTGCTCTTTCGCTCGGCGCCACACTCGTACTAGACACAGCTCAAGCAGAGCTCGTGCGCGGCGTGAAGGGCATGCTGGAGAGGACTCTTCGCATTGCCTTGGGCGTCCCCACCGAAAGCGCCATCGTAATAGGAACCGTCGAACAACTTCGGAGGATCGCCCCGGCTTTGCACATAATCGAAGGTTTGCGTGGGGATGCATTCTGGTTGACTGCTGGAGAAGTGCGCGGTTTTCGCTGCATCATCATCACCGGAGCCACCGACCGCGGCGTGCTCTACGGAGTCTTCGCCTTTCTCAGCAGGATCGCAAGGCATGAGGACATCTTCCGGCGGAACGAATTGCAGCAACCGTCAGCCCCGATCCGCTGGATAAATCAGTGGGACAACCTCGATGGCACGATTGAACGTGGCTATGCTGGGCGTTCCATCTTTTTCGAAAACGGTGGCGTCCGACGAGATCTCACCCGAGCTTCTGAATACGCACGCCTGCTGGCCTCAGTCGGGATTAACGGCTGCACTGTCAACAACGTTAATGCCGATCTGCACCTCCTCGATTCCGACTTCATTCCGCAGCTTGCCCGTATAGCGGAGGCCTTTCGCCGCTGGGGAGTTCAACTTGGCGTCGCAGTCGACCTGAGCTTACCCAAAACATCCGGTGGCCTGGATACTTTCGATCCCCTGGACGTTCGCGTCGCAAACTGGTGGCAGAAAAAAATCGACGAAGTCTATCGTGCCATCCCGGACTTCGGCGGCGTGGTCGTCAAAGCGGACTCCGAAGGACGCCTTGGACCCGCCGTCTATGAGCGCACACCTGCCCACGCTGCCAACGTGATTGCTCAAGCTTTAAAACCACACGGTGGAATCATCTTCTACCGTGCCTTTGTCTACGACCACCATCTAGATTGGACCAACCTGAAAAACGACCGGGCCAAAGCCGCCTACGAC
>Ga0116223_10004912_pt1 | contig 11451 bp, 9 predicted proteins | sample Sb_taG_3_FD_90092 | JGI IMG/M metagenome (GOLD analysis project Ga0116223, IMG submission 90092) | Peat soil microbial communities from Weissenstadt, Germany - Sb_50d_a_PC metaG | ecosystem: Environmental > Terrestrial > Soil > Wetlands > Peat | place: Germany: Weissenstadt | collected 2010-09-21 | reverse complement strand
TTCTCCTCGGCGTGGTCCGCGTTATCAAAGCACGGCTTCGGCGGGGGCCTCAACTCCGCCCGCGCAGCCTTGATCCTCTCGGCGAACCGTTGTTGCGCCGCGCCGCGGTCTCCGAGGCCCTCGGCCTCGCGCAGGTCGCCGGGCGTGCGGACGAGGGTCTCTTCCTCGCCGGGCTGCGGCAGCTCCTCCGGCCACTGGACGGGTAGGGGTTGCGGGCATGGGGTGTCCCGACACTTGCGCTCCTTCTCTTTCGGTTTCGGTTTCGGAATGGGAAACGGATCGATGTCGATGGTCTTCTTGGGACCGACCTCTCCCCCAGGCTTCGGCGCGGGCCCCTGCTTTGGCCGCGGCACGGGCCTCACCTCCGGCTCTGGCCGCGGCACGGGCCTCACCTCCGGCTCTGGCCGCGGCGCTGGCCTCACCTCCGGCTCGGCAGGCACTGTCTCAGGGCTCTCTCGGGCGTATTTCAAAGACTGGATAAGTCGATGGATCAGGTAGGCCACCAGCGCTGCAGACAGTATGAAGAGAACGATCTCCAGCGCGCAGAGCAGGGCCAGGACCGCCGCCGGTATGGCGATAACGAATGCGGCCAGTTGCGCGGGCTTCCCGGCGAAGCTGAGCCTGGGCACGGGGACCCAGGACGGGGCCTTGGCCCTCAACTCCTCGTAGATCGCCTCCCACTCCGCGACGACCCTTGGCGACGCGTAGACGGTCGTGAGCCCGCGGAATTGCTGGCGGAATTGGAGCAACTGGGCGACGACTGTGTTCTTGGCGAGGTTGATGCCGGAGACGAGGTGATCGGCCAGTTCCTCGATGCCGCTGAAGACCTTGGTCTCGATCTTCTCGAGCAGGCCCGGGCTGCGATGGATCTGGCCTCCGTCCGCTCGCTCGCGGACGTGCAGCCGGGCGGTTGAAGCCTGCGCGGTACGCTCGGCGTGCTCCGCCTCGTCCTCCAGGCGGCTGCGGTCCCGCGCGACCCGACCCGACCCGCCGTCCACTGGGAAGCGGTCGTTCCTCTGCTGTACCACGTGGGTCAACTCGTGCGCCAGCAGGCCGAGTCCGACCGAGGTGTCAACCCGGTAATGGCCCGGCGCGAAGTAGATATCGCTCCCTTTCGTAAAAGCCCTCGCGTTCAACTCCTGGGCCGCCCGCCCGGCCAAATCGTCGGCATGGATGTGGACATCATCGAAACGGTTGCCGAAGCGATGCTCCATCGCGGCCCGGACGCCATCCGGCATGGGGAATCCGCCGGTGGTCGGCATCGTGACCTGCTCGCTGATAGGGTCCGCTGGCCCCGCGTTCTTGCGTTGGATCAGGGCCGTGGGGTCTATCGCCCGGCCGGGCTGCCGATCGAAGTCGGGTCCCGATCGAGGCACCGGACCGCCCCGGTCGATAACGTCGATCTCCCGGGTCGGTGGCAGCTTCACTCCTCGGTCAGCCTCGGCGGCATTGCCAACCGCATCCCGCAAGGCCGACCGCTGCATGACCTCCCCCTTTCTCTTGCGACATTCGGTGCATTCGCAGCCGGCGAACGTGTGCAAGCCGCACGAGCACTTGCGCTGCAGTAACCCGCCCCGGGCGAGCGAGGGGATCTGTTGGGCCATGATCAACTGGTTCGCCTGGCGATTCATCGCGGCCCTGGTCACCGGGGCGGGTCTCGCGACGATGGCCGCCGATGCCGCGATGTCGATGGCCTCGCGTTCGAGGTCGGGCCGCGGATCGACCGCCGGCCCCGAGAGGCCCGACCCTGCCCAACCCGAAGCTTGCTGCACGACGTGGGCCAGCTCGTGGGCCATCAAGGCTCGTCCGCTCGCCGTCGCCGGGTCCTGACCCGCGCCGAGCACCACATCCCCGCCGACTGTGTACGCCCGCGCATTCACGGCCCGCGCCGACTCCGCGGCTCTGGCCCCCGTATGCACCCGCACCCGGCTGAAATCGTGACCGAAGCGCGGCTCCATGAATTCTCGCGTCTCGCGGTCGAGCGGACGACCGGGGGAGCGCAAGACTTCGTGGACGATGGGCGGGGCGATGTTCGGGGAAGCGGCTCCCGTGGGGGAGCGATGGAGAGTCCGAATCTTCTCGTCACGGCAGGAATCGCATTCACCGCCGGCAACGGTGTGCTGGCCGCAGGCGCACTGGCGCTGCAAGGTGGCGCCGCGGACGGGCGTGGCCACGGGGACGGGCGCTTTGGTGGGAGGGGCCGGGGCTTTCATGCACCGAGCCCTCCATAGACAGCGCGGGCGATCCGCTGGCCCAGAGCCGACGGAGTGTCGCCCACGGCCACCGGCATTGCGCCTGCCGAAAGGCTGGGGAGTGCGCCGCCGGAAAGCAGTTCCGGGGATAGGTTTCCCGCGGTGAACAGCCGCGAGAGCTCGGCCTCGACAGCCGCTTGAACCAACGGACCCTGGGCTCGGGAGACGGGGAGGCCGTCCAGGACCAGGCGCTCGATCTGAATGCGGTACGTCATGATTTCACTCCAGCGGGCGGGTTCCAGGCGAAGTCGGACTCGGAAATCGGGCGGCCGAGCTTGACGTATTCGTCGCGGGCGGCACGGAGGACGGCCGGCATATCCACGGGTACGTTGCGGCGCGCAGCGAGGAACGACGCGTTCAAGGCCACGTTCGCAATGCTGCCGCCGGTCAGGTCGAGGGTCGATAACCGGGTGTAGTCGAGCGCGTCGACCGGCACGTGTGGCAGGTCCCCGCAGCGGCCGGCGGCAGGGAACGCCTTCTTCCAGATGCGCAGCCGCTGGGCCGCGGCCGGGAACGGGAAATCGACCAGGAAGCGGAGCCGGCGCAAAAAGGCCGTGTCGAGCGCCCTCTTCATGTTGGTCGCCAGGATCGCCAGCCCCCGGTACGCCTCCATCCGCTGCAACAGATAGTTGATCTCGATGTTCGAGTAGCGATCGTGGCTGTCCTTGACCTCGCTCCTCTTGCCGAACAGCGCGTCGGCCTCATCAAAGAAGAGGAGCGCGCCGCCGTCCTCGGCCGCGTCGAACACTCGGCGCAGGTTCTTCTCGGTCTCGCCGATGTACTTGCTCACGACGGCCGACAGGTCGATGCGGAAGAGGTCGAGGCGGAGCCGGTTTGACAGGGCCTCGGCGGCCATCGTCTTGCCCGTGCCGCTCTCGCCGGAGAACAGGACGCTCAGGCCCAGGCCCCGGCTCATCTTCCGCGCGAAGCCCCAGTCCTCGTATACGCGGTTGCGGTAGCGGACCTGGTTGACGATCTGGCGGAGCAGCCGCTTCGCCTCGCGCGGGAGCACCAGGTCGCGCAGGGTCGCCTTCGGTTCCAGCCGCTCAGCGAGGTTGTCGAGCCGGGGGCGGACGGCGTTTCGGCAGCCGTCCCAGAGCCGCTGCCGGAGGGCCTTCTCACCGGAGACGCCGTCGGCGCGGGCGTTGTGGACGACGGCCACGATCGTTGCCGTGTTCAGGTTGAACTGGCCGGCCAGGAGGGCAGGGCTGTCGCCCGCCAGGTCGCCCAGCTCCCTCTCCCAGCGTTCCTTCTGCTCGCCCGGGGTCGGCTTGGCGACGTCGAGCGCCAGGCTGGGACGCCCGAGCCTCGTCCAGGGCTCGCGGGCGGCAAGGAAGATCAACCCGCTGGTCCCCGCGAGGAACCGCGCGACCGGGTGCGGCGTCCCTTCGACGGGTCGGGACTGGTCGAGGTCCTGGGCGTCGAGATAGAGCGCCCGCCTCTGGAGCCGGCATTCGCGCCGCCACAGCAGGCCCAAGGTCTCCAGGTCGCCGGTGTGGGCGGGCAGGTCCTCAGCGGCGATGCGGTCGAGCTCGAACCCGATCTGCCGAGTGGCTCGGCAGGCGATCGCCTCCTTGCTCATCGCGTCCGGGCCGACCAACTGGATCAAGGGCGTCGCGGACGGCTGATGCGCATGCCGCAAGTGCTGCCGGATCACCTCGAGGACGCGGAGCTGGGAGTGGGGCAAGCGCTGGAGCGGCCTGGGGAGGTCCATGCGGCGGAACCAGGGGCTGAGCCGGTCGTCGAACGGCTCCTGGCCGAGCGCGTAGTTGACCACCCGCTCGTCGGCCCGGATCGGGCTGGTGATCAGAGGCTGCGCGCCGGGCTGGTTGATCTCGATCAGCCGCCAGCGGCGCAGCGGAGCGCCCGGCGCGAAGGACGCGGGGGCCGCGTCATCGAAGAGGGCCAGCGCCAGCGCGAAGGTCGGGTTGTGACCCAGCCCGGACGGCTGGACCCGCGCGCACAGCTCCGAGATGATCGTTTCCAGCTCCACCCCGACGCAGAGCAAGAGCAGCTCGGTCTCGAACCTGGAGAGCTCCAGGCGGTCGGCCAGCTCGACGAGCCAGGGCGACGGCTCGCACCACGACGCTTCCTCCATGAGGCCCGCAAGCCTCTTGATCTGCTCGTCAAGGTCGTCCGCGAGCTCGGGGTCGACCAGCGATGCCAGTCCGGGTGAAAACGGCGGGAGTTACTTAAAGCCCCGCTGCCCGGCCAGCCGCCGCAGCCGCAGCTCGAGCCAGGCCAGCGCCTTTTTCAGGTAGTCGGCGTTGATTTCCCGGCGATCTTTCGGTTCGGTCATGGCGTCACCTCGATCACCGGAGCAAGGAAGACCGGGGGCGTCTTCGACCAGTCGATCAGGGGACTGTCCACCCCATCGACGCGGAGCCGCACCCGGTAGCGCCGGGGCGCGGGGTTGTTGACGAGGAACCGGAGCTGGCCGGTCGGGCGCGTCCCGGTGATCGGCTGGGCCCGAACCTCGAGGTCGCCAAAGAGGAGCGCAGGGCGCTGCGCGAGTCCGACGTTCGGCCGGACGGTCAAAGTGAGGTCCACGACCCCCTGTGCATTGGGCTTGACCTGAACCGGGGCGGTGAACGTGGTCGTCGCGATCCCGCCGGTCGGTCCGATGCCGGTGATCTGCGGCGAGAGGGCGAACGGCAGCTCGTTGGTGACCCGCTCGTCGCGCGCCGTCGGGTCCCCGGCCCGGGGCTGGCTGATGACGGCGGCCACGGTGTAGAAGCCGGCGGAGAGGGTCGCGGGTACGACCACCTGAACCTGCTGCTCAGTTCCCCCCGGCTTGACCGGCACGTCGGGCGGGTCGGGCGGGATCGTGCCCCGGAAATGGACGGCCGCCGTGTCGCCGGGGCGCTGCAGGTGGTGGCCGCCGAGGGTCAGCGTCGCACCGGCGACGACGTCGGTGCGCGGGCTCATCAAGTTGGGGTCGAGCGAGGAGTAAGGCGGGATGAGGTCGGCCTGGGCGGTCGGGCCCGTGTCGTCGGGCCCGAAAGTCAGGACCGGCAAGGGTGTGGTCGACGCGAGCGCGCTGTCGATCAGCACGACGGCCGCCTCGTACGCGACCGAGAGCCGGTACGGCGTCTGGTAGCCGGACCAGAGCTTGAAGATGTCGTCGAGCGTCAGGGGCTGAACGGAGAGCCGGATCCGCTCGATCTGGGCGTAGAGGTCGTTCCCCGGAAGCGCCGCCTGGATCTCCACGCGGCCGAGCAAGGGGTGGTCATGCAGCAGGCTCATCGCCCGGCCGAGCAGGCTCTGGCTGGAGAGGTCGTCGTTGTTATCGCCGGCGAAGACGGTCAGCAGGTAATAAAGGTTGAGCGCCAGCGGGGGCATCGCCGTCTCACCCTGCTGGGTCCTGCCTGGCATATCCATGTTCCGCCAGGCCGGGCTGAGCGCCACCTGATAGAGAAAAATGTTGATCTGGTTGCCGGTCACGTTCGCCCGGGCGAGGTCGGGTGGGAGGATGGTGACGGTCGTGCCATCGCGCAGGCCGCGGTCGATCAGCGTCCGCAGGGTATTGGAGACGGCGGCGATGGCCAGCGGGTTGCTCATCGTCGTCCCTCGCGGCCGCGCTGTTCGAGGTAATCCGAAAGGCCCAGCACGCCGGGCGCGGGCCGATGCGGGGGCGGAGACGCCGCGGGAGGCGTGGCGCGGACCTCGATCCGCCCGATCGAGACCTGGACGATCGTCTCCGTCGGGCGTGGACGGGGCGAATCCACAGACGGGGACGAGGACGAGCACGGGATCGAGGCCGCCGGGGCCCAGGCGCCACCTGCACGCTTCGAGACGGGCACCACCGCAGCCGGCTCGGGCCTTTCGGGCGCGAACGGTGACCCGTTGGATTCCGTTTGACCTACCCGGTGCGGTTCGAGGCCCAGTTCCCCTCGGCGGGCGACGACGGGCTCGAACCAACGCTCGGCCCCGCGCCGATCGCTCCGGCGCAGGATGGGCGGTGGTTCCAACAAGGATGGAGCCGGTTCGGGGCTGATCCCCACCGCCTCTTCGATGCTGGCACGCGAGGCCCCGCCGCCAGCGGCGGGCGCCTCGGGCAACGCGGCGGGCGCCATATCCCCTGCCGGCGCGTTCCGGGCGTCATGCGGCGATCGGCCCGCCGGGCTGTGCTTGCGAACGGGCGCGGTGGGCCGTGGCGTGGGTGGTCCAGCGTCCCGTGGAGGATCGATTCGAGTCGGTTGACCTGCGGCGGGCGAGGTGAGCCCAGCGGGCGAAGGGATGATTGGAGATGGTCGTACCGTCAGGCCGGCCTTTCGATCGCCCTGGTCTTCGGTCCCAATGGGCGCGGGCGGTGCCAAGCGCTCGGGCTGGAATGGGACACTTGGGGCGGCCGCCTCGGCCGCTCGGGGAGCTTGGGCGGCCTGGTGAGGAGCCCCGGGCGACGGCCGGGGAGGAGCGGGGGCATCCCACTCGACTTCGATCTCGGGCGGCAACAAAGCCCCGTTGGGGGGGAGGGGGGACGGCTCGAACCGCGAGCCGAGGCGAGGCGCGATCTCACCCTGCGCCCCACGGCTCCTCGCCACCAGATTGACCAGGAAGTTGCTCATCCCCTGAGAATCTCCAGGTAGAGTCGCCGCCGCCGGGGACTCAGGGCGAGAATCGCGGGCTCGGACCAACCGTAGGCGGAGGCCAGCGTGTGGACCTCGCGGAGCAGGCCCGAGGCCCAGCTATGCAGCTCGGCCCAGAAGAACGCCAGGATGTCGAAGCCGGCGAGCCAGCCCTGCCGGCACCCCGGGCAAGCGAGCGCGACCCGGACGTCGGCCTGGGGGTCGGCCTCGGCCATGGCCGCGATCAGCGCCTGAACGACGGTCTCCGGGATCTCGCCGATCGCGACCTCTTGGCCACCGCGCCGGATCGACAGGAGGCAGCACTCCAGGAGCCGGCGGGCGGCTTCCTCGTCGTCGCAATCGGAGGCCGCCGCCGCGGCGACGTCGCGGCTGTCTGGTAGACGAAACCGGAACGCGCATCCGTCCGTCTCAAACGCGTACGCGCCGTCCCCTTCCTTTCCGTCGCCAGGTGCCGGGTGGGCACGGAGGGCGTCCACGTTCAGTTCCAGCTCCAGGCGAAGACCGCACGCCGGGCAGTCGGCGATCCCGACCAGGCGCGGGCCAAAGACGTGCTCGCAGAGGTCCAGCAGCCGGGCGTCGCGCCGGCCGACGCTCAGCCCGGCAAGCTCCGCGGCGGACGCGTCGAGGTCGGCCGCCGCCAGCAGAGCGAGCGCCCGCTCGACCACGGGCCGGTCGAGCCCCCGCTCCCAGGCGTCCAGCAAGTCGTGATCGGTCCAGGCGCGCATGACTTTCCCTTGCTGCTCAGACCGACGGGTTGGTGAAGGTCGGCTCGGTTGGCTCGGTCACGTCCTGGGCTCGCTCCCAACCCTCGTTCTCCAGCTTGATGTGCTGGATTGCCACGGCGTTGGCGTTGGCGTCGAATTCGGGGAGGGCCTGGTACTCGGAGACCCAGCACCGGTAAACGTGGTAGGAGATGGCCACCTGATTCGCCTCGTTGTAGACCTCGATCAAGATGTCCTTGCGGAAGTCCTGGAGCGAGACCTCGACCCCGGAGCCGTAGTTCCAGACCTTGTTGGCCCATTTCTCGAACTCGGTGTCGTGGGTGACGCCGCGCTCGAGTGTGATGGCGTCGTACTCGGTCCGGCCCGGCGACTTGCGGCTGCTGCTGGGGTCGCCCCCCTCGCGGTGTTTGACCACCTCGGTCGTCCGCTTCAGGGCCCCCATCTTGCTCAGGCCGGCCACATATTTGCCGTCCCACTTGATCTTGAACTTGAAGTTCTTGTACGGGTCGTAGCGGTACGCGTTGGCGACGAACTGTGGCGCAGGCATGAGTCACTCCTTGTGTTGGTCAGGTCTGGACCTGTCCGGCCATCTGCTGGATCTTGATGACGACGAACTCGGCCGGCTTCAGCGGTGCGAACCCGACCACGATGTTGACAATCCCCAGGTCGATGTCGTTCTGCGTCGTCGTTTCGTCGTCGCACTTGACGAAATACGCATCCTTGGGAGAGCTGCCCTGGAAGGCACCCTGCCGGAACAGGTTCTGCATGAACGCGCCGACGTTGAGGCGGATCTGAGCCCAGAGCGGCTCGTCGTTGGGCTCGAACACGGCCCATTGCAGGCCGCGGTACAGGCTCGACTCGATGAACAGCGCGGTGCGCCGGACGGGGACGTATTTCCACTGGTCGGCCAGCGCGTCAGCCCCGCGCATCGTCCGAGCTCCCCAGACGACACGGCCGACGATCGGGAACGCCCGAAGGCAATTCACGCCGAGCTGGTTCAGTGTCCCGTTCTCCGGGTCGGACATCACGTAGCCCAGGGCGGGTACCCCGCTGAGCGCGGTATCGACGCCGGCCGGGGCCTTCCAGACCCCGCGCTGCGCGTCGGTCTTGGCGTAGATGCCCGCCACGGCGCCACAGGGGGCGAATGGCTTCACAGTATTGTTATCCGTCGGATCAGGTAGACTCAACGCGGGGAAGTACAAGGCCGCATTCGTCCCGTTTGCGTCCGCGTAGGTCGTGGCGCCCGTGGAGGCGTCGCTCACCTTCTCCCAGGGACCCTTGCCGGGGTCGAACGGGTCCACGAACAGCATCGCGCGTTGGTCGGCGCACAACTGCATGGCGGCACTGACCGTCGTCGCCGCCAATCCCGTCCAGCCCGTCGTGCTGCTCCCGAGGGGTGGAATGCACAGCAAGTTGAAGATTTCGTCGTGCAGTTGAAGGAGGGAGTACATCCCGGTCGTTTTGTTCGGGTCGTTGATGTCGGCGTCGCCGACCGTACTACCGGGCGAGCCGTCGGTGAACGTCCCGACCCCTGCGGTCGGCAGGGAGGTGGGTGGTCTGCTCGTGGGATCGATGACCACCAAGTTCGACCGAGCTAGAGTTTGAATCAGGTTCCGCGACGACTTCGGGTCGGTCGAGATACTCGTGAATTGCTCTTGGATCTTGGCCTTGGTCGCGTCGCTCGGCGTGTAGACGATCGTCAGGTCGAAAAAACTGCCGTTAGAATTAGTGACGGGATTGGCGACCGTGACCTGGAGCGTCCCGTTCAGAGCCCCCTTCCAACTGGCATTCAAGACCAGGGTAGCGGCCGCGGCTGGGGACGCGGGAGCCCCGGGCGCGGCGTGGGCGGACGTGAGGGACAGTGTAACTTTCGCCGCGGTCGCGCCGCTCCCCACGACGCGCACTATGAACGCCTGGGCGCCTCCGTTCTGGAAGAAGTCGCGGACGGCGAAGCTCATCGAGCTCGATCCGTCGATCCCGCCGAAGATTCGCTCGTAATCGGTCATGCCGTAGACGGTGATCGGCTTGTTGTCCGGCCCGCGCGGAGCCGTGCCGACGAACGCGGCGTTCGAGGTGGAGACCCCCACGATCGTGTGGACGCCACTGGGAAGCTCCTGGATATAGACACCGGGATAGGTCAATGTGTTCGGCATGAATGGCCTTCCTTACCGACGTTTGGAGTACACACGGACGTTTGCAGTACACCACGGTTCTTTTTGCGCACACCCGCTCTCCGGCCTGGATTCAGCTTGCGCACCTGCACTCCAGCCTTGCGTCCTTGCCGCGTTGGCGCCGCCTTATTTTGATGGCAAGCGGTTGCACGCGCATTCTTTGTAAATTCTCGACAGATCGAGTGAGTGAGCAAAGGGAAATTCACTCGCGATCCGCCCCGGCCGGTCGGCACTTCACCTGCTACCCCACATCATCGCACGACGAGTGAGAGGCAATGACGATCGCGTGACACTCAGGGGCACTGGACTAGTCGACGTAGAGCCCCTGGACCGACGGGTTTGATCATGCCAGATCGAGCGAGCATTGCAAAACAAAAAATCGAGATCGCGATTGTTTTTTTCAAAGTTGATAGTTCATCTCTCGTTCCCGCTTAAACTTAGGTTCTCCTTATTTTCTCAAAATTAGTACTGGTCTGCCTTGAGGGCTTATAAACTGCAAAATTGATTTGGCATTTGATCTGATCCTCTCGTACCATGTAAAGTAACAAGTCAATTTACGCCAATGTCAAGGGGCAAGGGTGGTCACCGGCGTCCGTTCGACGGGCGGGGGCGGGTAAATCGTGAGCCTGGAGGTGCGTCGCATGGGACTTCATGACCAGCAATGGGAGTTGGACGATCAGACTACGTTGGTTGACCCCTCGATCAATTTTTTGCCCGACTGGGGTAACGGCCGCCCAAGGCGGCGACCGCTCCCCGTCCTTCCGGAGGTCCCAGTCGAGCCGCCGCCTTGCGAACCCGAGCCAAACTCCCGGATCACCCCTGAGCCAGTCGTGGGACCGGACACCCAGGAAGCGACGCCGGCCCTGGCCGATCGTCCGAACGGCGGGCTCTCCGGCATCCCCCTGGCCTTGGTGGTCGCGGCCTCGATCTTCGGCGGTGGGTTGGCGGTCGCGGTGGTGGACCGGACCGCCCCGCGGATGCCGGGCTCGCCCGCGCGGGGCGACACGGCAATGAAGCCCGACGTCGCGAACTTGGTGGCGCTGCTGGAGCACGAGCACCAAGCCAACGAAGCCATGGCCGAGCGGCTCGCGCGCATCGAGGCCCGGGCGAAGAACCAGACCGACACCCCACTCCTGGCAGAGTTCAAGGGACTGGGCGCCAAGGTGGAGGTACTCCAACAAGACGCGCGACAGCTGCAACCGATCTCCAGTATGGTCGAATCGGTCAAGAAAGACCTGGATCAAAGCGTAGTCAAGCTCCACGAAGACCTGGCCCTGATCCTGAAAGAGAAGCGGAGCGAGTCGCGCAAGCCGGCGGATTATGGCGCTGGCAACCCGTTTGAGGTCTTGTTCATGCGGGGAATTTCGCTATTCGAACAGAAGCACTATGGCACCTCACGAGAGGTGTTCTTGTGCCTGACCGAGGTCGCCCCCTCGGACGCCCGCGTCTGGTACTACGCAGCCCTGGCCAACGCCTTCGTATCCAACGACTGGTCGGGTGCGGAGAGCATAGCCCTCTTCCAGAAGGGGGTCCAATGCGAGCGGGCGGGGACGCCTGACCGCGCATCCATCGACTCATCATTCGCAACGCTCGACAAGAAAAGCGGCAAGGACTGGATCGATTACTACCGCTCGAATGCCAGGCCGGTCGCTCGACCCGGATCGGGGCCTGAATAGACTTCGTCTTATCCTCAGAGCTCGCCATGGTTGTACGATTC
>Ga0116223_10004909_pt1 | contig 11460 bp, 11 predicted proteins | sample Sb_taG_3_FD_90092 | JGI IMG/M metagenome (GOLD analysis project Ga0116223, IMG submission 90092) | Peat soil microbial communities from Weissenstadt, Germany - Sb_50d_a_PC metaG | ecosystem: Environmental > Terrestrial > Soil > Wetlands > Peat | place: Germany: Weissenstadt | collected 2010-09-21 | reverse complement strand
GGCTACCCGAGACATCGAATTTTGCAGCTTTGAGAAACTTTCCCTCTTGCATCTCAGCAGAAGGATGTGCCAGTGCGACGGCAACCGCTATGCCCAGTATCGTGGCGGCAAAGACAGCCGTAAATTTGTACGCGAACATGGCAGTTTTCCTAAAAGGACTGCCCCTAGCCTCCCCCTTGCGTATATTTAGTCAGTCGATGCGGTGAGCTGGTTGCATGATGTGATCTAAATCAAGAACTTGTGTTTAAAAGGCCGATTAGGACCTCGCCGGTTTGTTCTAATTCACAATCAAGTACTTACGGTGCTAATCGCAACAGCCAACAAGCGGACAACACTAAAACGTGAGCCGCGTTGTGGTGAGGAGTGCCTTCATCGACATCATCGATATGGGTGCCCGCTCTGAGGCTTGGGCATGGTGCGAGTGGCCAGGTTTGGCTGTCATTCTGTGGCAGCACGATCATTGAACAAAATCAATCCAATGTCTGCCTGCCGTTGTCGACCTTGGTGGGTGCAGTATCAATCTCCGGCCGAAGAGGAACTCCAATGTCTCACGTGTTCATTTCCGGTTCCTCCGATGGTCTTGGATTGTTGGCGGCGCGACTGCTCGTCGATGGGGGCCATGAAGTGACGCTACATGCGCGCAACGTCGCGCGCGCCGAGGATGCGCGGCGCTCTGTGCCGCAGGCCAAAGCCGTCGCTGTCGGCGATCTGTCAAGTATCGAAGAAATGCGGCGGGTCGCTGAGCAGGTCAACGCGTTGGGCAGGCATGACGCGGTGATCCACAATGCGGGCGTTGGTTTTCGAGAAGCGCGTCGCATCGAGACCGTCGACGGTCTCTCGCACGTGTTCGCGATCAATGTGCTCGCGCCGTATCTGCTGACTGCATTAATAACTCGACCCGACCGGCTGGTCTATTTGAGCTCGAGAATACACATGGGCGGCGACCCTCGTTTGCACGACCCGCAATGGGCGGCGCGTCGCTGGGATGGCGCGAAAGCCTACTCGGACAGCAAGCTGTTCGACGTTGTGCTGGCGTTCGCCGTGGCCCGCCGGTGGCCGAGCGTGCTGTCAAACGCTCTTGAGCCGGGATGGGTTCCGACCAAGATGGGCGGCCCGGGCGCGCCTGATGATCTATCACTCGCCCCGGTCACTCAGGTGTGGCTGGCGGTGAGCGACGACCCGGCAGCTACGGTGACGGGCCAGTATTTCTACCATCAGCAGCGACACCGGGTGCACCCGGCTGCGCTACGGACGGATCAGCAGGACGAACTGCTCAGTTATTGCGCCGGTCTCACAAGCGTCCCATTCCCTAGCGACTGACCAGGCTTATGTGGCAGAGCGAGACTTCCGGTTTGGGTCATAGGCGGAAGTGACGTCCTACGATTTCGATGTCCGCTTTGCCCCCAAAGGCGCGATGCTTACGTCTTGATCGCGACAATACCCTCGATCTCGACCGTGATCTGGTTGGGCAGCATGACGTTACCGACCGCCGAGCGAGCATGGCGGCCGGCGTCGCCGAACACCTCGACAAACAAATCGGAGCATCCATTAATGACTTTCGGCGAATCGTTGAAATCTGGCACCGCGTTGACCATGCCGAGCAGTTTGACGATGAAGTCGACGCGGTCGAGCGAACCAAGCGCGTCACGCATGGCGGCAAGGAGACCGAGACCCACTAGCCGGGCGCGTCGATAGCCTTCGTCGATGCTGATTTCGGAGCCGAGTTTGCCGGTAAGTGCGATCCCCTTTTCGTCGCGCGGGCCTTGGCCGGCGAGGAACAAGAGGTTCCCGGCGAGCCGGTAGGGCATATAGTTCGCGACCGGCTTCGCAAGCGCCGGCAAAACCAGACCTAATTCTTTCAACCGTGCTTCTGCACTCATGGGCTCCTCCCTTCAGCCGTATTCCCTGACAGGGAATTAAACGCAATTCAGTTTCAACGATTCCTCTCACGCCAGGTCCACCGCAAAGCGTTTGAGATCGGCCAGCCGGCAGTGGGCCAAGGCTCCCTGATGGGTGGCACGCAGGACCACGCGGGGCGCTTGGTTCGCTTCCAACGCTTCCTGCCAGCGGGGTGCACATAAGCACCAACGGTCACCCGGTTTCAGGCCTGGAAAGCCGAATTCCGGCACCGGTGTCGATAGATCGTTGCCGCGCGATTTGGAAAAATCCAGAAACTCCGAAGTCATCACGACGCAGATTGTATGACTACCAACGTCCTCACGGCCGGTGTTGCAGCAGCCGTCCCGATAAAAGCCTGTCATCGGTTTGATTGAGCAGATTTCAAGCGGCTCGCCGAGCACGTTGCGGGGGGTAAGCCGCCGTCTGCCGCCCTCAGCCCTATCATCCCTCAGCATTGTTATCCCTCAACATCGTTGGTCAGTAGCCGCTCAAACTCCAAAATGGGTCACGCTGTCGCCATTTCTATTTTCTCGATGAGGGTGGGATCGTCATCGCTCGCGCGCGAACTGTTCACGCGCTTCGACACAAGCCATTTTTGCAACAGGTTGTTCGGCGCGGGCTTTAATAATTCTATGCCAGCTTCTCCGTGCAACCAAGCCTGAAAGTCCTTCTCCGCAAGCAACACCGGCATCCGGTCGTGCACTTCCGCCACGAAGTCATTGGGCTCGCAAATAATCATGGCGCAAGATTTGAGCGGCTTGCCTGTATCTGGATTCTTCCATTCATCCCATAGTCCCGCCACCGTGAGCGCCGGCGAGCCGTCGCGGGCCGTGAAATACCAAGGCTGCTTTCCGCCTGGTGTGTCCTGCCACTCGTAATATCCCGAAACCGGGATGAGACAGCGCGTCCGCTTGAACGGACCACGGAAGAACGGCTTGGTGGCTACAGTCTCGGCTCGAGCATTGAACGTCGCTAGCTTCAATTCCTTGAGCGGCTTCGACCACCAGGACGGCACCAGGCCCCAGCTCATCGGGACGAGCCGGCGGTTGCCGTCCTTTCCGACGATCGTGTCGATGGTCGTCGTCGGGCAGACGTTGTAGCGAGCGCGAGTGTTCTGTGGCGGCTGGTCCAACGTGAGTCGGTAAAGCCTGACTATTTCTTCCCAGGTCAGCTTATAGGTGGAACGCCCGCACATTACCGACAACATATAGCGTTGCTTGACGAGGCTGCCACCCTGCGGCCGAATTCACGATCATGGGCTTCAACCGCCGCAAGATGGAAGATCAGCGCCGCCAAGCTGCGGAGAAGGAAGCGGCCGCCCGTCGGGCAACCGACGCCCAGGTGCTTGAGGATGCTGAGCGCCTAATCGCCGCTTGGAATGTTCGCCAGGCGAAACGAATGCCGATGATCTTCTCACCGACCATCGGCGCCGCGATAGTGTCGCATCATTGGTATCTATGGGTGCGCTGTCCGGCCTGTCGCACTACGAACGCGATCGACTTACGGACGCTCGATCGCCACCGCGACGCCGCAGTGACCAGCCTGATCCCGTCGCTGTCGTGCCGCTCATGCCGGCCGCATGCGCCGTTCGCCGAACTGGTGCGCCTGTCACGGACGAGCATCGCCGACGAAGTGCGCCTTGAGCACACACGCCGGGTGCTTTGCGAGTAGGCGGGAGCGACGTGAACGACGGTCGCTATGCCCCCCAAAAGCAGACATTCGGTTGCAGCGCAATATCGGTCGCTATGGGCCAATAGCGGACTCATGCACTGCAACATAAGCGCATACAGAAAGACCGCCAGCTGCGGCGGTCCCTCCGAAATCCGATCGGGTGTTTTTGATCAGGCTGCTCTGGTGGCAGTAGCGCGCTCCATCAACCTGCTCCTACCAAGCAGGAACAAGCCGAGGATGCCGAGAACCGTGGCAAGAAGCGGGAGCGTGTCAGGAATCGGCGTTGTTGAGCAATCTGAGCCGCCGACGGTGGCGTAGGCGGGCGACACGATGGCGGAACTTAATGCTGCCAAGAGTGTCGAGGGGGTAAATCCTCCCTGGTTCGGGGCTAATGCGCCGACATTTTGTTCGACGCCACCACAAACGTTGGCTTCAAATGGAATGATGTTACCGAAGGAGCTATTCGAAGCGAGCGGGTCTATGCCTGGCTGAACAGCCGTTGTGAGGCTATTCACGAAAAACAAATTCAATCCGGAACCACCGGAATACGCAATATCCAATTCTGTGGCACTGGATGAAATCAGGGTGTCAAAAGTTTCACCCGCCGTGTTGGGTCCCGCAGCCCGGATGTTGAAATCTGTGACTGAGGAGCCGTCGAAAAGGAACGTCCCGGTGAAAGTATCCCCCTGGCCGTCGTTAACGCCGATCAGGGTATAATCCACAGTCGTGGCGCTACTCGGGGTGACCAGGCCTACAGACCCGGCCATTACGAATAGTAACGCCCATAAGAAATGAGCTGACTTCATGATTTCCCCACCCCTGATCTGGTCCGCAGCGCCCAACTAATTAAACTCCCTGCATTTTCGATGCACGTCAATATATCGAAGGATATATAAGAACAGCTCGACTTCGCGAATTGACTGGCTGGATCAATGAGCAGCAGCCTGTCGTCAATTTGTCATCATCGCTGCGAGCCGTGATGACCGACCTACTCCGCCGGGGTTCGTCCAGAAATGTACGCTTTGGGTCACGAGCAACCGATTTGCGATGGTCCCGCGATGTCCGCTTCACCCCCAAGAACGACCAAATCGCTGCGTCGCATTAACCGTCGCTTGGGACCAGTTTCGGACATGCGGATTTCAGCGCCCAGGCTCGACATCGTGATCGAACTGCCCCAGCTCCCGCGTGACCGCCATTCTCTTCGACATGATTTCATCCGAGGTCGCCACATTGCCCTCGATCCCAATCAGGGACTCATGATCATCGCTCACACTTGAACTGTTCACACGGCTGACGAGGAAAGAGGCCGCATGAACTTGTCATTGACAACTGTGAGAATGGGCTAGACTGATCGGAAGTTTGCAACAACGGCGACGTTTCCCGATAATGGGATGGTGCCCGCATTCGGCCGAAAGCCGAGATCTTTGACCGATCGATGCCGTCCCGTATGATGCGATCATTCGAAGACGAGGCCACGTTCGGAAGCTCCGGGACGACGTCAGGACCTGCCGGCAATAGCAAGGGAGAGCAGCATTCATGACGCGGTACTTGGCTCGGGCTCTGGCCTTCATTCTGCTTCTCGCGCCCCTCGCCGCCAAAGCGCAAGAGTGGCCCGGTAAGGAGCTGATCAAAATAATCGTGCCGTTTTCGGCCGGCAGCGCGACTGACATCATCGCCCGCACCGTGTTCGATCAAGTCGGCAGACAGATCGGCCAGACTTTTGTAGTCGAAAACCGCGGTGGCGCCGGCACCACGCTCGGCTCCGCCATGGTGGCGAGGGCGGACCCGGATGGGTACACGCTGTTGGTCAATTCGACTTCGCAGGTGGTTGTGGCGTCCACCTACGCCGAGTTGCCGTACAGCGTCGCCGATGACTTCAGCGGCATCTCGGAATTGGCCGATAACCCGTTTGTGATTGTGAGCTCAACCAAATACAAGACGCTCAATGACTTGATTGCGGCCGGCAAGAAGCCGGGAAGCAATATCCTCTACGGCAGTGCGGGTGCCGGGAGTTCCGGACAATTGTTCATGGAGCGCGTGCGTTTGGCGGCTGGCTTTGCAGCGACTCACGTGCCGTTTCGCGGCACGCCCGAAGGCATGAACGAGCTGATCGCGGGCCGCATCGACGTCTATGCCGCGCCAGTGTTGAACGCGTTGCCACTTGCCAAGGCCGGCAAGATCAATGCGCTGGCGGTCAGCTCCACCAAGCGACTGGGTCTGATGCCGGATGTGCCGACCCTCGCTGAGGAGGGCTTACCCAACGCGCTGTACAATTTCTGGATCGGTGCGTTCGCACCCGCCAAGACGCCAACGCGGATCGTCGATCGGCTCAACCGCGAAGTCGTCGCCGCGCTGGGACGCCAGGACATCGCCGACAAAATCCGTGCGCTCGGCGGCGAACCCGCCCCGATGACGCCTGCCGAATTCGATGCGTTCGTGCGCAAGGAGATCGCGATCAACGCCGAAATCGTCAAGGCGTCCGGCTATAAGCCGCAGTAGCGGCGGCTCGTCGCCAAGAACCTGATCTAGGTACCGAAGCAGGGCCGGGCAGACAGCGGAGCGCTCCCTCTCCCGGCACGCGGCGCGCGCGGGGGCGAAGGTTACGGAGTTTGCGATGCCTGCGAGCCAACGTTGCTGATTCAGACTCTGGAAGCGCGCGTCATCCCTCGGCGAGGATCGTCGCCGCCACTTTCTCGCCGATCATGATGGTCGGAATGTTGGTGTTGGCGCAGGGCACCGACGGCATGATGGAGGCGTCGGCGACGCGCAAGCCCTCCACTCCATAAACCCGTGCTGAGGGATCCGTGACGGCGCCTGGGTCGTCTCTTGCGCCCATCCGGCAGGTGCACGAGGCATGCCAATGCCCGAGCACGGCGCCGCGAATCCAGTCCCGGCAGGCGCCGTCGTCGTCGGCGAGCTCGTCGATGCTGGGCGCGTCGGCGATCAGCTTGTCGATTATCCAGCGCCGCACGAGCGGCGACGATTCCATCGCCATGGCGCCGAGCCAAGTCTGCACCGCATTGATCGGCTTGTGCACCGCAAGCCGGCGCGCCCAGTCGCCGAGGCTGATCGGGAACATCTGCTCGACCGTCGCCTGCACCGAAGGCTCGGCCTGCAAGCGGCACATCAAACGAACGCCTGCCACCAGTCGCTCGAAATCGCGCGGGTCCGAGCACATGTTGAAGTCGATATCGAGCTGGCCCGATCGGTGCGACGACAGGAGTCTCACTTCTCCGGTCGAGAACGAACGGTTCACCCACAGCATAATGATGCCGAGCCGGTCTCCGATCGCGTGCCAGGCCGCCTTGTTGGTCGGGATGAGATACATGTCTCCGGGCGGGCAGCCCTCGAAACCGGACGACCAGCGCAGTCCGGCGAACATCTGCCGGCGCAGCGTTTTGGGCAGCCTCGCCTCGCGCTTGAGATAAGCGCCGAAATTCACGCCGGGATGCTCCATCAGATGCTTGCCGACACCTAGTCGGTCGGCGACGACCGCAATACCCAACGCCGCCAGCTCCCGTGCCGGCCCGACGCCCGATCGCAGCAGCAGTGCCGGCGAGTGCAGCGCACCGCAGGACACGATCACCTCGCGCGCACGCAAATCGATCGTCCGCCCGCTCCGCCGGGCGCGAACGCCGACCGCACGCGCACTGTCGAACAGGATCCGCTCGACGTCAGTCTCAGCCACGATCATGAGATTGGGCCGCCGCCGGACTTCGCTCGTCAGATAGCACCAAGCGGTACCCATCCGCGTCGTGTCGGTGTGGCAATAGGCGACCGCCGCGTAGCCGTCGGCAAACTCGGCATTCTGGTCCTTGCCATCGCGCCAGCCTTGCTTCGCGATCGCTTCGATGACGCCGCGCGCAAAGCCCGGCCAGCGGTCGGCGCTGTAGCGCTGCAGGCGGATCGGGCCTGTCTTACCGTGCAGCGGACCGTCGAAGTCGGTGTCGGTTTCGAGCTTCTTGAAGTAGGGCAGCACGCCCTGCCAGTCCCAGCCGCGTGCGCCGGATGCCGCCCAGTGCTCGTAGTCCGACGGTAGGCCTCGCACGGAAGCCATGCCGTTGATTGATGAAGTGCCGCCGATGACACGGCCCTGGTTGTAGAAGCGACGCGGCCGCACGTCTTGCGCGTTGCCGGGACGCGGCGAGAACCGCGCGACCACGTTCGGCCAGATGAAATCCGGATTCGAATAAGCGGTGGCGGCGAAGATATCGAGAATTTCAGGCGGCTCCCGACCCGGCGCGTAGTCCTTGCCTGCCTCGATCAGTAGCACCCGGTTCCCCGGATGCTCAGTCAGCCGCGCCGCCAACACACACCCGGCGGAGCCAGCGCCGACAATCGCGAAATCGTACGATTCTCCTGTGGTATTCGACGCCGTCACGCACCAACCCTCTGACCTCGACGCGCCTCGCAGCAGGCCGTCGCAACTAAGCCTTTGCGCCAGCGCGCGGTCCTCTTCGGCGGGACCGGGACCAGCAAGACCCATCTTGCTATCGCCACCGGTCTTACAACATGGTCGATCTGGTCAACAAGCTAGAGACTGAGGCCCCGAAACGGAGGGCAGGACCGCCTCGCTGACCACACCGCCAGCGCGGCGAGAACCCCTATCTCGCCAGCGCGCTTCTGCACCACACCCATCCCAGCGTCACCAACGCGCACTACAACCGATCGACAAGTCTGAGCGCCGCGGAAAGTCTCCGGCAAATTGTTCGGCAGTACGAGAAAAAATGATTGGGACTCCGCGAGGGCACAGATCTCGACTATTATGTCCTCTGCTGAAGTGTGCGCACGATCGGAGAACCGGGTCGCGCGCGAAAGATACTGCTCGCGAGCCAATCGCATGAAGCCCTGGTCTGTCCGACGCCGACGCACGTTGCCGTCACGATCATTCTCGTCTTCGCCAGAAATTCTTCGAAGTTACGGTGCCGCAACGAGCGCGCCTAACCCCTCCAATTTGAAAATACCGATCAGCGCTCCGACCTCACGCCGGATTCACAGCGTGTGTTCAAGTCGGACCAGCCCCTCTCAGGGCACTTGGTGAACAGGGAGCTTTCGCCAATGGCAGGTGTCAAACAATACGAGACCGACATTGCGATCGTTGGCGCAGGCGGCGCCGGTGTGGCGGCCGGTATCGAGGCCCGCGATGCAGGAGCGCGCGCCATCGTCTTCGAGAAGAGCTCCGAACTTGGCGGTACAGCAATAATCTCCGGAGGCGGCTGCTTGATCGTCGGGTCGCCATTGCAGAAGGAGAACGGCATCCATGACACGCCCGATATAGCTTTCAAGGACTGGATCGAGTGGGGAGGTCCGTCGGCCGATGCGGTTTGGGCCCGCTACTACATCGAGCACACCCTCCATGATCTTTATCACTGGGCCGAGGACCTCGGCGTTAAGTGGGTCGACCTGAAAGTCCAGGAGGGCAACTCTGTGATGCGCTGGACCCGGGCCGAGCGCAATGGTCTGGGCCTGATGACTCACCTCATCGAAGGTTTCCGTAAGAAGAGCGGCGAGATCGTTCCCGATACGGAGATCACGGGGCTGAGGCTCGAGGGCCGCCGCGTCACGGGACTGGAAGGCTGCAATGCCAAGACCGGCGGCTTCAACTCCAACCTCGAGATGGTGCTCGAGTTCAATCCGGCTCTCAGGAACCACAAGGTACTGGAAGGATCGGGGCTCGGCTCGACGGGAACCGGACACACGCTCATTCGCCAGGTGGGCGGCTATCTCACTCACATGGACCACATCTGGTTCTACGTGTACGCCACGCCCGACTACCGGGACCCCGCACAGCGCCGCGGTCTCGTGTTCCGTCTGGTGCCAGGCCACATCTGGGTCAATCAGCAAGGCCGCCGGTTTCACAACGAGGCGCTGTCGGGCGGCAACTCCGCGACCCCCGCGTTGATGGCGCAGAGCCCGCACCATGCCTGGGCAATCATGGACACGCCGATGACCGAGACCATGGAGATCGCCGATCCCTACTACCGTGACGGCGACAAGGTCGTGCGGGCCAAGGTGACGGAGCTGCTGAACAACTCGCCCTTCATCCGCAAGGCCGATACCCTCACCGAGCTCGCTAAAAGGATGGAAGTCGATCTGCCGACATTCCTCGCCACAGTCGAGCGCTACAACAGGGCTTGCCAGCAGCGGCTCAAGACGGAGCCGGAGTTCGGCAAGCCGCTCAAGTCGTCGAAGGCATTCGACACGCCGCCCTACTACGCGATTCAGATCTTCCCGCTGGCGCGCAAGAACTTTGGCGGCGTCAAGACCGACCTGCAGTGCCGCGTGCTCGACAAGCATTTCGAACCAATCGCCGGGCTCTATGCCGCAGGCGAGGTCGCAGGCATGGCCGGTGGTCACATCAACGGACACGCTGGTCTCGAAGGCACCATGCTCGGTCCATCGATTTTCAGCGGGCGCGTCGCTGGCAGCTGGGCCGCCCAAGCGGCAGGCCATGGCTGCGGCTTCGTCGGCAAGCCGAACCGGAGTTGAGTTAGAGTCGAAGTTGGGCAGACACGACACGCAATGTGTGATTTGGCGCCGAAGTTTGACCCCTCCAATCGGAAGTGTCGGCTCTAGACACCTTTTTCCGTTCGATCGCGTCAGTTGCGGGTGCGTTGGCAGTTGAGCCGGTTCAAGCACCTGTTCGTAATCTAGACGAAATTGAACGCACAATCGCGACTGCGAATGATAAACCCGGCGGAGCGCTCATCGTTCTTCCCGACGGATTCACCATTAGCAATCGCGCCACAATCATTGCTCAGGCGGCGAAATATCGCTTGCCAGCAATCTACCCGTTCCGCTTTTTTGCCAGCGACGGTGGGCTCGTCTCCTATGGGATCAATACCAACGAAGAGCTTCGAGGTGCGGCGTCCCATGTCGATCGTATCTTGAAAGATGAAAAGCCCGCCGACCTTCCAGTGCAGGAGCCGACCAAGTTCGAGCTCGTCGTCAATCTCAAGACCGCGAAGGGACTTGGTCTCGCGATCCCTGAATCGTTCCTGTCGCTCGCCGACGAGGTGATCGAATGAACCTTTCGCAATGCGGTAGTTGACGGTGACAAAGTGACGTCATGGGTCACGAACGACAGATTTGCGATGGTTGCGCGATGTCCGCTATTACCCCAAGAGCGACCAAACCGCTGTGTCGCACTAAGTGACGCAACGGGCCAGAACCGGACATGACGGTCGCCTTCGCCCTACGGACCACGATTAAACTAATGGAAAACAACAATGGCGTATCTCTACTCTAACGCTTCTTTTTTGGACATCACGGCCGACTGGTGAAATGTCATCCGCCAGCGGCCGTCGCGATTTACAAAAATATTGGTGCCTGGTCGGTGCCGCCACCCTCAGGGCAAGCCTCGCCTGAGCCATGAAAAAAAGGCTCCAGAAAATGAAGCCTCTTACTTTTCACACGGCCTGCAACTGCGGCGGTCCCTCCGAAATTAGATCAGGTGAATTGATCAGACCGCGATCGCGGCGCCGTTTTTCCGCTTGCGCCGCCAACCGAGCAGGCCCATGGCGCCAAGACCGCCGGCGAATAGCGGCAGGGCGGCGGGGAGAGGAGTGGTAGTAGGAGTGACGGTCCAAGTGCCCGCAGTGGACTCCGTCAAGCCATAGTCTGTGTTGGACATGTAGCCGATATCAGTAAAAGAAAGAACGGGGCTGCCGTACGTGGAACAACATGTTGAATCTGAGCTAATAATGGGAGAAGAAGCAGAAGAATTGACGGAAAGGGTAATTGCCCATGCATTCGGGACCCCCATAGCGTTGGTCCCTAGATCTATCGCGTAGAAATTGGCGGAAGTCTTCGTGATTGTTTGAACATCGTCAGTAAAAGAAAAGGATACTATGTTTGATGCGGGAACCAGTTGGAGGGTGAGGTTATCTC
>Ga0116223_10004906_pt1 | contig 11463 bp, 9 predicted proteins | sample Sb_taG_3_FD_90092 | JGI IMG/M metagenome (GOLD analysis project Ga0116223, IMG submission 90092) | Peat soil microbial communities from Weissenstadt, Germany - Sb_50d_a_PC metaG | ecosystem: Environmental > Terrestrial > Soil > Wetlands > Peat | place: Germany: Weissenstadt | collected 2010-09-21 | reverse complement strand
TACCTGTGGGGACGCGGGGCGCAGGACATGAAGGATGAGGGGCTGGCGCAGCTGGTGGTGATGGTGATGCTCAAGCGCGAGAAGGTCGCGCTGGATCGCGACGTGATTTTTCTTGCGGTCGCGGATGAGGAGGTCGACGACACCGGGACCGACTGGTTCATCGAGCATCAGCGCGATCTGCTGGGGAATGCAGAGTTCCTGATCAACGAAGGCGGAGAGAACCTGCTGGAGAATGGCTTTGTGAAGTACGTGGGCGTCGATGTGGGCGAGAAGACGACCTACTGGCTGCACGTGGTGGCGTATGGCAGGCCGGGGCATGGGTCGCGGCCGAATCCGGAGTCGGCCCCGAACCGGTTGGTGCGAGCGCTGAACAAGATTATTGCTTACCGAACGCCGCTGCGCGTTTTGCCGGTGGTGGATGAGTTTCTCCGCGACATGGCGCCGTATGAACCGCCGGAGCGGGCAGCGCAGTATCGCAACATAAGGAAGGCGATCGAGGATAAGAAGTTTCAGGAGGACGTTGAGCACGACGAGTCGCTGGAGTTTCTTTTGCGCGACACGATTTCGCTGACCATGATGGGAGGATCGGAGCAGACCAATGTGATTCCTCCGGAGGCGTGGGCGAATCTGGATGTGCGGATTCTGCCGGGAGGCGACCCGAAGGCATTGCTGGCGGCAGTGCGGCGAGTGGTGAATGATCCGGATGTCACCGTCGAGCCGTGGAAGGGGGAGTTTCGCGAGGCGAATTATTCAGGGACGGACAATGCGCTGTATGCGGCGATCCGGGAGGTGTCGGGGAAATATTTTCCGGGGGCGCCGGTGGTGCCGCACATTACCAGCGGATACACGGAGAATCAGCGGTATCGGCCTCTGGGGATTGCTTCGTATGGGTTCAATCCTTACACGGCGACGGATGAGGAGGGGAATACCGAGCACGGGAACGATGAGCGGATTCGGGTGGAGGAAGTGCGGCGGGGGCCGAGGATTTTGTTTGACGTGGTGGCGGCGGTCGCGGCCGCTCGGTGAACTCTGTTGGCCACGGATTTGCACGGATTTCCACGGATACAGCTGGGATTCAGAGAACCGTCGAGTTGCGCTCGATGGACAGCCGGGGGCGGGTGCCCCCACAGGAGCACGAACCGCACGCCAGGTCAGTGGACGAAGTTGATGGCGATGGCGGGGGTGATGGAGTCGGTCGTATTTTTCCCGGCGGGGAATAAGCGGGCACCGAGGATCACGCCCACTTTGCTGTTGAAGTTGTATTCGAAGGCGGGAGCGAAGCCGAAGGCCTGGCTGGAGCCGGAGTTGAACGCGACGGTAGCGGCGGGATTCGAGATGTTGTATCCGGTGACGGGCGTGTTGTACTGGTGGCGATAGGTGGCATCGCAGGCCAGAACCCAGTGGCGCGTAAGGCTGTATTCCGCCGCGACGTCGATCAAGAAGACGCTGCCGGGGTTGGCGTGGCCGCGGAATCCCTGGGCTGTGCCGTAGACGCTGACGTCCTCGAGGTTCACGGCCCGGGAGAACGCCTGCGACAGGTTGAAGCGCGCGCGCAGGACACGGCCATTGGGCATCCAGAAGAATGTTTGCGTGTAAAGGGCGAGCGTGGTCGAGTAGGCTCCGCTGCCGAGGCCGTCGCTGGGGCGGTCGCCCAGTTGATCGTACTTGCCAGTAGGAAAAGTTTCCTGCACGTTGATCGAGGTGGTGGGAATCCATCCGCCTTCATGAAACAAGTGCAGGCGATACTGCGCCTGCGCGGTGAGATCACCCACGCCGATGCCCGAGCTGTTGAGGCCCTGGCTCACCTCGGTGTAGTCGAACGTGGGGAGGAGACCCACGGTGAAGCGGTTGGCAAGGCCGTAGTTGATGTAAGTGAGCGAGCCGAATTCGTTGGCGTGAGGAACGCTGTGGCGAGTGCCGCTGGAGTCGTAAAAACCTTGCGTAGTTACGTCGTAGAGATAGGGCTCGATCAGGATATGCCCGCGTGGCAGAGTGCTGGCATTCGGGGCCAGTAAAGGGCCTGTCCACCAGGCATCGTCGAGGGACTGGCGGGCGGACGTCGGGGACGCTTGTGCGCGCGCGCGGCCGGCCGCCAGGACGGCCATCAGGACGAGCACGGCCAGGATTTTAAGAATCAGACTTCGGAAAATCATTTCTGGTCCTCAAAATCCCCACTTCTCGCGCAAAGGGCGCACGAGAAATGGGGCACCCGCTTTGAAATAGGGCAGAGCTTTTCCAAACATCGTTTAACCGTCATTGCTTAACCCGCGCAGTGTTTTTCGTATTGCTCGAAGATGAAGTTGTCGGTCATGCCAGCGATGTAGTCGCAGATGACGCGCGGGAGGGAATCTTGTTTCTTCTCTACCCTGTCGCGGTAGTTGTGCGGGAGGGCGTCGAGGTGGTGCATCCAGAAGGTGAATAGCTCCTTGACGACCCGTTCCGCATCGTCTTTCTCTCTGGCCAGCGAGGGGCTGTAGTAGAGATTTTCGTAGAGGAAATCTTTGCTTTGTTTGCGTTCGTCTTCGACCGCGGGGCTGAAGGCGGCGAGGCGTTCGGTGTGGCAGCGGATGTCGTCGAGCGTTTTGATTCCGGCTTGCTGCAGACGCGCCTGGGTGTTGGTGATGAGGTCGCTGACGAAGCGGTTCAGGACGCGCTTGAGGGCTTCGTTGAATTGCAGCTTGTCGGGGGCGTCTGGGTAGACCTGTTCAACTTCGCGGTAGAAGCGTTCGAAGGCGGGGATGCCTTCGCGGATTTGGTCAAGCGAGAGGAGATGAGCTTCAAAGCCGTCGTCGAGGTCGGCGGTGTTGTAGGCGATTTCGTCGGTCAGGTCGATCAGCTGGGCTTCGAGTGGTGGGCGCTGATCGAGCAAGTACTCGGCGAGTTCAGGATGTTGTTGCGGATCGTAGTCGTGCGAGTGTTTGATAATGCCTTCGCGGACTTCGAAGGTCAGGTTCAGGCCACGGAAGGCGGCGTAGCGCTGCTCGAAATCTTCGACGATGCGGAGGGCGTGGAGGTTGTGATCGAAGAACAGGCCGTGCTCGCGCATGGCGGCGTCGAGGGCTTTCTCGCCGGCGTGGCCGAAGGGAGGATGGCCAATGTCGTGGACCAGGGCCAGAGCTTCAGTGAGATCGACGTTGAGTCCGAGCGCTCCGGCGATGGTGCGGGAGACTTGCGAGACTTCGAGAGTGTGGGTGAGGCGGTTGCGGAAGTGGTCGGAGTAGCGGCGGGTGAAGACTTGGGTTTTGGCTTCGAGGCGGCGGAAGGCGCGAGCGTGGATGACGCGGTCGCGGTCGCGCTGGAAGTCGTTGCGGTAGGCGTGCGGGGGCTCGGGGAAGCGGCGTCCGCGGGAGTGTTCGACATGCACCGCGTAGGCGGCGAGCATGGGGAGAGGATAGCAGAGTACCGAGCACCGAGTTGCGCGGGCGGCAATCTGGCAGCTTACTAGCTGAGAGTGGTCTTCGAGGTTGGTTCACGCAAGTGGCGAGGAAAACCGCGACCCTGCGGGTCGCGGCCGGGTCAGAGACCCGACCCCACACGAGCCGGCCCACACGTGCGGTGGCGACTCTTACTGTTTGGTCGATTCTTCCTTGGCTAGCTTTACTTTTGCGGCGTCGAGTTTTTGTTGGACTTTGGCGAAGGCTTCGGAGTCTTGTTCGGCGGGAACGGTTTTGCTCCATTCCTGGACGGAGCGCTCCCAGTGGGCGGCGGCGAGTTTCAGGCGGCCCGTTTTCTGGTAGAGATCGCCGAGATGCTCCTGCACCGTGGGGTCGGTAGTCATGTGAGATTCGGCCTTGGTCAGGTTTTCTTCCGCCTGATCGTATTTGCCCAGCTTGAAATAGACCCAGCCGAGCGAATCGAGATAGGCGCCGTTGTTGGGCTCGAAGGTCAAAGCCTGCTTGATGTAGTTGAGCGATTCTTCGAGCTTCACGCCGCGATCGGCATTCATATAGCCGAGATAGTTGAGGGTGGCGGCGGTCTGGGGATCGGTGGGTGAGGTCGTAGTCAGGACTTTTTTGAACTCGGCCTCGGCCTGGTCAAACATTTTCTGGCGCTGATACAGGTCGCCGCGCAGGAAGGACACGTAGCCCTTGTCTTCGGGCTTAGTCGAGAGTTGCTCGGCTTTGGCGAGAGCTGCCAGGGCGTCGTCGTAGCGCTTGGCCCGGGTGTAGACGATGCCGAGGCGGAGATAAACTTCGCGGTCCTCGGCGCCGCCCTTGAGCAGGGTGCGAATGTCGGCGACGGATTTGTCGAGTTCTCCGGTGTCGGCGAGTTGCGCGTCGAGCACCATGCGGAGGTCACGATCGTTGGGAAGCTTCTGCACGGCTTCCTTGGCGGCGGCGGTGGCTTGTGGCCACTGCTTGGCCTCGCGGTAGGTGTCGATGATTTCCTGATAGCCGCTGCGGGCGTTCTCCTCGCCCAGGGGCAGCATCTTGCGGAAGGTTTCGACCGCGGCGGTGTAGTTTTCCTGCTCGCGATAGACCATGCCGAGGCGCTCGATGAAGATGGCGCGGTTGTTGCGGTCGGCATTGCTGGACCCGGCTTCACTCTTTTCGGTGCGCTTTACGAGATCCTGCAAGATCTTGATGGCGTCGTCATACCGACCCTGCGCCTGGTAAACGGCGGCAATGCTGTAGTGCACGTCCATGGTGTCGGGGACGAGGCTCTCGGCGTGCTTCAGGCTCTCGAGCGCGAGATCGTACTTGGCCTGGCGGCGATAAATCTCAGCCATGCGGACGTAGGTCTGGGCGTCCTCCGGATTGGAGTCGGAGATGACCTTGTACTGTTCGAGGGCGGCGTCGAGTTGGCCGTCGTTGAGGAGGTTTTCGGCCAGGCCGCGGATGGCGTCGAGATTGTCGCGATCGAGAACGATGGCGTGGTGGAAGGCGTCGACGGCGCTCTTGTAATCCTTGCGCTGTTCGTAGGCTGCGCCTAGGGCGGCGTAGAGTTTGGCGGAGCGGGCGGAGTCAGGGATGGAGCTTAGAACCTGAAGCGCGTGCGCAGTGTCGCCTTCATCGGTGTAGAGCATGGCCAGCGTGGTGACGGCTTCTTCGGAGCTGGGATCGAGTTTGATGGCGGTCTTGAGTTCGCCTTCGCCTTTCTGAAGATCGTTGTTCAGGCGGTAGAGGCGGCCGAGGAGCAGATGATCGTCGACGCTGTCGGGATCGAGCTTCACGATCTGTTCGTACTGGTCGATGGCGAGTTTGAGGATGTTGTCGGAACCGGAACCGCCTGGCATGTCGCCCAGAGAACGCAGGTAGATGCGGCCGAGAAGCTTGTGGGCTTCGAGATTCTTGGGATCTTTCTTGATGATGTCTTGCGCTTCTTTGACGGCGTCGGCGATGCGGCCGGTTTTTACGTAGAGCTCCGCCAGGCCGGAGGTCAGGAATTCCGAGGAAGGATCGGCCTCGATGGCGAGACGGTATTCTTCGGTGGCCTTGGTGGCGAGATCGCTGCGGCCGTAGGCGGTGACCATCTCCTCATACATGTGGGCGAGGGTGTAATGGTAGTAGGCGGCTGCCTTATCGACTTTGCGCGGTGAGGGCTGGGCAGGCTTGGCGTCGGTCGAAGTGGATTGCGATGTGCTGGTTTGGCTCACGGCGGCGGTTGCGACCGCGGTGATGATCATCGAGATCATCAAAAAAGGGCGAAGAATTCTATTCATGCTTGGACCTTGAGTGCGCTCCCGCGCGTTTCCGAAACCTCAGCTTATTTGGATGCAAAGCCGCCGGGGGAAAGGTGCCTTTATTCTACCGCGAGGACTGGCGGGATGGGGAAAAACACTGAGGGGGCGCGAGTGCGCGAGAAACCGGAGGTACAGGGACTGGCGGGGATTGCTGAATGTTGATTCTTGATTGCTGATTGAAACCAAACATAGGCTCAGCGGGCAGATATCTTTACAATCAGCAATCAACAATCACGGAATCAACAATTTACTCAGTGGCGGAAGTGGCGGACTCCGGTGAAGAGCATGGCTAGGCCGAGACGGTCGGCGGCGGCGATGACTTCGGGGTCGCGCTGCGAGCCGCCGGGTTGAATGATGGCGGTGGCTCCGGCGCGGGCGATTTCTTCGACGCCATCGGGGAAGGGGAAGAAGGCATCGGAGGCTGCGACGGTGCCTTTGAGGGGGAGTTGAGCCTTCATGGCGCCGATTTTGGCGGAATCGACGCGGCTCATCTGGCCGGCGCCGACGCCGACGGTCTGTCCGTCGCGGGCGTAGACAATGGCGTTGGACTTGACGTGTTTGCAAACTTTCCAGGCGAAAAGCAGGGCGCGGGTTTCCTCAGGCGTAGGCGGGCGCTGGGTGACGACTTTGAGATCGGCGTCTTGCAGGGGGCGGATGTCGGCGTCTTGAACTAACAATCCTCCGGAGATATTTTTTAGCACCCAGCCTCGTGGAGCGGCTGACGCCTCGTCCGCCCCCCGGACGAGGCGTCCGGGGCTCCACGGGTTGGGGTTGCCCGGTTCGAGCACCTCCACGAGGCGGAGATTCTTTTTTGGGGCGAACTTGGCTTTGGCGGCTTCGTCGAAGGCGGGGGCGGCGATGACTTCGAGGAAGAGCTTGTGCATTTCTTCGGCGGCTTCGGCGTCGATGGGGCGATTCACGCCGATCACGCCTCCGAACGCGGAGACGGGGTCGCATTCGAGGGCACGCTTGTAGGCTTCGGCGAGGGTCTTGCCGGTGGCGGTGCCGCAGGGGTTGGTGTGCTTGATGATGGCGACCACGGGCTCGTCGAATTCCTGCGCGAGATCCCAGGCAGCTTGCAGGTCGACGATGTTGTTGTAGGAGAGTTCCTTGCCCTGGAGTTGGCGGGCATTGGCCACGCCCACGCTGGAGCCGTCGGAGTAAATGGCGGCCTTCTGATGCGGGTTCTCGCCGTAGCGCAGGTCGAGAGTTTTCTGGAAGGTGAAACGCAGGGTGGGAGGGAATGCGGCGGTTTCTGGTGGCAACTGAAAGGAGTCTGCCGGGATGCGCTCGAGCGTGGAGGCGATGGCGGCATCGTAGGCGGCGGTGGTGGCGAAGGCCTTCTGCGCGAGGCGCCACTTGGTTTCTTTTGAGAGGCTGCCCTCAGACCGCTGCAGTTCGTCGGTGATGGAATCGTAGTCGGCGGGGGACGTCACGATGGCGACGTCGTGGAAATTCTTGGCGGCGGAGCGGATCATGGACGGGCCGCCAATGTCGATGTTCTCGATCAGTTCTTCGAAGGCGACGCCAGGCTTGACAGCGGTTTTCTCGAAGGCGTAGAGATTCACGACGACCATGTCGATGGGGGCGATGCCGTGTTCGGCGATGGCGCTGCGGTGGGCGGCGTTGTCGCGGCGATGCAGGATGCCGCCGTGGACTTTGGGATGAAGCGTCTTGACGCGGCCGTCGAGCATTTCGGGGAATCCGGTGAGTTCGGAGATGTCTTTGACGGTCACGCCGGAGTCGCGCAGGAGTTTGGCGGTGCCTCCGGTGGAGATGAGTTCGATACCGAGGGCAGAGAGTTTGCGGGCGAAATCGACCAGGCCGGTTTTATCGGTGACGGAGAGAATGGCGCGCTGGACTTTGGACGCTGCAGACATGATGGGCCCCTTAACCGTGTGGATGAACGATGAATGGCGACCGGAAATTCTATCAGCAGCGGCCGTCGCTCGCGCAAAACAGACGAACGGTATCGACAGCGCTAAGTTCGTCAACCACGAAGGGCACGAAGGAAGGCAAGAAGGGGCCGATCCGAGGTCTGACGCTCACGCTTACTAATCGCGCTTCAGAATGGACTCAGGCCGATGGAGCACGCGACTAGGTTTTGGCTTTTGCCTTCAATTTGACGTGGCCGTTGGCGAGCTCGACGGAGTATTCGACGTTCTCGCAATGGTACTGCTTGCGGATCTGATCGGTCTTTTTCTGGACGAACGCGGTGAACGATTCAAAGTTGCCGGAGACGTTCTCGCCCGCCTTCTTTTTGGCCGCGACCAGAGTGTTGTAGAGACGCTCGACCTGTTCACTCTCAGCCTGGTCGACGCTGTGCAGAGTGAAACCCTGGGACGAGGCTCCACCGGCGGCTGCGGCGGCGGCATGGCTCACGCCATACACCGGGTGGTGCTGTGACTTGTGCTCGTCTTCTGCGACCCGCACTCCCTGAACCGAAAGCAGAGCATCCTGCGGACGGCGGTAGCCTTCCTCGCGGATGCGGGACTTCTTGCGCCACAGGTCGCTGTAAATGGCATAGCGTTGGGCCATTTCGTTGTAGCGGTAGCGCTGGGAGAAGTTCATGCGGCCACCGTCGGAGAACTTGCGCAGCAGGCTCAGCACCTTCCACTCGATGTCAGTGGGAGGACGCTTGGTCGGGTTGCTGAAGAAGATCTCGTACTCGATTTTCAGGCGGCGCAGTTGCGAGTCGAGAACATTCAGTTCCTCGTCGGTGGTCACAGGTCTCTCCATGGACAGTGTAGTGACGAGGAGGGGCGCGGGCGAGGTACCCGTGGGTCACTAAGGGGCATGGGACGAAAGTAAGGGGGGCAGCTTCTAGCTCCTAGCTTCTAGCTTTTCCGTACCGCTTCAGGCCGTTCTGCGCTGATCAAGGACGTGATATTGGCGAAGTTGGGCGGCGCGCGGGATTAGAGGATCGGTCTGGGTGTGTTTTGAGCTAGAAGCTAGCAGCTGGAAGCTTATTTCCCCGAATTCGACGCCATTTTCTTGACCATGGCGAGAACCAGCTTGCGGTCGCTGTCATTCAGGCTGGTGGAGTAGCGGCGGATCTGGCTGAGGAAGCGGACTTCGTCGTCGGAGAGTTGGGGCAGTCCCTTGGAACCGTTGCTGTGGCCGGGCTCGGCAAAAAACTGCGACAGCGGGAGTTCCATGGCACCGGCGATCTTGGAGAGCGTGTCGAGCGATGGAATGGTGTGGCCGTTTTCGACGCGCGACAGGTAGCAGCGCAAGAGGCCGGTTCGCTTTTCGATGTCGCCCTGAGACATACCTTTCTGGAGCCGGTAGTTGCGGATGGTCTCGCCGATATTCATTGTTGGGAGCATTTCAGGATGGGCCATAGTAACCAGATCAGTACCTTCTGGCAAGTGGGAAATTCGTGCCATAAGCGGGACATTGGTGCCATACGAAAATCGAATGGGATGACGCGGCGTTTCACGGACGAAAGAGTTTTGGCTTGTACGGTGTAAAAGGAATCCATTGAGCCAAAGCCGTATCCGGCAGGCCTTTTCAAGCCAGCGCGATAACCGTTATTTCTTCAGGGTTATGGCGAGGAAGTCCACAGTGCGCCTCCACGCGTCGGCGGCATCTTCAGCGCGGAATCCATCTTTGTTGTTTTCATTTTCGAAGGCGTGACCGGCATCGGGATAGATGGTGACATCGGTTTTCTTGCCGAGCTGCTTAAGCGTCTGCTCAAACTTGTGAACGTCGTCAGGTGTGATGCCATGATCCTGCGCGCCGAACAGGCCGAGGATGGGCGCGTTGATTTTCTTGAGGGCATCAGGATCGGTCGCGAGGTGGCCATAGTTGATGACATCGGCGGCGAGCGTTGGTTCTTGCAGGGCGACATCGAGCGAGTATCCGCCGCCCATGCACCAGCCGATGGCTCCGATGCGGTCTTTCTTCACATTGGGCTGCGAGGCCAGGAATGCGAAGGCAGCGTGCAGGTCGCGCTGGGCGCGGTCTTCGGGCACACCGCGCATGATTTCATGAGCCATGTCGGGTGTAGTGGCAACTTTGCCGCGGTAGAGGTCGACGGCGAGCGTGACGTAGCCTTGGTCGGCGAGGTGTAATGCCTGATCTTTCACCCAGTCGTTCAGGCCCCACCATTCATGGATCACGATGAGCGCAGGGTAGGGGCCTCCCTTGCCCGTGGGTGTGTAGAGAATGCCTTGGACGGTTTCGTCGCCGCTCTTGTAGGAGACGGTCTTGCTGTCGGCGGTGGAAGCGGAAGCGGCTTCTAATAAGAGCAGAGCGAGGAGGACCAGAGTTCTCTTCATAACGTAGTCCTTTCGACAGAACTGCTACTGGCGTCAAAATTCACACGTCTCAACTGCGAGACCCTTCGACGGGCTGAGGGCAGGCCGTGGGGCACCCATTGTGGCCGAAGCGTGGGCGGGATTACAACTGGAGTTCCATGTACAGTGCGCCTGCGATCGGATTCTTGCAGTAAGGGGCGATCTCCTGGAAACCGAGTTTACGGTACATGGCGACCGCATCTTTCATGACCGGCTCGACGGTGTCGAGCCGCATGCGCTGATAGCCGATCTGGCGAGCTTCGGTCATGATGCGGTCGGCCAGGGCGCGGCCCAGACTCTTGCCGCGAAAATGGGGACGCAAGTAGAGGCGCTTCATCTCGCAGATGCCGGACTCGAGCGGGTGCAGAGCGACGCAGCCCGCGAGTTGGCCTTCGTAGTCGGCTAGCAGAAGGCGGCCTGCGGGTGGCGCGTAGTCGCCGGGGAGTCCCGCGAGTTCTTTGTCGAAATTCTGAAAGCAGAGGCTGAAGCCGAGGGACTGGGCGTATTCGAGGAAAAGTTCGCGGGCTTGGGCGATCTGGGCCGGGGATTCGGCTTGGGCAAGCGCAAAAGCTTTTACCACAGAGGACACGGAGGACACAGAGGACACAGAGGAAGACTTGGGATCTTTCGTTTTCATTTCCTCTGTGTCCTCCGTGTCCTCTGTGGGGAAGATTTTGGAATCTATCCCATCAGCATGCCGCCGTTGACGTTCAGGACGTGGCCGGTGATGTAGGACGCGTCGTCCGAGGCCAGGAACGCGACTGCGCTGGCCACATCATCCGGAGATCCGACTCGGCCCAGCGGAATCTGTTTGACGGCGGTCTGCTTGAACTCGTCGCTGAGGACGGCGGTCATAGCGGTTTCGATGAAGCCGGGGGCGACGGCGTTGCACGTAATGTTGCGGGAGCCGACTTCGCGGGCGATCGCCATGGTGAGGCCGATGAGTCCGGCCTTGGAGGCGGAGTAGTTGGCCTGGCCGGCCTGGCCCATCTGGCCGAAGATGCTGGTGATGTTGATGATGCGTCCCCAGCGCTGTTTGAGCATGGAGCCGATGACTTGCTGGATGCAGAGGTAGGCAGAGGTGAGGTTGGTCTGGAGGACGGCGTCCCAGTCAGCGCGTTTCATGCGCATGACGAGCTGGTCGCGGGTGATGCCGGCGTTGTTGACCAGGATGTCGATTTTGCCGAACTGGGCGACGGCGGACTTGAGGGTGGACTTGACCTGGTCTTCGTCGGCGACATCGAGAGCGAAGGCGGCGGCCTTGCCGCCGGTGCCGGCAATTTCGTGCACGAGTTCGTTCAGCTTCTCCTGATTGCGCGCGGCGACAGCAACGGCCGCGCCCGCCGTGGCGAGCTTCAGCGCGCAGGCCCGTCCAATGCCCTGCGACGCCCCCGTGACGAACGCCACCCGCCCTGAAAGGGACATGAGGATTCTCCAGAGTAGAACGTGGAATTATACGCGCTGGAGTCCCCGGAGGAG